>JADEYI010001097.1_pt1 | contig 24169 bp, 23 predicted proteins | sample 8542331 | NCBI WGS metagenome assembly JADEYI01 (sample SAMN16510988, study PRJNA670497) | mine drainage metagenome | isolation source: biofilm near Copperflume 1 | place: Germany: Marsberg coppermine Kilianstollen | collected 2018-02
TGCCTATGTCAATCCCGTACCAATCCTCCGGTAGCGAAGCATAAAACTAGCCGCAGGACGTTCTCACAGTGTACCACTTATGAGCGGCTGGGGTCAACATTTTTGCAAGAGAACTGGTTGATCTAAACGGAATTTGGAATTTTAAGCTTGATCACGGCGCGGGTTTTGCGGAGGAATGGTTCGGACACTCATTGCAGGAGACGTTCCCGATGCCGGTCCCTGCTTCGTACAACGACCTGTACGAGGGGGCGGAATTTCGCGATCACATTGGCTGGGTGTGGTATGAACGGGAGATCACCGTCCCTGATCATTTCTTCGCACAACGAATCGTGCTGCGTTTTGGCTCCGTGACGCATACCGCCAAAGTCTATCTCAATGGGCAGCTTGTCGTAGAGCACAAAGGGGGCTTTACGCCGTTCGAGGCAGAGATCAACGCGTTCATCAAAAGTGGCAAAAATCGCCTGACGGTCGCGGTCAACACTATCGTGGACCACACCACACTTCCTGTAGGCAATTATCAAGAGGAAGACGTTCCCGGCAAAGGGAAAGTAGTGACCGATACCCCGAACTTTGACTTTTTCAACTATGCAGGCATCCAACGCCCGGTCAAAATCTATACGACTCCTCCCACCTACATACGTGATATCACGATGACGACGGAGGTACAGGGAACGAATGCACGAGTAGGATACAGCATCGAGACCGAGGGAGAAGTGGAGGTTCGCGTCTCCATTCAAGATGAGACAGGCGAAACCGTCGCCAGGGGTACTGGACCGACAGGCCAATTCTCCATCTCCGGTGTGCATCTCTGGCAGCCGCTGCACGCCTATTTGTATACCAGTGTCGTGGAATTGTGGCATAATGGGCAGTGTATCGATACGTATGAGGAACCGTTTGGAGTGCGAACGGTAGCGATCAAGGATGGAAAATTTCTGCTTAACGGGAAGCCGTTCTATTTTAAGGGCTTTGGCAGACATGAGGACTCCCATATACATGGGCGCGGATTAGATGAAGTGCTCAATGTGAAAGATCTGAATCTGCTCAAATGGATTGGTGCTAACTCTTTCCGCACCTCTCACTATCCCTATTCTGAAGAGCTTATGCGCCTGGCGGACCGCGAAGGATTTGTGGTCATTGATGAGGTACCGGCGGTAGGGTTGCATTTGAACTTTGGCACCATGCTTGGCGGGGGAAGCAAGCTCCATAAAACGTGGGAAGAGCTTGAGACCAAAGAGCATCACGCACAGGTGATTCGCGAATTGATTGCACGGGATAAAAACCATGCCTGTGTGGTGATGTGGTCAATTGCCAATGAACCAGCTTCCGAAGAGGAAGGTGCTCATGAATACTTTCAACCCTTAGTGCAGCTCGCACGAGATCTAGACCCACAGAAACGTCCCGTCACCATTGTGACGCATATGATGGCAACTCCTGACAAGGATAAGGTTTCGGACCTCGTGGATGTGCTAGCACTGAACCGATACTATGGCTGGTACGTCCAGGGTGGACAGTTAGAGGTCGCCAAAGCCCTTTTACGTGCCGAATTGACAGGCTGGAATAGGGTGCGGCCCGGCAAACCTATGATGTTCACCGAGTATGGTGCTGATACTATCGCAGGCTTCCATGATACGACGCCCGCCATGTTTTCCGAAGAGTATCAAGTAGCATGTTTGCAAGCCAATCACGAAGTGACAGACGAGTTTCCCACCTTTATCGGTGAGCAGGTGTGGAACTTCGCGGACTTCCAAACCAGCCAAGGGATTATGCGCGTCCAGGGCAACAAAAAGGGCGTGTTTACCAGAGAAAGAAAGCCGAAAATGGCGGCGCACTATCTCAGGGAACGCTGGACGGCGATTCCAGACTTTGAGTACAAACGATAAGTGCCGATCGCTATACAGCACCAGGAGGAGGAGATATGCCTGATAAGAAATTCGATGTGCAAACACTCTTCAATATACAGGGACAAACAGCCGTTATCACGGGTGGCAGCGGCCACTTCGGTCGAGCCATGGCAAGAGCCATGGCCCAGGCGGGCGCACATGTCGTTATCCTGGGCCGTCATGCCCAGACCGCACAAACGGTGGCCGAGACTATCCAGACCGAAGGCGGCTCGGCTCTCGGTCTCGCTTGCGATGTGCTGAGTCGTGCCTCACTTGAGCACACTCTGGAGCAAGTCACCCACACCTTTGGCCCGGTGGATATATTGATCAATGCCGCGGGAGGCAACTCCCCCTCGGCTACAACGTCAACCGAACAGAGCCTCTTTGACCTGGACGTGGAGGCCGCCAATCACGTCTTCGGGCTGAATTTTACCGGAACCTTCCAAAGTTGCCAGGTCTTTGGACGTGGCATGGCGGAGCGCGGACAGGGCTGCATCGTCAACGTCACCTCCATGAGTGCTCTGCGGCCCCTGACTCGTGTCCCCGCCTACGGCGCAGCTAAGGCAGCCGTCATCAATTTCACCCAATGGCTGGCCACGTATATGGCGCAGGAATACAGCCCACGCATCAGGGTGAATGCCCTGGCACCCGGCTTCTTTCTGACCGAACAGAATCGCTATTTGATGGTCGATGCCCAGAGCGGTGTACTCACCCCGCGTGGGCAGACCATTATCGATCATACACCGATGGGTCGCTTAGGCGCACCAGAAGATTTGCTTGGCACGCTGCTCTGGCTCGTGAGTCCTGCTTCGGCCTTTGTCACCGGCGTGGTGATACCGATCGATGGAGGATTCTCCTCCTTCAGCGGCGTCTAGCAGAGGAGGAAACACATCATGGTTATTGGGAAAGGTTCAACGACGGCAACGTTGACCACAGAGGATATTCAACAACTACTCGCTTCAGCAGATGAGGAGTTACTTGTAGGAGCCGGGCTTGACCCGACCCACAAGCGAGTCCTGGTGATTATTTCCGACGGCACACGCACCGCTCCGATACCTCTGCTGTTTCGCCTGCTCTATGAGCAATTTGGACAACGCGTAGCACAACTGGATTACTTAATTGCTCTGGGAACCCATCCACCCATGCCACAAGAGGCCATTGACCATCTGGTGGGTACGACAGCTGCCGAACGAGCGGAGCACTATCCCAACGTTCGCATCTTCAACCACGACTGGCATGATCCACAGATGCTACAAACCATCGGGGTCATCTCGCGTGCAGAGGCAGCCGAGTTGAGCGGCGGACTGCTCGCCGATGACGTCCCCGTCACACTCAACCGCTTGATCTTCGAGTACGACCTTTTGCTGATCTGTGGGCCAGTCTTTCCCCACGAGGTCGCCGGCTTCTCCGGGGGAGCAAAGTATCTCTTCCCCGGCATCGCGGGGCCAGATATTATCAATTTCACCCACTGGTTAGGAGCACTGGTGACAAGCATGGGCACTATCGGTGTCAAGGACACTCCTGTCCGACGCGTCATCACCCGTGCGGCAGCGTTTGTGCCACGTCCACTGCTCTGCCTGACACTGGTGCTGCAAGGACAGGAGCTCCACGGCCTCTATATCGGCTCTTATGCTGAAGCCTGGAGCCGTGCAGCAGATCTTTCAGCACAACTCAACATCACCTACGTGGATCACCCGTTTCGCAAGGTGCTCTCAGCCCCGGCAGAGATGTACGACGACCTGTGGACGGCTGCCAAGGCAATGTACAAAACCGAGCCAGCGATTGCCGACGGAGGTGAAGTCATTATCTACGCCCCGCATATCACCGAGGTCTCTTACACGCACGGCAAGCTGATTGACGAAGTTGGCTACCATGTCAAAGAGTATTTCCTCAAGCAATGGGATCGCTTTCAAGACGTGCCTGGCAGCATTCTGGCCCATAGCACGCACGTCAAGGGAACGGGTACCTATGACGCCGCGAGCGGCATCGAAACGCCGCGTATCGCGGTCACACTAGCTACCGGCATTCCAGAGGAACGCTGTCGGCGCATCAATCTGGGTTATGCCGATTATCGTGAGATTGATCCCGCGGCATGGCAGGGACGCGAACAGGAGGGCATCCTCTTCGTGCCACATGCCGGTGAAATGCTCTACCGCGCTCGCAGTATTTAGAGGAAGGAGTTTTCACCCATGACCAATGAAAACGCCAGACGAGCCGCCCTCCAACAACTGGTCGAGGACAATGCAGTCGGTCAGTTGCGGCGGCACGATGGCCTCATGGCAACATTAGGCCGTGAAGATGGGGTCCTTAAACTCGATTGGGTCGAGGGTGTAGCAGGCTTGCTCGCCCATCCCACACAGTTGGAGGAGGTAGAAGCGGAGGCACGCGACATCTGGCAACGCGGCATCCGCCATGTGATCTGGGCTGGCATGGGCGGTTCGGTCATCGCCGTGCGCGTCTTCCGCGATCTTGGCTTCTGTAGCGGACACGACGAAGGACAGATGACCATCTACCCGCTGGACAGCACCGACCCAGCAGCACTCAATGATATTGTGCGGAAGATAGCAGCAGCCAAGCACCTGACATTGCCGACCGGGGAAGAAGCGTCCAATCCCATTTTCTTGCAAGCACTGCTCGCCGATGTGATGATGGTCGGAGTAGCGATGGGAATGACCTCCGAAGAGCCGATCACGCACCTTACATGGTTTACCGATCTTTTGCAGCAGGCCGGGTTACGCCCGGCAGAGCACTTACTTGTGATGACGCTGCCCGACTCCTTTCTTGACCGCTTTGCCCGTGAGCAGCAGGCACCCAGTCGCCCTTTGCAACTGGACGGAGGGACAGGTGGACGGATGAGTGCGCCCACCACACGGGTATTTCTATTGCCCGCGGCCCTCTATCTTACCCGTCTCTCCGCCCAATCTGGTCAACTACGCCCGGTGCTGCAACATGCCTGGGACGAGTATAACCTCGCGCTGGCAACGTCTCACCCGGCAGAACATCCCTTTGTGCAGCTGGCTGCCGCCCTCAGTGCCGAAAGCCGCGCTGGAGCCTGCCGCTTGCTCTTGAGGATGCCAGAGGGCTGGCAAGCCCTCGTCTCCTGGCTGGAGCAATTAATGGAGGAGAGCCTGGGCAAAGGAGGCAAGGGTATCGTGGTCTTTGACGATCAACGACTGAACTCTTCGGCTCCCGGCTATCATCCGGACGGTTTACTGTATGTACGAGTGGTGACTGAAGCGACGCAAGCAGGAGAAGAGCAGTTCTTTCTTCTCTCTCGGCCTTCCCTTGCCAGCAAAGAACCGCATGAACGCTTAGCAGCTCTGGTGGCCAGTTTTCTTGGCTGGCAGCTGAGCATGGCCCTCTATGGCTATTTGCAGCATATTACTTTCGCGGGTCAGCCCGCCGTTGAGAACTATAAGACAAGAGCACGCGCTTTACGGACGCAGTCCAATCCGTTGCAGGTCGCATCACATTGGAGCCCGGCGCTGCATGATGGCATACTAACGCTGCTTGCTCCCCAGCGGACTGGTGACCAGGATATCCAATCTGACTCCGCTGCATCAGTGTTCGCAAAAGCATTGCAAGAAGCTGCTTCAACTGACGATACACACAGGTATCGACAAGGAGTTTCCCTGGATTACCTTGACCTGACCGTCAACGGAGAAGCACCAGGAAGCTTGTTCTCAGTGCTTGACGAACAAGTGCATACCATTGGGAACGAGCTTTTAGGCGTTCCCGTGAAGTTGCGGCAGGCACCCGCCGCCTATCATTCAACAGAGCAAAGCGAGATGGACGGTCCTCCATCCCTGGTCAGTCTGCGCCTGGTTGCACGGAACTCAGAAGCATGCCTGATTGGTAGCTATAGCAACACATTTCTCCATGCCCAGGCGGTGAGTACCTGGCAAGCAATGATGGAACGCAACCGTCCTTGCTTTCTACTCATCATCGATGGGTCTCTCGATGACGCTATTGAGCCACTGGCAACCTTTTTTTCGCAAATCGCAGCATCCCTTTAGAGGCGAACCGCCTCCCAATTGACCAGGGCGTCGAAGTGGTTAAGCGCGGTGGGATCATTATCCGCCGCCCAGCCATCGGGGTGTACCTGGACATGGCGGTGAAGATACAACAGGGCAATCAGCCACTTGCGCTTACCGGTACCTTGTGGGCCGCGCACAAATTCGTTCTCGGCTTGCTCCAGAAGTAATGTATTATCACCAACGCAATGTAAGCCTTTTCACCTGGACTATTTAACTTGTTAGAATGAGTCTTCTATGACACCTGAGTATAGGAGACTCTATCTACCTGTTTGGCTGGATGCGTCAGAACTGAGTACTAGAGTTTGGTAGAACTACCCGATCTCCGGTATTCTTATAGGGACCATAGTCGAGAGGAATAACAGGACCAATGAGCTGCCCGTACTGCGCATCGATGGAAAGAGCAAAACGCGTGAAGAAAACGAGCCTTGGATACCAGATCTTCCGGCGCCAGCAGTGCCGTCGAACCTTCAACGAACGCACAGAAACACCGTTCAACTATCTCGAGTATCCGACAGACATCGTTCTGCTGGTCGTTCTCTATCGATTACGCTACAAGTTGAATCTACGTGATTTGGCCGAAATGTTTTTAGAGCGTGGCTTTGAGTTCACCCATGAAGCCGCTCGCGAGCGGGAAGCACGGTTTGCCCCCCTGATGAGGTAGGACTAAGATCACTGTAAAGATCCGTAACTATTCAGGTAGACTTTATCCAAACGCTCGACAAAAAACGGAAGACAGAGTAAGCTTCTCTCAAAATTCTGACGAAGGAAAAAGAAGAGATGCTGACTCTGCCAAAAAGGATTATACAGGTGCTGCGCCAATTTGAAACAGTCTTTAGCGAACGAGTGTGGGAATGGGCCAAGGTGCTCTTGATAGGAGCGATCCTGGCTCCTGGAGAGCGAACCGTTGCCGCTATTTTGAGAGTGATGGGATGCGCGGACGAAAAACAGTTCCAAAACTATCATCGTGTGCTCAATCGTGCGACATGGTCGAGTCGAGAGCTGAGTCGCCGATTGCTGGGGTTGCTGGTTGGCCTGTGTGTTCCAGGAAACGAGCCAGTGATTCTGGGCATCGATGAAACGATCGAGCGCCGACGAGGCCGCCAGATTGCTGCACGAGGAGTCTATCGTGATCCGGTTCGGTCGAGCAAAGAGTTTTTTGTGAAAACCAATGGGTTGCGCTGGATTTCGATGATGCTGCTGACCCCCATTCCCTGGGCTTGCCGTGTCTGGGCCTTGCCCTTTTTGAGCGTGTTGGCTCCTTCGGAACGCTACCATGAAGAGCGCAAGATACGGCACAAAACCATCACCGATTGGGCTTGGCAGATGATCCTGCAAGTTTCGCGCTGGATGCCTGGTCGCTGTCTGGTCGTGGTCGGCGATGGAACGTATGCCGTGCTGGAGTTTCTGCTGAAAGTGAGCCGCTTGCCTCGGGTTCGCGTCATCACCCGCTTGCGCTTGGATGCCTGTTTGTACGATCCTCCCCCAGTGCGTGAAGCCGGGAAACGAGGCCGTCAAGCACTCAAAGGCAAAGCTCAACCCAAGCTGGCTTCGCGTCTCACCGATCCCACGACGCAGTGGCAGAAACAGACGTTGTCCTGGTATGGGGGAACCACTAGAGAGATGGAGATCGCTACAGGCACGGCTCTGTGGTATCAATCTCCTATTCCTCCGGTTTCGATCCGTTGGGTGCTCATTCGTGATCCACAAGGCAAGTATGAGCCAATGGCCTTGCTTTGCACCAATCAAGATACAGAGGCTGCCCAGATCGTTGCGTGGTTTGTCTTGCGCTGGACGGTCGAAATAGTCCAACCGCAAATGACAAAAACGCACCTGCTCACTGGTGCGGGAGGTGGGGATCACATAGCGGATCTCCACCTCTTCGTTGGTCACGATGACTCGGTCGATCAACAACTCCACGAGCTGCCTCTTCTGCTCAAACGTGGCCTGTTCAAGGCCGTTCTGTACCCGCTGACAAAACTCCTGGATCGAGCTCATAACTTGAGCGAGTTCAAGCTGTTGCGCTGCACTTGCCTCGAGTTGACGCACCTGACTGGCCAATGCCTCCTGCCGCAGAGCTAAATCCTGCCGTCTCCGCTTCAACTCGTCTAGAGTAATGATGCCCGCTAGATAAGCTTCTGTCAAGCGCTCAACCTGTTGGTTCACACTGAGCTGTGCCTTCCGCAGATTCTCTCGACGCGCTTGCATCTCTTGAGGAAGCCATGCACCTCCTTGTGCACGCTGCAATGCTGCTTCGATGACGTCTGAATGCGTCAGGACTTCCAGGGCTTGTGAATTATTGCTGAGCAGACCTCCTTGGAAGAAGGAAGCGAAAGGCCAGACGAGGATGAGAAGCAAAATGACGTCGGGTCGCAGCAATCTGAGAAGAGCCTTGGCGATGAATCAGGGTGATGGCGAGATTGCGGAAAGCTGCCATGATCTGTGGACCCTGACCCGAGCGCAAGCGAGAACGATCTTCTCCAAAGGTCACATCGCGTACAGAATGCGAGGAGTTCTCAATGCTCCACTGTCCGCGGACCAGGTCCAGTAAATGGGCCGGCCCCGCCTCCTGAGGAGTCAGAGGGGTAATGAGATAGACGACTTGCTTGCTGATGGTTCCGGTCTTGCGAACGGTGACGGTTCGTGTTACCTCGGCTACCTGCTCGATCAGCGGCCAGTCAGCCAAGTAAGAATTCATTTCGGTGCTCACGCGGATGGTGCGCTTTTCGATGCGCCCGCGTTGCTGATCGATGGTAGTAAATGACTCAAAGGAGGCATGGGGGTCAGCCAAGTAGGTTTCCAGGTTGGCAAATAGCGTCGGCTGGTTGTTTTTGACGGTGAGAAGCGTTTTCCCCCCTCATGCATCCAAGCAGAGCATGAAATCCTTCTGGGTGTGCAAAGCATCCGCAGTGAAAATGCGTCCAGCGACAGGCAAGCAAGGCAAGAGTGCCTGCGCCACCGGGATCTCATTGGTTTTCTCAGCAACGACGACTTGCAAGAGGGTTTCCTGACTTTGATGCGTCCGGAACGAGAGCAGATGGGGCGCAGGAGCGTCAGCCGTCTTGGCCCCTCGAACGGTCTTGCCATCCAACGCAATGGGATCATCTGGTTGAGCTTGTAAAGTGCTGCGGAGCCAATCGGCGAGTGCCCACTCGATCTGTTCGGCATTCAAACGGGGCAGGAGTTTGCGATAGAGCGAATCACTGGGGCACAGGCAGCGGCGTGGTCCAAACAGTCGCGTCAGCAAGCGGGATTGATCACGACACCATTGTCCGATGGCCAGCGTGGAATCACCATTACAGAGGAATGCGGCCACCAGACAGGTCAGCAAGAAGGCTAAGTCATATCGTAAGCCGTGTTTGGAGCGCGGGTCAGGAATGGTGCTAAACAGGTCATATAAGCTCAGGAGTGGCTGCTCGTTGAGTAAGGTCTGCCGATGTTCGCTGGAAAGCGATGGGAGGGTCAGTGATAATACGGTAGAATGCATCTGAGAGACGCGCCTTTCAGGAGAGATCTTGGTTTATCTATCCTAACAGATAAGGAAGTCTCTGTCTCTCAGCAATAATTCACAAGCCCTGTTCATTCGTCTGCTGGCGGTTGACAGATCATTCGCTTTTTTGCTACACTGTACACGACACCGTCGGCGAGAGCGTAAAAGTCTCGGACAGCAGACGAACAGAGGAGGACGTCATGCCGCAGGATGCGACCACTCAGGCCATCGATACGGAGCAGGGAGAGTACGTAACCCTCCTTGCTGTGCAGCAGGAAGCTGGGATCACCAGGGGCACCCTCAAGAAATATCTGACGTTCCTGAGCATTGAGCCGATCTGCTTTCACATCGGCACACGGAGCCTCTATATTTCGCGAGAGGAGATGGCCCGCGTGAAGCAACTCAAGCAGAATCCGGCATTGCTTGTTCACTTGAGACCAGACGTCGCTCCCAGAGCAAGCGACGAGGAAAGAGCAATCCTATGAAAACCACACCGGCGGGTGTTTCTTTTCCGCAGATGCCGTCTGGGAATCCCTCCGTCCCCATTGTGGGAATTGGAGCCTCTGCTGGTGGACTGGAAGCTTTTACGGAGTTGCTACGGTTCCTGCCCGTCGATACGGGTATGGCGTATGTATTGGTGCAGCACCTGACCCCCACGCATAAAAGCCTCTTAACCGAACTGCTTGCTCGAGTCACGCCGATGCACGTCCGCGAGGCCCGAGACGGCCTGGTCGTCGAAGCGAACCAGGTGTACGTTATTCCCCCCAACACCGACATGACGCTCGCGCACGGCGTTCTGACACTCGTCACCCAAACCAAAACGGATGGGCAGCACCTGTCCATTGATACGTTCTTGCGTTCGCTGGCCGAGAGTCAGCCCGAACGTGCCATCGGCGTGATTCTTTCCGGAACGGCTTCCGATGGCACGCATGGACTCCAGGCTATCAAGGCGCAAGGGGGCATGACACTGGCCCAGGATGTCACCTCGGCCAAATTTTCCGGCATGCCTCAGAGTGCGATTACCGCCGGGTGCGTCGACTTCATCGGATCACCAGAACAGCTCGCCAGGGAACTGACCAGGATCAGTCGCCATCCCTATCTGCGCCAGCTACAGGTGGCGGAGTCGGACGAGGAGAAATTGGCTCCGCAAGTGCACGGGCAGGACTTCCCAGAAGAGGAACGGGACTTCCAGCAGATCCTCCGTGTGCTGCGCCGCAGGACGCAGGTGGATTTCACCGCGTATAAGCCCACGACGCTCAAGCGTCGCATCCTGCGACGAATGGTATTGCAGCAGATGGACAGCTTTGCTGGATACCTGAGCTATCTGTCCGACCATCCGGCTGAGGGAGAGGCTGTATACCAGGATGTGCTGATCGGCGTGACCAGTTTTTTTCGGAATCCTTCCGGCTATGCGCTCCTCTCACGCGAGGTCTTCCCGCGTCTGGTGGAGACGAAATCCGCACATGCTCCCATCAGAGTATGGGTCCCGGGCTGTTCAACCGGCGAGGAAGTCTACTCCCTGGCGATCTGCCTGGTGGAGTTTCTGGCTGAGCGGTCGCTCACGCTTCCCATCCAGTTGTTTGGCACGGATCTCAATGCACAGGCGATCGAGCACGCCAGGGCAGGCCTCTACGTCCCAGGCGCGGTCGAGAATCTCTCCCTTGCCCGCCTGGAGCAGTTCTTTCAGCGCGCCAATGGACACTATCAGATCAACAGGGGCGTCCGCGATCTCTGCGTGTTCGCCCGGCACAATCTACTCAGCGATCCACCATTCTCCCGGCTCGATCTGCTCTCGTGTCAGAATCTGCTGATTTACCTGGGAGCGACGGCCCAGAAGAAGGTCCTCCAGACCTTCCATTATGCACTCAACCCTCATGGCTTTCTCTTACTCGGACCATCGGAAACCATCGGAACGGCCTCCGCTCTCTTTGGGCCTGGTGGGGAACAGAGCGAGCCATTGTATGTCCAAAAAACGACGAGTACACCACCCTACTTCGTCGGCTCAGGGAGTGGGTCGACGCGAGGAGGGCCACACCACCCACGCGAGGAGGAGTACACCATGCTGCAAGAAGAGGGTGTCCGCGAATTTGATCTCCAGAAGGAGACGGATCGTCTGCTGGCAAGCTATGCTCCGGCTGGTGTGGTGATCGACGCGGAGATGGAGATCCGGCACTTTCACGGACACACGAGCCCCTACCTGGAACCGACGACGGGTCGCGCCAGCCTCAATCTCTTCAAGATGGCCAGCGAAAACCTGGTGCTCGATTTGCGGACCGCCATTTCCAAAGCCAGGAAGAGCGGGCAGCCGGTGAAAAAAGAGGGCATCCAGATGAGCGACCAGGGGGTCCTGCGCGAGGTCGCCATGGAAGTGATCCCCATGAGGACCCCTTCCAGGGACCGCTACTATTTGATCCTCTTTGAGGATACCTCCACAGCATCCGGGCTTTCCGTCTCCCCGCTGACACCAAACGGGCAGCCTGCGGGGAGAGTGACGCGTGGGACGAAAGATCGGCGCATCCGGCAATTGGAGCAGGAGCTCGCGGCAAGGAGCGCGGAAATGCGCTCCATCATTGAGGAGTTGGAGGCCGCCAACGAGGAACTCCAATCGGCGAACGAGGAGATGCTCTCCAGCAATGAGGAGTTACAAAGCCTCAATGAAGAACTGGAAACGTCCAAAGAAGAGATCCAGGCCAGCAACGAAGAGCTGCTCGTCATCAATCAGGAGCTCAAGCAGCGTCAGGCCGAGCTTCAGGAAGCGCGTGCCTTCGCGGAAGCCATTGTAGAAACCATTCGGGAGCCGTTGCTCGTGTTGGATGCAGACCTGCGCGTGCAAAGCGCGAATCAGGCTTTCTACCAGTTCTTCCAGGTCGAGTCTGGTGGTACAGAGCAGCATCTGCTCTTCGAGCTGGACCACGGTCATTGGAACATTCCCACGCTGCGGACGCTCCTAGTGGAGCTCCTCCCCACGAATCATGCCTTTGCAGATTACGAGGTGGAGCACGTCTTTCCCAGAATTGGTCGCAAGAGCATGCTGCTCAATGCCTGTCGCATCGATCATGTCCCGCTCATCCTCCTGGCCATGGAGGACAACACCGACCGCAAGCAGGCGGAGAAGGACAAACAACAGATGCTGGAGCAGCGGAAGGAATTTATGGCGATTGCCAGTCACGAACTCAAGACCCCCGTTACCAGCCTCAAAGGCTACACCCAGGTCCTGCGCACCCGCTTTCGCAAAGCAGGCGATGAGCCCTCGGCAACCTTGCTGGCCAAGATGGAGTCGCAGATCAACAAGCTCATCATTCTGATCGGCGAGCTGCTGGACGACACCAAAATTGAGGCCGGGCAACTGCCGTGGCGGAACACGCAGTTTGATCTGGATGCCCTCGTGCGAGACATCGTCGAGGAGATGGCGCACACCACTGAACGACACCAGATGCGCATCGAGGGAACGGTCTCTTCCCCGGTCTACGGAGATCGTGAGCATATCGGCCAGGTGCTGACCAATCTGCTCTCCAATGCCATCAAATATGCTCCCCAGGCCGACACCATCCTGGTGAAAATGCAAGCCGACGCAGGTGCCGCCACTGTTGGCGTGCAGGATTTTGGTATCGGCATCGCGCAAGAAAAACAGCAACACGTCTTTGACCGCTTCTTTCGCGTCAGTGACCCGGAACACGAGACCTTCCCTGGTCTTGGCCTCGGCCTCTATATTTCGGCGGAGATCGTCAAACGGCAGGGTGGACGGATGTGGGTGGAAAGTCGTCAAGGCGCGGGCTCCACCTTTTTCTTTACCGTTCCGTTCGCACCTCGGTTCTCACCCAGCCGGGTTCAAAAAGAAGGAACAGAGCTGCATGTCTAAACGAATACTCATCGCCGATGACGATCCAGGGGTCGGGGACATGTTGCAACTGATGCTCCAAGATGCAGGGTACGACGTGGAAATTCAGGGCGATGGATCTGCTGTGCAACAGATGCAGCGTCCGTTCCCCGACCTGCTCTTCCTGGATATCCGACTCTCTGGCACGGATGGTCGGGCCATTTGTCGGTATCTCAAAAGCCAGAAAGCGACCCGCGCACTTCCGATCATCCTCCTCTCGGCCCATAAAGACACGCGCCAGATGGCCAGGGAGTGCGGAGCCGATGATTTTCTCGCGAAACCGTTTGAGATGGGGGATTTGCTGGCACTGGTCGCAACATATGTGGGCAGTGGTGGATAGCTGGCGGGAGAGATGCAGCGACCAAAGAAGTCGACGATGCGTGCGGAGGCGGCCGTGCGCCAGTTACGTAGAGTCTCTGCCTATCAAACGTGCTCACAGCGTCAAAAGCACGTTGCTTCTCGAAGGAGGAAAACCATGCCTGGACATGATCTGATTGTAGTGGGAACGTCTGCCGGCGGTCTAAAGGCCTGTAAGTGTATTTCGTCAGTTATCTAGACTTTACGCTTGTAGCTCTGTCAACGACGTTCACAAAGAAGCTGCCTCCCGTGCAGGTCCACCCAGTGTACCACCCTCACGTCAAGGCCAGGCCCTTCGGGTGCTCCGCTTCGCTACGCAGCCTTGACATGGGGTGGTGCGTGGAACCTGGCCCGCACCGGGAGGGGACGCGGTCGCGGTGCTGCGGCAGACGGCTGACAGGAATGCATAAGGAAAGGCTCACGTCCGGCAGGAGGGGGACGTGGGGACCGCTTCGGCGACTCCAGCTGGCCTGTTCAGAGCTGCTCATACGCTTTCGCCAGGGCTACCTTGAGTTGCTGCTGAAGTTTCTGATTCTCTGCTTCCAATGCTTTGATGCGGCGATCTTTGGCCAGGATTACCAGGTCGCGACTGGCATCGGTTTTGCCAGTCGAGCGGGTCGCTCGTGCGCGCACCATCTGTTCCATTGTCTGTTGCCGGAGAGCTTCAATGCGCTCGCGAAGGTCTGGCTGGCTGTAGAGATACGCTTTGCTCACACACGCTGCCTTTGCCACTGTGTTGAAGTTAATCAGCTTTTGTTCTCGGAGGAGGGTGGTGATTGCGTCTTCTACACCCTTGCGTTTGTGCTCACGACGAGCTTGCGCGTGGGCCGCGATCCCTGTCGTGTTGCGCTTCCAGGTCTTCTCACTCATGGGCTTCCCGCCTTTCGGTTCTGTTGACGCTGCTCCCATTCTTCGTTGGTGTACTCGCGTTCCTGCTTGTCGGTTTTTGCAACGATATGCCCTTGTCTAAGGAGAGCAAGAGCTGGCCGGACCCGTTCATCAAGATTTTTCTGGTTGACTTCGACCCAGTGAGCATTTCCAGCTTGTTTGCCAATCTCGACGCGTTCGAGAATTTGTTGCTCGTAGGCTTCGAGCGCAGGCAGATCCTCCGGGGTAAGGACATAGGCAGGGCAATGAAAACACGGCAATTCCACGAATTTACACATGATTTTCGCGGTTTTTAGGCAGGAACCAAGGGCCATTTTCACATTTTGACTGTAAATTTGACAATTAAATGGGCGGATTGTTAAAAAATTTGACAATTAAATGGGTGAGCAAGCGACCAGTAGGGAACAGCCAGCAGAGCCATAGGAGATAATTCACCACACTTCTCGTACATTTCCTTGCATACTCATGCCCGTTCTACCGCCCATATAGTTGTCAAAATTCGCCCATTTAATTCCAAAATTTACACCCAGGGCAAAACGGGAAACGATTAAGCCGGTCTTTCCTAAGGTTGTAGAGTGCATGTGTGACTTTCCTTTCGGTAGTGTTGCAAAAAAATTTAAGCTCATAAATATGATGAAGGTAATAACGGTATAAGTATATTTATCAAAGAAAAGGGGCACTCTTTCTACCCGTTTTACCTGTAAGAATGTTAGAATCCATTTCTTTTCGATGAGCTTAAAATTTTTTGCAACACTTCCCTTTTCCTTGTGCCAAGCTCATTTCCTGGCACGAAGGAACGGCACGAGCCGTCAAGGGACGATCAGTTGACGGTTCCGATACTCCCACCTTCCACGCGGTAATTGGCGCCGGTGATGAAGTCGGCGCGGGGACTGACGAGGAAGGCAACAAGGAAGGCGACATCTTCAATATTCCCCAGTCGCCCGACGAGGTTAGGCCAAATCTCGCGCAACACTGCTCGCTCGATCTCTGCCCACTCGGTCCCCCATCCATGCGTGGCAGCCATCTCATGATAGAACTGCTTCAGTGGCTCAGTCACAATGATCCCAGGGCTGACTGTATTGACCGTAATCCCCGTTGCTGATAGATCTTTAGCCAGACTCACTGTCAGGTTGACCATGGCTGCCTTCGTCGCCGCATAATCCGGCATGAAGGCGAAGGGCGCTACTGCTTCCCCACTGGCAACCTGAATGATCCGTCCCCATCTGCTCTCCTTCATCTGTGGCACAAGCAGTCGGATGAGTCTCACAGTTGAGAGTACATTGGCATTGTAGAGCCTGGCCCAATCCTCCGGCGTTGCCTCCAGCCAACCATGGTTCACGTAGATACCTACGTTGTTGATTACCATGTCTACACCCCCTAGGGTCGTCATGGCTGCCTGAGCGACCCGCTCTGCCCCTTCATCTGTCGCCAAGTCGCCAATAGCCAGCGATGCTTTCCCTCCTTGCTCTGTGATCTCGCCTGCTATCTGCGCTGCCCGTGCCTCGTCTCGTCCATGAATGGCAACATAGACCCCTTCTTGAGCAAGGATTCTGGCAATGCCTGCTCCTATGCCGCCGCTACTCCCTGTGATCAGTGCCCGCTTCCCAGCCAACTGCAAATCCATCGTACTCTGTCTCCTTGCCTGATGTTCCCTGTTATTTTCCTCTCGCAAGCTCAGCGGCAACAGCATCAGCGCCAAGAGCAATCATAAAGGTCAGAGGTGCCTCTGGTGCATACTGCTGCATGTGTGTGACTAAGGCTTGCTTGGCCGCCTCAGTGAGTTTAGACTCTCCTTGCGCCAGTTCTTTCACCGTGGCACAGTATGTCAGCAGGTAATCTCTCTGCGTATCGAGCAGATCTAGCGAGCCGGCTTTGCCATGTCCAAGGTAGATCATCTCGACGTCCTGGAGGAAGATCCGTGCTCGCTCCAGGTTTGCCAGCCATCCCAGTAGATGATCATCAGCTACATAGGAATGCATGCCATTGAAGATGAGATCCCCCACAAAGGCCACTTTCGGCGTGGTCTCAGCGACCCAGATAGCATTGGCATCGCAATCCCCTCCAGGACCAAGATCATACACCCGGTAGGTGACGCTATCGAAGATAATGGTTTCACGATCCTTGACCAGATGATTCGGGTAGGTCCAGGAACGAATCCATTCTTCCTGGTAAACGGGACCCCATTGGGCATGCTTGGCTTGCTCCGTTTGCTCCATCAGCAGCTTAACGGCAGCAGGAGCCACAATAGGAAGGTCTTTTCCACCGATCAATTCTGTAATGCCTGCGACATGATCTGGATGCGCATGGGTCACCAGCACTGCAAGCAACGGTTTATCAAGTGTTTCAAAGAGTGTACGAAAAGCCCGACTTTCGCTACGCGTTAAGGTACCATCGACCGCGACGACGCCATTGGGCGTCTCAATCAAATAGGCATTCACGAAAAGTCCTTGCTCTCCCGACGTATACGTGTGAACAGTGAGAGGTTGGGGTGTGTGTAATGACATGGCTCTTTTCTTTTCTTTCCATTCACTTGGGATAAATGTAATGAGTGGCACATCTTGCCAGCTCAGGAAGAAAGAGTATCACTCTTCCCATCAATCTTGCAAGTACGCACAAAAAACTGCTATACTTACCTTATGGTAACAAAGAAATCACCCATACAACCCAATATTTTAGATCCCAACTGTGGATCGCGGCGAGTCCTGGATGTGATTGCTGATAAATGGACGATGATCACCGTCTACACGCTTGCGCAGGGAACAAAACGCTTTGGCCAATTGCAGAGGGAGATTGGAGGGATCTCGCAACGTATGCTCACACAGACATTGCGAGACTTAGAGCGCGATGGGATTGTCACACGGATGGTCTATCCGGTCGTTCCTCCAAAAGTTGACTATAGCTTAACGCCTTTAGGGGAAACGCTGATTGAGACCCTGACTACGGTTTGCCATTGGGCCGAAGGGCATCTCTCGGAGGTTGAAGCGGCTCGTGCATGTTATCGCGGAGAGCATGAGCAGAGAGCATAGTTTCCGCTCCCTGCTCATATCAATACAGGAGTGCGAGCGTTTGTACTCTTTCTAACAAGGATGATCGCGACAGGACAGGTCCGTGGGAGGTACATTGCTGCGCTTTTTCGCCCCCTTTTTTGACCTCGTTGCGCATCCCGTGGGACATATCGAAATGTGAAAAGTGTACGTTAAGCCAAACAGGATGTTCCGCTTATCTACTTCTTTGGCTTCCCGAGCGGATTGAGGAAAAAGTTTTGAAGCTTGGAATGTATGCTCTTTGGTAAGATCCTCCTTGACGAGCGTTGTATCATGAATGCTCATCTAGCTCTCCAGGTCAATTTATCTACTTAGCATACACTTTTCACATTTCGATATGCTGGCCCCTACTATATTCCATACTGGTCAAGTAAAGGTCTGGCGTATTGCGAGAACCACTTGGGTCTGTCATGTTCTAGCCAATATAACGGAGTAAGTAAGACTGGTGGAAGACCAAGTACAAGTGCTTGTTGTATGGACTCAATCGCATCTTTCGCATCAGAAGGAGTAGTATGATAGACAGAAAGTATGCCTTTCCAGAAATAGGGAGTTCCTTTCTCTGGCACGAGAGTAATTGCTTTGTCTAATTCTTCTAGGGGTCACCATATTTTCCGGGGTAAAACATACGCTAAGGAGGCAATGAGAGGAAATTGAGAGGAAAAGTGGCTTAGGGACTCTCATTTCCACCTGCTTTTACAGCAACTAATGCAGGAAGGGTACTTTGTCGGCGTATTTGTACGCTTTCCATGAGCGATGTCTAAGCAGTGAAGTGGCTTTAGAGGCCACTTCACTGCTTAGCGTATGTTTTACCCCGGAAAATATGGTGACCCCTAATGGAACGCTCCTCTGTCCAGCCCATCATTCTCTGTATCCGCAAGAACGCCGTCCAGAGCGCGATGGGTCTTTCCGTGTGTTGTACGCAGCTCGCATCGGCGCTTGCCGCACGTGTGCCAGGCACTCTGAGTGTCAAGAAAGCAAAGACACCGCGAAACCGCGTCGGGTCAGTGCCGTTTTTTGGCCAACCACCACCATGCCAGCGATCTCCTCAACACCCGTTGCCGCGTTGCCTCAAGCTCCCCCAACGGTGCCTGAGCCCATCCCCCGTTTCCCGGTGCTGATGCAGGATTGGCCACGCTGTCAGATCCGGCGTCAGTGGCTCAAAGTCGTCCGATCCGAAACCGTCGTGGTGGCGATGGGAACGCCCTGGCAGCCAGACCGATGACGGAAACCAGGGAGCAGGTGATGACCCGAACACAACGCACTCATTGGCGCATAACGTGGCAGCAGCGTCTTGCTCGCAACGCTCGCCCAGCTACCGCCCCTCCACTGACGCTTACTCTCTACGGTCTTCCAGCCACCTTTGCCCAGGTCTATGGATTTGCTCTCCTGCAAGCCGCCTAACCGCTGATCAATCAGGCTTCCCTCTTCTCCAGCACCGATGATGTTCTCGCTTGCCGATCTCTTTGTATTGATGTTTGTCTCTGTAAACCGTTTTTCCCTTTTCCTTCATCCCCAAAAGAGGTGTTCTATTGCTCAGCTATGCGTAGAGTAGGGGCCGGTCGTCCCTTACAGGATCGCCCGTACCCCCTCTCCGAACCAGTACGTGCCATTTCTAGCGGCATACGGCTCTCCCCTTCACCCGGATACTGGCTTACTGAGTTATCGGGACAGCATCAGCACATCCCACTTTCCTTTTCAGCTTTCTCACAGGTTCCGCTCGTCTGCTTCCTCCCAAACAGAGATGGTTTCACAACAGTTGCCTGCGCTTATCCCTCTGTCGGTACCGCTCACGCGGTCTGCACAAGCCATTACAGCCGTACGTTGAGTAATACCAGACTTCCGTCATCATGCAGGTGTGACCCTGTTTAGATGATCCCGCATTTTCAACAGAAAGGAGATCCAGCGTGCTCCAGGTTTTCCGTTCGTCCCTATTCCCCTCGTAGAGAGGGTCTGCCAGAAGAGTTGGATAGAGGGGCAGAGATTTCATACTACTCTCTCTTCTGGTCCAGCGTTTCAGCCATCTTTCGCTGGCGTCCGCAAGTAGGCCAGAGGGACTGGAATTCAGCCAGTGTAGGTTTAACCATACACGCTTTGCATTGACCACCCGGAGCATTGATGACTTGCTTCTTACGTGGCCTTTGGCCCCGACATGCTCCACTCCCCCCTTCCTTTCGGAATTCAAGCCATTTGGCAGGGATCAGTCGGGTATGCACAGGGTCTTCCAACAACCCTGGTATCTTCCGATACACTCCTTTTCTGCCGCTAAAGCGGCGCACAATCTCGTTGCGCATCACGTGGGCTACGGACGATTCACGTTGGATCTCACGCAACGTATTCTGTGATTTGCCATCGTCCCTGTCCGCAGCGGACAGGTTATGATTCAAAGAGTGTGTGGACAAATTATGACTCCATTTCATAAGTAGTCCACACTAGACGGCTCCGATTACGCGAGCGTCCAGATGGTCCCTTGTCTGACCCATCGGGGAATGGCTGAAGCTCTCGCTCTCTGGAGTGGCTGATGAGGCGGAAAAGAGACGATCTCTCCTCGAATGCGGGCGGTCCAAATGGCTCCACACAGAGGACACTGACATTTCGCCACTCCAGCTTGTGCCAACTGTGCTGGAGAGAGAGCAATGGCCTGGTTGGAGAACGAGCATCTTTCTGCTCGCTCTTCCTTTTTGGGTTCTCCTACCTCGTATCGTTGCGGTTTCGGTTCGCCCACACGCAGTCCCCCAGATGGGTGTCCGTGTTGTGGGGAAGTAGTTGGAGGAGCGGCTTCGGCTTGTTGTTCTTCTGTTTCCGTCGTCATTCCTAACAGGTGCCAGAGATGTTGGCGTCGGCTGGCCGTGTACCGTAATTCTTGCTCGCCAGAGGCCGCCTCCATTGCCATACTTTCACATTGTGCCAGCGGGAGAGCACACTCGGCAATGCGCTCAAAGAGCAGTTTGGGTTGATTGTCCGCCAGGGTTGCCGCGACGGCCCGAATGAGCCAGTCCTTCAGGACCCCGATACAGCCAATGCTTCGCTCATAGAAATACGACCAATGTTTGACCAAAAGGTCCTCGGTATCGGCCCTTGAGTATTAATGGAACGAAAAACAACGCTAAGAAAATCGTCCTTATAATGCGCTTCAGGAAGTATGACAAAAATGGCTAGCAGAATGCTCACCAGCATTTTGTCAGCCAAAAAGATGATTGAAGAAGAGGAGAGACTAAGCGATAATTTCTTCTTGAGCGGTTTCAGTCTCCTGTTCTTGTGTCTCCTCTTGCTCTGCTTCTTCCAACTCGCGCAGAGGGTGGAATGCTCCCTGACGGATCTCATCAGAAAGTGAGAACGTGTAGCGGCCCAAGAGATTGATATGGTCATATCCCAGCGGAGAAAGGCGTTCCACATCCTCTGGTACGATCTTCATGCCTCGGCCTCGCATCTCCTCCAACGCTCGATGCATATACAAGGTATTCCACAAGACCATTGCGTTGACAACCAGCCCCAGGGCTCCGAGTTGCTCTTCCTGCCCCTCGCGATATCGTTGACGTACTTCCCCTTTTTGTCCGAAATAGGTGACTCGTGCCAGGCTATGACGACTTTCGCCTTTGTTTAATTGGATCAAGATGCGTCGTCTATACGCAGGATCATCAATATAATTGAGTAAATAGAGCGTCTTTGCGATGCGTCCGAGTTCTGCAATCGCCTTTGCCAAGGTGGAAGGATGCCCATTTCCCTGGAGCGCTCGCAACAAATCGGTGACATTCACCGTCCCTAGTTTAAGAGAGCCAGCAACCCGCAAGATATCATCCCAGTTCTGTTCGATCAGGTTTTGATTGATCGTCTGACGTGCCAAACCATTCAAGACGCCGTAGTCAGCCGAGGGATCCATGCGCCAGAAGCGAGACTCACCCAGGTCTGCCAGCCGAGGACTGAATTGATAGCCCAAGACGTGAAATAATCCAAAAATCACGTCGGAATAGGAGGCGGTGTCTGTCATAAGCTCCTTGGGATTGAGCCCCGTTTCTTGATTGAGCAATCCTTCCAGCACCACCAATGAATCACGCAGCGTCCCCGTGACCACAATATTTTTGAAGCCACTAAACTGATCACTGGTGTAGTTGACCAGGGTGATGCCGCGTCCGGTGCCAAAGTATTTGGGATTGGGACCAGCATTCAAGGTTTTCAATGGAACGACAAAGCGCAATCCATCCGCACTCGCAACCTCCCCACCACCCCAGGACTGAGCCAAGGGAATCTGTGCTTGATAATCGACCAGGCACGCATTCGCACGAGAAAGGGTATCCGGTCGGATATAATTCTGTTGCACATAGAGCAACCGATCTCGCTCCAGCGCAGGAATCCCTGTGCGTATCATGGGGGTCAGTCCAATGTTGCAGGCTTCTGCAAATAAGACCGCACAAATGGATATGGGCAAGTCATCGAGACGAGAACGCCCTTCACTGACATGCGAGAACTCAGAGGCAAAGCCCGTGCGTGCCTGGATTTCCAAGAGGAGTTCTGGCAAATCGACCAGTGGCTGACGTCGTGCCACGCGATGACGCAGCAGTTGGAGGCTCTCGGGCTCCTCAACCTTGTCTAAACCCGTGAGGATGAGGGTATCTACTTCCAGTCCTGCTTTGTTTTTGATCTTCTCAATACGAACACCGGGTTGGGGAAATCTCGCGGCAGTGGTGCGATAGGCCGCATCCAGTCGGCGTGCGAGTTCATCCAATTCCATTTTTGGTTCAGCCTTTCTTCCTAGTGATTGACAGATCGTTGGTCGAACCCGTTCCCAGGGTTCCCCAGTGAGTAACTTTGCTCGTGGATCGCCCCAACGAGCACTCTCATCCACAAACACATCATGGCGACGCAGCGCCTCATGGAGCCGTTCCAGGACACATAAAGTATAGTAGCGACGATCAATAGGTGCGCCCTGGGGCGCGACAAGACGTTTCCACCCTGCCGGAACCACGTCCATTGGAGCGCTGTCCATGACAGGTTGTTTTTGTCCTTCCAGCTCTTTGAGAAAGGTCAGCGCTGTGAGAACCGGTTTGCCAGCCTCATTACTGGCAAAGGAGACGGTACGCAGAAGCGCCGGGAAAAAGCGACGCACCGCAGGATAGCGTGCCACGATTTCCTGATAGTAGTTGTCATCAGCTGGACGTGCCAGTTCATAAATGGTTGCGATCGCTTCGGTGATCCTGGTCTGTTTGTCGGTGAGAAAGGTTCGTACCTGTTCATCAGTCCATGCTGGGGTGATGACTTTCTCACTGATCTCAGCCAGCGATAAGGCGGCGGCATCGAGGTCGCGCAACGTTCGCAACCTCGATTTTTTCCCTGAGCTGACAGAACGTGCCAGCAGATCTCGAATGAGCATGTCCAGGACATCAAGCGAATCATCTTGTGCAGTGACCGCAAGCTGACGCGCAAAGGATACCAGCGTTGCCACACGGCGTTGTTCGGTTAAACTGGCGATGTTTTGAGCTTTAGTCGTTACTGCATATTGGGCCAGAGCTTTGATCCGAGATGTGGGAACATTCACCAAATCCAGTGGGCCAACATCCAACTGCCGCACTTCCGTCAGACGAGCCAGGGCGGCGACGAGGACCGGCGCACTTGCACGGGAAGGAGCACGACGAAGGCGTTCGAGATTCGTGATGCGTGAGACCCCAGCCCGTGCGAGGAGTCCCTCCAAATCCGTTCTTTGTTCGGGGGAAACAGCCGCGCTTAACCGTTGCCATAAGCGTTCTGCAACCCGTTCTCGAATGGTAGAGACCAGGCGGGTAAGCGTGGTTACTCCTGGCAGCAGAACTTTCTTCTCTAGAAGCCAGGCAGTCGCCAGATCAAAGAGCACACTCGGTCGCTCGGTTCCAATCCAGATGCGTGCATAGAGAAACCGCATCAAGGCAAATCCTCCACGGCGGTCCGAGAATTCTTTATAGCCAGAATACTGTCGAATTTCCTGAGCATGATCCTGCTGGGTTTGGACCCGTTCAGCGTAGCGAACAATACATTGCGGATCAGCAATATTCAACTGGATCGCCACATAGGTAATCACCCCAATGGGAATATTGACAGGATCAGCGAGAAAAACCCCAAGAAATCGAAGCGTGCCAATCTGGAGGGCAAACCCTAAGCGGTTGTGATCTCCACGACGCTCTAGAACGAGGGCGCGGTCCTCATCATCCAGATGAAAATAACGGGCCAGTTGCTCGGGGGATGGTTCACCAACATAGCGGCCATAGCGCTGCTCTTGTGCCTCGGTGAGATACTCAACAGGCATCTTCTATGCCTCCTCTCATATACCTTGCAGCTTGCGGCGCTGATAGGTGCTCGTACCATAGCCGAGGGGGGAACAGAGCACAAGCAAACGGAGAGAAATCTGACCAATGGCTGGTTATTTCTCTTGAGCATCGAAGAGGGAGAACGACATCAAAGATCAGGATAGGCTAGTCGCTCATATTCTGCCTCAGTCTTTTTGTCGTGAAAGGCCAGAAAAGAAAGTATGTGGAGAGGTCTTAACGACCGTTATTTTCCATACGTTTTGGAACGTCTAATTCCCTCTCCGTCTCCAGTAACGATCATCCAGGTAAATGCGCTGAGCAGTCCAT
>JADEYI010001098.1_pt1 | contig 24152 bp, 23 predicted proteins | sample 8542331 | NCBI WGS metagenome assembly JADEYI01 (sample SAMN16510988, study PRJNA670497) | mine drainage metagenome | isolation source: biofilm near Copperflume 1 | place: Germany: Marsberg coppermine Kilianstollen | collected 2018-02
TGTTGCGGCTTGAGCAGCGTGTTGCAAACAGAGAAGAGAACCTCGATCGCAAAGTAGAGAACCTCGAACGGCGCGAGACCGCGTTCACAGAGAGAGAGCGGCAGCAGGAGGCCGCTCGCGCCGAGATCGACGACCTGCGCAAGGTAAAGCTGGCCGAGATCGAGCGCGTCTCCGGCATGACCAGCCAGGAGGCGCGCGATCTGCTGCTCCGCGACCTCGAAGACGAGATCCGCGAGGAGGCGAACCGCAAGGTCCGCGTCCTCGAGGCGGAGGCGAAGGAAGAGGCGGACCGCCGCGGCCGCGCCATCTTGGCGACGGTCATGCAGCGGCTGATGAACGACGTTGTCACCGAGACGACGGTCTCCGTCGTGCCGATCCCCAGCGACGACATGAAGGGCCGCATCATCGGCCGCGAGGGCCGCAATATCCGCGCCCTCGAGTCCGCCACGGGCGTCGACCTGATCATCGATGACACCCCTGATGCCGTCACGCTCTCGGCCTTCGACCCCGTCCGGCGCGAGGTTGCGCGCGTCGCCCTCACCAAGCTGGTGATGGACGGCCGCATCCACCCGACGCGCATCGAGGAGGTCGTCGAGAAGGCCCAGCAGGAGGTCCAGGCGAGCATCAAGACGGCCGGCGAACAGGCGGCGATCGAGGCGGGCTGCCCCGGGCTGCACCCGGAGATCCTGAAGACGCTGGGCCGCCTCAAGTACCGCACCTCCTACGGCCAGAACCAGATCAAGCACGCCGTCGAGTCCGCGTTCATCGCCGCGATGATCGCCGAAGAGATCGGCGCCGACGTGAACACGTGCCGCCGCGGGGCGCTGCTGCACGATCTGGGCAAGGCCATCGACCACGAGATCGAGGGCACGCACGCGGCGCTCGGCGGCGAGTTGGCGCGGCGCTACAACGTGGCGCCGCCTGTCGTGCACTGCATCGAGGCGCACCACGAGGAAATCGAGGTCGAGACGACCGAAGCCGTCGTCGTGCAGATCGCCGACGCGATCAGCGGCAGCCGGCCCGGCGCGCGCCGGGAGACCTTGGAGCTCTACATCAAGCGGCTCGAGGCGCTCGAAGGCATCGCCAACAGCTTCCGGGGCGTCGAGAAGTCGTTCGCCATCCAGGCCGGCCGTGAGATCCGCATCATCGTCAAGCCGGACCAGATCGACGACCTGGAGTCGATGCGCCTGGCCCGCGATGTCAGCAAGAAGATCGAGGAGTCGCTGGAATACCCGGGGCAGATCAAAGTGACCGTCGTGCGTGAAACCCGCGCCAGTGAGTACGCGCGGTAGCGGACGGGAACGGTGCGCCTGCTCTTCATCGGTGACATCGTCGGCAAGCCCGGTCGGCGCGCCATCTCCGCGCTCGTGCCGGCGCTGCGCCGCGAGCTCGCGCTCGACGTCGTCGTTGCCAACGGCGAGAACGCGGCGGCGGGTCGCGGGCTGACGGTGAAGACGGCGCAGGAGCTCTTCGGCGGCGGTGTCGACGTGATCACCTCCGGCAATCACATCTGGGATCAGTCGGACATCCTGCCGATGCTCGATGCCGAGGCGCCCATCCTGCGGCCGGCGAACTACCCGCCCGACGTGCCGGGCCGCGGCATCGGGCGCTTCGGCGCGCTAACCGTGATCAACCTCATGGGACGCACCTTCATGTACGAGATCGACGACCCGTTCCGCTGCGCCGATGGCCTGCTGGCATCCATCACCGAGCGCACGCCGGTGCTCGTCGACATGCACGCCGAGGCGACGAGCGAGAAGATCGCCATGGGCTGGTACCTCGATGGCCGCGTGTCGGTGGTCGTCGGCACTCACACTCACGTGCCGACAGCGGATGCCCGCGTCCTGCCGAAGGGGACGGCGTTCGTGTCCGACGCCGGCATGTGCGGGCCGCGCGACTCGGTGATCGGCGTCGAGGTCGAGCCGGTGATCCGGAAGTTCCTGACCGGCATGCCGACGCGCTTTGTTGTCGCCGAGAAATCGAAGGCGGTACAGTTCAATTCCGTGCTGATCGAGATTGATGATGCGACGGGCATGGCGCGCTCGATCCAGCGTGTCGACAGGGAGTGGATGCAGGATGGCGAGTAAGGGCGACTTCCACACGCACAGCACCGCGTCCGACGGCGTGCTCTCGCCGGCGGCGCTCGTCGACCTCGCCGCCTCGCAGGGCGTGCGCTATCACGCGCTGACGGACCACGACTCGACGGAAGGCATCGCCGAGGCGCGCGCGGCGGCGACGAAGCACGCCGGCTACACGCTGATCCCCGGCGTCGAGATGGGCACGGACATCGAGGGGGCCGAAGTGCACATGCTCGGCCTCTACCTGAGCCCCGACGACCCCGACCTGCAGGAGATGCTGATGCGGCTGCGCGCCGGCCGCATCGACCGCGGCTACGGCATCGTCGAGAAGCTGCGCGGCATGGGGATCATGATCGAGTGGGAGCGCGTCAAGCAGCTCGCCGGCGACGCGTCGGTCGGCCGGCCGCACATCGCCCAGGCCCTGGTCGAAGGCGGCTACGTGGCGAAGGTCGCCGACGCCTTCGACCGCTGGATCGGCCGCAATGGCCCGGCGTACGTCGAGCGCGACAAGATGACGCCGGCCGAGTCCGTCGCCTGCATCGTCGCCCGTGGCGGCCTCGCCTGCCTCGCCCACCCGGCCGACCTCGACCGGCTCGATGCGCTGCTCGACGAGCTGGCGGCGGCGGGCATGGCGGCGATGGAGGTCTTCTACAAGGACTACCCGCCGGAGACCGTCGAGCGGCTGCGGCAGGCGGCGGAGCGACATGGCCTCCTGCCGCTCGGCGGCAGCGACTACCACGGCATCTTCGGCAACAACGAACCGCTGCCCGGCAACATCTCCCTGCCCGATGACGCGATCGAGCGCTTCCTCGAGCGCGCCGCCAAGCTGCCGAACAAGGACCTGGTGCATTGAGCTCGCGCGTCTCGCGCATGGCGTCCTGATGCAGTGCGCGGCGCACCCCGCCGTCGACACCGACCTCGGCTGTAGCCGCTGCGGCAAAGGCATCTGCGCGCGCTGCCTGGTGCACACCCCCGTCGGCGCGCGCTGCCGCGACTGCGCGAACGTCCGCCGCATCCCGACGTACCACACGCCGACGGTGACGCTGGCGCGCGCCTTCGCCTCGGCGATCGTCGCGGGTGTCGTGGTCGGCGTCGCCTGGTGGATCTTCAATCCGCTGACCTACTTCTTCTTCGGGATCATCCCGGGGCTGGCTGTGGGCTTCGCCGTCGGCGAGGCGACGTCGCTCGGCACGAACCGCCGCGCCGGCCCGCCGCTGCAGGCGATCGCCGTCGGCGGCGCCGTGCTGGCGTACCTCGTGCGTGTCGGCCTGTTGTTCGCGGCGAGCGGCTGGATCTTTGCGGATCTGCGCACGGATCTGGCGGGGCTCGTCGGGCTGGGGGTCGCCGCGTTCATCGCGGCCGGCCGGCTGAAGTGATCAGGCCCGGCGCTTGGCCGCAGCACGGAGCCTGCGCGCTCTCGCCCGATCTCGCCGCCGACGGAGGCGGTCCGCCATCGTCCGCAGCCGGCTCGGACGTAGGACATTCCCCTATGGTTGCCGCATACCGCTCGCCATCCGCCGAGTATTCCCTTCGCCGGCCTTCACCCGCTGGCGCCGGCGTTCGATACAGAAGGGATGGACCAGAACCTCCGCCTGCTCGACCGCGTCCATCTCGGCGTCCGCCTGCACGAGGAGCTGGACCGCGCGCGTCGCTACAAGCGCGTGTTCTCCGTGCTGACGTTCGAGGAGGTGCCGGCTTCCGACGGGCTGCCGATTCATGTGAAGATGGCGCGCGCGCTCGAGGCGATGTTCGCGGTGGTGCGCGTCTCCGACCTCATCGCCCGGCCGTACGATGACACGCTCGTCGTGGTGCTCGTCGAGACGGACCGCCGCGGCGCCGCGGACGCGCTGTTCCGGATCCGCCAGCGCATCGCGAACCGGGCGGGGACGTGGCGGGTGACGACGCTCACGTTCCCGGACGACAACGAGCTGATCGTCCAGGCGGAGTTCTTGCGCGCGGCGTAGCGCAGCGCGTGTCCGCTGCCGCCGCCGAGTCTCCGGATCGCCGCCGCGACTGTCCCTCGTATCCGGCCGCGAGCTGCGCCCGCACGTGCGCTATCGCAGGACGAAGCCGAGTACGATCAGCGTGATGATCACGGCGGTGGCGAGGACGAAGATGCGCCGCAGCTCGTGGAAGGCATACTGCGTGTCGCGGACGGCGAGCGCGTGCACGTCGAACTCACGGCGCTTGCGCACGCCCTGCTGCTGCATCGCGCGGACGGTGCTCGGCAGCCGGCCGGACGCCGCGCCCGCGGGCGCTGCGGCGCTGCCCTTCGAACTCCGTGTCGCGACGGCGGCCGCCGAGTCCGCAGCTTCGCTGGCCAACTCCGCCATGGTCGGCTCGGCGTCGGAGACGGGGACGGCGCCGTTCGCCGCTGCGCCCCGGTCCGACGCCGGATCGGAGCCTGGCGCATCGTCGATCACCGTCGTGCGGGCGCCGCCCGGGCGGAGGTAGGCGCGATCCGTGCGCTTCTTCTTCGACTGAAGGCGGCCATCGCGCATGAGCGGGCGGTTCTGCTTGGGCAAACGGGCACTCCTGAGGCCGGCGACGTGCGCTCGGCGAATCGTCGCCCATTATAGCCGCCGCCTGGAGGGCCTCACAAACGCACCGGCGGCGGCTCGAGCAGGAAGCAACAACGTGGCGCGCCGGCATCCGTTGCAATCTCATGCTCGAACTCGACCGCGCCGGCCAGTCGAGGAAGCAACAACGCGGCGGGCCGGCATCCGTTGCAAGCCCCGCGCCTGGTCCCCAGCCTCACTCCCCAACCACCGGGGCCCGCTTCCCACCTACCGACGACGAGTCACGTCCCGGCAACGACCAGCCGGAAGCACTCCTCCGCTACCGCCACCGCCTGCGCGATGTCCTCCGGCGTATGTGCGCTCGACAGGAACCAGTTGTGCCGGGGATGGAAGATGACGCCGCGCTGCGCCGCCGCGGCCGCGAACGCCCGCCCGCGCTTGAGCTTCGGGTCGTCATCGAAGAGCAGGTTCGGCATCGTGGCCGGGCCGGTGAAGCGGACGCACGCGCCGGCGCGCCTGGCCGCCGCGAGGATGCCGTCGCGGAGCATCGCGCCTGCCGACTGCATCGCCTCGTACGCGCCCTCGCCGTCGTACGCGCGCAGCACGGCGAGCGCCGCCGCCATCGGAGTCGCCGCGAAGAAGTGCGTCCCGGTGTAGTACAACGACTGTGCCGTCGCGCGCAGCGCCTCTTTGCCGACGAGCAGCGACAGCGGCTGCCCGTTGCCGATCGCCTTCCCGAAGCAGACGAGGTCAGGCCGCAGGCCGAAGCGCAGGTGCGAGGCGCCCGACGGGTGCAGCCGGAAGCCGCAGCGGATGTCATCGACGATCAGCAGCGCGCCGGCCGCCTCCGCTCGCTGCTGCACCGCTGCCAGGAACTCCGCCGCCGGCAGCTCGATGTCGTGCATCGCGTCGTGGCGGATCGGGCACAGCATGACGGCCGCCACATCGCCCTCATTGCGGTCGAAGCAGGCGTGTACGCTGCCGGCGTCGTTCCAGGTGAACTCGTCGCGCTCGCTGCGATGCGCCGGCGGCACGCCCTGGCCGCCCGGCACCGACCACGGGTCGAAGCCGTGGTAGGCGCCGGCCGCGACGAGCAGCTTCATGCGGCCCGTGTGCGCGCGGGCGATGCGCGTCGAGAGCGTCGTCACGTCGGAGCCGTTCTTCCCGAACATCACCCAATCGCCCCAGTCCCAGCGCGCGACGAGCGTCTCCGCCAGTTCGAGCGTCACGTCGCCCGGAAACGTGAACGAGCCGCCGCGCTCCTCCTGCCCGCGCACCGCCTCCTGCACGGCCAGGTGGTTGTACCCGAGCACGATCGGCCCGAAGCCACACATGAAGTCGATGTACTCGTTGCCGTCGACGTCGGTGATGCGCGACCCGCGCGCGCTGCGGATGAACGCCGGGAAGTCGCCGAAGCTGGAGAAGCGCGGTGACCGCGTGCCGAAGATGCCGCCGGGAATCACCCGCTCGGCGCGCGCGAACATCTCGTACGACTCGGTGAGCACAGTCACGTGCGACAGTGTACAGCCGGCATACCGGTCGCCGGCGTGCCGCATCGTCGAGCGGCCGGTGCGCGCTCGTCGGCCAGCCGCGGCGAATGCCAGCGCGATCAGAAACGCTCGTCGGGCGTCGCCGCCGCGTACATCTCGCGCGCGTCCGGTTCGGCCTCGCCCGCCCCGGCCGACCGCCGCAGCGGCGCCGATGCGTCCGCTCCGCCGGCGCCCCCAGCGCCGCTGCCGACGATGGCATGCCGGCCCGTCCCTGCGGCGCCTACAGCGGCGGCGTGCGCGACGACCAGTCCGCCGTCTGCTCGTAGGCGCGGGCGACGCGCAGCACCGTCCCCTCGTCGAAGGGCTTGCCGATGATCTGCAGGCCGACCGGAAGCTCCGACGCGCCCGCGGCGACGAAGCCGCACGGCACGGAGATGCCCGGCAGCCCGGCGATGTTGACCGGCAGCGTGAAGACGTCGTTCAGGTACATGGCGTAGGGGTCGTCGGCCTTCTCGCCGATCTTGAACGCGGGTGTCGGCGTCACCGGCGCGACGAGCGCGTCGTACTGCGCGAAGGCCGCGTCGAACTCACGGCGGATCACCGTGCGCACCTTCTGCGCCTTCAGGTAGTAGGCGTCGTAGTAGCCGGACGAGAGCGCGTAGGTGCCCAGCATGATGCGCCGCTTGACCTCGGCCCCGAAGCCCATGCCGCGCGTCTTCTCCATGTTGTCCCACATGCCGGCGCCTTCCTGGTAGGCGAAGCCGTACTTCACGCCGTCGTAGCGCGCCAGGTTCGCCGACGCCTCGCTCGGCGCGATGATGTAGTACACGGCCAGCGCCGCCCCCGTGCTCGGCAGCGGCACGTCGCGCTCGATGTGGGCCCCCTGCGCTTCCAGCGCGGCGAGCGCGTCGTCGACGCAGCCGCGCACGCCCGCATCGAGGTCCGGCGGCAGGTACTCCTTCGGCACGCCGATGCGCAGCCCGCGGACGCCCGCCTCGAGCTGCGCCGTGAAGTCCGGCACGGCGACCGGCGCCGACGTCGCGTCGCAGGCGTCATGGCCGCAGATCGCGTTCAGCACCAGCGCGGTATCGCGGACATCGCGCGTGAACGGGCCGATCTGGTCGAGCGAACTGGCGAACGCCACGAGCCCGAAGCGGCTGACGCGGCCGTACGTCGGCTTCATGCCGACGACGCCGCAGAGTGCCGCCGGCTGGCGGATGCTGCCGCCGGTATCGGAGCCGAGCGCGTAGACGGCTTCGCCGGCGGCCACGGCAGCCGCGGAGCCACCCGAGGAGCCGCCCGGCACGCGCTGCAGGTCCCACGGGTTGTGCGTCGCGCCGTAGGCGGAGTTCTCGGTCGACGAGCCCATCGCGAACTCGTCCATGTTCGTCTTGCCGACCATCACCGCGCCGGCATCGAACAGCTTGCCGACGACCGTCCCCCGATACGGCGCCACGAAGTGCTCGAGCATCTTCGACCCGCAGGTGGTGCGCACGCCGTCGGTGATCAGCACGTCCTTGAGCGCCACCGGCACGCCCAGCAGCTCGCCGTCCTCGCCGGCCGCGCGGCGCTGATCGGCGGCGTCGGCCTGGGCAAGCGCGTTCTCCGCCGTCACCGTGAGGAAGGCATGCACCCGCCCGTCGACGGCGCCGATGCGTTCGAGCGCCGCCTCTGTCAGCTCGCGCGACGACACCTCCCTCGCGCGCAGGAGCGCCGCGGCGGCATGGGCGGTGAGCGAGGTCAGCTCCGGCATCGCTACTCCAGCACCGCCCGCACACGCAGGTAGCCGTCGTCGGTCAGCGGCGCCAGCTTGAGCACCTCGGCCTGCGGCAGCGACGGGCGCGATACGTCGGGCGCGAAGACGTTCTCGAGCGGCAGGATCTGCGCCGTCGGCTCGATGCCATCGGTATCGATGCCGTCCAGCACGTCGAAGTGCCCGAGGATGTCCGACAGCTGCGAGCGGAAGAGCTCAATCTCGTCGTCCGTGAGGGCGATACGGGCGAGCTTCGCGATGTGCAGCACGGTCTCACGATCGATGGACATGCGCTGAGAGTATCGATGTGCGGGCGTAGGACCAAGAACCCGTCGCAGGCGAACCCGGGGTCGCCGCGCCCGTCTCCCGAAGAAGCGGCACCACGCCGCACGCCGCCTGCACCGATTTCGCCGGGCAGGAAAAGAGCCGGAACGCGCGATCTGCGGGGGTTGGCGCGTCCGGCTCTTTTTTGGAACCGCTCGAAACGGGGGAGCATGTCCCGGGCGATCCCTGCCCCACCACTCTAGCCGCGATCTGTTAACGAGCCTCTAAATCGCTGTGAACAGTCATTACATACATACGACAACCGCACCGACGACGGCGCCGTCGGCTCTGCGGCATGCTCACTCTCGCACCCCTGCAGCCTTCACGCCGCCCGACCAAATGACGGCATCACGACGAGGCACGCCGCCGCAGCGAGAGCGGCGGAAGCGTCCCGCTCGGCCGGTTCGGCTCGCGTCTCCGGCCGCTACACTGGGACGGTATGAGAATTGGCATCGTCAGCGACATCCACTGCAACCACGAGGCGCTGCGCATCGCCTTGGACCGCATGGGACCGGTCGATGAGTTGTTGTGTGCCGGCGACGCCGTCTATCAGTTCCGTTTCTCGAACGAGGTCATGGCGACCCTCCGCGAGCACAGCGCCCGGTGCATCCTCGGCAATCACGAGGAGGTGCTGCTGGGGAAGTGGGGCGAGCGGGCGCGCTCGGCCGGCTGGGTGCGCGCCGATGCGCTCGCCTACATGGCGTCGCAGCCGTCGCGGCTCGAGACGATCGTCGGCGGCAAGCGGCTGGTGATGGTGCACGGGAGCCCCTTCGAGCCTCACAACGAGTACATCTACCCCAACAGCCCTGGCATCAGCCGCCTCGGCGCCATCGACGCCGACTATGTCATCCTCGGTCACACCCACTATCAAATGGCCGAGCGCGTGGGGCGCGTGCTGGTGATCAACCCCGGCTCCACCGGCGAGGCGCGCGATGCCCGCAACGCCTTCAAGCTCTCGTACGCGGTCCTCGATACGGAGACGGACGAGGTGACGTTCGACGACTTCCAGGATCCGACCCGCGCCGCTGTCGACCCGGCGATCATCCCCGGCGGCGTGATGCCGGGCGGCGGGCGCCGCGACGAAGCGCCGCCAGCGCCCGAGGACTGCTGCCGCCCGGGGAGGTAGGCCGGCCTACCGCTTCGCGCCGCCGGTGATGAGCTTAAAGAAGTTGCTCGGATCGCCGTTCTTGCGGCGATCCTGGTAGAGGAACTGCAGCTTCTTCTCATCGAACTTCTCGAAGAACTCCTCCCACGAGATCGGCTCCAGCCGGTTCTTGCCGCTGTAGCCGGGGAAGTCGAGGCGCAGCACGCCCGCCTCGTCGCCGCCGTCGGTGCCGCGGACGCTCGATGGCCTGGCGTCGCGCTCTTCGGCCCAGCGCCGGATCGTGTCGTGGTCCGTCGTCGTCTGCGAGGAACCGCTGCGTCCGTTGCTGTTGGCGGCCGATGCCCGCGTGCGGGCGGAGCTCGTGCGGCCGGCGGTCGATGCGCGCGTGCGGGCGGCGGGACTGCGGCCGGCGGTCGATGCGCGCGTGCGGGCGGCGGGACTGCGGCCGGCGGTCGATGCGCGCGTGCGGCCGGAGCTCGTACGGCCGCCGGTCGATGCGCGCGTGCGGGCGGAGCCCGTGCGGCCGGCGGTCGACGCGCGCGTGCGGGCGGCGGGACTGCGGCTGCTCGTCGATGCGCGGCTGCCCGCCGTCGCGGCGCGCGACCGGCTCGGCGCCTTCTTCGTCGTGGCCGGCTTGCGCGAGGTCGTCGCTGCCGCGCGCTGCGACGTCGTCTCGCCGGCCTGCCGCCGCTGCTTGTTGACGATCCGGGCGGCGACTTCTTCCTGCCTTCCCTTGTACCGTCCCTCCTTCCTGAATTCGTCCTTGAGCTCTTCGTACTCGCGCTCGCGCTTCTTGTTCGAGCCTGCTGGCATGTGCGCCTCCCTCGATGCTCTACGATCTCCGCGGCATGTCCCGCGGGTCTGCCCTCGATCGCAGCCAAACACCGCCCGCACGGCGCCGCAATACTCACACGAGTCGCGCGGGAACTATCGCTTGGTGAGTCGCCTGCGACCGACGTCTTCGGCGCTCTTCGCCGTCATCGGGGCGGTGAGCGCGTTCGCCGTGCTCGCGGTGCCGCTCGCGCTCGGGCGGTGCAGGCCGGTGCGGCGGCGGCCGCGCGGTTCCGTCGACGCGCGTGAGATCCTGGATCGCGCCGGTCTTTCGCGCTGGCATGGGATCCTCCCGTCCGCTGCGTCAGTCCAGGCGCGGCCGTCGCGCGGCCGGGTCAGAACAACGCCCGCGAGATGACAGACGGCCCGGACCCGTCGCGCGAGCCTGCGACTGGCACGTACTCGATGGCGTCGGCAGGCATCGAGACGTTGTGAAGCCGGCCCATCGGCGCGGCGCACGTCGCGCCTCACGCAGCGCCGCGCGTGCGCGTCTCGCTGTGGCGCGCGCGCGGCAGCACCTGCTCTTCGTAGAACCGGAAGAACGACTCCTGATCGTCGCCGATCTGGTGGAACCAGATGTGGTCGAAGCCGGCGTCCTCGTAGGCCTTGATCGTCGCCAGGTGGCGCTCCGGGTCAGGGCCGCAGACGACGACCGCCGCCACGTCGTCCTCGCTCACGGTTTTCGTCGCCTGCATGTACTGCCGCGGCAACGCCAGCTGCGACCCGAGCTCGCCCGAGAGCGCGGCGTTCGGCCATCGCTCGCGCGCGGTCTTGCGCGCCTGCGCCTCGTCGTCGGCGTAGCAGACGTGGATCTGGGCGTAGTGCGGCCGCGGGCCGTCGCCGCCGGCGTCGAACGCGCGCACCAGCTCGCGCTTCGGGGCGGTGGAGATCAAGCCGTCGCCGATGCGCCCGGCGAGGTCGGCCGCCTCGATGCCGGCGGCGGCGACGTAGAGCGGCGGCAGCGGCTCCGGGCGCGTGTAGATGCGCGCGTCCTCCACCGTGAAATAGGCGCCGTGATAGTCGACGAGTCCGCCATCCCACAGCTCGCGGATGATCTCGACGGCCTCCGCCAGCATCTCGCGCCGCACGGGCGCGGAGGGCCAGTGCTCGCCGGTGATGTGCTCGTTCAGCCGCTCGCCGGTGCCGACGCCAAGGAAGAAGCGTCCGGGCATCATCGCTGCGACGGTCGCCGATGCCTGGGCGACGAGCGCCGGGTGCTGGCGGATGATCGGGCAGGTGACGCCGGTGCCAACGCGGAGCCGGCGGGTCGTCACGGCGACGCCGCCGAGCAGGCTCCAGACGAAGGGCGCGTTGCCTTGGCGGTCGGTCCACGGGTGGTAGTGGTCGGAGGCGACGGCGAATTCGAATCCGGCTTCCTCGGCGCGCTGCGCCCACTCGATGAGCGGCCGTGGTCCGTGTTCTTCGCAGGAAAGCGTGTAGCCGAACTCCGTCATCGCCGGCTCCTGACTGCGGGTGCGAACGCAGGGAGGGGGCGGGGGAGGGCGGCCCCCTCCCTGCGCGTAGAACCCCACGAGATGGAAAGGAACGTCGGTCGCGGGGTACCTTGATCTATCCATCCGGGGAGAAGCGGCGGTATAGCCCGCCTGAGCGGGTAGCGCCTGGGTGCTCACCCGTGTGGCGCATAACCTCCAAGTGCGACGGCGCCGGCGGCGGCGCCGAGCGGGAGGTCGCCTTGACCAAGCGCCGCATCCTGGTGATGCTGCGTTCGATGTATCTCGCGCGCGTCTACGTCACGCTGAAGCCGACGGTCAACGACCCGCAGGGGCTCACCATCCGCGGCGGCCTGCACGCGCTCGGCTTCGCCGACGTCGCGAGCGTGCGCGCCGGCAAGTACATGGAGATCCGCGTCGACGCCGGCGACCGCGCGGCGGCCGAAGCGCAGGTGGATGAGATGTGCCGCAAGCTGCTCGCCAACCCCGTCATCGAGGACTTCCGCTTCGACCTGGAAGAGGCGCCCGTCACGGCGTAGGTGGCGGTCGGTCGGCCCCGATCACGCCCGCGGCGTCCGCACCTGTCGTGCTTCGGCGGCGATGACGGCGGCGCCCACCGCGCCCGCGAACCCCGGCCACGGCGAGACTTCGGCGGCGATGCCGAAGCGCGCGACCATCGCTTCGAGCGAGGCCACGAGCGTCGGGTTGTTGTGCACGAAGCCACCGGCGAACACGATCCGCGGCAGCTGTGCGACGAGCGCGCGCGAGGCGGCGATCTGGGAGATGTTCTCGCCGTGCAGGTTCAGCAGCGCCGCCAGTACGTCGTCGGTGCCGGCGCCGTCATCGGCCTTGGCGAGGTGCGCCGCCGTCAGCTGCGGACCGATGCGTCCGATGCCCTCCGGGTAGGCATCGCTGACCATCGTGTCGACGCGCCGCCGGTCGCCACGCTCCGCGCGGGCGATCATCTCCGGATAGTCGAACGTCGCATTGATGCGGCGGGCGATGCCCGCGAAGGAGCCGCCGCCGAGCGCGGTGCCGCCGAGGTGCCGCACGACGGAGCCGCGCACGGCGGCGAACGCCGTGCCCGTGCCGACGAGCGCCAGCACGAACTCCGCGGGCGCCGGCCGGCCGGCGCTCCCCAGCAGCACGAGGGCGCCACGCGCCGCCGCTTCGATCTCCTGTACGGCGAGCGCCCGGGCGGACGCCGGTAGGAGCACGCGGGCGCCGGTGACGCCGGCCGGCAGGTCGACGGCTGGCGCGGACTCGCCGGGCGGCGGGGTCGCGTGCACGGACAGCACGATCGTGCCGGCGTGCGCGCGGGCGACCTTCGTCAGCGTCAAGCCGGCCTCGATGCCGATCGCGTCGCCGGACAGGGCCGCAGGCGCGCGCAACTCGCCGCCTTCCACCGCATGATGCGCCGGCGTCATGCGGCGCTCTCGATCAGCGCGCGCGCCACGTCCTCACGCGCGAGGTACCCGTCGGGGGCGCCGCCGGCGTAGGTGAGGATGAGGCCGTCGGCGCCGGCAGCGCGCCAGGCCCGCGCCATCGCCTTCGCGTCGCCGATGTTCTCCGGCGGCGCGGTCTGCGTCCACACCGGGTAGTGGCCGCTGCGGCCGGCGCGCTCGCGGAGCGCCAGCAGCTCGCCGCGCACCTTCGCGAGATCCTCCGGCGTGCGGGCGAGCGCGAGGAAGCCGTCGCTGAGGCGCGCCGCCCGCCGCAGTCCGGCCGGCGTCAGGCCGCCGACCCAGATCGGCGGGCCGCCGGGCGTGCGTGGCGTCACGATGCCTGCCGCCGGGAGCTCGAAGTAGCGGCCGTGCCACGGCGCGCCGGGCTGCGTGAAGAGATGCTTCAGCACGCGGATCACCTCGTTAAGGCGGCCGCCGCGATCCTCGAAGCCGACGCCCGCCGCTTGGAACTCCTCGATCACCCAGCCGGCGCCTGCGCCGACGATCAGCCGCCCCTCCGAGAGGCGGTCGAGCGTGATGCACTCGCGCGCCATCAACACTGGCGACCGCAGCGCGATCTGGCTGACGCTGGTACCGAGCCGGACGCGCGCAGTGACGGCGGCGACGTAGGCGAGGGCGATCCACGGGTCGACCATCGGCTCGTAGGGATGTGGCCTGTCGAGCGGCGTGACGACGCGCTCGCTGAGCCAGACGGAGTCGAAGCCGATGCGCTCGGCCTCGATCGCCGCGCGTCCGACCTCGGGGCCGAGCGCCGGGCCGATCTTGACGCCGATCTTCATTGCGCCCTCCGCGTGCATGCCTGCTCCCGGGCGGACGCCGCATTGTGGATCGCCGTCGCCGCTCGGGCGAGCAGATGTGCCGGCGCGCGGCCTCCGTCGCGGCCGCGACCCTTCCGGCAGGCGCCCGGGACGCGCGCGTGGCGAGCGACGATGCGTGCCCGTGGACAACTGCGCCGGCAGCATCTGCGGCTCCTCGCGTTCGAGAGGGAACGAAGGACTGGCTTCGGCGGAGCGTCGCTTCGGCCTGATACAATGCGCGGCGTTGGAGGAGAGAGGTGTGGCCCCGACGGTCTCGGCATGAAGTTCCCGCTGTCGCCTGAAACGCGGTCGGCTGTCGTGAAGAATCCGATCCTGCTCGCCGGGCTGGCCGTCGTCGTGCTGCTTGGCGTCATCGCCGCCGCCCTCGTGCTCATCGACAGCGCCCGCGGCGGCAACGCCCAGACGCCGCGCGTCGTGATCGACCAGAGCACGGCGACGGTCGGACCGACGTCGAAGACGGCGGAGGCGGTCGGCGTGCATGGGACGGCGAATCAGGTGACGGCGGTGCGCTCCGCCCCCGGCAACACGACGCCCGTGCTGGGCACGATCCCCCAGGACGCCGACGTGGTGATCGACGGGCGCACGACGGACTCCAAGTGGTACCGGGTGATCTTTCCGCAGGAGTCCGAGTTGCACGGCTGGATCGATGCCAGCATGCTCGACGTCACGGGCGACGCCGCCGCGCTCGTCGTCGCCACCGCCGAGCCGCCGGTGCCCATCGAGGTGCCGACGGAGCCGCCGACGCGCACGCCGCGGCCATCGGAGATCACGCCGGAGCCCTCGCCGACGCAGGGCACACCGACGGCGTCGCCGCTTCCCGACCTCGTCGTCAACAACACGCCGACGATCGTCGGCGGCAAGCTCGTCGTCACGGTCGTCAACCAGGGCAAGGGGCCGATGCAGGGCAACCTCGTGGTTGCCGTCTTCACGCAGGACGAGAGCAGGCTGATCGGCGGCATCACCGTCCCCGGCGTGACCATCGCGCCTGGCCAGAGCCTCGATGTGCCCACCGGTGTGGCGATCGCCGGCGAGCAGACGCTGCTCATCGTCGTCGACCCGAACGGCGCCATCGACGAGACCGACAATACGAACAACCGGATGCTGATCGCCGTGTCGACGGGGCCGCTTGCCACACCGACGGCGCCGCTCGCGCCGCCGCCGTCGGCGCCAGCGCGCTAACGCGCCGTCCGGCGCCGCGCTTCCTCAACGATTCGCCGAAGCCAGGCTGATGCAGCCGGGATGCCGCCGCTCCCCGCCTCGCCGCCGACGGGCGTGGCATCCCGCACGGCTCGGCTGCGGGCGCTACAATGGCGCGATCCATCCGCCGTCATCGCCATCCGCTCAGCGCCGGTGCCAGGACGCCACAAGATGCCCGTCGCGGAACTCCGATCCGATCTTCAGTCCAGCCGAGCGCGACTGTTCGCGCCGTTGCGCGGGCTGAACGAAGAGCAGTTCCGCCAGGTCGCCGTCGGCAGCGACTGGTCGATCGCCACGCACCTCGCGCACCTGCTGCGCCTCGAGCGGCTGTACGGCGAGCGCGCGCTGCGTGCGCTGCGTGAAGACGAACCTCAGGTGCCGAGCATGGGGACGACGAATGACGACGAACCGGCGAGCGCGCAGCAGCTCGCCGTGCCGCAGATCATCCACGGCCTGCAGGCGACGCGCCGCGCGCTCGACGAGCTGCTCGCGAGCTGCGACGAGCGCATGCTCGCACGCGTCGTCGTGCACGAGCATCGCGGCCGGCTGAGCGTATGGGAGATGGCGACGAAGATCATCGCGCACGAAGGGGAGCACGCGGAGGCCGTCGCGCGGCTGGCGGCCGAAGTGCCGGCGACGCGGCGCGTGATCATCCCGCTCCGGGAGCGTGGGTAGCAGCGACAGGACGTCGATGGGCACGATCGAAGACGTCAAGCAGCGCATCGACATCGTCGACTTGGTGTCGCAGTACGTGACGCTGCGCAAGGCCGGACGCAACTTCATGGCGCTCTGTCCGTTCCACAGCGAGCGGACGCCGTCGTTCCACGTCGACCCGTCGCGCCAGACATGGCACTGCTTCGGCGCCTGCGGCACGGGCGGCGACATCTTTCGGTTCGTCATGCGCAAGGACGGCGTCGAGTTCAAGGAGGCGCTGCGCCTGCTCGCGGAGCAGGCCGGCGTCGCGATGGACGCTCGGCGCGACCCGCGCGAGGACGCCCGGCGCGCCCGCCTCTACGAGATCAACGAAGCCGCCGCCGCGTTCTTCCAGAGCACGCTGCTGTCGCCGGATGCGGCGCCCGCCGCCCGCGCCTACGTCGCCGAGCGCCGGCTCGCCGAGAGCTCGATCGAGCGGTTCCAGCTCGGCTACGCCCCCAACAGCTGGGATGCGCTGCTGCGGCATCTCGCCGGCCGCGGCTTCGACGCCAGGGACGTCCGCAACGCCGGCCTCGCCGTCGAGGGCGACCGCGGCGCCTATGACCGCTTCCGGCACCGGCTGATCTTCCCGATCCGCGACGACCGCGGGCGGATCCGCGGCTTCGGCGGGCGCATCCTGCCCGGCGACGCGCTCGGCGCCGGCGACGTGCACGCGAAGTACGTGAACACGTCGCAGTCGCCGATCTTCGACAAGGGTTCGCTGCTGTACGGGCTGGACCGCGCGAAGGATGCCATCCGCGCCGACGGCGCCGTGATCGTCGAAGGCTACATGGACGTGATCGCCGCGCACGAGCACGGTTTCACGAACGTCGTCGCCTCGATGGGTACGGCGCTGACCGAGCGCCAGGTCGCGCTCCTCAAGCGCTACACGCGCAGCCTGACGCTCGCGCTCGATGCCGATGCGGCGGGCGGCGAGGCGACGCTGCGCGGCGTGCAGGTCGTCGCCGACGCCGTCGACCGCGAGAGCACGCCGCACGTGAACTGGCGCGGCGTCATCCGCCATCAGGAGACGCTCGCCGCCGACATCCGTGTGCTGACGATGCCGGAAGGGCGCGACCCGGACGAGACGATCCGCGCGGACCCGGAGCTCTGGCGCGCGCTGATCGCCGAGGCGAAGCCGGTCCTCGACCACCTGTTCGACGCGACGGCCCAGCGCCACGACCTCGCGGCGCCGCGCGACCGCTCGGCGATGGTGGCGGAGCTGCTGCCGATGATCGCTGCGGTGAGCGACGGCGTCGTGCAGTCGCACTACGTGCAGCGGCTGGCGCGCATCGCGCAGGTCGATGAGGCGACGCTGCGCATCGGCATGCGGCGCATGCCGGCGCCGCGGCGAGGCGCGCGGCCGGTGGCGGGCGACGAGCAGGCGAGCCAGCTTGACACGCCGCAGGCGGCGCACCCGCCGGTGCGCGATGCCAGGGAAGAGTTTTGTCTGGCCTTGCTTTTCCGCTATCCTGAGCTGCGCGCCGACGGTCTGGACATTACGCCGGAACTGTTCGGGCAGAGCGAGAACCGCGGACTGTTCGATGCGTGGGTCGAATGGTCGAACGAAGGGGAGCCGTTCGAGGTATCGCTCGCGCCGGATCTCCGTCCGCAATTCGAGCGCGTCGTAAATCTCGACCTTCCCTCGTTTGACGACGATGCATTCGTGAAGGCGCTGCGTTCTACAGTAGAGCGCATCGAGCAGCAGCGCCTTCGCCGCGCGAAGCGCGCCAGCGTCGCGGTCGTCGCCGATCTGGCCGCCGACGACGGCGACGCAATCGCCGTCCGTGCGCTGGCACGCTGGCGATCCGGGGGCGCGGGCGCGTATGATCCCGCGCAACGGGCCCCGCGCAGGGCAGACGATGAGGCTGATCCCGCCACGGCCTTCGTCGAGGACATGGAAGCCGGACTGAAGGTCCATCAACGGCTGCTGGAACAACAACAACGAACCGAGCCCCCCGCCCGGTGAGGTGGTGAATGAGCAGTAAGCTACGGGATCAGTCCACCGCGACGCTGAACGGCGACGCGCCGGTCGATCAGGCGGACTTGCTGACCGAGGCCTCCGAAGACCGCATCGCCGAAGTCTTCTCACGCCTTGCCGATACCGTCGCCGTCCTCGACGCAGCCCACGCCGGCACGAACGGCGCCACCGAGATCGATGCCTGGATCGGCGACGCCGCCGGCAAGGCCGAAAGCGAAGACGGCGAGCCCGAAAAGCCGGCCGCGCTCGAGGAGCAGGAGGGCGTCGACGACCCGGTCCGCATGTACCTGCGCGAGATCGGCAAAGTCGTGCTGCTCTCCGGCGCCGACGAGAAGCGGCTCGCCCGCTACATGGAGGAAGCCAAGCACATCGAGGCGATCGAGAAGCGCTGGCTGGGCGAGACCAACCGCCTGCCCACGGGACAGGAGATCCTCCTCTCCCTCGTCGACCAGTTCCACGCCTCCCACAGGGCCGTGCGCTTCATCTGCAAGGACGGGGGCATCAAGACGCGCGGCGTCTGCGACCTAATCGAGAGCGAGCAATGGCGCGCCACCGTCGATGCCGACATGGACTTCGACCTGGCCGGGCGCCTGGCCGAGCACCTGCACAGCCGGCAGGAGGACGCCGAGCAGGCCATCGTCCAGCTCTCGATCATCACGCACATCCTCAAGCCGGCGCACGTGCAGGCGATCGCGGGCGAGTTCGGCAGCGAGAAGGACCTGATGCCCGTGCCGTGGGAGCGCGTCACGCGGCGCTGCCGCGAGGAAGATCTCCTGCGCGACTACTTCAGCGATCTCAAGCGCGAAGGCTTCCGCGCCGAGAAGCGCCTCACCGAAGCGAACCTGCGGCTCGTCGTCAGCGTCGCCAAGAAGTACATCGGCCGCGGCATGTCGCTGCTCGACCTCATCCAGGAAGGAAACATCGGCCTCATCCGCGCCGTCGAGAAGTTCGACTACCGGCGCGGCTTCAAGTTCAGCACCTACGCCACGTGGTGGATCCGGCAGGCGATCACGCGCGCCATCGCGGACCAGGCGCGGACGATCCGCATCCCCGTGCACATGGTGGAGACGATTAACAAGCTGGTGCGCGTCTCTCGCAAGCTGGTGCAGGAGTACGGCCGCGAGCCGACCAGCGACGAGATCGCGCGCGGCATGACCGCCCTCGACGCGCCCCGCCAGGGGGCGCCGTACACGCCGGAGAAGGTGCGCGAGATCATCAAGGTCTCGCAGGATCCGGTCTCACTCGAGACGCCGATCGGCGAAGAGGACGAGAGCCACCTCGGCGACTTCCTCGAGGACGAGAGCGCGCTGGCGCCGGCCGATGCGGCGTCCCATCAGCTCCTGAAGGAGCAGGTGATGGACGTGCTCAACAGCCTGACGTCGCGCGAGCGCAAGGTGCTCGAGTTGCGCTTCGGGCTCGAAGACGGCCGCAGCCGCACGCTCGAGGAGGTCGGCCGCGAGTTCGCCGTCACGCGCGAGCGCATCCGCCAGATCGAGGCGAAGGCCCTCCGCAAGCTGCGCCACCCCTCGCGCAGCAAGAAGCTCAAGGATTACCTCGACTAGGGCGGCTGCCCCCTCCTTGATCTCACGCATGCGCGCCTCTAGCCTGAAGCCGGAGAGGTGAGCTGATGCCGCTGTACGAGTTCTTCTGCAAGCACTGCGACGGCGTCTTCGAGACGATGCGGCCGATCACCAAGGCGTCGGAGCCGGCGCCCTGCCCCGTCTGCAGGCGCCAGGCCGGCCGCATCCCGCCGACGTCCTTCGCCGCCTTCACCATGCGCGAGGGCTACCCCCGCGCGATCCCGGACCGCGGCACCTACTGGCACCTCGAGCAGGAGGTGAAGCAGCCGCTGCGTGGGAGCTTCCGCCCCAACGAGCACCCGGAGTTGGTGAAGCGCGAGCCGAAGCGGCGCCCGTCGAAGGGCGAGGTGGCGATCGCCCGGGACAAAGCGCAGGCGCAGGCGAAGGAAGCGAAGAAGATGCGCGACTCCGGCGCCCCGATCATCCACGACAGTACCGGCGCCAGCTGACGCCTCAGGCGGCGTGACGCAGGCATCGAGCCGGGTCGCCCGTACGCCGGGTGGACGCCGCTGGCTCTCCGGCGCGAACTCGGCGGCCGAGCCCTCTCCCTACGCGAGCACGCACTCCTCCGGACGCAGATCCGGCCGCAGCGCGTGGAAGATCGGGAAGCGCAGGTAGCCCTCGCGCGTCCACTCGCTGAAGCGCACGTGGCAGACCAGCTGCGGCCGCGTCCAGTAGGTCAGGCGCGGGATGCGCGGCGGGTCGCTGAAGGCCGGCCGCTCGGCGACCAAGGGCTCCAGGCGGGCGATGAGCGCGCGCGCCTCGGCGTCGCTCAGGCCGCCGCTGACCGCGCCGACGTACTCGAAGCGGCCCTGCTCGTAGGCGCCGAGCAGCAGCTGGCTGAACGGCTCACCCTTGCGGCGGCCGGCGCCGAACGTGTAGCCGCCGATGGCGAAGTCGCCGCTCTCCAGCGCCCGCACCTCCGTCCAGCTCTTCGACCGCGTGCCCGCCGCGTACGTGCCGGCCTTCTCCTTGGCGATGATCCCGTCGAGCTTGCGCTGGACGACGGCGTCGAAGAAGGCGATGCCCTCGTCGTTGACGAAGTCGACGGCGGTGAACTCCGCGCCCGGCGCGATGCTTTCGTGCAGCCGATTCTTGCGCTGCCAGAGTGGCCGGTCGACGAGCGGGCGCCCGTCGAGCCAGAGCAGGTCGAAGGCCTGGTAGACGACCTGCCCGGCTGGCCGGCGCTTCAGGCCCGGCGGCAGCTCGCCGGCGGTCGGCTCCAGCAGCCCGTGCAGCCGCGGCCGCAGCAAGTCGAACGAAGGCTGGCCCTCGCTGTCGAGCGCGACGATCTCGCCGTCGAGCAGCGCCTCCTGCGCGTGCAGCAGCGCCGGGATGCGTGCCAGCTCCGGGAACGCCGGCAGCAGGTCGCGGCCGTTGCGCCCGAGGAGCAGCAGAGCGCCGCCGGCGACGCGGGCCTGCGCGCGCACGCCGCCCCACATCAGCTCGAAGATGTGATCGGCGGAATCGAACGGCTGCGCCGCCGCCGCCGCGAGCATCGGCGCCAGAGACGCCGGCATGCGGCCGGCGATCGGCGCGATCTTCGTCCGTCCAGCGTCGTCGCGGCCGCTGATCGTCATCCGGCGCGGCGGCGGCGTGCGGGCCTGGCTTCGCGCTCTTCCTCTTCGGCTTCCTCCGGCTCGCCGCGGCCGCGCTCGCGCCGCGCGCTCTCGACGCTCTTGCGCAGCGCCTCCATCAGGTCGGTGACCTTGCCCGCGGCCGGCGCCGGGCGCTTGATCTCCTCGCCTTCCGCCTTCCGCTCGATCAGTTCGAGCAGCGCCTCGCGGTAGTTGTCGGTGTACTTCCCCGGCTCGAACTCGCCCGTCAGCATGTCGACGAGCGACTTTGCCATCGTCAGCTCCTTGTCCGAGAGCTTGCCCGCCTCCGGGATGTCGAGGCCCTCGATGCCGCGGATCTCGTCGGCGTAGAACATCGTCTCGAGCGCGATCGTGTTCTCGTACAGGCGCAGGGTGCAGAGCTGCTCCTTCTGGCGCAGCGTGACCTTCGCCAGCGCGATGAGCTTCGAATCCTTCAGCACCTCGCGGAGCAGCGTGAACGGCTTGCCGCCCGTCTTTTCCGGCTCCAGGTAGTACGTCTTCTGGTAGTAGATCGGGTCGATCTGCGCGAGCGGCACGAAGTCCGTGATCTCGATCGTGTGCGTCGTGTCCACCGGCACCTTGTCGAAGTCCGACGGCTCCATCACGACGTACTGGTCGGGCGCGATCTCATAGCCCCGCACGACGTCGTTCCACTCGACGACGGCGTCGTCCTCGGGGCAGTAGCGCTGCTGCTTGATGCGCGCGTGGTCCTTCTTGTGCAGCATGTGGAAGGCGATGTCCTTGTCCTCGGTGGCGGTGTAGAGCTTCACCGGGATCGAGACCAGCCCGAAGCTGACGGCACCCTTCCAGATCGCTCGTGGCATCGGCTACTCCTGCGCTCGCTGCCGCCCCCGCGCATCGGCGGGGCGCATGCCGGTACGGTCAGCCCAAGCTTGCGGCACGCGCCCGCGCGATGTCAATGCGTGAAGGGATGCGCGCTGTATCGAACGCATGCTGAATCTGCGATGGAGAGGCGCCGCCCGAGCCGACCAGACGGCGCGCGGGGGAGCGGCCCTGCCGGCCTGCGCGCGTCGACGGCACTGCCCGCGGGCGCCCGCTCGCCTACGCACCCGCCGTGATGTCGCGCCGGCGGTAAGCGATGAAGGCAAGCGCGATGAAGACGATGATGTAGATCGCCAGCACGAGCGACGCCTGCTCGACGCTGTTCACGTTCTGTTCTGCCAGGTCGTGGGCGTCCGGGCCGAACGTCGGCAGCGCCGGCGGCACCCGGTTCTGCGTGATCAGCACCTGCGTGTTCGACGCGATGAGGTAGTTCGGCACATCCTTCCACGGACTGCCGCCCGCCCGCATCAGGTTCGAGACCAGCGGCTCGATGAAGGCCACGCCGATGCCCGCCGCCGAGCCGGCGAGCGTCGAACGGCCGATGACTGCTGCCGCGAAGCCGAGCGTCACGTACGGCGCCATGACGAAGATCGTCCGGCCGAACGACGCCCACTGGTCGCGGATGAAGGCCGCGTTCACGAAGCTGTAGTTCGAGCCGCCATCCACGTAGGTGATGATCGCGCTGTAGGCGATGGCGACGGCGACGGCGAGAAGGACGCCGACGATGGTCAGCGCGAAGACGACGATGAGCTTGGCGACGATCAGGCGGATGCGGCCGTTCGACGCCGTCGCCATCAGCCGGATCGTGCCCCACGTGTACTCGCTGCCGACCGCTCCGGCGGCGAGGATGATCGCCAGGATCGTCCCGAACGACCCGGCGATCTCGAGCGCGAACGGCACGGAGCCCTGCAGGAAGAGACTGCGGCGGAGGTCCTCGGCGCTGAACTGGTTGCGCTCGCCGAAGCTCGTCACGCGTCCGCTGATGCTCCACAGCACCGAGTAGAGCAGGATCACCAGCGCGACCAGCAGCAGCCCGACGACCCACGTCATCATCCGCTTGCGCAGCTTGAAGTACTCGACGGCGAGCAGGCGCATCACCGGCCCGCCTCCGACTCCGTGAGGTCGAGGAAGACGCTCTCGAGCTCGATCTCCCACGGGCTCAGCTCGGAGACGAAGACGCCCTGGCCGGCGAGCGCCTGGTTGAGCTCCGCCGCCCGCGCCACCGGCGCCGACGCCCGCACCCAGCCATCGAGCCGCTCGACCCGGCTGACCCAGTCGACGGCGCCCAGCGCGCGGGCGAGCGCGTCGTTGTCTTCGGCGCGGAGGCGCAGGAACTGCCCCCGCCCGAGGAGCTCATCGACCGTGCCCTCGGCGACGACGCGCCCGGTCTTGACGATCGCCACGCGGTCGCTGACGGCCTGCACTTCGTGGAGAAGGTGGCTGCAGAGGAAGACGGAATGCCCCTCGCGCGCCAGCCGCGGGATCAGCTCCCGCACCTCGCGCGTGCCGGCCGGGTCCAGCCCATTCGTCGGCTCGTCGAGGATGATCAGATCGGGGTCGCGCAGGAGCGTCGAGGCGATGCCGAGCCGCTGCTTCATGCCGAGCGAGTAGGTCTTGTAGGCGTCGCCGCCCCGCTCGCGCAGCCCGACCAGCTCGAGCATCTGGGCGAGGCGCGCGTGCGGGATGTCGCCGAGGGCGATCGAGATCGCGCGCAGGTTGTCGTAGCCGGAGAGGTACGGGTAGAAGGCGGGTGACTCGATGACGGCGCCGACCTGCTTCAGCACCGGCCACGGGTGCGTCGCCATGTCGTGCCCGTAGACGAGCGCGCGTCCCTTCGTCGGTCGCACGAGCCCCAGCATCATGCCGACCGTCGTGCTCTTGCCGCTGCCGTTCGGACCGAGGAAGCTGAAGACCTCGTTCGAGTAGACGCGCAGATTCATGTCCGCCACGGCCGTCAGCTTGCCGTAGCGTTTCCAGAGCCCTTCCGTGCGAATGATCTCGCGCCGTTCCAACTGTGTCATCGTACCAAGGGGCGGGCGTGCACGCGGACGCCACGCGTGCCTGAAGGATGATGCTGGCTCACGTCACGTGACCGGGACGCACGGTTCCCAAAACAGCAAACGCCGTCGCCGGCCGTTCGGCGCTCCCAGGACGGAGGGACGAAGCGGCGCGCCCGTCCCGTCACCGCCACGTGCCCTCGTTCCCCGGCAGAGCTTTGTGGCGCACGTCGGCATGCGACGGCGCTTCGTGCGGAAGCCGCGGCCGAAGCGTATGCACCGCAGCCGCGACCGCTCATTCCGCGCGAGTCAGCCGGGCGGCGCCGCCGCCAGCGCGCGATCCACGCCCGGCGCCCGCGCGCGACGTCGCCGTCTAGCAGGGTGTTGAAGAAACGGCGTTCGGAGGCCGGATGGGGCGTGCGAAGCCG
>JADEYI010001099.1_pt1 | contig 24145 bp, 23 predicted proteins | sample 8542331 | NCBI WGS metagenome assembly JADEYI01 (sample SAMN16510988, study PRJNA670497) | mine drainage metagenome | isolation source: biofilm near Copperflume 1 | place: Germany: Marsberg coppermine Kilianstollen | collected 2018-02
AGTGCAGCCCGCTGCTCTGGAGCACTGTGGCGCCGGTGCGGTCGGGGGCGCCGCCGGCGGGCTCGATGGTGACGGCGAAGCCACGCAGGGGGCCGGGGTCCGGGCCGTCGTGCTCGGTGCGGCGGACGATCAGCGTGGCGCGGCCGTCGGCGGCGGGCGTGGCGGTGCCGGCGCTCTCCCACTTGCCGGCGTAGACGAACCAGAGCTGGTAGGTCTTGCCGGCGGGCAGCAGCGGCAGGCCGATGCCGAGGAAGGCGCCCATCGCCTCGGCGGCGCTCCAGACGTAGCTGCCGTGCGCATCGGGGGCGACCGCGGTGCCGGCGAGGTCGGTGCGGCGGACGTCGGCCCGGGAGGCGATCAGGAGCATGCCGTCCTGCCAGGCGAGGTCCGTGGCCTGCTGCCGCCGGATCGCGGCGAGCTGGCCGGCGCCCCGCGTGGCATCGGCCGCGACGGCGCGGTTGCGCTGGCGCAACTCGCCGACCTGACGCTGCATCAGCACTCCCCAGGTGAGGGCGCCGGCGCTGAGGATGAGCAGGGCGGCGGCAGCGGCCGGCCACCAGCGGCGCAGGGCACGCGGGCCGGGAGCCGAGGACGACAGGACAGCGGCGGAGGCCATGACGCGGGCCTTGAGCGAGGCGCTGGCGGGCACGAGGGGTACCGTGAGCGCGAGCGCGGCCGCGCCGTCGCGCGCCTGCTCGACGAGCCGCGCGCAGTCGGCGCAGCCGGCGAGATGCGCCTCGAACGCGGGCAGCTCGTCGGCGTCGAGGGCGCCGATCGCGTAGGCGTCGACGTCGTCGCGCGCGAGGGCGCAGTCGATGCGCATCATCGCCCGCCGTCCTCGAGCCGGCGCGCTTCGAGCGCGCCGCGCATCTTCTGCATGCCGAGGCGGATGCGGGTCTTGACGGTGCCGAGCGGCTGGCCGAGCTTGTTGGCGATCTCCTGCTGGGTGAGGCCGCCGAAATAGGCAAGGTGGATGGCGAGCTTCTGCTCCGGCGGCAGGACCTCGAGGGCGCGGCGGACGGCGGCGCGCTCGTCGGCGACGACGGTGGCGACGGCGGGGTCGTCGCGGTCGCTCTGGCTGGGGAGCGCCTCTTCCTCGTCGGTCGTAGCGGGCAGAGCCTCGTGGCGGAGGCGGCGGCCGTGGCTGCGGCGCTCATCGATGGAGCGGTTGCGAGCGATGCTGAGGAGCCAGGTGACGAACTTGCCGCGGCGGATGTCGAACTGGTCGGGCTTGCGCCAGAGGCGGAGGAAGACGTCCTGGGTGACGTCTTCGGCGACGTAGGGGTCGCCGACGACGCGGAGCACGACGGAGTAGACGAGGTCGCCGTAGCGGTCGTAGAGGTGCTCGAACGCGGGGAGATCGCGGCCGCGGAGTCTGTCCATCAGCTCATCGTCCCGGAGTGTGGTGTAGTCCACGCGCTTCCACTCCCGCAGATGGGCGGGCGAGGCGCCCGTGGCCTCACTCAGCCATACGTCCCGGCGGCGTTCGGGGATTCGGTGCGACCACTGTAGCGCGCCGGGCGCGCCCATCGCAGGGCGGGGGCGGTGCCGCACCACGGGCCGGCGCGGGCGCGTCAAGGGCGGGGGATTGCGCGCCCGGCGGGCACTTTTGTAGCGTAAGGGATCAATTCCTCAGGAGGAACCAGCAGATGGCGACGGGACAGATCAAGCGGCTGGTGCGCGACCGCGGCTTCGGGTTCATCCAGCCGGAGGGGGAGACGGAAGACATCTTCTTCCACAGCTCGGCGATCGCGGGCGGCATGTTCGACCAGCTCCATGAAGGCCAGAACGTCGAATTCGACCGCGAGCCTGACCCGCGCGACCCGAAGCGCAGCCGCGCGGTGAACGTCCGCGTGGTGGGGTAGGCGGCGGCCGCAGCCGCGAGGTTGCCCCCCGGAGACGCCCGCGACGATACGCGGATCAACGGCACAGCGCGAGAAGGCCAGGCGTGGCTGGCCCCTTTGTTGTCTGACAGCGGCCGCGCCGCGAAGGCCGGCTACGACACCATGCCGTCGCCGTGGCGGAGGAACTCCTCGATGAACCAGGCGTTCTTTTCGTGCGTCTGGACGAGGGTCGCGAAGAGGTCGTTCGTGCCGGGGTCGTTCTCTTCGTCGGCGGTGCGCGCGGCCGCGCGCATCTCACCGATGATCTGGCGCTCGTTGACCAGCGCCTCTTCGAGCATGTCGCGCGGCGCCGGCGTCCCGTCGGCGATGCGCACGGATGCGGTCATGGCGATCTCCTGCGGCATGGACAGGGCGTCGCCGCCGAGCATGCGCGTGCGCTCAGCGAGCGGGTCGACCTCGGCGAGCGCGGACGCGGCCATCTCGTCGAAGAAGAGGTGCAGGTCGCGAAACAGCGGGCCGTACGTGAACCAGTGGTACCGCTTGGTGTTGAGATACATGACGAGTGCGTTCGCCTGCGCGCGCCTGAGCACCGGAATGATGCGCGTCTGCGTCGTGCTTACCATAGAGAGCACCTCCCGGGGCTACGTCCAGTGTAGCACCGTGGATGCTTCGGCGTTGCAAAGACGCAAACGCGGACGCCCGGCCGCCGCGCGCGGCCATCAGATCTGACGCAGGCGGCGGCTGGTGACGCCGATGAACAGCACGATGAGGGAGGCCAGGCCGGTGAAGCAGGCGACGGTGAGCTGGGCGCCAAAGACGTCGATCAGGGCGCCCATGAGGAGCGCGCTGAACGGCGTGATGCCGCTCACCATCACGTAGAGCGAGATCACGCGGCCGCGATAGTCGTCGTCGACGACGAGCTGGATCATCACCTGGTTGAACATGAGATAGATCGAGTTGGCGATGCCGGCGACCACGAGCAGCGCGAACGAAAGCGCGTAGATGTTCGAGACGGCGAACAGCGTCACGAGCGCCATGTAGACGAAGGTGGTCCAGACGAGGATCTGGCCGCGCTTCGTGACGTTGGAGAAGTTGGCGGCGAGCAGGGCGCCGACGATCGAACCGTAGCCAACCGCGGAGGCGAGGAAGCCGTAGCCCGTCGAGCCGGAGTGCAAGACATCCTCGGCAAAGACCGGGATGAACGACACGTACGGATAGACGAGGATGCTCGGCAGCGCGGCCATGAAGACGAGCAGGCGCACGTCCGGGTGGCCGCGCGAGTAGCGCAGGCCGTCGCGCATGCTCTCGAAGACGGAGGCGGAGTGGCGGCCCGTGGGGTCGCCGCGGGCCTTGATGCGCGAGGTGGCCACCGACGAGAAGAGATAAGCGCCGGCCTGCACGATGAAGGCGGCGCCGACGCCGAACGCGCCGATCAGCGCGCCGCCCAGCGCCGGGCCGGCGATGCGCATCGTGTTGGCGCCGAGCGAGTTCACGGCGATGCTGTTGGGCAGGTCCTCGGCGCCGACGACGTCGTAGATCATCACCTGGCGCGCGGGCTGGTTGACGGCTTCGGCGAGGCCATCGACGGTGGCGGTGAGGTAGAGCATCCAGACGCTGATCACGTGCGTGAGGACGAGCACGGCGAGCAGTGTGCCGACCACCGAACTGACGGCGGTCATGACGACGAGCACGGTCTTGCGGCTGAAGCGGTCGGTGATCGCGCCCGCGAACGGCGAGACGCCGAGCGTCGTGGCGCCGCGGACGAAGGCAACGGCGCCGATCTGGAACGGGGAGTTGGTGAGCTGGAAGATCAGCCAGCCCTGGGCGACGAACTGCACCCACTGGGCGAGCATGGTGCCGACGTTGCCGAGCCAGAGGACGCGGAAGTCGGGGTACTTGCCGAGCGTGTAGAGGGTGCGCGCGCGGAAGCCGCGCAAGCCGCCGGCGGTGAGCGCTTCGGCAGCCGCCGCCGTGGATTTCGGTGATATCGAAGACACGTCGCGCCTCGGTGAGCCTGGGGGACGCCGCATCGTACCGGACGTGCGCGGGAGGGTGAAGGTGGGGGCAGCGACCGCCCGCCGTTGTCCCGCCGCCGCTCCCTGCGCTACGATGACCGTCACCCCGCGTTGGCGTTCCGCGATCCGCCGAGATGAGCCCGCGCCCGAAGCCCGCTTCGTGAGCGGCAGCGCCCAATGGAGTGCCTTCGGCGATGCGACGCGCACTGGCGGCCGTCCTGGCTCTCACCTTCGTCGCCGGGGGCTTCGGCGATGGCGCGCACGCGGCCGCGGACACCGCCCCGACGATCGTGAGCCGCCTGACCGACGCGTCCCGGCACGACATCGCGGGCGGAGAGATCGCCGCCGGCGCCCCGTTGATCGTCGAAGCCACGGTCGGCGGCAGCGGCGGACCGCCAACCGGCGCCATCGCCGTGGACCGCTACGACACCGGCGACTGCTCGGGCGTGCCCGGCGGCGGCGATCTCGCGCCGCTTGTCACGGAGAGCCTCCCGACCGCCCACGCGGCCGACCTCTCGAACGCCGCCGGCTGGGACAGCGCCACCACCTGGAACTCGAACGGCCAGGACTACATCGCCGCCGACTGGGCCGGCAGCCTCTTCGCCGGTAACGACCTCGCCTTCTTCGCCTCCAGCTCCATGGCGTGGCGATTCAACGCCGTCCCGTTGAGCCCCGGCGAGACCGTCGACCGCGCCTACCTCTCGCTCCGCATCCGCCAGTCGCGCCCGAGCATCCAGTCGGAGCCGCCCGCGACGTGGACCGCCCTGATCAGGGCCGACCCGTACAGCGGCGCGGACTTCGCAGGCCTCAGCCCGGCGAACTTCCAGCGGCGGTTCGCCTCCGCCGGCGTGCCATGGGAGCTACCGTTCAGCAGCGCGCCAGGCGACCCCTTCGGTACCGGCGATGGCGCCGCCTACGGCTCCAGCCCCGACATCGCCTCGCTGGTCAACGCCCGCACCGGCGATCCCGCATGGGCCGCCGGCGGCTCCGTCGTCCTGAACAACCGCACCATCGGCATCGCCGAGGCCCAGGTCCCGGCTCTGCCCGACTACGCGCGCCTGCACATCGAATGGACGACCTACACGCAGGTGCAGCAGGCGGAATACGCCACCCTCGCGCCCGCCCCGGGCGTCTACTCGTATCGAGCCCGCTACACGGGTGATGCTGTCTACGCCGCGGCCGCCGGCCCCTGCATGCCCGTCACCGTCACCCCCGCCGATGCGGACGCCGACGGCTACCCGGACAGCGAGGAGATCGCGCTGGGCAAAGATCCGCGCGCGTTTTGCGCCATCATGCGCGCCGACGTGAACGGCGACGGCGCCGTCAACATCCTCGACCTTGCGGGCGCCGCATCGCAGTACAGCGAGGCCGTGCCGCCGGCGCCCGCCCGCTACGACCAGGGCCCGCCGCCCTTCGACAACATCATCAACATCCTCGACCTGTCGAAGATGGCCGGCGTCTATGGCCAGAGCGTGACGACCTGCCCGTAGGGCGCCGACACAGCGCCCGGGCGTGCTCTCCCGACGCACAGGCCACAGGCCAACGTGGGCTTGCCGTCCCCCGGCGGTCGCGCCGTGTGCCCCGGATCGTCGTTTCCTGGGCACCTCCCCGCTAAGCGGATCGGCGAGCCACGCCATTCTCGGGCGCGTGACCTATTTCGCTGTTCTACCAGCGCCTGGCTGTGCTCGTAGTCGAAGGGAAGAACAAAGCGCCCGGCGGTGAACCGCCGGGCGCTGGCACGCTGACGCGCGTATCGCCTACCGCCACGCACCCGCGTGCGTGCGACGCCGGCGCCCGAAGCCCCGGTTGCCGCCGCCGACGCCCGCGCCGGGCTTCGCACCGTTCGCCGGCGCCACCACCTTGATCTCCTGGCCGTCGGCGCCGATCCGCGGCAGCTTCCTCCCGATCCCCCGCTCGATCTCGTGCCACTTCGGCAGGTCGCCCGGGCCGATCAGCGTGATCGCCCGCCCCGAGCGCCCCATGCGGCCCGTGCGGCCGACGCGGTGCGTGAACAGTTCGTGCGTCTCCGGCAGCTCGTAGTTGATTACCCGGCTGATGTGCAGCACGTCGAGCCCGCGCGCCGCCACGTTCGTCGCCAGCAGCACCGGCGTCTTGCCCGCGCGGAACTTGCCGATGACGCGCTCGCGCTGGCCCTGGCTCAGGTTCCCCTGCAGCACGTCCACCTGGTAGCCCATCCGCTCGAGCTTCAACCCCAGGTTGCGCACGCCGTGCTTCGTCCGCCCGAAGACCAGCGTCGTGCCGTCGGTCGGCTCGTCGAGCAGCCGGCTGAGCGCCGCGAAGCGGTCCTCGCGCCCCAGCTCGTACACGAAGTGGTCGATGTCGGGCGCCGCCTCTTCTCCCACGACCGTCTCGATCACCACCGGGTCCTTGAGGTACTTCGTCGAAACCTTGTGTACCCACGACGGCGTCGTCGCCGAGAAGAGCGACGTCTGCCGCTCCCCCACCGCGTAGCCGAGGATCCGCTCGACGTCCGGCGCAAAGCCCCGGTCGAGCATCTCGTCCGCCTCGTCGAGCACCAGGTAGGTGATGCCGTCGAGCCGCATCGACCCGCGGCTCAGATGGTCGAGCACGCGGCCCGGCGTGCCGACGACGACCTGCGCGCCGGCGTAGATGTCGTCCTGCTGCGGCCCGAAGGCCCGCCCGCCGAAGATCAGCGTCGCGAAGACGCCGGCGGGTTTCGCCAGCTTCTCCAGCACCTCGCCGACCTGCAACGCCAGCTCCCGCGTCGGCACGAGCACGAGCGCCTGCAGCCATTTGTTCTCGATGTTGATCCGCTCGATCAGCGGCAGGCCGAAGGCCAGCGTCTTGCCCGAGCCCGTGAAGGCCTGGCCGATGACGTCGCGCCCTTCGAGCAGTGGGGGGATGGATGATGCCTGGATAGGCGTCGGCGTCTCGATATGCATCGAAGCCAGCGCCTTGAGGCTCGACGGCCTCAACGCGAATTCACTAAAGGATGACAATCAGATACCTTTCGTCAGAAGATTTCTTCTCGACGACCAGTGCGAAAGGCGACACCGGCTCGATGGGGGGCAATCGCAGCGGACGTGTACTGAAGATGATGATGCCGTAGTATACGGCCCGGGGACGCCCGGCCGCAATCAGGGCGCACCCTGACCCCGCGCCCGGAGACCAGCATGCGAGATGGCGAGCTCATCGCGGCGGCCGACGAGAAGTATCCTGGATACGCTCGCATGTGTGCAGGAGGGCGCCGCCCCCGTCGCTTCGGCCCCCGCACCGTGGCCCGCTACCGAACCTACGCCCCGCCCGAGGTCAACGACAGGAGGCACGCGTGAGCTACGAGACCGTCGATTACGGCGCGGCCGAGGGCATCGCCCGCATCGTCCTGAATCGGCCCGCCCGCCTCAACGCCATCAACACGCAGCTCGTCGCCGACCTCCGCGCCGCCGTCGCCGCGGCCAACGACGACCCGGCCGTCCGCGTGCTCGTCCTCAGCGGCGCAGGCCGCGCCTTCTGCGCGGGCTACGACCTCGACTGGGGCACGAAGGCCGAGGATGCCGCCCAGCGCGCGATGTCCGGCCAGTGGGACCCCGTCCGCGACTACCTGGGGATGTCCCGCAACGTCCGCGCCTACATGACGCTCTGGGAGAGCCCGAAGCCCGTCATCGCGCAGGTGCACGGCTGGTGCGTCGGCGGCGGCACGGACCTGGCCCTCTGCTGCGACCTCATTTTCATGGCCGAAGACGCGCAGATCGGCTACCCGCCCGCGCGGATCTGGGGCGAGCCCACCACCGTCATGTGGGTCTACCGCCTCGGCCTCGAGCACGCCAAGCGCTTGATGCTCACCGGCGAGGCGCTTTCCGGCGCCGAGGCCGAGCGCCTGGGCCTCGCCTCGAAGGCGCTCCCCGCCGACGAGTTGCCCGCCGCCGTCACCACCATCGCCCGCCGCCTCGCATCGATCCCCCTCAACCAGCTCGTCATGAGCAAGCTGCTCGTCAACCAGGCGTACGAGAACATGGGTCTGCGCACCACGCAGCTCATCGGCACCGTGTTCGACGGCATCGCCCGCCACACGCCCGAGGGCATCGCCTGGCGCGACATGGCGATGAAGGAGGGCTTCCGCGAGGCCGTCCGCCGCCGCGACGCCCCGTTCGGCGACTACGGAGAGCGCCCGCGCGGCTGATGCGTCGTCGGAGGTCAGCAGGCGGAAGTCGATCGCGCGCCACCAGCGGGTCTCCGCGCTCAGTCGCGCCTTGCGGGCGTCGAGGGAACGAACCTCCACAGCCGGTGGCTGTGCTCCACAGCACGAACCGGAACTGCGCGGTCCGATTGACCATCGATCCGCTTGCCCCTATAGTCGAATGCGGTGGGCAGGAGCAGGGCTTGAGACCAAGCATCGGGCAGGGGCGCGCGGGCGGCGTGTCGCGCGATTGGGCCGCGATCCGGCGGTACGTCTGGCTCCCCATCGCCGCCGTCGCCGTGGCCGTCGTGGTGGCGCTGATCGCGGGGGCGCTTCGGCCCGCATCCGGCGACGCGCGCTTCCGCTCGACAGTGCTCGTCGACGCGCTGCCGCCGCTTTTCGGGCCGGCGGTGCTGCCTTCGCCCTTCGACTACGCGAAGCTGGCGACGAGCGACGCGGTGCTGCGGCCGGTGTCACAGCGGACGGGGGTCGCCATCGAGCAGTTGCGCCCGCGGCTCTCAGCGCAGGCGCAGTTCAACCGGCCGGAGATCGAGTTCCGGGTGACGGGCGCGGGTGCGCTCGGCATCGCGCGGGCGTGGCAGCAGGCGTTCGCCGACGGGGCGGCGCGGCAGACGCCGACGCTCGAGCGGCTGCTCGTGGCGCCGTACGCGCGACAGCTCGACGAGGCGCGGGCGCAGCTCCAGCAGCAGGCAGCAGCAGCAGCGGCGGTGCCCGGCGATGCGGCCGTACAGCAGCAACTCAAGGCCGCTGAGGCGAACTACCAGACGGCATCGCAGCTCGCCCAGTCGTACGAGATCGTCGCGCGGACGATGACGGCGGACGCGGTGTTCCCGATTCCGGCGCGCGAGGAGCGGACGGGGCTGGGCTCGACGGCGGGGCGGCTGGGGGCAGCCCTCGCGATCGGGCTGCTGGCGGGGGTGCTGGGCGCGCTGGCGCTCGGCGTCGCGGCGCGGCGGCGCGGCACGTCCACGGCGCCGGAGCCGATCGACGCGCGGCCGGCGTTCCGGGCGCGCGGCGGGGGCGGACGAAGCAGGGACGACGGGTAAAGAACAGAGAACAAGAAAACAAAGAACAAACGGCGGCAGACGACGGACGCCGGACGGCACATAGCAAACGGCAAACAGCAAACAGCAAACCGACACTGCTTCCTGCGGCCATTGACATGCGAATCCTCCTGATCTGCGCGCTCGACGTGTGGTCGCTCGACCAGGGGAAGGGCGCGCCGACGCTCGAACGCACGCTGCGGGCGTACGGCGAGGCGGGGCACGCGGTCGACGCGGTGCTGCCGGACATCGGCGCGAACCACTTCTACGACGCATCGAAGCCGAAACCGGCGCCGGAGTCGCGGCCGGAGATCGCGAACGTGCGCTTCCACACCTTCCACATGCCGAGCCTGCGCGACCTGCACGAGCGCGTGCCGGCGCTGCCGCGGCTTCCCGCCGTACGGCCCGTCTGGGCGGCGGTCGAGCGTATCGACCAGAAGCTGCGCTTCGCGGCGGTGTTCCCGTGGCTTGCGGCGAACCAGGCGGAGCGCCTGCTGCGCGCGGAGCCGGGCGCGTTCGACGTGCTGTACGCGTACGAGGCGCACGCGGTGCTGGCGGCGCGCCTGTTGCGGCGGCGGGGCTTCCCAGACGGGCCGTATGGCCGGCTGCCGCTCGTCGCGCGGTTCCAGGGCACGGTGATGTATCCGGCGCTGCGCGACCGGCTGTTGTACTGGCGCCGGTACGAGGAGGCGCTGGCGCTGAAGACGCGGGCCGACCTCTACATCATGACGGACGACGGGACGCAGGGGGACGAGGTGCTGGCGCGGCTGAACCCGACATCGAAGGGGCGCGTGCGGTTCTGGCGCAACGGGCTCGACCTCGACCGGCCGGACGGCCCGTCCGGGCTGCGGCCGGCGACGGCGGAGGAGCGGGCGGCCGCGCGGGCGGCGCTGGGCATCGCGCCGGACGCGTTCGTGATGCTGACGGCGTCGCGCCTCGCGGCGTGGAAGCGCGTCGACCGGGCCGTGCGGGCGCTGCCGCGGGTGCGCGCCTGGGTGCCCGGGGCGATGCTGCTCGTCGTCGGCGACGGCGAGGAGCGCGCGCGGATCGAGACGCTCACGCGCGCGCTCGGCGTCGCCGACGCGGTGCGCTTCGCCGGCGCGGTGCCGCAGCGGGACGTAGCGCGCTCCATGCACGCGGCGGACGTCTTCCTCGCCGTGGCGGACCTGTCGAACGTGGGCAACCCGCTGCTGGAGGCGATGGCGTGCGGGATGTGCATCGTCGCGGTGGACGCGGGCGACACGCGCGACCTGATCGCCGACGGCGCGACGGGGCGGCTGGTCGACAGCTCGCAGCGGTCGGGCGTCGTGAAGCCGCTGGAAGAGCGGCTGGCGGACCTGCTCGTGACGCTGGCGGGCGATAACGCACAGCGCGCGCGTCTGGGGACGGCCGCGGCGGCCTACGCGCGGGTGCACTTCTGGACGTGGGAGCAGCGCATGGCGGCGGAGATCGCGGCGGTGGAGGAGCTGGCGCGGCGCGCGTAGGCGTTCGTCATCAGCCCGTGGTGCCCACTAGGGCCATCCGCGCCGGATACAATTCCCGGCGATGACCGAGGACCTGCTCGAAGCGGCGCCGCTGCCCGCGCCTTCGTTCTTGCGGCACGTGAACGTCGTGCTGGCGACGTACGCGGTCGAGGGGGCGCTCGCGTTCGCGCAGGGGGCGCTCGTCGCGCGGGCGCTGGGGCCCAGCGGGCGCGGCGTCTACGCGATCTTCGTGCTCTCGGCGGGCTTCGCGCAGCTCGTGCTCGGGCTGGGGATCGGCAGCGCGGCGATCTACTACATCAACCGGCGCGAGGTGGCGCTGCGCGACGTGGTGGCGGCGGCGCACGTCAGCGTGCTGTGGTCGCTGGTGGTGACGGCGGCGCTCGTCGCGGCGGTGGCGCCGTTCATCGGCACGGGCGCGATCGGCGGCGGCGTGCCGGTCTGGCTGTTCATCTTCGCGGTGCCGGCGCTGGTGTACTCAGCGATGCTGCGGCTGATCCTGCAGGGGCTGAGCCGCTTCGTCGACATGGGCATCGCGACGGTGATCCAGCCGCTGGTGGTGCTTGCGCTCCTCGCCTTCGCGATGGGTGCGGGCAGCCCGACGCCGGAGCAGGTGATCGTCTTCTGGACGGTCGCGCACGTCTGCGTGGCCGGCTTCGCGCTGCTGCGCATCGGCCTGCGGAACGTCGACGTGGCGCAGATCGTGCGGCCAAGGATCGCGACGATCCGGCGGCTGGCGCGCTTCGGCGTCCAGGGCGAGAGCGGCAACGCAATGCAAATGCTGAACTACCGGCTCGACCAGTACATCGTCCGCGGCTTCGTCGGGCTCGCCGGCGTGGGCATCTACGCGGTCGGCGTATCGCTGAGCGAGGCGGTGTTCCTGCTGGCGAACGCCGTCGCGATCGTGCTGGTGCCGCGGCTGACGTCGGCGGACCCGGATGAGGCGCGCGCAATCGCGCCGGTGGTCTGCCGCAACACCATGCTGATCGCGGCGCTCGGCGCGGCGGCGCTCGCCGCGGCCGCGGCGTTCATCATCCCGCCGGTGTTCGGGAGCGGCTTTCGCGGCTCGGTGCAGGCGCTGTGGTGGCTGCTGCCGGGGACGGTGGCGCTGACGGGATCAAAGGTGCTGACGAGCTACATCTTCAGCCAAGGCCGGCCATTCGTGAACACGCTGATCACGGTGGCGTCGCTCGCGGTGACGCTGGTGGCGCTGTTCGCGCTCGTGCCGGCGTTCGGCGTGAACGGCGCCGCGGGCGCGTCCTCGCTGGCGTACACCGCGCATTTCTGCGTGGCGCTGTACGCGTACCGCCGGATTTCGGGGCAGCCGGTACTCGACGCGATCGTGCCGCGCCCCGGCGATGCCCGGCTCTACGTCGACGCGGCGCGGGGCGTGCTGGCGCGGCTGGGACGCGCGTCGCCGGGGGAGCCCGACGTGGCGCGCCGGGCGGGCGGCTGACGTTGGCGGCGGAAGGCGAGGCACCGGCACGGAAGCCCTACAGCCCGTCCGGGCTGCGGATCGCCGTGCTCGGCGACCTCGACGGCGTGCACACGCGCGCGTGGTTGCGCTGGTCCGTCGAGCGCGGACACGAGGTGCACGCGATCAGCTTCTACGAGCCGGCGGAGCCGCTTGACGGCGTGACGTTGCACGTGCTGCGACCGGGGGCGCGCGGGGCGCGGCAAGCAGCGCCCTTACCGGCGGTGGGCGGCGCCTCGTCGATCCTCGACCGGATGCCGCGCGGGCTCGTGCGGCTGGCGCAGGGGGTGCGGTACCGGCGCGCGGGGCTGGCGCGGGTGGTGCGCGCGATTGCGCCGGACGTGCTGCACGCGCACTTCCTCGTCGAGCACGGGTTCTACGGCGCGGCGGCGGCGTTCCACCCATACGTGGTGACGTGCTGGGGGTCCGACGTGCTCGTCGAGCCCGAGCGCGATCCGCTGTCGCGCGCGATCGCGAAGTGGACGATCGGGCGCGCGGACATGCTGACGTCGAACAACCGCTACATGGCGGAGCGGCTGGTCACACTGGGCGCGCGGCGCGAGCGCGTGGAGGTGGTGACGCTCGGCGCTGACCGCTTCTTCATGGAGGACATCGAGCGTTCGGTCAACGTGCGCGCGGCAGATCCCGCACGGCGTCCATGCGTGCTGAGCACACGCGCCCACGAGCCGCTGTACAACATCGCGGAGATCATCGCGGCGTTCGCGCGTGTGCGCGGGGCCGCGCCGGGCGCGAGGCTCGTCGTAGCGCACGGCGGGTCGCAGACCGCGGAGCTGCGGCGCGCGGCGGCGGCACTGGGCGATGCGGTGGAGTTCGCCGGGTTCCTCGACCGGGCGCGATTCCGTGAGGCGCTGCACGCGGCCGACGTGTTCGTCTCGGTGCCGTCGTCGGACGGAACCTCGGTCGCGCTGCTGCAGGCGATGGCTGCCGGCTGCTTCCCGATCGTGTCGGACCTGCCGACGCAGCGCGAGCTGATCGAGGACGGCGTGAACGGCTTTCGCGTGCCACTGCATCGGCCGGATCTGCTCGCCGAGCGCATCGAGCGGGCGGTGCGCGACAGCGAACTGCGCAGGCGGGCGGTAGAGCTGAACCGGCGGATCGTCGAGGAGCGGGGGCTGAACGAGCACGAGATGGCGAAGATGGACGCGCTGTACCGGCAGCTTGCGCAGCGGACCTGACCGCTCGCCCGCGCCTCCCGCTCCTGGGCCGCGCGCTATCCTGCATACATGACATCCGAGTACATGCGGCGGGCGCTGGAGCTGGCGGGGTCGGTGCTCGGGAGCACGAGCCCGAACCCGAGCGTCGGCTGCGTGATCGTGCGGGACGGGCGGATCGCCGGCGAGGGTGCGACGCAGCCACCCGGGCAGGCGCACGCCGAGGTGATGGCGCTGCGCGCGGCGGGCGACGCCGCACGCGGCGCGGACGCGTACGTCACGCTCGAGCCGCACGCGCACACCGGGCGCACGCCGCCGTGCACCGACGCGCTGATCGCCGCCGCCGTGCGCGCGGTGCACGTCGCGATGCTCGACCCGAATCCGCAGGTCGCGGGACGCGGCGTGGAGGCGTTGCGCGCGGCGGGCGTCGACGTCACCATCGGGGATGGCGGGGCGGAGTCACGGCGCCTGCTCGAGGGGTACGTGAAGCACTGCGCGACCGGGCTGCCGTTCGTCGTCGCGAAGTTCGCGGCGACGCTCGACGGCAAGATCGCGGCATCGAGCGGCGACTCGCGCTGGGTCGCGGGCGAGGCGGCGCGCGCATGGGCGCACGAGTTCCGGATGCGCGTCGACGCCATCCTCTGCGGCGTCAACAACGTGGTGCTCGACGACCCGCGGCTCACGGCGCGGCCGGGCGGCGTCGCCGCCGCGAGGCAGCCGCTGCGCGTCGTCGCGGACTCACGCGGGCGCACGCCGCTCGACGCGAAGGTGCTCGGCCCGGGCGGGGCGACGCTGATCGCCACGACCGGGGCTTCGCCGCCGGACTGGCGCGCGGCGGTCGAGCGCGCGGGTGCGGAGGCGTGCGTGCTGCCGGCGGACGCGCGCGGGCGCGTCGACCTCGCGGCGCTGCTGCGCACGCTGGGGGCGCGCGGCGTGCTGACGCTGCTCGTCGAGGGCGGCGGCGTGCTGCACGCGAGCCTGTTCGAGGCGGGGCTCGTCGACAAGGTACACGCGATCATCGCGCCGAAGATCGTCGGCGGCACACGATACTCGGCGGTCGCGGGGACGGGCGTCCCGCGCATGGCGGACGCGGTCACGCTGCGGGACGTGGATGTGCAGCGGCTCGGCGATGACGTCGCGATCGTGGGCTACGTCACATCGCGGGAGACGGCGTGACGCCCCGGACTCAGAGGAACCGCAATTGCTGCGCCTGCCGGCGCAGGTCAGCGCGGAAGTCCGGGTGGGCGATGGCGATCATCTCCTCCGCGCGCTGGCGCACGGTCTTGCCACGGAGCGTGGCGATGCCGTGCTCCGTCACCACGTAGTCGACGAACGTGCGCGGCACCGTCACCATCGAGCCGGGCGGCAGAAGAGGCACGATGCGTGAGCAGCGCTCGCCGGCGACCGTCGAGCTCGACGGCAAGGCGATGATCGAGCGGCCGCCCTCGCTGTACGATGCGGCGACCGCGAAGACCGTCTGGCCCCCCGGCCCGCTGTACACCTGTCCGTTCAGGGTCTCGGCGGTAACCTGACCGGTGAGGTCGATCTGGAGCGCGTTGTTGATGGCGACGAAGTTCGTCTCACGGACGAGGGTGCGCAGGTCGTCCGTGTGGCAGAAGTCCCACAGCTCGAACCGGGGGTTCTGGTGCACCATCTCCAGTTCCTCGCGCGGCACCTGGACGAGGGCCGACCCGACGACCCTGCCCGGCGCGACGTCCTTGTGCTTGCCGGTGATCACGCCCTGCTCGACGAGCGCGGCCACGCCGCCGGTGATCAGTTCCGTCTGGATACCCAGGTCGTGCTTGTCGCCAAGATAGAGCGCCATGGCGGACGTGACGTCGCCGATGCCCATCTGGAGCGTGTCGCCGTCGCGCACCAGCTCGCTGGCGACGAGCGTGCAGATCACTTCGGCGGCCAGGACCACCTCATCGGTGCGCGGCGGGATCGGTGGGTCGCGGTCGTCGGCTTCGCGATGCTCGGCGAGGCGGCTGACCTCGGAGATGTGCAGGAAGTTCTCGCCGTACGTGCGGATGAGGCGCTCGTCGACCTCGCAGACGATCTGGCGCGCGATGTCGCAGATGGTCCGGTTGGCCCAGAGCGCGCTGCCGAAGCTCATGTAGCCGTGCTCATCCGGCGGCGACGTCTTCACGAACGCGACATCGAAGGGGCCGAGGGCTTCCTTGACCCAGCTCTGGCGGAAATTGCCGAGCGGCAGGTATTCGGCCGTCCCCGTATGCACCTGCTGGCGGTCGGCCGGCGTCGTGAAGGCGGTGACGAGCCTGAACGCCCCGGCTGTTTCCGGCGCCGCCCAGACGAAGGGCGCGACGTAGTGGTGGACGGTCACGTCGTGCAGCTCATCCTTGCGCGCGAAGAGCGCGGCCGCCAGCGTCTCCGGGTTACTGGTGAACATGCCCATCCACACCTTGTCGCCGGACGCCACCACGCGCGCCGCGTCTTCGGCGGCCACCAGGCGGTCTGCGTATCGTCTGCGCCAGTCCATAATCGTCCTCCCGTTTACCCAGGGCATGGGCGTCAGCTTTTCACCGATGCGGCCGCGCTGTCAACCTGCACGGCAGGGTGCCGCGCGCGCGTGACGGGTACAATGAGAGACGCGGGGCAGGCGTCCGGACACCCCGTTGTGGGGGTGCCGCGAAGGTTTTCGTGCCGCGATCGCGTGAGGCCTGCGTTTTCAGCAGCGCGCCCGGTCGTTGATTGACGCATTGGGTACTTATTGTTAGCATGACACGAACTCCGGAGGCCTGATGTTTACCGGCATCATCGAAGAGGTCGGCAGCGTGCGCAGCGTCCGCGACGGCGAGCTTGTCATCGCCGCAAAGAAGGTGCTGTGGGGCACGAACCTCGGCGACAGCATCGCGGTGAACGGCGTCGACCTGACGGCGAAGCACTTCGATGAAGACGGCTTCTCCGCGAACGTGATGCCGGAGACGTACCGGCGCAGCAACCTGGGTGAGCTCAAGCCCGGCGACCCGGTGAACCTGGAGCGGTCGCTGCAACTCGCGGGGCGGGTCAGCGGCCACCTCGTACGGGGGGTCGTCGAAGCGACAGCGGCCGTCGAGTCGTTCGCACTGGAGGGCGAGGCGATCGTCGCCCGCTTCAACGCCCCGCCGGACATCTTGCGCCACATGATCGTGAAGGGGCCGGTCGCCATCGATGGCATCAGCCTGACGGTGGTGGACAAGGACGACCACTCGTTCGCGGTGTCGCTCGTGCAGTACACGCAGGAACACACGAATCTGCACACGCGCCAGCCGGGGGACCGCGTGAACGTCGAGACAGACATCATCGCGCGTTATGTCGAGCAAATGCTGGAAGACCGCCGCCCGAGCGCGGTTGTCTGAGTGAAAGCGCCCCGCCCGGACCGAGAGGACGACGTGCAACCGGAACTGCCGCAGATCAGCGAGAGGGAAACGCAGAGGGCGAAGGGCCTCGCGACCGTCGAGGAGGCGATCGAGGAGTTCCGCAACGGGCGCTTCGTGATCATCATCGACGACGAGGACCGCGAGAACGAAGGGGATCTGACGATCCCGGCGCAATTCTGCACGCCGGAGGCGGTCAACTTCATGGCGCGGTACGGCCGTGGCCTCGTCTGCGTGCCGATGACCGCGGAGCGGCTCGAACAGCTCCACATCCCGATGATGGTGAACCACAACGACTCCCACTTCGGGACGCCCTTCACGGTCGGGGTCGAGGCGCGGTACGGCGTGACGACGGGGATCTCAGCGGCGGACCGGGCGCGGACGACGCAGGTGCTGATCGACCCGAAGACGCGCCCGAACGACCTGGTAATGCCGGGGCACATCTTTCCGCTGCGGGCGCGCGAGGGCGGCGTGCTGGTGCGCGCGGGTCAGACGGAAGCGACGGTGGACCTGTGCAAGCTGGCGGGGCTGTACCCGGCCGGCGTGCTGTGCGAGATCATGAACGACGATGGGACGATGTCGCGGCTGCCGCAACTGAAGCGGTTCGCGAAGAAGCACGGATTGAAGATCATCAGCGTCACGCAGCTCATCCAGTACCGGATGCACAAGGAGAAGCTGGTGCGGCGCGTGGCGGAGACGGTGCTGCCGACGGAGCACGGCGAGTGGACGTGCATCGCGTACAAGGCGCTGACCGACCCGGACGAGCACGTCGCGCTGGTGTTCGGCGACGTGATCGGCGACCAGCCGGTGCTGGTGCGGGTGCACAGCCAGTGCGTGACGGGCGATGTCTTCGGCTCGCAGCGCTGCGACTGCGGCGAGCAACTGCACCTGGCAATGCGGATGATCGAGGAGGCAGGGCGCGGGGTCGTGGTGTACATGCGGCAGGAGGGGCGCGGCATCGGCCTGCACAACAAGATCAAGGCGTACAACCTGCAGGACAAGGGCATGGACACCGTGGAGGCGAACGAGGCGCTCGGCTTCCCGGCCGACCGGCGCGACTACGGCATCGGCATGCAGATCCTCGTCGACCTGGGGCTGCGCGACCTGCGGCTGATTACGAACAACCCGGAGAAGCGCGCGGGCCTTGAAGGGTACGGGCTGCGGGTGGTCGAGCGGGTGCCGGCGATCGCGGAGCCCAACCCGCACAACCTGCGCTACCTGGAGACAAAGCGCACGAAGATGGGGCACCTGATCTAGGCGGCAGGAAGTCGGAGGTGGGAGGTCGGAAGTCGGGGCGCGCTGCCGACTGCCGACACTACTCTTTACTGGCGGCTCACCACCCTCATCTCCTCGCCCTTGCCCTCGATCCGCAGCTTGCCGTCGGACTGGAGCTTGTGGAGGTGGGAGATGATCTGGCCGGTGGCCATGCCGGCGAGGCGTTTGTCGAGCTCCGGATAGATCGCCTTCAGCAGCGTCTTGACGCTGTCCTTGCCCTGCGCGATAAGCGCGACGATCTGGTCCTCGCGCTGTTGACGGTGGTCGATCAGCTCCTGGATCTTGCGGTTCGGCTCCTTCACCGCGGGCCCGTGGCCGGGCAGGAGGAGCGCGGCGTCGAGCACCTGCATCTTGCGCAGCGAGCGGATGTACTCGGCCATGTCGCCGTGCGGCGGCGGCGAGATGGCGGCCGTGCCGACGCCGAGCACGTTGTCGCCGGCGAAGAGCGCGCGCTCCTCCTCGAGGAAGATGCACACGTGGCCGGCGGTGTGGCCGGGCGTGTGCACGCAGCGCAGGTGCAGCGCGCCGACGCGCAGGACGTCGCCATCGGCGACGCGCACGTCGGGCGTGGCCTTCGCCGCGTCTGCTCGCCACTGCTTCGCGCGCTCGCGCGCCTCTGTCTGCTCCGCGGGGATCTCCATGTCGCCGGTCTCGCTCTCGGGCGAGAGCAGCAGCGCCTCTTCGTCGCGATGGACGACGACCCGCGCGCCGGTCGCTTCGCGCAGGCGCTGGGCGCCGCTCGAGTGGTCGTAGTGGTGGTGGGTCAGGATGATGTACGTCAGGATGGACGGCGCTGAAGCCGCGCCGCCACGCACCCGGATGCCCAGCTCGCGCAGCAGCGCGATGCGCTTGTCGTAGGAGTCGTCGTCGCTGAAGCCGCTATCGATCAGCGCGGCCTCGCCTCCGTCGCGGATCAGGAAGACGTTCGGTGGATAGGGCTGCGGGAACCACGGCAGATCGACGTGCAGGCTGATGATGTGCGGTGTGATCTCGATGGCCAAGTATCACCCTTTCGATGCGCGATGTCTGGCTACGCGGTGGCGCCTGGCCGCGTGGGCAGGCGGTTCTTGTGGGCGCGGCCACCCTGCATGATCAGCGCGAGGCGTTCCGCGTCGCGCAGGATGCCGATCTCTGCCAGCGGGTCGCCCTCGACGACGAGGAGGTCGGCGTGCTTGCCAGGCTCGATGGTGCCGACCTCGTGCTGCATGTGGACGCACTCGCTGGCGGTCTTCGTCGCCGCCACGATCGCCTGCATGGGGGTGAGGCCGCCATCGACCATGCGCTCGAGCTCTTCGGCGTTCGAGCCGTGATGGCCGACGCCGCTGTCGGTGCCCATGGCGATGCGCACACCGGCGGCGGCCGCGCGCGCGAAGCTCGCCCTGTGCGCCTCCATCACTTCCTTCGTCTTGCGCACGGCCTGTGGCAAGACGCTGCCGGGCGCACGCTCGGCGTGGCGCAGCACCCACACCGGCGCGACGAGCGTAGGCACGAGGAACGTGCGGCGGCGCTGCATCTCGTCGATGACGGCGTCATCGAGGAAGATGCCGTGTTCGATCGACTCGACGCCGGCCTCGACGGCGTTCTTGATACCCTCGGTGCCCTGCGCGTGCGCCATGCAGGTCTTGCCGGCGGCCCGCGCCTCGTACACCATCACCGCGATCTCCTCCGGGGTGAAGGCGGTGTGGCCGGGCTCGTCGCTCGGCGAGAGGACGCCGCCGGTCGAGGCGAGCTTGATGAAGTCGGCTCCCGCGCGCAAGAGCTGGCGCACGGCGCGGCGCACCTCGTCCGGTCCGTCGACGACGTGCTCGGGCCACTCGGGCCCCGCCCGTACGCCGGTCGCCGCGCCGGAGGGCATCATGGAGTCGCCATGGCCGCCGGTCTGCGAGAGCATGGCGACGGCGATCCGCATGCGCGGGCCGGGGATGAGTCCACGCTCGATGGCCAGCTTGAAGCCGCCGGGCGAGCCGCCGGCGTCGCGGACGGTGGTGATGCCGGCGTCGAGCGTGCGCAGCGCGTTGCGGGCGCCGTAGAACAGCGCGAGGCTGGGCGGCGTCAGCAGGCGCTCCTGGAGCGGCGCGACCTTCCCGTACAGGTGGACGTGGCAGTCGATCATGCCGGGCATCAGCGTGCCGCCCGCGGCGTCGATCACGTCGGCGTCGCGCGGCGGGTCGATGCCCGGGCCGGCCTGCGCGATGCGGCCGTGCTCATCGACGATCACCGTCGCGCCGGGGACGGGGTCGGCGCCCGTGCCATCGATCAGCGTGGCGCCGACGATCGCCGTGGTCATCGCGGGCTGCCTTCTTCCCGCAGCTTCTGCCAGACGACGAACACGCGCTGCGCGGCGGTCAGGTTTGACAGCACCGCCAGGATCCAGAGCGCGACCGGCACGGCGCCGTGGCTGACGATGAGCGCGATGCCGAGCAGGAGCACGCGCTCGGCGCGCGTGAACAGCCCCTCACGCAGGGCGATGCCGATGCCTTCGGCGCGGGCGCGCACGTAGCTGACGAGGATCGAGCCGACGACAGCGGCGTAGATGAGCAGGATCTCCTGCGTGCGGCCGCCGGCCTGGGTGTAGTGGAAGAGCAGGCCGGCAAGCACGGCGGCCTCGGACAGGCGGTCGAGCACGGAGTCGAAGACGGCGCCGAACTTCGTGACCGTGTTGGTCTTGCGGGCGAGGGCGCCATCGAGCAGGTCGAGAGCGCTCGCGGCGAGCATGACGATGCCGGCTGCCAGGAAGTGGCCGCCGGCCGCGAGGGCGCCGGCGAGCACGTTTCCGGCGAAGCCGAGCGTGGAGATCATGTTGGGGGTGATGCCGGCGGCCGCCAGCGGGGTGACGATGGGGTCGGTGACGCGCGTCGAAATCTTGTGGGGGACCAGCGTAAAGGACGGCACAGGCACCTCACGGACGTGCGCCACCGGTGTGGCGGCAATCCGTGCGAGCGTACAGCCGGGGTTGCGGCGGGGCAAGGCGGGCGGCGTTGGAGGAAGATGGGAGTACGCGGCGGACGGGCGCCGTTCATGAAGCGGACTCGTCGCAAACTTCAGGATGGGTTCATCCCGCGTTCATGGTCGGCTCGTACGCTAAGCCCAGCGAGGCAGCATGTGGCCTCGGGCAGATGAGTGGAAAGGGAGTGGAACGCATGTTTGAGAGCATGAAGGCGAAGCTGCTGGGTGCCAGCGCCGGCCTGATGCTGGTGGGTTCGGCGGCGGGCGGCGCGGCGCTGCTGGGCATTACGTCGACGGCAGCGCAGACGCCTGCGGTGACGCAGAACGCGCCGGTCAACCAGACGCCCGACACCGCCGAGACCGCGAAGGCGCCCGAGGGCGCGAGCACCGCGGAGGCCAACGAGGTGCTGCCGCCGGGTGTCGTCCCGCACGCCGACGCGGACGGCGTCGACGTCCAGCACGACTTCCAGGGCGTGGAGTAAGGACAAGGATCGGCGCGCACACGCACGCTGGACAACCAACAAGAGGGCGCCCGCGCGGGCGCCCTCTTGTGATCTATCGATGGAAGCCACCGCGCCACCGCCGACGGGCTCCGCGCTCAGGCCGCGAGGAACGGCGCGAACTGCGGCGTCATGCGGCCGCGGCGGTCGGACAGGCCGGCGACCTCGAGGCGGTGCATGTACTCGTTCACCTGGCGCTTGCGCACGGCGAGCAGCGTGTTCAAGCCCTCGTCCATGTGCTGGACGCCGCCACCGAGCAGGATCGCGAGCGACTCGATGGAGCCGCCGGTCGCGGTGACACCGGTGCCGGCGAAGATCTCCTCCCCGACGTCCAGGTAGTTGTGGACCTCTTCGCGGCGCTCGGGCTCGGTCTCGAGAATGTGCTTCATGTGCATGACGCCGAAGGCGACATGGCGCGATTCGTCCTGGAGGGCGAGGCGGAACATCGACTTCTCGGCCTCGTTGTGGGAGAGCAGCTCGCCGGAGCGGAAGAGGGTCTGGATGAAGCCCTCACCGATGATGTGCATGATCGCGGACATCTCGGTGAAGTCACGGGCGCCGATGATGCTGCGCAGGCCGGAGCCGGGGCCGCCGCTCATCAGCCCGCCGCCGTTCGCGAGGGCGCGCTTGCGGAAGACGTCGAGGTGGCGCGCCTCGTCCATGATCTGTGAGGCGAGGTAGAGCTTGATCTCGTAGTGGTCGTTGCTGATCGTCGGCAGCCACTGGGCGGGCGTGTCGCCGGCGATGAACTCCACTTCGGTCAGGAAGGTGCACAACTGGCTCATCGCGAGCTCGATGTCATCGGGCAGGGGCGCGAGCTTGTCCCACGGGATGTCGGTGGCGGAGCTCCACTGGCGCTGTACCGCCTCCTCGTAGAGGAGCGTCGCGTTCTTCGACCAGATGTCATCCCGGCGGAGCATGTAGCCGACGTGCGGGACGCCTTCGCGGGCCATGGCGCCGCGCGGGCGCATCGTCTGGCCGGAGGGGGCGTCCGGGATCTCGGCGTACGGGCCGACGTTGATCTCGTCGAGCGTGAGGCCGCGCTTGCCGGGCTTGGCGTGGATGCCCCAGTCGCCGGGGGCGCGCAGCCAGGACAGGTCGAGGCTGGCGGGAAGCGGCGTCTCGGTCTTCAGGGTCTCGATCGTGGTCGTCATGCGGCCTCGTCCTCCTGCTGGCGTTCGTTTAATTTAGCACTCACTAAGTTACATGATGCAGCCCGGACTGCCACGTGCCGTTTGGCCCCCTGCCGGAACCAGACGGCCCCACCCTGCGGATACGCGTCCGGGCGCGACGAGCGCGTATGTGACGCGACGGAGGGGCTCAGCCCGCCTGGGCTCCCTGTACCCGGCGCGCGGCGTGCTCGGGGTGGACGAGGAGCACGGGCGCGACGCCGGAGCGCACGACCTGCTCGGTGGTAGCGCTGAAGAGGGCACGCGAGAGGCCTGCGCGGCCGTGCGTGGCCATGACGATAACAGCGGGATGCTCGGCCATCGCCCATTGCACGATCGCCGCGCCCGGATCGTTGCCGACGTGGGCTTCGGTGTGCACACGGGCGCCCGGCGGGAAGCGCGCCGCAACCTCGTCCAGGTACTCCTTGACGTCGGTGAGCGCGCGCTCGGTCGCCTGGGCCTTCGTCTCGGCGATCGGCGTGGGCGCACCCGGGACGACGACGGGGGCGCCGCTCATCACCGTGGCAGCCACCGGCATCGGCTGCCGTGAGGTGCGGGCGCGCCCGTGGGGCTCACTGGCGATGCCGACCAGCCGGAACTCGACGTCGGGCAGGCCGGCGATCTCGAAGAGCAGCGGGAGCGTCGACTCGGCGAACTTCGACCCGTCGAAGGTGGCCATGACCTTCATGTCAGCCTCCTGGCTTCGTCCCGCCTGATGGCCCCAGTGTCGAGCCGAACGGGGCGGCTATACACGGCCATCCGGCACGGATCGCCGTACCAAACGGCCTCATCGCTCGGGACGGGCGGCTGGGGCGGAAGCCGCCACGCGCGACGACGCATCGTCCCTGCGCGGGCGGGGCCGTACACTGCGGGCGCGCGCGGCAGGAGCTGAGGATCAGGCGAGATGTCCGAGAGCGATGGGGCGCGGTGGGGCAAGGCCGCGGCGAGCGGCGACGAGCGGGTCTTCCTCGAGGGGCCGCGTGGGCGGCAGCGTGAGTTCTGGCACGCGCTCCGCATCTTCCTCGAGTTCATCCGCGGCTTCCGGGCGCTGCACTTCGTGGGGCCGTGCGTGACGGTCTTCGGTTCGGCGCGCATCCACGAAGACCACCCGTACTATGTCCTGGCGCGCCAGGTGGGACGCGAGCTGGCGGGCGCTGGGTTCACGGTGATGACCGGCGGCGGACCGGGCATCATGGAGGCCGCGAACCGCGGCGCGAAGGACGCCGGCGGCCGGACGGTGGGCTGCAACATCGAGTTGCCGAGCGAGCAGAAGCCGAACCCGTACCTCGATACGTGGATCACGTTCCACCACTTCTTCGTGCGCAAGGTGATGCTGGTGAAGTACTCGTACGCGTTCATCGCGATGCCGGGCGGATTTGGCACGCTGGACGAGATCTTCGAGACGGCGATGTTGATCGAGACCGGGAAGATCAAGGACTTTCCGGTGGTGCTGATCGGCGTCGCGTACTGGTCGCCGCTGCTGGCCTTCCTGCGGGACACGCTGCTCGCGGCGCACGCGATCGATGCGCGCGACCTGCGCGAGCTGGTCGTCACGGACTCGGTCGAAGAGGCGGTCGCACACATCCGCGACGCGGCCGTGCGGAAGTTCGGGCTGCGCTACGCCGTGCAGCCGGCGCGGCGCCGCTGGTGGCTGGGAGAGTGAAGGGGG
>JADEYI010001100.1_pt1 | contig 24120 bp, 30 predicted proteins | sample 8542331 | NCBI WGS metagenome assembly JADEYI01 (sample SAMN16510988, study PRJNA670497) | mine drainage metagenome | isolation source: biofilm near Copperflume 1 | place: Germany: Marsberg coppermine Kilianstollen | collected 2018-02
AGGCTGCCACAATCCTACCCTTGTTGGACTCGCCAGATCCAAGCAAGACCCAATCCGATTGAGTCAACCGCCGGTGGGCACCGTGCCAATATACTATAGTAAGTGCAATTCTGATTTACTAAATAGTATTTAATCTGCCGCAAACTGTTGTCTGTGCATGTTGCATAACTGTAAAGGCAGTGAACGCCTAAGCAGGCAGTTGCACCGACGCTGCAGATCTGACTAGACTCTAGCTCCGGCCGGAGTCCGAGTCGAGCCGCGCGGTTGCGAGAGACTCACCTGCTTCGGACAGATGGAGGGCTAGCTTCCACTGTGCTGCGCATAAATGGCAGACAATGATGGAGGGGCATATCGAGACTTTCACGTTGTCAGGCTACTAAAATAGGGTCCCGCTTGATACCATCAAGTATAGAATTTGCATGCATGCAAACCCTTGAATGTTTCCAAGGGTGATAACCTCAATTCTGATCATCAAGGACGTTCGGACGAATTGGTTGTGTAAGGAGAACATCAATTCCGTACTGGTAAATCTAGTAAGATCGGGAAATCTGCCTATGTTTGGTGACAGTCCCATTATCTAAGTGTTTTTTTGCAACCCTTGGAGACGATCTAAGTGATCTCAGATGGAAAGGTGAGGCCCAGGCTGCCATCTGTCTCTGTTTGATATTCCGCGATCAGGAAATTGATACATTTCGTTTTATCGCAGAAACGTGGCTCGTCTGCGGAGGACATGAATGGGAAGCACAAGAAGACCAAAGGCGGTGAGTCCTGTAGGAGACTAGGCGCATCCTTGAAATTTGTGATCCTGGGCACAGAGCATTCATAGTACTGTTGTGGATTCAAAAGGCCTCATTCCCACAGGTACAGCAGCTACCAATGATCCACAGAGTAATGATGCCTACCTGGAGGTGAAAGACAGGCGCATTGCAGCAGAGGTAGTCTCACATCAACAGATCCTGAACTGCTCATGATAGTGGATACATTACTGCGACTGCAGAGAACACTGTGTCAATAGCTGCTTTGCTTTTCCTGCAAGTCACCCAGCTGTGCCCACTGGCCAGGTGTCTAGTGTGGCGCCATGCAGCGGACGGGAGGTCTTGCAACACATCTTGGGCCCATGCAAGGCGTCCCTCTTCTTTAAGCGTGTCTGGGAGCAGCGTGTTCTTCTCGTCAGGCGGCCGGAGTGCCCCACTTTCTTCGAGAGCTGGTTCAGCAAAGGCGCATTGGAAGCCCTGCTCCACAAGGAGACCATCTCATACACCTACAACATCGACGTCACCAAATATGACGGCCAGGTACGGGGGCTGATGTGTCTTGCCACTGGGGGCTGATGCGCACTGTATTGTTCGGCTAATGACCCTTCCTGTGCAATGCAGGAACGAACAAACTACAATTACAATGTAGAGAGCAGTGCGGTGGAGGAAGCTGTAGATGCAGACGTGGTGTGGGCTCGGTACAATCAGGAGGGCTGTTCTGTGCGGCTCCTGCATCCCCAGAGATGGTTTGACCATCTGGCAGCTACCCTGGCCAAGCTGGAGGAGGTCTTCTCTTCCTGTGTTGGCTGCAATGTTTATTTGACTCCTGGAGACTCGAAGGTATGTGTATGTCATGGACCTCTTTTGAGACGCGCAGTACCTTGCATTTGAGGAATTGAGGTCCTACAAAGCAAGGGCCACACTGAAGTTGACCAAGGGTGGGAATTGCCCCAGGGATTTGCTCCTCACTTCGATGACATTGATGCATTCGTGCTGCAAGTGGAGGGCGCCAAGAGGTATCACCACGATCGTCTCTTCATGTGTTCACAACATGTGCACTTAGTTCTTCATCGTGACTTCATGGTGGCCATTTGTAGACATATGCACAGAGTGGCTTGCTGCCATGACAGGTGGCGCTTGCACCAGCCCATCACAGAGGACCACGTTCTGCCGCGTTTCTCCAGCCCTGATTTTGCTCAAGAAGACCTGGACGACCCCTTTCTCGATGTCGTCCTGCAGCCTGGAGATGTCCTTTACATGCCACGTGGTAAGTCTTGCTATTGAGCATGTGGCAGCAACAGTCAGTGCAGCATGTGGTCGAGCAAGTACACTGTGACTCATTGCAAGTCCGAAGCTTTTGTCCCCTTGCAGGCACCATTCATCAGGCGCAGGCACTGCCAGGGACGCACTCGCTGCACCTGACGGTGTCGGCCAACCAGCGCAACAGCTGGGCAGACTTCCTGGAGGTGGCTCTGCCCAGAGCGCTGCAGCTGGCCGCAGAGGAGTGCGTGGACCTGCGCAGGGGAATGCCCCTGGGCTACATGCAGTACATGGTGCGTCGCTGAAATGAGGCATTGATGCCTTTCCTGTGGACTCTGTGTCAAGAATGGAATGCCATTTTTGATGGAAAAGTGCTGCTTAGAAAGAGTTTGAAAAGTAACATCATTGTCTCCTTCTGGCAGGGCGTCCCATTCTCAGATGACAGCAGTCTTGAGGCGAAGCGGGCAGCATTTGAGGCAACAGCTCAATCGATGGTGCAACGTGTCCTTCAGTTCTTGCCTCTGGACGGCGCAGCGGATCAGCTGTCAGCCCAATTCATGCAGCAGCGTCTTCCTCCCAGCAGGGACATGGCAGGAGCAGCAGAATTACCTCTTGCCTGGGGCAGCAGGGTGCTGCTCAGGAGACCAAACATGGCAAGGCTTGTGGTGGAGGGTGATGCTGCTGTGGTGTATCACTGTTTCGCTAATGACCAGCAGCAGCATGCCAGCATCAACGATAATGAGCAGGGCAGCTCCGCAGGCCGCCTGGAGTTTTCCTTGGACAGGGCTCCAGCGTTGGAAGCCTTGCTGCTGAGGTTGCCTTCCTCTGGCAGAGGGCTGCCCCTGCGTAAGCTTCTGCAAGGCAGGGACGCTGAAGATCTACTTGCCGCAAGGCAACTGCAGAAGGAGGGCATTCTAGTAACAGCTGCTGTGACGGAATGACATTTGTTCTATCGCGTCCAAAGCAAGCTATACCATGTGCGCGACATGCATCAGTATGTAACATAGCACAGAGATTTATTACTCCACGAGCCTATGCACCGTGTGAAGCGGTTGAACAGAAGCATTTACTCAGATACTGCCGCTCATTCTAGAATCCAGATCTGAGGTACTAGACTCTTCTGCCAGAATGCTATTCGGCGACACATTTCATAGCATCTTTGCGAGTGGTGTATTCCACCATGCATGGTTCGTGAATTGTGTTTCACAAAGCGTCTTTGCTGGCAGTTCACAACTGGTCGTAAGCCCGCTTGCGAGACACATCTGGCAGCACCTGTGCAATCTGCTCTTGGAATTGCTGGACTGTGCATGCAAGGTCCATCAGATGCTCCTCAGCCATCTGCAGCGCCTGCTGAGCGTCCTGTTCAGCATCGTCTGCCTCATACTGCAGTGCCTGCAGAGACTCACATCCTCTGAGACTACCAGCAATGTCAAATACCTTGCTCAAGGAATGCACAAGCAAGTAGGTGGCCAGCATGCACAGTGTCCAGTCTCATTAACCGATCCCCTACAATATTGGACTTCAAAACCGAACCTACCTTCACATCTTGCTCTGTTTGTGCTGATGGAGCGAGGAAAAGCTGCTCAACGGATATGCTCAATCCATTCAGAGTGTCCAGAAAAATTTGCTGGATGAAAGCGCTTGCTTCGTCATTTTGAGCCTGCACAGACGTGCATAAAATTCCTAAATCCCTATCAGGTATGATAGGAAAGCCTGCGTCTGTGACAATTGGCCTCTTTGCAACGAAAAAGATCGTCACCTGTTCCTGTTCACCGAGTTTCTCATCAGTGTCTGGCTCTGCTCCGCGTACCTCCGCATCTTCTGCCCTTGGATTCATCGCAAGAAAACTTGCGGAATTCGATGCTGGACTGATACAAGAACAGAATGCTAAGAATTGACGATTATTTTGCTAACCTTGGACTTTTGCTGGATACGCTCCTGTGAGCTCGTTGGACTCACTGTCTTGAGTTTAGTGTGAACAATTCACAGGAAAATTAAGAAGCAGAGTGATCAAACACCAAACTAGTACGCAGATAGCTAATGACCGAAGAATATTATGCTTGACGAATACATCCTGCGTGTAAACTTACCCCAAGCGTTGTCCTCCACAGTCGCATGCATCGTTTTGAAGCCCTGTCCAGCAGCTCTCTCAGATGCAAATTCAGACGCAGGGGCTGATTCCAGACAGGAGATGATCGTCTCCTCCATCAAAGAGCTCAGGCGATTGCTGCATGACCCCGTCATTGTGGGCGGTGTTCACGAGAGTGAGACAAAGACATCGCTGATCAGGATAATCTGCCCCAAGACTGCGGCTGTGAAGCTCTTCAAGGCCATTGCAGCCGTGAAAGCCAAGATCAAAGTGATGCTTGACAAGAAGGCAGTACAGTTGCAGCTGGAGCATTCAGAGTTGCAAGCAGCTGTGATGAACGTCCTGCTGACCTCTCTGACAGCAGCTGGCTGGACTGCGCTCAGTACCACAACTCTCATCAGTGCGAACAGCATGCTTCCTAGCTTTGCTCGTCATATTGGTCTGCATGTAGAAGTTCAGCGCACCAAATTGGATTGCTGTTAAGCAGCAGAACATTTTTTGCTGCACCATGATAGAGCTGTCGCTTGCAGGATGCCGCGCACTGCACATGCCTGAGGGCCAGCTGCATGCATGCGAACACATCAGCGTGCAGCCTTTTCCAAGAAAGGACGCCAATCAATTCATGATGAATGTGGCGCCAGGTGAGGTGACTGTAGAAGGCACTACCATGCTATATTTTTGCAGACAGTCAGTGTCATATCACTCATACGACACCGTGTGACACCTGCTGGAACAGAATGCATGTCTGACTCAGATGTGTCTGCATGCCAGGTTGGGCACGGTTCCGCCCGTTCTCTATCACTGATGTTTTGCGCGAGGAGCGCGGAATATCGACATGTGCATTGTCGGCTTGCGATCTTTCGCACCTCAGCGCAAAATTGCTATCCATGCGGATTTCATGCACTGTTCTCCCAGATTGCAGGTAAGGCCACCTCATTTGGAGTTTGTACAGCAAACAGTAGCATGCAGAAATCGTTCTCAAAATTTCTCTGACGTTTGCATGGCAATCAGCACTGTCACGCAGCAATATACACCATGTACATTGCAGGCCTGCAATCATTGTTGGCGCAAAGCTGAGCATCGGCAATGAGAAGAAGATGCGAGCAGATTGGCTGCTCAACACTGGTTTGGAGCTGCCAGATGAAGTGCCGTACTATCTTGATGTCCGTTTCTCTGAGGAAGAGGACGCCCCAATTGTGACAGTCCCAAGCTGCTGTGTATGGTCCAGCAGTGGTCTGAATGTCCAGCCAGCCACTGGAAAGACTAACATTGGACAGAAGGTACTCCAAAGCGTGGCAGGTACGTGCACAGGGTCTCTGACGTTGTTACTCCAATTCTGGTAGTCAACAGAACGTTGGCATGCAAATGTGCACCTTATTTGTCTTTTATGTATTTGTGCAGGTGATCTTGCAGAAAGCCCGTTCCAGTTCTGGGCAGACAGGCAGATGACTGTACATCGTAGTGCAGACATTGAAGTGCTGCAGCAGAAGAGCTCGCCATGGCAGTCAGCAAGAGGAATGGATGTTCTGCCAGCATCTGAGCATGAACAAGCAGTGATCAGACTCGGCCCAGCCATCCCTCTACTGGAGCTGCAAAGCAATTTTTTCCCATCAGCAGCCCGGCAGTGTGTGCCTAACCCTGATCTGGCGAAACTCTTGACTGCTCTGTCACAGCCAAAGCTGCTCAGTCAGCAAAAGATCACCTCCAAGCCCGCTCCTGGACCAGCCCTCAAGAGGAGAGCCCCAGTGCAAGGCGGTGCTCAGGACACCGCTCCAGTCTCCAGGTCAGCCTTTCTGATCATACGCTGATGTGCTTGTAAGTGGTAGAGAATCTATGCACATCCGGCAGCAAGGATGTCATTTACAATATTATTTTGCATGCTGGTGCAGGGAGGAATCCAATTTGGACCGGCTTTTGGAGAGTGCATGTGTCAGCGAATCAAGGCAGGATGCCGCAGCAGCCAGCGCGGCAACAAAGCTCTCAGCCAAGCCCACATTTGCCAAGCGCAAGCGGCCAGCCTATGCTCTGCCTGCGACAGCGCCGCTTACACAGCCAGCAAAGCTCCCGAAGGCAGATACAGCACCCAAGCAAACCACAAAAGCTCCCCCGGTGAAAACGACGCGACCTTTGGCAAAGCGCAGCACAGTGGCAGCTTCTGCGCCCATGCCAGACAAGCCGGCTCCCCCCGCGCCGCGTATCAAGGCAAAGCAGCCGGCAGCAGCCTGCGCAGATGGTGCCCACACAGCAGCACCCTGTGCCATCAGGACCGCTCAGCAGGGCAATGCAGACGAGGCAGGAGCTGCGGCAGCTGCTGCGAAGGCGCCGAGGAATCGCACAAAGGCAGCAAATCTGGATGTGGCTGCAGTGGAGGCCAAGGTCAGGGCAAAGCATGCAGAGCAGCAGCTGGAGAAGCTGAGCATCCCAGAGATCAAGTGCTTCTTGAAGGTCAAGAAGCTGCCAGTTGGGGGGAAGAAGGGCGAACTTCTTGAGCGTCTTGTCAAGTGCCTTGCTGAGCCACTGTGAGGTGGGTGGTAGAAGGGTGCGAGCATACTGACATGAGAGCATTTGACCAATGATTGGACAGCTGCATGAAGACAAGTTTTAGTGACATGGAAACTTATGTTTCTTGCACCTTTTTTGGTACGTACAAGAAGTTTGATATGATGATGCATTGACAGTGTCTGTTACAAATTGGCATTCACGTCGCTATGCAGCTCATGAAGGGTTCAGGCTTTCTGCATGTCTCATGTATCATCAGGGGATGGAGGGCAGTCTATGATTTGGCATCTGCCGGGATCCGTTCAAGAGGAAATTAGAATGAGCATGTGATATGTGAAACCGTGTTAATCATTCTTCCATGCTCTGTCCAAAGATCACCACTTACATGCACAGGATTAATCACACAGCACATTCCTTTTTCTGGCGCTCTCATTTGTACTTTGCATGTACAGCACACCACCGGATGCCATCAGTCTGGAACTACTGTCTGAAGACCCTAACAAGGTCAAGACGGACCCTCGATGTTTCCGATACGTGTCTCTACTATAGGAAGGAGAATACAGACAACATGTTCCCAGGCTGGTCAGTAGGCATCTCACATTCCTCGCTCTTCAGCCCCTGCTGCCTTTTTGGATCAATGACATGAGCTGTGCACGGTTCCTGCCTGCTGCAATTTGTCTCCTCAGCTGAGCTGCGTGTCACTGAACTGGCGATGCATGCTGGAGTCTCTGCACTCAGGCCAGGCTCACCCCTGAACAAGGCATTCTTTGGGAAGGCGCTGAAAGTCATCCCATTCTCATCAGCTCTGCGCGGGACGGCCCTCGGCATGGGAGGCAGCGATTTTGCAGGGGCAGACATCAGCTCAGCTGTTCGCGGACTTATCAGCGGCAGCTTAGGAACCAGGAGACGGTGTTTGCCCGCGTCTGTGGTGCATACGCCATTGTTGCTCTTGTCAAGTCGAAGAGAGCCTGCTGTTGCTGATGCGCCTTTATGATCTGATGTTGCAGTGCGAACACCTGTCGGCTGGGCTGCTGTTGGGCTGCGGACTGTGTGGCTGCCCTTCTGCAATGGAAGCTGTGCTGCTGCTGGCTTGCCTCGCTGGCTGGCTGCGGGTGAAGATTCTGGGCTTGTGAAGTTCGTGGCGTTTGGCGCGGGGGTGTCTGTGACTTTACCCTGCAGGGGATGCATTAGGTCAACAGCGGACAGCCTATTGACATACAGCGAAGACTGCCACAACCACTGGGCATGCAGGAAAAATTGTAGCAGGTTGCTTACCTTGCCTCCTCGATCGTCTCTGAGGAAATTTAATCCTTCCTCCACATGCGCAAGGCCGGCTGGGCTCCGTGCCAGACATCGAGAGGAAAGTGGTCGCTGTAGGAGGTGAGACAGCCCTTTGCTGGGCGTTGACATGGCAGATGGTCCCTCTGCTGTTGCAAGGAAGGTATTAACAAGCGCATGTCCCATCAGCAAGAACATGACGCTGAAGTGCAGATTGGCATATAATCGAGCCTGATCGCAGCTTGCCTGCCATCTTCCGAGCCTTCGACAGGACCAGGCCTCTGTATGTTTCTGGCCCGCTTGGATCCTCAGCAGTTGATTGTTGGTGATCCTCCTCATCATTAGGTTTCCGCTTGCCTGGCATGACACAAAGATGTCAGTACCCCAATCAACAAAGGCATCAGAAGTTGTGTCCAACGCAGGTCTCACCTTTGGCAGTAGAGGCATTGGCTCCAAACTTGAATCTGTCAAACGCAGAAGGAGTTGTTGGGGCAGGAGTCTGCGATGTCTTGCATTTGGCGGCATAGCTGTGTGGACTTGAGGTGGCTTCAAAAGTATACACATCATCTGCCTCACTAAGGTGCCTGGCAGGTGCCTGAAAACCAGAATAGCACTGAGTCAGCATTGGATTTTTCTGCCGTTGCACATGTGCCCTGTGAGTTTCTGTTGAGGCAATTCTCACCTTCAGAAATTTTGCCTTGCCCCTGCTTGGCCCTACAGGAGCCTGAGGCTGAGATGCATTTCGGATACTCCTTGATTGCCGCCTTCCACTGCTGGCATTCCGCTTGCTGGTACTCTGGGACCTGTCTGCTCCCTGCAACTCCAATGCCATGAGCATCTATTAGATAGTGGAAGCGCATGTGATATGAAAGCACAGGCTACCATGGCGTGCACCCACCTGTTGCTCAACTTCAGCAGCTTGACTTGGAGGGTCATAGTTGCACAGCTCTGGCTGGTGACTCTTGTCTGCACTGGGGCATTTAAGCTGGCTGCATGCTGGGATTGCTCCTGTCTGCTGGTTCATCTGTCCTCCGCTGATGATGCACTCGCTGTCAGCAAGGGGGCCCTGGCCAGAGCTCTGCAGGGTGTTTCGCTGGGGCTGGCTGACAGTCTGCCGGAGTGCAGCAGCGGATGGTAGTGCAGAGCGAGGGATGGTGACTCTGCGGGTGACGTCCAGTCCAATGGTGTTGGAGTGAATGACGGACGCCACAATGGTGATGGCTGCCTGCATGCACATATCACAGTCTCTCCATTGAATGCAAACGCATGCGCACCCATAGGAAAAGGCCCCTTCCAGACTGAGCAGCTTAGGCATGAAAATGGGAACTCACCTGACTGCTTGTGGCAGTGCCTGTGGTGATGTTCAAAGCGAGAGGAGAAGGGAAGCGCTCGAAGACGAGGCTCTCGTCTGCCAGCAAGGTATCGTCCTGGATGGTCCCGACGATGAGGTGCGCATGGTTCTCTGTCGTGAACTCTGACTTGTCACCCAGCCGCACAAGCTTGACCTCCATGCAGAGCGCTCCATTGGGACGCCGTGCTGCAGCAGAGGAGACAGAAACGCACAAACCTTAATAAGAAACCCAGGATTAATCAGTGCAGCACGGTTTAGCTATCCATTTAAGCATGTCACAGCGTCCAGAAAGGGGTTGTGTGAGGGGCAGTGGACATTACAGATGGGCTGCAGCGTCAGTTCCACGCAGGGTGGCATGCGCTCCTGCAGCTGCTGCTTGACCTGGTTGCCTGCAGAGCACCAGACACAAGTGTTCAATGCCATGATCACGATGGGCTGAATTTCAGGATATTCCATTCTGGCAACACAACATCAAACAATTGTGCGCACCAAAAGGGTACTTTCGCTGAGTCAGATATTCGATCAGCCTTGGGTCAGCAGCCTCAAGGTCCCTCAGTTTTCCGAGGCCTGCAGCCACTAGCCTCTCACTCAGAAGTTTGCCGATTCCAGGGAGCTGCCTGCACTGCTGGCTGCTGTTGTCCCACATCCTCTGTTTCAGGCACTTCTGCAGCAGGCATGCATTGGCCGTGGCAGCCAGAGCCCTCTTGTGCCGGAAGAGCCTACAGCGGATCAACAAAACATGCATTAGGAGTAAGCCCCGGTGGAAAGACCAGGTAAAAATGTCAAGCAGAAAGCAAAAGAAATTCGGGTCCATGCACAGCAACATCGACCGGGAGCCTGCTGTACAGGATGGACATGAGCTCACTTTGCCATGCATGCGGTGATGCGCGCCCCAACCTTGACGATCTGGTCAATCTCCTGCTTCATGCTGTAATCCAAGTTCTCTGTGGGGTGGTCAGTGAGAGCTTCATTCACCTATGCCACCAGCCATCACTTCTTTCTGGGCTCTTCTTCTGTGGTTCATCAAATGCAAGATTGACTGCCTCACATTGAAGCCTGTTCCATCATGGTGACATGCACACCAGGACGAAGATCTTCTCTGCAGCTGATTTGATGCGCTCTTTTGGCTTGGAGGGCTTGGAGGCCTCTGGAATGAAAAAGCGCATGGCAGCCTCGTTCTTGTTGATGCTGTTGAGGGATTTCTTCTCGCCTCTCCGCAGGCAGATGCCAGAGAACTCCTCGGCGTGGCTCAAGACTGAAATCAGCGTTGGCATGGATGCATGGCTCGGGACCTCCAGCAGACTGACCATAGTCGGCAACCTGAGCTTTGCACATTCCCAGATCCAGTCGGGTTCACCAAAAAGCATCAGGAAATTTGACAAAAAGCAGATATTACCTGATGTACATTTGTGCCATGAGCGTCCCAGGCTCAAGAGGGCTCATTAACATGCCTTTGTCCTCAGCTTCCCGAGCTTCTACCTGCAGTAAATCATATCCAGACTTACAAGTCTACAACTGAAAGCTGCAGAACTTCGAGGACATGTGTCACAGAATGCCACAAGAAGCACAAAGCCTGCTGGTTTGCAGACTACAATTTGGATCAGGCGCTGGGATCTTCAGCGCACCAGTTCATGCATGGCTAGCTTCCTGGTGAACTGGAATATGAACTTCTCTTGCATGACCTTTTCAAAGGCCTCTTGGGAGTGTGCATGCTGTGGCAAGCCATAAGAGCTGGGATTCCGTTTAGCCTGCGGCATTGGCGGACATTGTTGCATGCAACGAACAAAAGCATGCCATGAGAGTGTCATGGTTAACATAACTCTGCGCCATACCCGGACATAGAGAAAGGTGCTCTTCAGCCAGCTGACTGCGCCTGCAACGTCTGTCACATTTCTGAGGACAATTTCAGCATTCAGGTACTCTGGGAAAGTGTCCCTGAGCTGTGACTCCAGGATTTCCGTGCCAGAGAGCAAATTCTGGTACTGGGGCACCATCTGCATGCACCATAACTCCGCATTGTTGCCTCGTCATTTTCAGCCATCTTTGTGCCATGGCAGGTCATGGAAAAGCACCTCAATACTGCCATGGTTCCATACCTCCTTCTGTGTCATTATGACAGCCACTCCCTCGGTGTCAAACTGAGGCCGGCCTGCGCGGCCAATCATCTGGAGGACAGTGCTGCGATCATACTCCTTGTTGCCAGCAACCTCTCCCTTCTCTCTGCTCCAGCGCCTGGTGCCCTTGAGCACCACCAAGTGCGCAGGCAAGTTCACCCCTTGCGCCAATGTCGATGTTGTGCACAGGACCTGCATTGCAGCAGTAATCTCTGACCTTGTGCTCACACCTCCTTTCATCGAGCTTTGATTTTGATGGCATGACATGCATGTGCCGGATGGGTTGTGCACACCATGATGGCTCGATGGAGGAAGAGATTTTCGATTGTGGCCCTGTCTTGCGGCTCAAGATTCCCATGATGGAACCCGATCCCTCCGCGCAATGCCTGCTGCAGCTGCTTGTCAATCACCCGATCTGCTGCGGCATGGAGCTGGCCCCTTTGGGCATCGTTGTGGATGTACCCTCCATGCAGCCCATTTCTGGACTTGGCCAGAATATGCATTGCTGTCTCTTCGGTCCCCTTCCTTGAACTGCAGTGGATCACAAGCATAAAGACACATCCTTGGTTTCTGACACACAGCGATTGTGAGAAATTCAGAGCAGGAAGTCACCTGCAGAAGATCAGGGTTGGCTTTCCCTTACTGTGCTCGGTAATGATTCCTCTCAGGTACTCATTCAGCTGCTTCTCAAAGAGGAAGTCAGTTTTCCCCTGACCAAACCACACCAGTCCAGAGCATTTTGCAAATGTCAGTTCTGCAGCAGGGGCTGGTGAGCAAAATTGGACGCATTGTTTAGGCGTTTGTTTGATGCAGGCCTACCTGTGCATAGCCCTTGACAATGGTAAGAAGCTTGACTGGCCGCGTCTCCTCCCCAAATACCAGCAAGCCCTGAGGTGGTACCTTGAGCCACTCTGCCACATCACCTGTGTTCTGGATCGTTGCAGAGATGGCAATGTAGCGAATTCCAGAGATTGGCAGCTGCAGCGCAACCGACAGACATGTTTTTTTTACTGATTTTTCTTACACTTAGTCTGGTCGAAGAAGAAGCCTTGACCACAAACTTGACAAAATGTGCTGTACGTCACAAAGAAGAAGCTCTCCACCTCACTCATGGCGCGGAGACTGCTGATCATCTTGATGCGGCTGACTACACCGGCCTCCAGTACAGCTCCGCGATTCTCATTGAGGAGGTGCACCTCATCGATGAGCAGCAGTGCCACCTGCAAATAATCAAGAAGTGCTGAAATTACAGTGAGGATGTCAGGATGCCATGTCCTCGGCAGATCTGAATCAATCATGCATGTCATGGCGAAGAGTGGGAGCCTGTGGCCAATACCTCTCCCAAGAAACGAGCGCCTCCCTGGTCAACTTTGCGCCTTGTGATTGAATCTGCAGTCGTCACATTATGCCCTCATCTGTATGTAGCAGCCATCACAGGTGACCTTGAACTTTTCATCACTAATGCTGTCTGAGTGGACGTGAGAGCTTGCCAAGCTTTTCAGGTGTGGTGCAGATGACGTCGGCAGAACTTAGGGTGCTGAAGTCCACATTGTCTGTGTCTCCTGTCAGTTCGACAATGGCCAGGTTCAGGTGTGCTCCAAAACTCTGTTGCCATGCCCTTGCTTTCTCCTGCATGGCAGTATCCATGATGTGGCTGGACAGAATTGCCAAGACATCATTCTAGCACTCTACCATTGAGTTAGCAACCCTTAGGAACATGTGGCCAAGTGCATAGACTTTCACTATCACCTGAACCAAGGCCTTGCTAGGAGCGAGGTAAACCGCTCTCAATGATCCTCTGCTGTAGCTGAATTGGCCCTTATCATTGATGCATGTTGACAGCAGACGAAGAAGGGCCAGCTCCAGTATCACTGTTTTACCAGAACCGGTTGGCGCAGCTATCACCTGGGGAATAAGTGGAGGCACTTCATCTGCTGGTCATCCGAAATGCAACCATTGTCGCCCTGGTATTGCAAGGTACCACAACCTGACTGGGAAGCTGATAATTAATCTATTCATTATGTGAAGAGCACCCTACCATGTTCACATCCGTATCGAAGGCCACAGGAAACGCCTCAGATTGAACAGCATTGAAGTACCTGCAGCAGGACACTGTTAGAAGCCAGGAGGCTCTCAGAAGCACATTATATTCAGCAGGGGGTCGAAGTTGCCTTGAACTACGTGCCAAAACCTGAAAGTGCTAGAAAAAATAGGCTGGAAAGGCTCTGGAAGTTCCTGGACGGATCTTATGCAGTCTCTGTGCCCATTAATGTGTGGAGGTTCCCTGCGTAAGCACTTGTCTCTACAAAAGCAGTCTTACAGAATTGAGGCGTGTACAAATACGTTTAGATAAAGAACATCAGCATACCTTGCATAACCGTGATGATCGGGGTGCTGCGGCCACACCATCGGGCAAACACAACGTAGCGATTACAGGCTTGGTGAAAAGAAGTGCCTTCACGACTGAAGAGATTTCAGTTGTAAGAATGAAAGACAAACCATTGCTGCGTACTGTCCTGAATTCTGCAAGCGCTTCATCATCCCCCCGAATTTTGCAAGAGAGCTGTGGAGTCCAAGGAGGGAGAGCTTGTTTATCGACCCCAGATGCATGCAGGGGTTATTATAGGGCCCCTGTGCTGAAATCTCTCATACAATACTCAAAAAAGTGATCGTAATTGACATGAGGAGTGCACAATAATGCTGATGTGCATCGCACTGTCCTTATGCATGCGCATGGAGCAATGATTGATGTGCATCGCACTGTCCTTATGCATGCGCATGGAGCAATGATTGATACTGTGCACACATACATCTTGCCAACATGATTATCAGAATAGCATGGTTATCAGTGTGGCAATCGCTCCATGCTATGTAGAAATGATTCAACATGACGCCACAGAGATTCTTCAGAACCAGCCAGATCATGCACACCCTTCTCAATCACTGCTGAAATATTTTGATGACCTAAATTTGCAGCAAGTGCTTGGGCTATTCTTTCTCCCAAAATGTCGTGCTTGGTGTGTGGAGGCATGAACTCGTCCGATCCAGATATCAACACCAGAGCTGGCACAGACTCGCAGTGGCCCAGGCGCTCCTGCATACCATAATAATGATTATGATGCGGATGGACATGGCTGCATCTGTTGATCACTGGACAATGTTATACTGTCAAACTGGCAACAAACAAACATGCCATGCATCACTGTGGAATCCTTGGGAAATGAGGTGACCAACCTTGAGCTCATCATCAGAGTAGTCGCTGCTGAACATGTCATCATCCCCTCCCCTCTCAGCCAAGCTGAGAAATCGCCGGGCGCACACAGGCGCGCCATTTCCTCCCTCATGATCCCTGAACAGTATTTCTTCTCCTTTGCCAGCATCCATCATAGCTCTTGCAGTCTCCAGGAGTGCAGGTGTTGTCTCCCTGGTGGCCAGCCATTCTCGATCGCTCACCTGCTCCATATTGTGGATGTAGTGAGTTCCAGCCATAGACAGTACCTTGCCACTCTATCAGTTGCCCTCACAGACAAAGTGACAAAGTGACAGCTGCAGCTGCCATGTCATCTGAGTGACAAGCATCAAATAGATGGATGGCTTACAGGAGCTTGGAGGATGATTCCCAACAAGAAGCGATGCTCTTCAGGGCCCAACCTCTCCACACACCTCACCGCATCTTGGCACCCTGTGGAATGACCCATCAAGACGACACCCTGCAGTGCAGCAAAGCGAGATGTTCCTATTTTGTTTGTGTTCTCACGACAGTGCTCTCAGGGTGTTTTCAAAGGTCACAGCATGATACCTGAGATGCATGCTGGAGCCTCAGGCTTGTGACTAGAGAATGTATCTCTTCGGCATCTTTGTCGAGGCTCGAGACACCATAGCCTGCGTATGATGATGTTAAAAGTGGCTGCACAAAGCACCAGCCCTTCCTCTGGAGGTCCTCTGCGAGCGGAATGCTGTACCTAGTTTGTGCACATTTGAGTCAGCTGGGATGCAACGTTTCTATGCTTGGTAGTACTCAAACGCATGCACTTCGATAGCGGGCAAGGAGTACAAACAGAATGTAACGGTCCACATCACACCCAGTATCAAGTAGGCCGTCTGTGAGACCTCCAACTAGTACAAAATGCTTGGAGCCATGAAGCTTTCCTAGCGAAACATTACTAAGTTTAGATGAGAACCGTAGGCATTGACATAAAAGAACGTATCGAGATTAGAAAGGGACGCAGTGAAAGAGGAGCCAAGCTCACCAGCACTGAAGGCAACTTTGTTGCTATATCTGAACAGTGTTCCGTTGATTTGGGTGGTCATCTGTAGAGCCATATTGTCCAATGTATGCAAAATTTCTACGGGATCACAGCCACATGAAATGTTGCATCTGGCAACAAAGAAAAGATCCTCCGGGTTGGGCACAGGGAAATAGCGTGGTCGTTTTCGAACGATCTGGGAACTCGAAGTCGATAAGGTACTGTTTTAGAGGTGTCTCTTCCTATAAAATATGGTTGAGGAAGACTACTCGCAAGACTACTGCCCAACATGCCCATGGGCCAGCCGAATCTGCCCGAATTGCCCAGAGGCTCGAGACATTCCTGAATGCTTTTTTGCCTGCAATATAGTCTCCAATTCTTGATATAAGTCATCTGATTGTTCGTTCTGTTGCGTATTGTCGTTATGCAGCTATTATCTCATATCAGTACCGGTGATCGAGTATCCTTCAGAACATCCACTTCCTTCGTAAGTCGCAGGAAACCTCAGAGGATCTGTGCAGGCATCGGAGAAGATTTCAAAAGAGCATTAGACTCCCTCGCCTTTGAGAATTGGGCTCCGAGGAGCTCTCGAGCTTGGAGACTGCCACCGCAGCAACAGACAAAACGTGAGTCGTGGCACACCTAGAATAGAACCTCAACAGGATTTGCAAATCAGACAACCAAAATGAGCAAACTAAGGTCGTTATGCTTTATAATGCCTTTTCATTTGTCCATCTGCTCCTCTCACTAATACGGCTTTCCTACTTTTGTTTCCAGGCTCTCCTGAACCAGCAGAGGGGTCTATCGACGAGGCATCAATTTCAAGCCTTAATACGCGCATAAGCCAAGCAGGTCCGGTGCAGCTCGCTGCTGGCGAGGAAGAGCCCAGCAGTGGGGCTGCAAATATTGAGGACAGTCAGCTTGCAGAGAGCTTCAACCAGCGCCTCAAAGAGTTGTCCGGCCCAAGTGATAAAGCTTTCACTGGGGTTTTGACAGGTACTCTACCCTTTGGGATAATGGACAGCTTGACAGTGGCAAAGTATGCGATTTAAGAACGCAGTGTCCTGGAACCAGTGGTAACTCAACCGGATAGAGCGCTCATGACCTTCACAAGAGTCTGATGAAATCTTTGGGCTGCTATCTGCAGGGCAATTTCTTCGGGACGCCATCATCAATAAGTATGGCAAATGCTATGATTTATCAATAGTGCGGAGGCAGATTCCAGGTGGGCAAATTTGCATGTCATGGCAACGATGTGTGTGGTTTGCAGCTAATCTTGAGTTCCTGCACCGACATCCTCTTCCTTTATTCCTCAGGGAAAACACTTGTCGCCTTGAATGTCATGTGGACACATGCGGAGCAGCAGTCTTTCCCTATGAGTGAGGAGGAATACGATGACAAGCTTGAAACAATTGCCACCTACATCAGGTACGCCTGTGCATATGAAAGCAAGTTTCAATATCTCAGGCTGTTCTTTTGTTGTCATTTGGTATGATGCAGATCCACACTGGGTTTGAATTACACATGATCAATGCTGAATGTGTGCTGGTGGGAGCAGTGCTTGGGGTCAGACGCAGACAGTAGTGGATTTCTTTCAGCAGCCCGCTAAATCACAGCGTGGTTTGCCGTCGCGACCTGTGGTGGGGTGTGCTGTCAGCATCCGCTTGGACCTGTCACCAGCAGTCATCGAGGAATGGTTTGGTCAGTGAATCAGATATACAATTGCATATAACTGTGTGGGAGTCTTGCTTTGAAAGTTGCGAGTTACGAGGGTAAATGGACACTGGAGACTTTTGATCCTTTCAGATTCACTGCACTGGGATTAGACCTAGTGGCAGGATCAAGATTTTTTTTCGGAGGACTTGGCTACATGAGGACTCTGGTGATTGAAAATTTGTAGCTATTATATGGTTGCGTGAGGCAGAGAGGAGCACCAAGTTTAGAAGTTTGGAATGGTGCTTTGTACTTGCGTGTGGCACAGCGCTACTAGCTGTGTCACACACAGTCTAGCAGATCTGTCTAGTTGATTCACTTTCAAAGAGAGGAAGTTCCAGGGATTGTCTTTGGATGGTGATCTCTGTTGGCCCAAATGATGGGGTTGGGCTTTGTCTGAGGGTGCTACTCTTCTGAGAAGAGTCTTCTCAGGCTGAGAATCTCAAGCGAATATTATTGCATGCCCGGAAGCTTTCCCTGATGTGCGAACTAATTGTTGGCACTACTGATCAGCACTGCAAGCCTTGCCAGTGATAGGCTGCAGTTAAAGGCCCGGGTCCAGTGTTCTTGTCAGCGGCCCCCTATATGGACCCTTGCTTTTGAATTTTGATCAACTGAAGCTTGAAAACATCCATTTGGAATAAGTATTCTTCGTAGATCTGGAGAGATGCCATGGTGTTGAATGTTGCATGCAAGCTGCGGCAGTGCCACATACGGCAGGCTCATGCATGCTCATCATAAGGAGTCTGATTGTGACTGCACTCCCCACGGTGGGCCGCACCGGCCTGGACCTGGCAGGCTGGGTCACCGTGGTGAACATGATCATATATTTTGCGCAGGATATAGTTGCGCAACCACTATGCATATGAGGCAACCACTGGCCTTGACAGTGGGCAAATGCCGATGGACTCCGGGAGAAAGATCATATTAGATCATATAAAATTTCTCCTGTTTTCATCTCGCTTCTTTCGCATGCGTCCATTTCAGGGCCTGCGAAGGTTCTGGATCCAGGGAGGAAGCTTCCTTCAGGGTGGATCTGACGTCACTGGCATCACTTGGCAGAGAACGCATGTCCTTGCGAAGAAGAAAGACGATCAATTAGTTTGGGATTCCTGGAAGATTGCAATGTGTAAATGTTACCACTTGCAGTATTTTTGTTCGCTCTTATCTTTTTCCATGTGTCCGAATTCACACTTGCGGTCTGCTACATGAGACAGGATCTGTCGAGACGATGTGAGTGTCTCTACACCCGTATGTTTTCTTATAGTATCAAGCAAATTTGCACATCCATTCATGACGTCTTCACAGGATTCGATGGTCTTCTGACAACTGGGGACCATGGTGTTCAGCATGGCTCTTGAGCAAGCCCTACTGCCTTGCAATGTCGGCAGCTGTACTAGAATACTTCGCAGAAGTGAAGATAATAGCTCTGCAGAACCAGGTGAGACGAGCTAGTCGACAGCTCTTGGGCCCTGCTGCTAAGTACTCTTAATCTTCTTGGAGTGCTAGGCTGCAGCTGATGTCGTTGCCTTGTCATGCAGTGGGTAAGCTCTTGTGGATTGGTGATGATCATCCTGGGAGAAATTATCCGTAAAACTGCTATGGTGGGATCCCTGGAGCCACTCCTCTTGATGGCCCTCTGTCAAGACTTTGCTCACAAGGGAGACATTGAGCACCTGCTGCGCGATTGCTTGTCATCATGCTTGTCAGTGTCTCATAAGAGCCAGATGTGCAGGTGACAGCCAAGCACAACTTCACTCACACGCTCCAGAGCGAGCGACGAGACAACCATGTACTTGTCAAGCATGGCATCTACAGGCACGCAGGCTGCTTGAAGCTGAGCACTGATCTTCGTGCTTAAAGATCAAGAAGCAAAGCCATATGAGCTCTGCTCTCTTCGCTTCATGTGCACAGTATTTCAACACAACATGTTCTTGTCAAGAGCTGACCAGTGAAGACTGCGCTGCAAGGGCCCCTGCAATGCCAGGCTCAGCGAGGGCTTGGGATGTGTGCGTACAAATGCAGCATTCCTGAAGGGTCATGGACTGCCAACAATTAATAGTGAAATAGAATGTTCAGGTACTACAGACATCCAGGCTACTTTGGCTGGTATTTGTGGATGCTGGGAACCCAGCTGCTGCTGACAAACCCCGTTTGCACCACTGTCTTCGCGTTTGTGGTGCGCTATAGATCTAGACCCCAGGCACTTGTTTCATTTTTGCAAGATCTGACAACGACTCTGTCCACCATTGCACATTGCAACTCCTCCGTTGAGTGTTCAATGTGAGATCACAGGATTCCATTTCTGAGCCTGAGTGAAGACATGTATATGAAGTGAAGCAATGTTTTGCAACAGGCATGGCATTTCTTCCAGCAGCGCATCGCTTTTGAAGAGGAGCAGCTCCACTCTTTCTTTGGGCAGGAGTATGCCGAGTATGCTGATAAGGTACCCACAAGGATCCCTTTTTTAGAGTGAGTACCGCGTACATACATATTTTAGAGGAAATTATTGGGTCCTGAAGACATCTCTGCAGAAAACAAGCTTTCTACTGGATTTTCTAAGTACCCATGGGTATGGCCAGCGGAAATTGCCGTGCATGAGATCGTCCCATCCGTGCAAATGCCTTTAATTACAGTCACTCGTAAGTTGCTGAAGCGCATACTCTTGATGAAATGAGCCTCGTGAATTTGTATTGTGTCACACAATTCGGTGGTACCCTAGCACCGTGACATGAGTCAGGACACCACCTTTTGGAGCGATCAAAGCATGCTATTCACACATTGCATGCAGCATATACTGAGCACCGTGCACATGCCCACGGGTCTTGCTTGGATCTGGCGAGTCCAATAAGGGGTAGGATTATGGCAGCCTTCAACTGCAGCTTGTCTGCAGGACGCACCTTGCCTCTTGGCAGGAAAATAGTGTGACAATAATAATATGCAGCATATCATCAGCCCTCTCTGGACTCTCTCATGGGCCCTGACGCATGATGGTTGTCAAAAGACATCAGTAACCTCTTGCACAAGTACTTCATGACCCATCTGGGTACTCACGGACGAAGGGGACCCAACTCATAATAGTGACATCATCAACAGAAAACGCAACCCAATCTGTCAACTTTGCAAAGCACAGCACAACCACAGTGGTGCACGAAGAGATTCAAAAGGCACCATGCCCTTGCCTTGATGTGTGACACCGGTCGTACCTCAATCTACTGAATTACTGATGCAAACACGCATCCCAGTAAACGTCCACAGCAGGAGGAGTCCTATTCTAGGAATAGCAAAACATGAATGCAGGAAAATAGATATCTTTGTCAGCTGCATGCGCTAATCTTGCTTCAAGCCCCTCGCCCTGCCCAACATCAGCATGCATGTATACCTGGGCCTTTGCAACTGTCGCGACGTGCATCTCAGAAAGAATTTCCGCTAGACTTCCTGGAAATCCCTGGCATATTCCTCCCATGTCTTTTCGCTTGGCCGCTTCCTCCCTGCAATAATTTCGACTCAATAATTAGGTGTTATTCTTTCTCCAAAACTTCGAGAGACCAACAATCAACACAATTTCCACATATCCTGCATACCTGGTGAGCACTCTGCCTCACGCGCAAACATTCTTGCGACAAACCCTCTCCTCGGCCAGACATCTTCCCTTTGACCTTGTAGATGTGATGCAGCTTCTGAGCGCGTCTCCTGAGAACTGGGCTCTGCTGAACAAGGAGGCACGCCGTCAGAGGCCCTTCCTTGCCTTCATGCTATAGCTTCGAGGACTGTAAAGGTGACTATTTTGGCAGTATGGACCGCAGGGCAGCCTTGTCGTGTGCAGGCAGCTTAAAGCTTGGTTCCCACCTTTTGCAACCTGGTGTTTCAGATCCTCCGCATAATGCATAAACTCCTCAATTGCGTCCCCAATATTTGCGTCCAGGGCACCTCCGCGTTGAGAGCTCGATGGCACCCTAGTCACACCCAGAGGATGGTGAAGCCAATGTTTTAGGGCAGGTGTCAACAGGTAACATGACAGAAGATGTGAGCCTCACCTGAAGAATCTTTCTGGATCCTTCAAATCGGCATCGCTGCCCTTGAAATTTGGCTCTGTCAGTTCTTCACTGGTGGATTCAATCTCCTCAAAGCCCCTGGATATGGCGGAGGAGGAGCACATCAGAAGCTGCTCTCGATCACATAATGATGCAGTGATAAAAACAATGAGAATCATACCGGCCGCAATCACGCAATTTCCTTATGAGCCGTTCACAGCGACGCTGGTTGATGCCCTCCTGGTCCTTCTGAACTCTGCATACTGTGCTGGCCAGGCTGTAATACTTGCACTGCACCTCGGAGGACGGACTTTCGTAGCACCGTGCCATGGGCAAGCTCTTTTGCCACCAGGGCGTTACCGGAGGCTGTGACTCTGACATATCTTCTACGGATTTCTAACTGCCTTGACTCGTCTTGCTGGTTTGTCCTGAGGACTCCTGCCTGCAATCGCGTGCGCTGTCGCTATGCAAACTTAATATGGCCGCCCTCAGAGACAACCCGTCCTCGTATCCGTGAATATAGTGTGCAGGTGCTGGACATTGCAGGGTCGAAGCCCGTATACGTAATGGCCCGTAATCTTTTGCACCAGCTGCATGCAGGCAACACTTTGCTGAGATAATGCCTAGTAGTTCCAGTCTGGGTCAAGTTGTGCACCGCAAGCATTCCTGTGATTACTCACCAGGCTTCTCGTTAGGAAGGCAGCCCTGCCTCTAAGTAGTTGTACACGTGACAATGGCAATAGAAAGGCAATTCTCAAGTTGTTCTTCGGGGTCCCGCCTCCCGAATCCAAGTTAGCTCTCGGGACAATTGACAGAGAGCGTCATATTGCCACACGATGATTGGCTAGTGTTCACTTTGCTAGACAGGGAAACATCGGAATGTACCAGCAAGGTCACACTGTTTCTGACAATTTTCAGCAGTGGAATGCGTCAGCTATGGAACGCGTGGGGACGCCCCATGCGATGCCTCCATGGCAGCACTTCCAGGTCAGTCGAGTATGGCAGGCATCCAGTGGTCCTTGGACACAGGGCAAAGCCATTTGACGAGCCATGAGCACAACCTCTTTTTCCGATTTCTATATTGTAGGGAGCACCTCGTGCGGGACTCAATTTGCAGTCATTCGGCGATTACCCTCGCCCCACTCTGGAACTGCAGGTGCTTCTGCACTTCCCCATTTCTTCGTAATATGAGTATCTGATGAGTGGCATTTAATGTTTAATTCAGTCGCATATGGCTCATAGTCGCCATTGTTCTTGGGACAGGAAGGAGTCAACTTGCAGTACGAGCACTTTGCGGCGCCCAGCTCGTTTTACCAGGCGCTTGACCATCGTCCAGAGAGTTCAATGGGAACCCCTTTCCCTGGAAGTATGAACTTAGGCCATTTCCATGCAAAGGAGCTGTTGCCTGGTCCCAGCCATGTGGGTGAAGGATCCCAAGACCCCCTGCACATAATCCCTGTATTTGGGCGGAGGTCATCAGCTTTGGATGATCCAGCAGTGGACAGCATCAGAACCGGCAGGTAGGCTGACTTTCCCAACTGAAAACACTTGTTCCATGCATAAATGCAGCAATTTACTACCAACCTGATTTATGCTGATGGTGTGCAGGTTGGATACATCAGAGCTGCGTCAAGCCAAGAGTGCCAAAGAGAGCAATACAGTGAATCAATCAGACGGGGCAAAAGTTGTTTTTGTGGTTGAGGACGAGAGTGAGGTCAGCGATCAGCAGCTGATCAGCGGTGAGTGCCTGTCACAAAGCAATATTTGCATGCAGCATTGATGATCGTCCAATCGCTTCAGGCTCAATCATCTGTAAGACATGATTGAGCATGTGCAGGAGAGCACCTGATGCATCAAACGCCTGAAGTAACAGTCTCACAGACAGCACCAGAATGGACGCCGCGCCCTCTGCCAGTGAGAGCATGTGGCAAGTCCATCAAGCCAGCTGATGGCAACCTCCTCAGATGGGTGTTTGGAAAGGAGTATCCCGCGACTTGGGACCAAATGTGATTTTGATTTTTGGCACCATACGCAGCAATGCACCATCTGACAGCCTTGGAGGCATTACGGTGCGTCACCCTTCTGTTCATCTAAAACTCCTTGATGATCTGTTCTGCTATGTGATGGCATTTTGATTCCATATTTTGGCCAACAATTTGTGAATGTTTCTTCAGGGCAACACTTTTACCGCAGACTTGCATTACAAGAGCCCACTTGAGAAATGCTGCAAGAGAGCATTGAAGATTGCATGGATGTCGTCATGGTGCATCTGTGTGTAAGGCTTCCTTCAGACGCTGGGGCAAGTTGAGCTGCGCATCTCACTACATCTGCTAGGAGAGATCCACATTACAGTGAGTCGTGTCTGTCGCAAAGGTGTGCATGTTGTCTGTTGATTTTCTGGCCTCGTGCAATGAGAACCTTGTGCTTTGGCAGTATGACAGCTGACCGAGTAAAAGGACCTGGGGCTATATTAGACCAGCTTATTAGTAACATAATTCACGAATGCTCAGTGCAGCTAGTTGATGCCAGACCGGGATAGAAGAGGGCCTCTTCAATTGTCTGAGTCACTGGTATTCTCAGGTTGTACTGCTGCAATAATTTCTATGTCAGTTCTGAATGAGTTATAGCTATAGTATGGCTCTCACACCTGCTTTGCAGCAACATTGGTATGGCCATCAGGGCACACGGCTCGTCAGTGACTGCCAGTCACAGTGTAATTTATTATTATTATTATTATTATTATTACACGTTTTCCAGTCCTCAAGGACTAGGTACGTCAA
>JADEYI010001101.1_pt1 | contig 24101 bp, 23 predicted proteins | sample 8542331 | NCBI WGS metagenome assembly JADEYI01 (sample SAMN16510988, study PRJNA670497) | mine drainage metagenome | isolation source: biofilm near Copperflume 1 | place: Germany: Marsberg coppermine Kilianstollen | collected 2018-02
CGCCCGAGCCGCGCCCCATGGGGGGAATCGAGCGACAACACATCGTCCGCGAAGCGTTCGAAGGCATTGGCCTGGTGGCGCGGGAACCGATCCTTCGTTCGCTGGCGCTGGCGAATGCGCTGGCGGTATCGGGGTCGCGGATCATTGGGGTGGTCTTCCTGCTCTACCTGGACCGCGAGCTGGGATTCAGCCCGGGCGTCCTCGGGATGATCTTCGCGGTGGGCGGGCTGACTTCCCTGGGCGGGGCGTTCCTCGCAGGGAGGCCGGGTTGGTTCGGAGGCCTTGGCCCCGCGCTCGTGTTGGCGGCATTTGTGCGGGCGGGAGGCACGTTGTTCATGCCGCTCGCGGCGAGTGCATCGCTCGCCGGAGTCTCGCTGCTCATCGCGAACCAGTTGGTGACCGACCCGGCCTGGACGTTCTACGACATCAACAGCGTGAGCCTGAGACAGGCGATCACAGTCGATCGCCTGCAGGGCAGGATGAGCGCGACCATGCGCTTTGTGGAGTTCGGGGCGATGCTGGTGGGCACGGCCGCGGGCGGCATAGGCGGCGAGTGGGTAGGGCTCCGCGAGATGCTGTTCGCGGCGGTGGGCCTTCAGCTGCTCGCGGCCTGCCTGCTGGCGGTTTCGCCCGTGCGGCACCTGCGGAGTCTTCCGTGCCGGGGCGATTCGGGCGATTCGCTGCTGCCGGCGGCCGGCCGTTAGACCTGGGTTTCAGGCGACGTGATGGAGGACGGGCAGGGCGAGTTGGTTGCGCCCGAACGCCTTCGCCCGGTAGAGGGCGCGGTCGGATTCTTCATAGGTGCTGTCGAGGGCACCGGAGGCGGCGCCACGCCCGGCCTGCCAGGGTGCAAGTCCAACGCTGACCGTGAGGTTCACGGACTTGCTCTTGCAGGCGTGAAAGGGCTCGCGGGCGACGGAATCGAGGATCCGCCGGCAGGCTTCAGCCGCATGCTCGATGGGGACGGCGAACATGACGGCAAATTCCTCCCCACCGGTCCGGCCGACCTCCCCATCCGTCCCCACCGCGTCGACAATCCGGCGGGCCACTTCGCGCAAAATGGAGTCTCCTGCCGGGTGCCCGTAGGAGTCGTTGATGCGTTTGAAGTGGTCGATATCGACGATCGCGAGCGAGGTCGGGCCGGCCGTCTGCACTTCATTGAACCAGGCACCACGGTTGAGGACGCCCGTGAGGGAATCGAAGCGGGCGAGCCGCTCGGCCTGCTTGCGAAGGCTATCGAGCGCAACCGCCTGCTGGGAGAGCAGGGTGGTGTGTTCCTGGAAGGCGGCAAGCAGCTCTTCGCGGACTTCAGCCTGTTCGACTTCGGCGGTCACGTCACGGGCGATCGTGTAGACGAGGCGGGTACGCCGGTCGGCAACACCACTCCAGTCGATCCAGTGAAAGCGGCCGCGGACATCGCGAAAACGGGCACGCGTAGGGGCGCGCGATTCGGCGGCGCCGGTTGCGACGGCGATGAAGGCGGCGGTGAGGGACTCGTGATCGTCTTCGTGGAGCAGCCAGAGGAGGTTTCCGCCAAGGACGCTCTCCTGTGAATAGCCGAGAGCTTCGAACCAGGAGCGGTTGGCGAAGAGGGCGGTGCCATCGAAGTCGAAGATGGCGAACATGTCGGGCGAAACGGCGAGGAAGCGTTCGAAATCGGCACCTTCGGGTGCGGCGGCCTCGATTTCGATGGGGAGCGCGGGCTGAACTGCCTGAGGCGATTCGCTCATGTGACAACAAACGGCAGCAGGTGAGCGTCTCTGAAGAGCTCGATGAGGGTTCCACCTATGATGAGGAGCACGAATCAGCGCGTCGAGCGCGCGCGCAACACCGGGGGCTCCCATGACAGCACGCGCCGGCCGGCCCTTCCGCTTCGGCGTCTCGATGCGGGCAGCCGGGTCTCGCGCCGAATGGCAGGCGAAGGCACGAACGGTTGAAGAGCTCGGGTTCAACGTGCTACTCGTGCCAGACCACCTGGCGGCAGTCTTCCCGCCGCTGACCGCGCTCTGCACTGCGGCAGAGGCGACAACACGGCTCCGGTTCGGCACGTTTGTCCTGAACAACGACTTCCGCCACCCGGTCCTGGTGGCTCGTGAAGTGGCGGCCATCGACCTGCTAACCGATGGCCGCTTCGAGCTGGGGATTGGCGCTGGACACGCGGCCGAAGAGTACGAGGGCATCGGTTTGCGCTACAGCGACGGCCGAGCGAGAGCGGCCCGGCTGGCCGAAGCAGTAGGCATTATTCGGCCGCTGCTGGCAGGCGAGGTCGTTGAGCGCACGGGCGTGCACTATCAGGTGGCAGCACAGCGAGTCTTCCCCACGCCCCGGCAGGCGCGGGTGCCGGTGCTCGTTGGCGGGAACAGCAGGGCGGTGCTGCGGCTGGCAGCCGAAGCAGCCGACATCGTCGGCTTCACGGGCTTCTTCACGCAAAGCGGCGGTGGCGGCGCCGCGCGGCTGGCTCATTTCACGGCTGCGGGCCTCGATGATCGTCTCGACATTGTCCGCGCGGCCGCAGGGGAGCGGTTCACAGACCTCGAGCTGAACGTACTCGTGCAGGCGGTGGTGCGCACGGATGACCTGCTGGCCGCAGCCGCCGATCGGGCAGGAAAGATGCCCGGCCTTTCGGCACAGCAGATCCTGGAGAGCCCGTTCCTGCTCCTCGGAACCCCACAAGGGATGGCAGACACGCTCATCGCGCGCCGTGCCCGGTTCGGAGTCTCGTATATCGTGGTCTTCGAGCGTGACATGGAGACGCTGGCACCCGTGGTGGCGCTGCTCAGGGGGAGATAGGGACGGGTCAGCCGCCGATGCGCTGGTGGCGCTTCGTTTCCGGTTGTTCTTCGCCGCCGCCGGCCTGGAGCGCGGGGCCCTGCTGCACCCGAGTCGTGCGTTCGACCTCGGTCTCAGCGTCGCGCTGCTTGCGCCAGTCGTCGAGCGAAGTATCGCGCCATTGGGGCTTTTCCGCTTCGCGCTCATCGACGTGCCTGTTCATGCGCCAGGCCGCGAACCCACCTATCGCCATGAGGAGGGGGAAGCCAATAACCGAAATCAGCTCGATGGGGTTCATGGGATCAGTGTGCGGCTTCGGTCGTGGAAATGCCAGCGAAGCGTGCTTTACCTGTCCGGCTACGGGCCGTGGCCCCAGCACGACCGGTCAGCGCCCGGCACCTGGGTCGCTCCCGCCCGACATGATCTTCTTCGCCACGCGCGTGGCCGCGGGCCGGTCGCCGGGGGCGATTTCGCCGTCGAGCACGAGGGCGCTGAGGCGCTGCTTGATGACGCGGATCCAGGGGCCGGGCTCGCGGTCGAACATCGCGACGAGGTCGTCGCCGTTGAGCGGGCTCTCGGCGCGGAGGGCGTCGCGATCTTCGTCTTCGGCGCGGCGGCAGGCTGCTTCGAGGGCGTCGTGGTAACTGCTGTCGTCATAGGTGTGGCTGGCATTGTCGGCTCGCTTGAGGGCAAGGAGGTCGGACCAGTGGCCCTCGCACCGCGACATGAAACGGCGGACGGAGCGCCGATCATGTGGGTCGGGGCGGTCCATGTGGCGGCGCACGAGGAGGCAGATCGTGAGCGCCTCGCGACGGCCAAGCCTGAGGCGATCGAGCAGGGCCGCCACCAGTTCGGCGCCGGTCGTCTCGTGGCGATAGAAGCCCCACTCGCCATTGGCCTTGCGGTGGCGGACGGCGGGCTTGCCGAGGTCGTGGAGGAGAGCTGCCCAGCGGCGAAGACGGACGTTCGACGGATCGACCGTGATTGCATTGACGGTGGCGACGGTGTGCCCCCAGACATCGAACGTGTGAAACCGGTTCTGCTCGCATCCCACCATCGGGAGGAGCTCCGGCAGGACGACGGCGAGCGCGCCGGATTCGCGCAGGGCTTCGAGACCACTCGACGGCCGCTTGCCCTGGATGAGGCCGTCGAGTTCCGCTGTCACACGCTCCTGCGAAAGCGTGGCGAGGAGCGAGGCCGTCGCGCGCATGCCGTCCAGCGTCTCTGGTTCGATGTCGAATTCGAGCTGGCTGGCGAAGCGCAGGCCGCGGAGGATGCGCAGCGGGTCTTCTCGAAAGCGCTGGGCGGGCTCGCCCACGGCCCGGAGCAGGCGCGCGGCGATGTCCTCAGCCCCGCCAAAGAGGTCCAGCAACTCCCCGCTGAAGGCGTCTTCCGCGATGGCATTGACGGTGAAATCGCGGCGGGCAAGGTCCTCTTCGATGGTGGAGCCGAAGCGCACGTCGGGCCACCGCGAGCCGGCATCATAGGAGTCGCCGCGGAAGGTTGTGATCTCGCGCCAGCGGCCCGCGACGTGGAGACCGATTGTGCCGTACTTCTTGCCGACGGTGGTGACGCTCGCATGGAGTGCGCGAGCGATCGCCTCGACGTCGTCCGGCAGTGCGTCGGTCGCATAGTCGAGGTCGGCGTCGGGACGTTCGCGGCCAAGCAGCCGATCGCGCAGGGCTCCGCCGACGAGCCAGAGTTGATGCTGATGGGCGCGGAACGCCTCGAGGAAGTCGGCTTCGGTGGCGGCCATGGGGAAAGTGTACGCCGGGACGGCAGGTGAGCTCCGCGGAGCCATCACAGGGCCGCCGGAGGGTGCGGGCGGTTGCGTTTCTCGCGTCCGCCCGCACCCTCGCGTTGGCTGCAGAATCAGACGAGTTCAGCGACCTTGAGGTTGAACTCCCGCAGGACGTCGGCGGCGTAGGTGATTTTGCCCGAATTGGTCGCCGGGTCCCCATGGACCAGCTTCAGGCAGGCTTCCCCCATGTCTTCGACGGGGGTGACATTGTCCTTGTTGGATTCGTTGATGAGGTGATGGTGGAGGACACCCGGGGTGGCGACGAGCCCGGGCGAGATGACGTTGACGCCGATGCCGTCGCCATACACTTCGGAAGCGAGGCCGGTCGTGAACCGCTCGAGGGCGGCTTTGCACATGCCATAGACGGTCCCGCCGCGCCCGCCTGCATCCAGCTTCGGGTGGAGTGCCGCGTGCGAAGAGATGTTCAGGATCCAGCCAGACTTCCGTTCGCGCATCGCCGGGAGGACGAGCTGGGCGAGGTGGAACGGGGCATAGATCTGCACTTCTGTCATGAGCTTGAAGCGTTTTTCGGGGAAGCTATCGACAGGGATGAAGAAGGTGACGGCGGCGTTATTGACGAGGATGTCGGCGGGCCCGTAGGCCGCTTCGGTTGCCTTGATCAGGGCTTCGCGGTCCGCTTCTTCAGAGAGGTCGCAGCGCACAGCGGTGGCTTCGCCGCCTGCTGCCTTGATGCGGGCGACGACGCCGTTGATGCTGCCAGGCAGCACGTGTTCGCCCTCTTCAACGGTGCGAGCGGAGACGACGACCCTGGCGCCTTCCATTGCGTAGCGGATGGCGATGGCTTCGCCGATGCCACGAGAAGCGCCCGTGACGACGGCGACCTTACCTGCGAGGACGCCGTCCTTGTTGATGCGACCGGTCATGATGGTTACTCCGTTCCTGCTGTGAGATGGGAAGATGGCCGAATCGTGCAGCGGCGCCGGGGTCGCGTCAATCACGCTGGCGATGTGCGGCGCGGGCGGGCGTACAATCGGTGCATGCTGCGCTTCGAACTCTCGGCATCGGTCGTCCTCTGGAGAGAGGGCGAGATCCTCGTGATGAAGCGCGGTGCGGGCGCATTTTCAGGGGGCGGCTGGTTCTTCCCGGGTGGGCATGTGGAAGCGAGAGAGCGGCCCACGGAGGCGTGTGCGCGCGAACTTTTCGAAGAGACGGGCATCGCCATCGGCCCACAGGCACTGGTACTGGTGGACGTGATGACCTACCTCACGGGCGGTGCGGATGGCGCCACGGCGCATACCATCATCTACACGGCGAAGTGTCCCGAAGGGGCGGAGGCGCAAATCAACGACGAACACGTCGCGGCGCGATGGATGACGCCGGAAGCCTACATCGCGCGCTTTCTCGATGCCGAGGCGCTGCGGACGCGAGGACTGGCACCGGCCGCGATCGCCCTCGCGGAAGAGGTTGCACGCGTGACGCGGGCCGCAGCGATGCAGCACGGGTCGTGATGCCGGACAACGCCTGACGATTCTCGACATGGTGTAACGACGCGAGGGCTTGCTTTCGGGCAGGTTATGTGATGTATCCTGTCCACGGTTGGCGGAGAAGTTAAGGTCCCGATGTCCGGGAGCGACTGTACCGAGCGAGGAAACCCGAGCGGAAGCGCGGATCAGCGGCTGCATGGCCGGCAGCGCTGGTGGCGGAACGTGCTCGTCGCATTGGCTGTGGCGGTCACGTCGCTCGGCCCGGCGATCGCCTTCGCACTGCAGGATCACACGGTTCAGCCCGGCGAGACCCTCTCGGGCATCGCAGCCCAGTATGGCGTGCCCGTGGACCAGCTGGCGGCCGAGAACGGCATCACGGACCCGAACCTGATCTTCGTGGGGCAGCAGATAACGATTGGATCGGCAGTGACGGCGGCCGCCCCGGCGCCGCTCGCGGCGGCGAGCTACACGGTGACGGATGGGGACACGCTCAGTGCAATCGCCGCCCAATATGGCGTCACAGTAGACGTACTGGTGCAGGCGAACAACCTCACCGACCCGAACACTGTCTTCGCTGGCGAACTGCTCGCCATCCCGCAGCAATCTGCACCGGCACCAGGATCGCTACACCCGGAGGTCGAGCCGATCCTGCGGGCGGCGGAAGTTGAATTCGGCCTGCCCCGCGGGCTGTTGCGGGCACTCGCCTGGCAGGAGAGCGGCTGGCAACAGGGCATTGTGAGCAGCGCCGGAGCCGTTGGAGTGACGCAGATCCTCCCGGACACGGCAACGTGGGCGATCGCCGTGCTGGGCATGGACGCGCACAACTGGCAGAACAGCGTCCGCGACAACGCTCGTCTTGGGGCGGCAGTGCTGGCGTTCTACCTGCACCGCACTGGCGGGAATGAGCTGATGGCGCTGGCCGCCTACTACCAGGGCTGGCGAAGCGTGCAGACTTCAGGCGTCTTCCATGAAACGAAGCTATACGCCGACAACATCATCGCCATGTCGTCTCTGTTCCACTAACAGCGGGCTCCCTATCGTGGGGCGAGAAATGCATCCGAAACTGCCCCGTCGCCGGTTCATTGGGCTCGCCGGGGGCCTGGTTTCGGCTGCCGCGCTGGGTGCGGCCGGGTGGGAAGCCCGGCGGGCGGCTGATGCTCAGCAGCAGGAGCTGGTGGTCCTGGACGAAGGGGACCCGCTGGCGCGGCCGAAGGTGTTCGCGACGCCAGATGGGGTAGATTTCCGCATGCTCCCGCCAGAGGCGCTCCGCGGTTCTCTGCGGACGCCTCCGGCCGGTGCGGTGCCACCGTTCCAGAGCCGCGTCGTGCAACGGCCGGCATGGTCTTCACAGATCCTGCGCCAGGTGGCGAGTCACGGGCCAACCGGCCGCCCGCTGGTGGCACTCACACTCGACGACGGGTGGTCACATCGGGACGAAGTGCTGGCGGTGGTTGAGCGACTGCACCTGCAGCTCACGCTGTTCCTGGCGGGCCGGCCGATCGCGCGCGATAAGGCGTTCATCGCGCGGGCGCTGAATGCGGGCTGCGAAATTGCCAACCACACGATGGACCACTACAACCTGACCGATAAGTCGGCGGCCTACATCCAGAAGGACATCGACGACTTCGAGCGGCTGGTTCAGGAACAGGTGACGGGTGCTACCACGAAGCCCTACATGCGTCCGAGCGGGGGATCGCTCAACCAGACGGTGGTGGAGGCGACGGCGGCCGCAGGGTATCGCGTCGTCCTCTGGAACTGCTCGACGGGCGACGGCAGCGCCAGCACCTCGCCGGCGAACATGGTCCGCTATGGCATACAGGGGGCGCAGCCAGGGGCGATAGCGCTCATGCACTTTGGGCCGCGTGCGGTGGAAGCGCTGCCAAAGCTGATCGAGGGCTTCCAGTCGAAGGGCCTGGAGACGGTTACGCTGAGCAGGCTCTTCGAAAGTGCGCCGTCGGGCGCCTAGGCGGACGGATCGAGCGGCCGGACTAACGCCCGGGAAAGCGGAGATGTGGTACGTTCAGAATTCATGGACGTCACTGAGAGCGCCGGAGAAGAGCAGCTCAATGTGCCCGGGTGGGACGGATCGCCCCCCGCGGCAGAGGGCGACCGGACAGCACCGGCAGCATCGCCACCCATCCCGTTTGAACGGCTTCGCTGGGCACCGCAGAAGACCGCGCGAGGGGGGCGCTTCGAGCCATCGGTCGGCGTCGTCGCACCGGCGCCGTGGGGGGTTTCACGAAAGCCTCAAGCCGCGGGGAGATCGCGCGCGCGCAGCCTGGTGCGCGAAGTGGTCGAGACGTCGATGCTCGCGCTGCTGGTGTTCCTTGCCGTGCGCGCCAGCTTCCAGAACTACCGGGTCGAAGGGCATTCGATGGACCCGACGCTGCGGAACGGTGAATTCCTGCTCGTGAATAAGCTGGTCTATTCAGAGATCAACGTGGCCCGGCTGAGCACCTTCATCCCGTTCATCGATGCGGGTGGCCAGACTCAGCGGAGCATATTCCACGGCCCACAGCGGGGAGACATTATCGTGCTGAGGGACCCGCGCGATACCGCCAACCAGCGGCTGGTGAAGCGCGTCATCGGGCTGCCGGGCGATACGCTGGAGGTCGTGGATGGTCACGTGTACATCAACGGGCGGCTGCTGATTGAGCCGTATATCACGCAGCCGTGGCACGGCAGCACCCCGAAGATCACGATCCCAGCGGGGGACTATTTCGTGATGGGCGACAACCGTGATGCAAGCTGGGACAGCCGCTATTTCGGCCTTCTGCCACGAGATCTGATCATCGGGAAGGCGGCGCTTTCGTATTGGCCGCTTTCGAAATTTGGCGAGCCGGCACATGCGAGCCCCACGCTGGCAGAAACGGTAACGCGGCCGTAGGCCGCCGCCAGCAAACGGTGCTCCCCGGGCGGGGAGCTGCCTACCCCGCTTCGCGGCCGGCGCGCAGGACTCGAAAAATGGTCCGCCGAGAGAGCCCGAACATGGTTGCGAGATGGTCAATATCGACACCATCGCGACGCGAGAGGCGCAGGATGTGTGCATCGCGGCCGTTGCGCAGGATTGCGCCGGCGCCACCGGGCTCTTCATAGCGGCAGCGGGGCAGGGGACAGTTGAGGCACGACGGGTAGAGGTCGCAGCCGTTGTCCGCGTAGTCGGTGTATTCGGGCAGCGCGTCGATGCGTGCGGGAAGCGGGAGCGGTTCGGTCACCATCGTTCCTCCGTGTTGGCCCGCAAGCGCTGGCCGGGATGCAGTGCGGGACTGCGGGCGAGGCGGCGAGGATTGTCTCGTGCAGGCAGAATAGAACACATGTTCTATGCTTTCAATCACGTCGCGTCCCTTCGCGCTGAAGACGACAGGCGTTGTCAGGCACCAGGCGCGAACGGGTGTGCGGGCGTGGTGCGGGGCCAGCCGGTATCATCGGGAGAGCCCACACCCATCCCCGAAGCGCCGTTCGGAGGCCCCGCACCGTTGCAGGATCGCTCGACTTCGTCCACCACCATCGACCGGCCGGCACTCGCTTTCAGCATCGCCATGGCGTTTTCGCAGGACGCGATCTATGGGCTGATCTTCCTCTCCTACATGAACCACTACCTGCTGGACGTGTTGAAGACGTCTCCCGGCCTGCCCGCCTACACCCTGGCTATCTACGGAGCGACGAAGCTGTTGGTGCACCCGATCGCCGGGCGGGTGCTGGACCGGACTTCGCCGCGAGCGCTGTTTCGCGGCGCCATCGCGGTGCAGGCATCGGGCCTGCTCGTGGTGCTCGCGGTCCACACCCTCTGGGCGTTCCTTGGCGGGGCGTGCCTGATAGCGGCCGGGGGCGCTGCAATCTGGCCGCTGCTCTATGACACGGTCGCGCGCACGCAGCCGACCGCAACCCACAGCCACGCGACGGGAGTGCTCACCCTGGCGGGCTACATCGCGACCGGGGCGGGCTTTGCGACGGGTGTGTTGCTGGGAAACTTTGGTCCGCGCCGCGCGCCGTTCTACCTCGCACTCGCCATGATCGGGGCCCTGTTCCTCGGGCAGAGGATGCGCGCGCTGGACGCCGGCACAAGTCATCCAACTCATGCGAAAGTCCACGAACCGGTCAGCTTGCGCGCCCGCATCGGGGCAGCGGCAGCCTTTGGGCTGGTTGTCTTCGTGGACTACGCGGCGATCACGTCGCTCGCGGGCGTCTATGGCCCATACGTCCGGCGGTCGCTTCATATCACACTTCTGCACGCGACCGTGCTGCTGATCCCGGCCGGGATAGTAGGACTGGCGGCGCTGATGCTCGCTTCACGCGTCAGCCGTCCCGACCGCCGGCTGGCGGAGATGGCCTTCTTTTATCTGCTATCGGCAGTCGGTGCCTTCGGCATGGCGTGGGCGCGGACGCCAATCGAATCGGCCGCCCTGGCGACGCTGGTGGCGGCCGGCGCCGGGGGCATCGGCCCGATCATTGCCGCTTCGATGATTGAACAGGGCGGCGGACCGGCCGACCGCGGCCTTGTCATCGGTGCGCTTATGTCGATCGAAGGGTTGGGCAGCGTGGCCGGGCCGGCAGTCGCGGCGCTGGTGATCGATGCTATCAACCCACGCGCCGGCATGACGTTCATCGGCGCGACCTTCACGCTGCTGATTCCGTTGACCTACCTGGTCTGGCGGCGCGGCCGCGGGCACCCGGCGGCGGCGTTTTAGGACCCAATCACTTGCCAGGCCCCTCGGCCGCTGGGTCCGGCGCGCCGATGATGATGATGGACGAACTGGCAACATTGGTCGCTCGCCAGTTGCGCATGGGGCTATTAGGGGAATCTCCTCATGTCGCCGCCGGGGCCCGCGCGGGATAGTGGCTAAGTCGAAGAGGTTCGCGTTGTGAACACAGGTGACGATCTCAGCGGCGCGCAGCGGGACTTGCTGCTGCATCTTCGTGCGCTAGAGTCGCCTGGCGTCCGCGACGCGTTCGCTGAACTCGCGGTGCTCCTGAACGCTGGTGAATCGTTGGAGGCGCTCTTCGCGCGAATCCTCGCGCTGCTGAGCGAAGGGATCAGTTTCGACCACATCGTGCTCTTCGTGCGAGATGGCGACGCCCTCCGCATGGTGGGGTGCCAGCCCGAAATCCTCTACGCTGCGGGCGATCGCTTTCCGCTCGAAGCGGGCCAGATGGAGGCACTCATCGCAGGCCAGGCGGGGGTCGTCGAATACCGGCCCGACCGCGTGCGGGGCCCCTGGACGGACGCTATCACCAGCCTCGGCGGGCGGCGCGGGCTGGTGGCGCTCCTGCGCGACGGCGAGGAGGTCCTCGGCCTCTTCGCTCTTGGCCGCAACGAGCAGCTGCCGTTCAGCCCTGACGAGCACGCATTCATGGGCGTTGTCGCAACATTACTCACGCAGGCGGTGGCGAATGAACAGCGGATACGCCGGGCGAACGCCGAGATTGCGCGCAGCAATCTGCTCAACGAACTCTCGATCAAGCTGAACGACGGCGAATCCATCGATGGGCTCTTCGACGAACTGCGAGGCTTACTCGGGAGGGCGATCCAGTTCGATTACGTTGGCCTCGCCGCCTCAACCGGCGACGAGCGCGGCCTGCGCGTGCTGTCGTGGCGTCCGGACGACGAGCCGCAGCGATCGTGGGTAGCGAAGGAGACGATTGGGATGGAGGCGGTGTTGGCGCGGGGCGGAGGCGTGATCGAAGTCGCGCTCGCGAATGAATCGATCGGACTTTCCCGCCAATTCGCCAGCGAGGGGTTCCAGCGTTCACTGCTGGCGGTGCTGAGCCACCACGGCGAGGCGCTCGGTATCCTCCACATCTCCAGGCTGTCGCCACTGCCATTCGGCGCCGAAGATCGGGCATTTCTGCAGACGATCGCGACGCTCTTCGCGCAGTCAGTCGCCAACCAGAGCCGGCTCGAACGTACCATTGCCGAGGCGACGGAACAGCGCGTGATTGCCGAGATTGCGGCTGCCGCGGCACGCGAAGTCGATGCTACCTCGTTGCTGGCCGGCCTCACGGCCCCGCTGCGGCGGATCATCCCGCTGGCATCCGTCTCGTTCGCCTACATCGACGGCGACACGCTGCTCTATTGCGACCCCAGCGGTGCGCGTTTGCATATGCCGATTGGCGGGCCCGCGCGCGACGCGGTCGAGTCGGGCCAATGTGTCGTACGCTCGCCCGGCGATGAGCTGAACCCGGTGGCGCAGGCAATCAATCAGCGGGAGGGGATCGCGGCGGTGGTGTTAACTGCGGCCCGTTCCGCAGGCGAGATTGTCGGGATCCTGAACACGGGCACGCGCGATCCGGCGTATCGGTTTACGAGCCGCGACTTCCGGCTGTTCACGACCGTGGCACAGGTGGTGGGGCCGGCGATGGCCAATGTGATGGCGGCACAGCGGCTGAGATCGGAGGCCATCGAGGAGCGCGTGGTTGCGGAAATCGCGTCGATCGCCGCGCGGGAGAGCGACCAGGGAGCGCTCGTCGGCGCGCTCTGGCGGCCGCTGCGGCGCGTCATACCGAAACCGTTCCTGGCATTCGGATACCTCGACGGCGAGAGCGTGCTCTATCCTCGCCCGGACGGCAGCATGGCTCAGACGCCGCTGAATGCGTACGACCGGCGGGCGCTGCGGCTCGGGCAGGTGAACGGGCCGGAACCCCCGGATGACCTGCCCCCGGGCAACGCCCTCTATGAGTTCGGCGTCCATGCCACGGCGAACACGGCGGCGCATTCCGGTGGCGAGACGATCGGCTTTCTCGTGGCCGGTTCGCGCGAACCGGGTTTCGTGTTCGGTGAGCGCGAACTGCGCCTCTTCCGAGTGATTGCGCAGATCCTCGGCCCGGCCATGGAGAACGCCCGCATGGCGGCGCGCAACCGGGAGCGTGCCGAAACGCAGGGCATCCTCGCCGATGTAGCGGCGGCAGCGGCACGCGAGGAGAACCCCCTGGCGATGCTGCAGGCCGCCATCAACCCCATCCGGCGGATGGTGCCAAAGGCACTGCTTGCCTATGGCCACGTCGAAGGGCGCACATCCGCCTACGAAGTGCCGGGTGCTGGCGAGGTTACGCTGCCGCTGCTCCCGGCCGAGGAAGAGGTACTCCGTGAGGGCCAGATTGTGACAGGGCGGTTCGACGAACTGGCACCGGAGGGCCACCATGCGCGCCTATGGGGAGTGCAATCGGCGGTCCTGACCGCGCGCTATGCCGGTGGAGCGCCGACCGGCATCCTCATCCTCGCGACCCGGGACCCGAACTATGTCTTCGGAGAGGCCGAACGGCACCTGTGCCGAAGGATGGTCCAGATCATCGGCCCGGCGATGGAGGCCTCGCGGGCGGCCGTCCGGCAGGCGCGTCAGAGCGCACTATATGACCTTGTTCTCAGCTCCCTCTCGGAGGCAGTCGTGCTCATCGACGACTCGGGGCGCTGCGTGTTCGCGAACCCGGCAGCCACCCGGCTGGTCGGTGCTATCGACCACGAACAGCAATGGAAGACGGTGGATTGGTTCGTCCCGGAGCTCCCGGAAGCGGCGAAGGAGGCGTTCGGGGCAGCGCTCTTGCAGGGGAGGGCGGGGCGCGCGCGCGCCGAGACGATCGTGGATGGGGCACCGGCCTGGTTCGACTTCGAGTTTGTCCCGCTGACGGGGCGCGACATGCGCCTGCTGATGGTGGCAACAGACGTGACATCGGCGGTGAGCCACGAAGCCGAGCGGGAACGGCACGAAGCAGAGATGGCGCAGGCATCGCGCCTCGCGGCGCTGGGTGAGCTGGTGGGCGGTGTCGCGCACGAACTGAACAACCCGCTCACCGCGATCCTCGGATTCGCGGAGATGAGCATGCTTTCGACCGCAGGAGAAGGATTGAGCGAAGAGCTCGGGATCATCCAAAAGGAGGCATTACGCGCGCGAAACATCGTGCGTGACCTCCTCTTCATCGCGAGGCCGGGACCCGTGGAGCGCACGCGCGTGGACCTCGCGGCCGTCGTGGGCCATGTACGACGGTTGCGCAAGGCAGAGTGGGCGAGCGCGGGGATCGCATCCACGGTCGTGCTCCCGGAAACCGACTACGAACTGCGCGGGAACGAAAATCAGCTCACACAGGTATTGCTCAACCTGGTGACCAACGCAGAGCATGCCCTGGCCGGCCGCGACGATCCCCGCATCGCGATTCGCTGCGCGATAGCGGCGGGCCACATCACGATCGAGGTCACCGACAACGGGCACGGCATGAACACAGCAATCGCCCGCCGCGTGTTCGAACCGTTCTTCACGACGAAACAGGGGGCGGGTACAGGCCTCGGGCTGAGCCTCTCCTACTCGATCGTCGCTTCCCATCACGGCACCATCGATCTGCATTCGGAGCCGGGGGAGGGCACGACTTTTCGCGTCACGTTGCCGCTGGAGGAGCAGCCAGCAGGAGCGGCGGATGCCGCGGCGTGTGGGCTGTCCGATCGCGCGCGCATCCTCGTGATCGATGACGAACCGAGCCTCCGCAAAGTGTGTCAACGCCTGGTGGCGAGCATGGGGCATGACTGTTCTGTCGCGGCCGATAGCGAGACGGCGCTGCGGCTGACCGTCACTGAGAATCGCGACTTTGACCTCATCCTCTGTGACTACCGGCTGATGAGCGACACCGCGGATACCGTCATCGATGCGCTCGCTGCGGTGCGGCCGGAGCTCGTGCGGCGGACTGTGATCGCGACCGGTGCAGCCACTGATGCCGGGGTTGTAGACATCGTCGCGCGGCACCGCCTGGGCCTGATTGCGAAGCCCTATGGGATCGACGAGATCGCCACGCTGCTCGATGCGAACCGGCGGCTGACTGCCTGAACTTTCGCAGTCCGGGCAGCGTCGCTCACGCGGTGGCTTCTGGTTGACAGTGGCGGCAAAAGCTCGTGATGCGCTGGTTCGCGGTGATTTCGGTGATCGACGAGCCACAGCGGGGGCAGGGTTCGCCGCCCCGCCGGTGGACGCGCATGAAGTCGCGCCGCTCTTCGTAGTCGAGGACGCCGTCCTTGACCATGCTCCCGCGGACGAGCGGGGTCGCCCAGGCCATGACTTCGCGCGCCGCCTGGAAGAGTCGGATGAGATCATCATCGGCGAGGCGGGTGCGGGGCGTGTATGGGTGAATTTGGGCCTGCCAGAGGATTTCGTCGGCGTAGGCGTTGCCGATGCCCTGGACGAATTCGGCGCGGGTGAGGATGCCCTTGATCTGGCCGCGATAGCGCCTGATGGAGCTGAGCCAGGCGTCCTCTGTGAGGGCCGGGTCCAGCAAGTCGGGGCCGTTCGCAGTCCAATTCGGGACGAGGGCGAGGCCGCCCGGCGGGACAAGGTAGATCTTGCCCATCACGCGCTCGTCGGAATAGCGGAGCTGGGGCGCGCCTTCGATGGAGACGACGAGGCAGGTCTTCGCGCGCAAACGCGCCCCGGGATCGACGAACTGGAAGCGGCCGGTGAGCATGGGGTTGATGGCGAGCAGGCGGCCGGATCGCAGCCCGAAGAGCAGGAACTTGCCGTGACGGCCGACGTCTCCAAACACGTCGCCGGGAAGTGTCTCGCGCAGGTCTCGCGGCGGGGTCCGGAACACGACCGGGATGCGGGTCTCCACGGCGGAGATGGCTTTGCCGCGGATCTGGTCGTTGAAGAACCCGCGAATCGCTTCGAGTTCGGGAATCTCCGGCATGGGCGGCATTGTGGCGGCGCCTGGTGCTATTGTCGAACTGGCGGCCAGGCGAGAGCGGTTACTCTTCGATGCCATCCTTGCGCGCTTCGGCGACCAGCCGGTAGCCAACGTTGCGCACGGTTTCAATGAACGAATGGCCGTGGATTTCGATCTTCGACCGGATGCGGCGGATGTGCACGTCCACGGTCCGGGCGCCACCAAAGTAGTCGTATCCCCAGACGCGATTGAGCAGCTGCTCACGAGTGAAAACGCGGCCGGCGTTCATCGCGAGGAAGCGGAGGAGTTCGTATTCCTTGAACGTCATGACGAGGGATTCGCCGCCAACCGTGACGCGGTAGTTCGAGAGGTCGAGGGTGAGCACGCCACAGTGCACGAAATTTTCGCTATCGACACCGTGGCGACGCCAGAGCGCCCGTTCGATGCGGCGGGCGAGTTCGGCGGGATTGGCGGGGAGGAGGACGAAGTCGTCGACCGCAAGGTCCAGCCCGATGCGGTCGAACTGGTCTTCGGGCACGAGGACGATAAGCACGATGCCGTGCTCGGCGTAACTGGCGCTGAGGAGGTTGAAGGCTGCGGGCGGGATATCGCGGAGGTCAAGGACGACGGCGTCGGCACCGGGGTTGGCCTCGTCGGTGGCAAGCCGTTCGGGGTCATAGACGGGTGCCGAAAGGCCGGAGCGTTCGAGCGCCGGCCCGAGCCGCGCCACGTCCGGGTGGCGGGTAACGAGAAAGACGAGCCGCATGGTTCGGCAACCCCTTTACCCGTACCAGTATAGGGCGGCCGACGCGGGGGCTGGGGAGGGTGCGTGTGAAATCTGTGTGAAACCTATCACGATCAGCAAATAGCACTGCCCGGCCCACTGCGGCGGGCCGTGCGACCACCATCGACGCATGCGCGTTACGCTGTAGCACATGCCCGCGCCCCTCGAAGCGTTAATCGCCGACTATCCCGCCTGGTGGATCGATTTCCTTGGCGAGCACAACCATGTTGGCGGAAGCGACACGACGGCCTGGCTGATGGAACGCGCGCAGCTCGAAGCGGGGGTGCGCATGCTCGATTGTGGCGCCTTCGTGGGCGCCGCCGCGCGCACGGCTGTCCGGCGCTATGGCGTCGAAGCCTTCGCCAACGACATCAATACCGACTTCCTGCGCGCGGGGCGGGCGATGGCAGATGGCGCCAGCGTCCACTGGTTCACCGCTGACACTCGCCGGTTGCCATTCCGCGATGGCACGTTCGCCAGCGTCTGGTGTCTCGACAGCGACACGCCTCCGAGGGAGTTGAGCCGCGTCGCGGCTGCCCGTGCCACCCTGTGCCTTTGTAGCGAAGTGCCGGTAGACGGCCGCGGCGGGGTGGAGGCCTTCATCGAAGAATGGGCCGCGTCCGGCTGGTCATTGACGGCGCATCGGCAGCTGAGCAACGACGCCACACAACTCTGGCGCCGGGTCGAGGCCGAGCTCGTGCGCCGCCGGCCGCACTTCGAAGAGCGCTATAGCAAGCGAGGCTACCTCGCCCAACTGGACCTCATCGCATCGATGGTCCGTGCGTATGAAACCGGCGAGCAGGGACACGGCCTGTTCGTCTTCGCGCGCTCGCTTTAGGGGCGGCGCTACAGTTCGGGCGAAGGCGGGTGGATGGGGCGCGACACCTCCGCCGCGACCATGCCCACGACCGCAAGGATGATAGTGACCCCGAAGCCCACCGCGGCCATCACGTTGAGGGCATAGGCGAAGGTGTTGTGGTTGCTCTGCACGGCCTCGGCGGAGATGTTGAGCACAGTGAGGATGAGCGTGACGCCGAGGGCGAGGCTCGCCGGCCATGCAGCCCACAGCTGCCCGCGGGCGATGAGGAAGCCCAGTGAGAGCCCACCCAGGACGATGAGCGGCGTCGTCACCGGCACCACCCAGTCACGCGGCCCGCCCCAGTAGTCGCGCAGCTGGAAGGCGAGCGCGGAGAAGCCGAGCGCCATCCCTACGCTGAAGGCGAAGGAGCGGTAGCGTTGGGCGTAGCTCCGCAAGGTGCGGGCGGGTGGGGAGGGACGGTTGCTGCGGTCGTGGAGGTAGGTGCTTTTCTCAGTTTCGACGGGGACGCGCGCGGCAAAGTCGGCCATAACGGAGGCATCATCGGCGGTTGTGGGGCAATCGGCAACCGTCGTGTGCGTGCCCTGGCGCCGCTGATTGGTTTAGGCTGGGCAGATGTCCACACTGCCAACACCAGGTTTCGCTGTGGTCGAGCTCACCACGACGCCCACGCTGGCTGCCCTCGCCGATGCGCTGGAAGCGCTGCGCGACCAGCCGGGCGTGAACTGCGTCGTCCTTGCCGGCGAGCGATTCGCCGGGGGGGACGAAGATGGAGTGCTTCGCTGGCTCGAACACTTCGAACTGCCGTCTCTTTTCGCATTCGAGGGCGAGCCAGATAGCGGTGCGGTGGCGGTCGCGCTCGCCTGTGACATCCGTATTTGCGACGCGGAAGCGCGCCTCCACGTCGCTGCTGCCGGGAGGCGGCGGCTGCTCACGCTCATCGGTGTCGGCGCCTCGGTGGAATTGATCCGCCGGCGCGGCGTGGTGGACGCGGAGACGGCGCTCGCGTGGGGGCTGGTTTCCGAGGTGACGCCCGCCGGCGAGGCCCGCAAACGCGCGGCTGAGCTGGCGGCAACCATCGCCTCACGTGGGCCAGTTGCGACCCGGCTGGCCAGGGAAGCCATCTGGCGTGGGCTCGATATACCGCTCGAACAGGCGCTCCGTTTCGAGACCGATTTGACCTTGCTGCTCCAGACGACCAAAGATCGCGCGGAAGGGGTGCGCGCGTTCATCGAAAAGCGGCCCCCACGGTTTATAGGTGAGTAACGCATGATTGTCCTGCTCGAAGAGCCCGAAGCCTGGTCGCTGATGATGCTTGTCAGTGCAGTTGCGATTGATAATGCCGACATCTCCGAAGAGGCGAAGGACGCGATCCGCCACTGGCGCGGCGAGCGGGGGGAACAGACCCCCGCTATGGAGAAGCTAACGGAGGACCTGAACCGGGCGATGAACGCCCACCTCGACGCGAAATTCCTGCGGCGCGTGAAGAACCGCGGCTGGTATGAAACGGTGAAGAAGTAATGGAAGTGCGCTTTTCAGACGACGAAATCGCGGAGGCGCTGAGCATCCTCGTCAACCGCATGGCCGATGAGGCGGGCCTTTCCGATAAGGATCGGGCCATGCTCAAGCGCTGGCGGTCGAGCAAGATGAAGCTCGGTGGCGACGACATGGACGACCTCGTGCGCAAGGCGAACGAGGACTTCGCGCAGAACATCGCACGCCGCGAGCGCAGCCAGATCCGCAAGCCCGACTGGGTCGAATAGGCCCAGCGGCACCCGCGGCCGGGCGGCGCCCGCTGCCGGCTAACGGCCGCCGGCGACGGCCGGGACGATGCTCACTTCATCGCCGTCTTTGAGGGGTGTGGCGAGGCCATCGATGAAGCGCACGTCGTCGCCGTTCACATAGATGTTGACGAAGCGACGGAGCTGCCCCATGTCGTCCATGACGCGCGCGCGGATGCCGGGGAAGTTTGCTTCCAGGTCCGTAATGCAGGCCTGGAGCGAGTCGCCGCCCGCGGTCACCGTCGATCGGTCGCCGGTGAGGCTGCGAAGTGGTTGGGGGATGCGGACATTGATGGCCAATGCAGTCTCCAAGAGTTGAAATATTGAATGTGAAGCGCCGCCCGCCAGCGGCGCGGACTAGCCTTCGACCATATCGCCGAGGACGGGGTCGACGCGCACGCCCTTCGCCTGCGCCCAGGCGAGACTGCGGTCTATCTCGCCCACGTCGCCGTCAAGTTCGAGGACGACCCAGCCGGTAGTCTCATCGACATCGGCCATGCGGACATTGGTGACAACGCGGAATTCGCGCCCAAGGTTATAGATGAGCGGCTCCTTGATGAGCTGCTCGGGAAAGGTGAAGCGGACCCGGCGGATAGCCATCAGGCGACTCCTGCGGCTGCATGCAGCGCGCGATAGGCGGATTCGAAGCTTTCGACGTTGGCATCGATCTCCAGGGGCGGTTTGAGCGCATCGGCGACGGCTTCGCCCGTCTTGAAGCCGGCCCCGGTGATGAACGCCACGGTGACTTCGTCCGCATCAATCTTACCCTGCGCGGCAAGCTGCTTGAGGGTCGCAACAGTCACGCCACCGGCAGTCTCGGCGAAGATCCCTTCAGTCTCGGCGAGGAGCTTCATACCGGCCACGATCTCGTCGTCCTCGACCATGCCGCAAGAGCCGCCGGTCTGCTGAAGCTGGACGAGGCTGTAGTAGCCATCGGCGGGGTTGCCGATGGCCAGGGACTTGGCGATGGTGTGCGGGCGCTGGGGGCGAAAGTTCATCGAGCCTTCGGCCCAGGCAGTGGCGACGGGCGAGCAGCCGGCGGCCTGCGCGCCGCTCATGCGCGTCTTCGCGGGTTCGATGAGGCCAACCTTCGCGAACTCATCGAAGCCCTTCCGGATCTTCACGAAGAGCGAGCCGCTGGCGATGGGCACGACGCAATGGTCGGGGGCGCGCCAACCCAGCTGTTCGGCCACTTCGAAACCGAGAGTCTTCGATCCCTCCGAATAGTAGGGGCGCACATTCACATTCACGAAGGCCCAGGGATAGGAGCCCGCGAGCTCGGCGCAGAGGCGGTTCACAGCGTCGTAGTTGCCCTGCACCTTCACGAGCGTGGGGCCATATATGCTCGAACCCAGCACTTTCCCCAGCTCGAGGTCGTGCGGGATGAAGACGACGGCCTCCATGCCGCCCGCGGCGGCGTGGGCACTGACGCTGTTGGCGAGGTTGCCCGTGCTGGCGCACGCGAGCTTTTCGAAGCCGAGTTCGCGCGCACGGCTGGCCGCGACCGTGACGACGCGGTCCTTGAACGACCAGGTGGGGTTGACAGTGTCGTTCTTGATATAGAGGTTGTTGAGCCCGAGCGCTTTGCCGAGGTGCTTTGCGCGCACCAGCGGGGTGAACCCGGCGCCGATATCGATAGCGGATTCGCGTTCGCAGGGCAGGAATTCGGCATAGCGCCAGAGGCTGGCGGGGCCGCGCGCGATGCCATCGCGGCTCACAGCCTTGCGGATGCCATCGTAGTCATAGGTGACTTCGACGGGGCCGAAGCAATACTCGCAGACGTGGGTGGCGGCGAGCGGATATTCGCGATGACACTCGCGACAGCGAAGGTTGGTGGCGAAACTCATGCGATAGCTCCCTTTGGCCGCGGGTGGCGGCCATGGGCACGGAGGTGGCGCGAGGCAGCCGCGCACAGCCGTGCAGACAGGGTGGAGTGTGGGAGTGGGCCCCTTCTGGTGAGGGGCTAGCGCATGACCATTCGGCCCGTGAGGGAAACCATTGCCATTCTCCTCGTTCCGCGTGGGCCGTGTGGTTGGGGAGCGGAGTCGCTCTCATCTTTCCCCCGACGCATCGGGAGGCCGGAGTTGGCACCTTGTCTCATGGTGACAGGCTGCCGGGGCTTCACAGGGCCGGATCCCTCTGCCCTCTCTGGATAAGTGCGGCCACGTTCGCGGGTATGGGAGACATAGTACGGGAGACGGGAGAGGAGAGACAAGGGCGGTGGGAGGGAGGAGGGAGGAGGGAGGAGGGAAGAGACAACGGCGTTTTGACCGGGCGAGGAGGAGGGAGGAGATTCGCGGGCGCACCGCCGAAGCGGCGAGCCGGGGCGTTTGCTCCCGGGAGGGAGCGGCTTGCGCCGCTCCCTCCCGGCGGGTTAGTCAGTTGTCGTCGTGGCCGTTGTGGTCGTCGAGCCCACCGGTGCACTGCCCGTTGAGGTTGGCGGACTTCAGCCATGGCAAGAAGGTGACGTTCGAACTCACGCCGTCCCCCGTCCCCGAACCGGCGCCCGATGGGCCGGTCTTGGAGCCCCACCAATTGCAGGTTGCGTTGACAGAGGCGGTGGTTGTGGTGAGCCCGAGGGTGGTGTTATGGGTAATGGCGTTGTTGTGGAAGACCGCGGTGGCAACAGCCGTCGTGCTTGACGGGATCGGCGACTGGTAGATATCCACCGATTCATCGATCTGGATGCCAATGGCGTTGTTCGTGATGGTGTTGTGGTCGAACGCCGCAGACGTGTTCGTGTTTCCGTAACCGAATGTGCCGGTCTGGACGAGTACTCCCACGCTCCCCGCGAGACCTTTGCCATCGACGCGGTTGCCGGTGAAGTTCGTGGTCACGGTCGAGGACGGAAGAAATGCACCGCCGAAGGCGCCGAGGCCAACCTGGCAATTGCTGACGGTGTTGTTCCGGACCATCGGGGCGATGTAGGGGACGAACACCCAGATACCCCAGCTGCTCCCCGGCTGGCAATCGACGCGGTTGCCCTGGATGAGATCGGCCGTGCCCCCGCCATCACCGGCGTTGTCCGTGTGGACACCGCTCTGCGAATGCGTGATTCGATTGTTGAGGAACTGGATGCCGGCTGAGTGGTTGGCCGAGATGGCGTCGTTTGCCCAAGAGACGTTGTTGTTGGCGATTACGCCGGGGCCACCCCAGACGAACATCGCAATCGAGTAGTAGTCGCCTTGAACGTTGGTCACGTTGTTGTCGTGGAAGTTGAAGCCCATCCCGAGCCAGTCGTAGATCCCGCGGAGATAGATGTTCTTCACGGTGACGTCGTGGACAGTGAGATTGTTATACGCACCGAGATTGTTGTTCGTGATGATGCCGTTGCGGGCGTCGACATCGGCGCCGCCACGGACGATGCCACTGGTCAAAGCGGGATTGTCGCCGTCGAGCAGCACATTGGCGATCGTCACGTTGTCGGCCTGAACGAGGATGATGTTGCTGGCCATACCGCCGCAGAGTGAACTGCCAGTGCCAGGGCACGGGTCGGCGGCCGAGATGGCAGGGATGATCTTCGTGGAGTTGCCGGCGCCCGTGAGGGTGAGCGACCTGGCGATGGTGATGTTCTCGACGTACGTGCCTGCGGCGACATTGACGGTCGTGCAGGCAGCTGCATCGACGGCGAGTTGAATCGTAGAGTAGTCGCCCGGCACGTTGCAGACTGGGCCCCCCACAGCCGCTTGAGCGGACTCACCCCCGCCGAGAAGGGTGCCACCGCCGGCGAGGGCCGCCAAAACGACCATGGCGACTGCGATGCCGATAAGCCAGCCCTGGCGCGCCTTCGATTTTCGATAGAGTGCGAGAGTCATAGTGCTCCTGTCGCGCTGCGCGCGAGGTGCTCACGCCGCCCGCACGTGCGGACGGCTTCGTCGTTTATCCCGTTGGTGGGATTGCGTGGTGTGCAAAGGGTTTCGCCGCAGGACGCTCCTTTCCGGGGCCGCAAGAAACCTGGGAGTCCCGCATCCGTCCGATTGGATGCGGGAGGCTCGCCAGGGTTTACTTCGCAGCTAGCAACCGGCGGCTCTTTACTGGGCGGTAGGTTTCCCCCGGCTCGGCCGGGTGGCGCCATAGTGGCGAACCGGGGACAAGCGCGTCAATAGCGCGTTTCGTACACGTGTGCGGCACTTTTGCCGGTACGACACCATTTGTCGCGAAATCGGCCGCAAATGGCCCTTGTTAACCGCCTCTTCACGACAACAAGACACAATCCTAGATTCACCATCGCCATAATCGGTAGAACTTCGTGAGAATTCTGCCCGAGCAACATATTTCGCAACGGCCGCTCGGGGCCAGAGGTTACCGGCGGTTTGGCCAGGCGAGGAGGACGGCGGAGAGGAGCAGGGCGAGCGCGGCCACGATGGGCGCAGCCTGGCTGCTCGCGCTCGACCGCTGGATGAGCACGCCCGATCCGGTGGCCGGAGGTTTCGGGTTTCCCGGTCCCGGCGTGCGTTCGCCGCGGACGATATTGGTAGGCTGCGGAGAGGGCGTGGGACTTGGGGTTGGCGTTGGCGTTGAGGCTGCCGTGCTCGTCGGGGTCGGAGTCGCAAGCTCTGAAGGGGCGTTCCCTCCAGCCCCGGGCGGTGGCGGGACCTCCAGTGTCTGGGAGCCATCGCCTGGTGTGAGCGGAGGCGGCGTGATAGACACCTGGTAGGTTGCTGCCTCCTTCGCAGGCTGCAGTACGGTCACGAAGAACGGACAGACGAACGTGAAGCCGGGGGCGATGTTGTAGGTCAGGCCGCCAGCGAGAGAGACGCCGCCTGCCCCCGATCCTATCGTGCGGCAGATGGTATTGACCGTGCCGGGATCCGTCGCGCCCGCGAGGATATCGAGGTCGGTGCGGCTGCAGCCGGGCGCATTGCAGGTCACGACGGCGTTGTTATCAAGACTTCCGAGGCTCACCTGGATGGGCGCACTGCCTGTGTTGGTCACGCCGACAAAGTAGACGCAGCCCGCATAGGGATACGCGCCGTCCACCGTGAGGGCGAGCGCCGTGGGGGTGACTGTGAGGCTGCAAGTCACCAATGGCGCCATCGGCGGGGTGAGGTCGGGTCCGCCATAGACG
>JADEYI010001102.1_pt1 | contig 24098 bp, 21 predicted proteins | sample 8542331 | NCBI WGS metagenome assembly JADEYI01 (sample SAMN16510988, study PRJNA670497) | mine drainage metagenome | isolation source: biofilm near Copperflume 1 | place: Germany: Marsberg coppermine Kilianstollen | collected 2018-02
AATCCTCGATTCCCTCGCCAGATTTTGTCTGCGAACTTCTGGAACAGCACACTAGTCTGCACGCAGAATCGCAAGGCAGGCGATTGGGCGGATCCAACAGAACCGCATGGCGAGGCGTTTCTCGTAGGCAACCGGGTCAACTCCACATGCGTTTTACCGCTCGACGGGATAGCCCGCCTTGTTCCAACTCTCCATCCCGCCACGCAGAACCGATACTTGTTCGAAACCCGCTTTCGAGAGCATTTCCGCAGCGCTCGCCGAGCGCTTCTCAGTTCGTCATATGGTTGTTATCGGCATCCGCTTGATCGCGGCCAACTCTCGGATTGTTGCGGATAGTTCCGCGATCGGAATGTTGCGCGCGCCCGCGACATGGCCGAGCGGTCCTTGGAATTCTTCAGGGGTGCGCACGTCTATCAGAGCCACTTTCTCGTCGCTTTCCAGCCGCCGCTTAAGAGCCGCCGGGTCGCTAAAGCCTTGCCTTTTCACCTTGCGCACCAGCCGCGGCAGGAAAGCGACGGCTGCGAGCAACGCCAGGGCGAACAGACCCTTGCGGATTGCCCCCGCCTGTCCGGACGCCGCCTCGCGCCCCGCGTAGCCCAGATAGGTATAGGCGACTGCGCCCGGCGCCATGCACACAAAGGATGCGAGGACATACTCGCGGAGCCGGATGCGGGTCAGCCCGAAGGCGTAATTCATCAGGTTGAACGGGAACAGCGGAACCAGCCGGACGACGGCAACGAAGCGCCAGCCTTCCTCTTCAACGCCGCGCATCAGACTACCGAGGCGTTCTCCGGCGCGCCGGGAAACCCAATCCGACGCGACGTAGCGGGCAGTCACAAAGGCCAGCGTGGCCCCCAAGGTCGCTCCGGTAAGGTTCCAAAGCGTACCCCAGAGAGGGCCGAAGAGGGCGCCGCCCGCCACCGTGAGCAGCGAACCCGGCACGAATAGCACCGTGGCCATACCGTAGAGGAGAATAAACAGGATAGGAGCCCATCCTCCGAAGCGCTGCAGTTCGCGCTCGATAGTCGCGGGCTGCAGAAGTTCGCGATGGAGCCCAAGCCATATAATCGCCGAGGCCAGCGCCGCCGCCAAAACCGCACGGGAAATGAGATTACGCCTGTTCATGCTGCCCGCCTCCAGGTGATGGCATACGCACCCGCAGGTCCCCGGAAGGGCTGGAGCAGCATCCGGTCGAGCCACAATTCGCGCGGCTCGCGGAACTGCTCGATGCCGATGGTCATCCCCTCATGGCCGGCGGCGGGTTGGTCACGATACGTTCCGAGCAACCGATCCCACCACGGGAGGTTGAAGCCGAAGTTGCTATTGGTTTCGTTGACCACGATCGAATGATGGACCCGGTGCATGTCGGGCGTGACAAAGAGCCAGCGAAGATAGCGATCAAACCGGACCGGGATGCGAACGTTCCCATGATTGAACATCGAGGTTGCGTTGAGCAGGACCTCGAAGACGAGCACGCCGAGCGCAGGTGCCCCCAGCGCCACCACCGCGGCGAACTTGATCAGCATCGAGAGCACAATCTCGATCGGATGGAAGCGCGCGCCCGTGGTCACATCGAAGTCGAGGTCGGCGTGATGCATCCGATGCAACCGCCAAAGCGCGGGCACCGCGTGAAACATCACATGCTGGAGGTAAATGGCGCCATCGAGCAGCACCACCGACGCAACTACAGCCATCCAAGCCGGACCCGGCAGATTGTTGAGCAGGCCCCAGCCCCGCCTTTCCCCGGCCAGCGCCAGACTCACAGCAGTGGCGGGAAGCAGTATCCGCATGAACGCGGTATTCAACGCGATGATGGCCAGGTTGCTCGGCCAGCGCCTGAACCTCGAATACGACCTTGGCCGGCGCGGCACCGCCGCTTCCCACAGCGCCATCGCGGTGAATATGCCTATAAATGCCCCAAGCCTTATGGTCGCTTCGTTGATCGGCATTATTGACTCGCCTCAAACAATCAATTAATCTCTTGAATCAAGGAATAAGATCTTTCGTTCACCATGTCAAGTCAGAACCCCAAACGCGCTATGTTCGAACATCTGGCCGCCGTCGCTCGCGCCCTCGGTTCGGCGCACCGCCTCGAACTCCTCGAGTTGCTCGCCCAGACTGAGCGCAGTGTCGAGGAGTTGGCCAGTCTGAGCGGCCTGACCATCGCCAACGCCTCGCAACATCTGCAGCAGCTGCGCCGTTTCGGCCTCGTGGAAGCACACCGCGAGGGCAAGCGCGTGATCTATAGGCTGGCCGACCCGGAGTTAGTGGTGCTGCTCGGTGCTTTGTCCCGGGTCACGCAGCGCAATGTCGGCGCGGTTGAGAAGGTGCTCAACAGTTATTTCCGGGAACGCGACAACCTCGAACCGGTGTCGCGAAAGGAATTGCTACGGCGCATGCGGAACGGTCTCGTCACGCTGATCGACACCCGTCCCAATGAAGAATTCGCCGCCGGCCACTTGCCCGGCGCGATTAATCTGCCACTCGGCGAGCTCAAACGCCGGCTGCGCGAACTGCCCCGCGATCAGCAGATCGTCGCCTACTGTCGCGGGCCGTACTGCGTCCTCTCTTACGAGGCGGTAGCGGAGCTTCGCAAGCGCGGCTTCAAGGCCGCCCGGCTAGAGGACGGCTACCCCGAATGGAGGGCTGCTGGTCTCCCCGTGGAACAGTCCGCTAACCCCTGAATCTGCCGGAACAAACGCTATGCAACCGTGGGAAATGATGTCCTGGAATGGAATGGTCCTCGGTCCAATCATAATGCTTATCTGGCTCGTTATCGTGATCGTCGTGGCGGTAGCGGTAGTCCGATGGCTCCAAGGTGGTAGCATCGGGTCTCTGCCATCTTTGAGTGGCAGGCAGCGCGCTCGAGCTGCTGGAGGAGCGCTTCGCCAAGGGCGAGATCGACAAGGATGAATTCCAGGAGAAAAAGCGTCTCCTTTCGGATTGACGGCCTCGGGAGTTCGACGATCTCGGGGACAGGCAGGCTGCATAACGAGTGGCGTTTCTAAGCGGTTGAAATGCCTGAATCATACCTAGGGCGTTCGCGGAATTTTGCGAAATTTGCAGCATCTGCTCCTGGTCGTGTGGCAGAACGCATCACCATCTGTATCCGACATGTACCCGAAAGAGCCATGCAGCCCACACCGCGATTGTCGCAGGGGCAGGATGCCTGGTGGTGGCTTCAAGCCGTCCCGACTGGGCGCTTGGAATTCAAATCGGACTCGGCAAGCCGACGAGGTCGCTCTTTGTCAACGCCGGATGAAAACTGACCCACCTGGGCGGAGGGTCGCCGAAGTAAAACTGACCCACCTTGGGCTCGCTGATCAGGGGGAGTGCGAGGGGGATTTCCCCCTCGCCGCTCTGTTTAATGTTTAGCGGCTTTGGTGGTTGGAGCAGCGAGCAGGCCGGCCTTGCGCTTGTCCTTGAGCCGGAAGCTTTCGCCATTGATGCTGACGATGGCGGAGTGGTGAAGGACGCGATCGAACATCGCGGCGGTAAGGACGCTGTCGCCGGCAACGGCGCTATCCCAACTGCCGAAGGTGAGATTGGAGGTTCAGGATCATCGAACCGCGCTCGTAGCGCCGCGCGACCACCTGGAAGAACAGATTGGCTTGCTCACGGCTCATCGGCAGATAGCCGATCTCGTCGAGGATCAGGAGCCGGTAGGCGTTGACCGCGCGATGCATGACCTCGCGATAGCGGCCTTGGCGCTGTGCGGCTTCCAGCATCAGCACCAGGTCGGCCGCGCTTAAGAAGCGAGGCTTGTAACCCTTCTGGGTGGCGAGGTAGCAAGAGCGCGATCGCGAGATGAGTTTTGCCCACCCCGACGGTCCGAGGAACACCACGTTTTCGGCACGCTCAACGAAGGCGAGGCTTGCCAACTCCATGATCTGCTTACGCGGTGCGCCGGGAGTGAAGTTGAAGTCGTACTGATCGAGCGTCTTGATAGCGGGGAAGCCGGCCACCCGCGCGAACATCTCGCGCGCCCGCGCCCGGCGTGATTCACGCTCGGCGACCAGCAAATCTTCGAGGAAGTCGGTGAACGAGGTGCGCTTCTCGGCCGCATTTTGCGCCAGCGCCGAATACTGTGCCGCAACTCCACCGAGCCGCAGCTCGTTGCACAGATCGATCAGGCGCTCGTGCTGCACGCTCATGCAACCTCCACCGCAGTGATCAGCTCTTCGTAGACCCGCAGCGGATGCTGGTAGCCGCGCGGTAGCGGCGCCGGACGCCGCGTTGGTGCGGACGGAAGCGCCCCCGGCCACGGCGCGGGGATCGGTTGCAGGCGTTCGCGCTCATGCTCGAGCCGCACCATCGGAACCTCGCCAGTAGTCGCGTGCACGCGCGCGTTGGCAACCTCGCGCAACCAAGTCGCGACCCGTACATTCGCCAGATCACGATCGACCTTGAGTCCGTCCGAGCTGAACTGACTCGCCAGCGCCACGTAGAAGCTCGCGCGCAGGTAACGGATGAAGCGCTCGACCTTGCCCTTGGTCCTCGGTCGATAGGGCATGCACAGTCGCGGCACGAAGCCCTGATGGTGCGCGAAGTCGAGCAAAGTGCGGTTGTAGCGATGCAGTCCCGGCCCGTAGCGATCGCGGTCGGTCACCACCGTCCGCATGTTGTCGTAGAGCACCTCGCGCGCAACCCCGCCGAAGTAGTAGAACGCGCGCTCGTGGCAGCCGAGCAGCGTCTCCAGCCGCTCGTCGGTGACGAACTCGACGTAGCTGGCGCGGCTCCAGCCCAGCGTCGCGATGAACACCGCCAGCGATCCTTCCCGCGTCGGATAGTGGCGAAGTCGACCTGCTTCTGGCGGCCCGGATCAGTCTCGAATCGGATCAGTGGCTCCGGCTTGGCCACTGGCTTCAGCGTCGCCAGATGATCCTTCAGGATGCTGATGCCGCCCGTGTAACCCAGCCCCCGCAGCTCGCGCAGCAGCACCGTCGCCGGCATCCACTCCGGCGCCGCGGCCGTCACCCGTTCGGCGATGTAATGCTTGAACTGATCGAGCTTGCGGGGCCGCGCTTCACGCTCGTACCGCGGCAACCCTTCGCTGCGTACATAGCGCCGCACCGTGTTGCGCGACACCTTCAGCATTCGCGCGATGTCGCGAATGCTCTTGCCCTGCCTGCTTAATACCCGGATCTCCACCGCTTCCTCCGCCACCAGCATGAGGCCCTCCGCTGCGGAGTACCCCACGCCAGGGTGGGTCAGTTTTCAATCGGCGACCCGGGTCAGTTTTGCACCGGCGCTTACACGACGTGGACGCGCACCGCTTTGCCAGCGCCTCCGTGACAAGGACCGTCGTCAGGAGGTCTTCTTCCAGTCCCCCGTGCTCGCGTGAAACGCGGAGTTTCCAAAAACCCTCCCGCTTGAGGACTGCCAAACCCTCCGAGGGGAAGGTCCCCGTCCGATCGGTCTCCGCCGCGCGTGGGGCGATCTCGCGCTGCGCGAGGTCGGCCGCTCGAGCAGCCCACTCTTGTTGTTCGCTCGTCAGAGGAAAGAAACCATCCGCCATGTGTGTCTCCTCGCGCTGTCCCTCACCAGGATGCGGGTGGTCGTTCTCGAACCAATTACTATTTGGTCAGCTCTGTGCCCCAGCCATGAGCTGGCGGGAGTAGTCCATGAGAAGTTTGATGTCGTAAGGGTGTTCCTCGAAGGTGAACGGGTTCCATGTGCTGCGGCCCGAGAAATTCAGCAGATCGCCGCCGTAAATATGGATTGCGCACGATACGCGGTCGAGCGGATTCGCGATTGCGTGAATCGCGTCCTCGCCCAGCACTACCACATCGCCGGTTTTCAGATCTTTTCCGCCCGCCTTTTCCAAACCCTTCCCGCTGCGCCGATAAAAGGTATTATCCTCCTGCCCATCGTAAGTGCCGATCACGGCCCACATATTGTGATTATGCGGGGGCGTTTTGAACTTGGGCGGCGTGGCCGCCTTGAGCACCGTCAACGTCGGCGAGCGAAAGCAGATCAGATCGGCGATACTTGCCTTTGAAAGATCCCGACCCGCGAATTCCGCGTCGAGCGCCGCTTTGACGCTCGCCGGATCATGCAGCGCCTCCTCGATCAACTGCTTGACTCTCAAGGCCGATTTACCCTTGCAGTCTTCGACAAATTGTTTGAGTTCGAACATCACTATTCCTCCTGGTGGTGTGCGTTAAATTGTCCGGTGGCCGCTCCCGCGGCCGGTCTCCTCATGAGCGCGGCGTCTCGGGCCAGTACGATTCCTCGATGCCAATCTGCCGATAGATGTGGCGCGTGCGGCCCGGCAAATCGACTGGCCATTCGATCGTTGCGCGGTTCAGCCAGAGTTTGTTGATCGTAAACTTCTCAAGGGCGGCCAGAGCGGCCTCGCGCATCAGCGGGAAAAGCTGGTCGTTGTCGGCGATCAACTGGCGCTTTCTGCGCTCCTGCTCGTCGAGCGGACCAATGTTGAGATACTCACGCATGGCGGGAAAGAGAAAAGACAGATGGCCGGCTTCCTGCTCGATTTCGTTGGGCGACCATGCGTTCAGCACCGGATCGAGACTCAGCAGCGCGCTGTAGGCGCCGCCATCCTCGGCTGCATAGGCTTCCGTATGCAGGCCGACCACCGCGAAGAAGCCGCCGAGGTCACGCTCGAGGATGCGCTTTTCATCCGGATGAACGAGGGTCGCCTTACTGTCGATGCCGTTCCAGTAGTTCTCGTCGCTGTAGCGGCATCCGCGGGTGATGAACGAGGCGGCATGCTGCATGTCCTCGTAAGCCTGCTTGAGGATGCATGCGCGCCAGGCGCCCGGCATCTCGTGATGGGTCGCCGCATAGCTGCAGCCGAGCACGATATGGCGGAGCTCACCCCATCCGACGGCGGCCAACAGCCGGCCGAAGCGCTGCTTGCGGTCGGCATCCCATTGATCGACGGCAACGGCAGGCGGCTTTTGCAACCGATCGCGGGCGGCAATCCAGCGCCGGCGCCAACTCGGATCGACGGCGACGATCTCCGGGACTTCGGCAGGGACTTCCGGAAAGGTGGTTTCGCCATAGACCACATCCTGACGGAGCAGGCCAGGCAAGGCCTCGGTAAGATCAAACACTCTCTAAACCCCTGTTGATGCGCCGAGCAACCACTGCCTACTTCGCAGCGCCCGTCGTCGTGACATGGCGGCGCATAATCTCGCGCATCATCTCCTCGCTCTGAGCGCCCGTGAATGAGTATTCACCGAGAAAGAATGCCGGCACGCCGCTGACGCCGCGCTGATGGGCCAGTTGGGAGTCGCGTTCAAGCCGTGCCGCGTAGCGTTGCGATTCCAGTGCGCGATCCAGCTCCGCACGGTCCAATCCCACATCGATCGCGAGATCGCCCAGCACGCCTTGCAATCCGATGTTCAGACCGTCGCTGAAATAGGCCCGGTAAACGAGATCGTCGAAGGCTTCGCCTCTGCCATTTTCGCGCGCAAACTCGGCCGCCTGAAGCGCGAGTTTGGAATTGGCGAGAACCTCGGGCGCTTTCATTGCAACGCCGGCGGCCTCCGCCAGTTCCTGAATATGCGCCCAAATCAACCGTCGCGCTTTCGGATCCATCATGCGCGGATGCTGCGCGAGCGGCAGCCCCTCGGCCGGCCATTCCGGATGAATCTGGAAGGCGCGCGGCTCAAGTTCAAAACCAAACTCGGGTTGAAGCTTGCGGACGGTGGCGAGCCCGATGTAGCAAAACGGGCAGACGAAATCCGAGAACATCTCGAGTTTGAAAGCCATAGGCTTAATCTACGCGCCGGAATGCACGTGCTGCGCGTTAATGTCTCCGCGTTCAACTAGATAACCGGTTGAGTAGTTGAAAGCATCGAAGTTGTCAAGGCAGCGGACCGTGCCAAGTCGCCTCGGCCCGCAATCGGTTCATCGGCGCAGCAGGAATATCTGGTGGACCGGATTTTTCACTGGCAACTTCTCGAACGTGGTGAAACCGGCTTCCAAAGCCATTGCGCGCGCCTGGTCCGCGCCGATCACCGAACCCAAGCCTTCGCCGCCCTGTGCCAGCGACACCGTCATGCAATGCATCGTGCTCGACGCATACATCGTACGGCCTTGTGGAGTAAGGTTTTCTTCCAGGCGGTCGCCGGCGTGCGCCTCCGACCATAAGGCGGCACCGTCGCGCTTGACGATCTGTCGAATCGCGGCCAAAACGCTGCGTGGGTGGGCCATGTCGTGGATGCAGTTGAAGGCCATCACGAGATCGAAGCGATCGGCGAGCGACAGTTGCTCGGCGGCGATTCGCTCGAACGTGACGCGATCTGCAACTCCCGCTTGGGCAGCCTTTCGGCGGGCGCGATCGATCGACGCCTGGTCCACGTCGTAGCCAAAAAAGCGGCTGCTCGGATAGGCCATCGCAACCGGGATGATACATTGCCCGGCGCCACATCCGACTTCAGCCGCTTCACCTCCGGCGAGCAGACGCTGATGAATATCAGGGGCCGCCGGAATCCATTGCTGAGCGACCCAGGTCTCGTATCCGGCATGAAAGAGCCGCTCGATCGCTTCGACGATATCGCCGCCAAAATCGGTGAAAGGAACGCCGCCGCCGTTCTCGAACGACTCCATCAGCTTGGGGAGTTGACGAAAACAGGTGACCGCGTACTGAAAAGCTCCGCCCATGAAGAAGGTGTTGTCCTCGCGCGCCAGCACCATTGCCTGCTCGCGGTTCAATCGAAACGTCGCATCGGCCGGGTTGTAGTCGAGGTACCCGGACGCCGCCATGGTCGCGGTCCATTCGCGGACATAGCGCTCGCTCAGCCGGGTTTGGTCCGCCAGTTGCCGAGAGGTCATCGGCGTACCATCGGCCAAGGCTTTAAAAATCCCGAGGCGGTCACCGACGTAGGCGAGAGCGACCGTCAGGGCAGCGCCGAAATCGCCCCCGACCTGACGGGTCAGCGCGGCGGCTTTTTTTCGATCTGGCGTGCTTTCATCCATAGTATCGCGACTCTAGCCATCGGGGCGGCCCGCCGTCAAAAGCCTGCCTGACGAATCACGAAGAGAGAAAGCTCAACGGTTGCGGTCAATAAGGTGCGCTTGTGCAGGCGCGACGACTGTGATGTGACTCGCTCCTGGAGCAGTGCGATCGAGTCAGCTGCGACATTCTGAAGAAAGACACCTGAGGCAAGAACATGGCTGAAGATACTATTCGATATCACCATCCCGACGCCCTCGTGCAGACGGACTGGCTCGAGGCCCATCTCGGCGATGCCAACCTGCGCATTTTCGATTGCACCACGCACCTGCTGCCGGCGGAGGCGGACACCGGTGCGCCTTACCGCATCGTGAGTGGGAAGGCGGAATATGACGCCTCACATATTCCGGGAGCGGGGTTTATCGATCTGCAGGGGGAACTGTCGGACAACTCGACGAAGCTAAGCTTCATGCTGCCATCGGCGGAACAGTTCGCCGCCATGATGTCGCGTTGCGGTGTCGGCGAAGGCGCGCACGTCGTCCTTTACAGTGCCGACGGCATCATGTGGGCGACTCGGGTGTGGTGGATGTTGCGGGCATTCGGTTTCGACAACGCTGCGATTCTGGATGGCGGCTGGGAGAAGTGGCAGGCCGAAGACCGTCCGGTTTCGACCGCGGCATGCGGCTATCCGCCCACCAGGTTTGTCGCGCGACCGCGGCCCGAGCTTTTCGTGGGCAAGGAGCAGGTGCGGGCGGCGCTCGCAGATACCGGTACCGTGATCGTGAACGCCTTACCCCCCGAGCTTCATCGCGGAGCAGGCCTGAGCCGCTATGGTCGCCCCGGGCGAGTTCCCGGCAGTGTGAATGTGCCGGCGGGCAGGTTACTCGATCGCAACACGAAGACCTTCGTGCCATTGGCGGACGCCAGCGCAAAGTTCAGCGCGGCCGGCGTCGAGAGTTCGAAGAACGTCATCTGTTACTGCGGCGGCGGGATTTCCGCTACGGTCGATTTGTTCATGTTGCATCAGCTCGGATACAAAAACCTCACACTGTATGATGGTTCCATGGGCGAGTGGGCTAAAGATAACTCGCTACCGATCGAAACAGATTGAGGCCGGTCGGCCGACGACGGGCATTGCTGTCGGATGTGCCGAGACGGTGCGCGTAAGTCCGGTGGTAGATTTGGCCGGGCTCATTCCCAGTGCCCGACGAATTACTGGTAAGCGAGGAGCGAATGGCCAATCTCACGCCGATCGACAAGATCGAGATTCACGTTCTGGTCGATAATGCGACCGACAGTCTTTCAACGATTCCCGCCCACGCGGAATCCGAATTCGCCTATCTCGAACGCAATGGGATGAAGGAGCTGTCGGGCGATTGCCTGTGCTGCGCGTGTCACGGTCTCTCCCTGCTGATCACGGCGACTCGCGGTGGACATCGCCATACGGTGCTCTTCGATGCAGGGCCGGAAGAGTATGCGTTCGAACGCAATTCCACTAGGCTGGGCGTGGATTTGGGCGCAGTCGAAAATATCGTGCTTTCGCATGGGCATTGGGACCATTCCGGAGGGATGCTAAAGGCGCTCGATCTTATTCGCGGCCGCAACGGACGGCGCACGATTCCGTATTTTGCTCACCCCGGGATGTTCCGATCGCGCGCGCGGCGAGTGCCCAACGGCACTATGTTTCCCATGAAGGATGTTCCAAATATCGAAGCTCTGACGGTGCACGGCGCGGAGGTCAACTGTACTCGCGAGCCCCAGGTCTTCGTCGATAACATGTTTTTTCTGAGTGGTGAGATCCCGCGAGTGACACCGTTCGAGCGCGGACTGCCCGGGCATTATCAGAAGACCGAAGCAGGGGACTGGGCGCCCGACCCGCTGTTGATCGATGAGCGATTTTTGATGGTCAACGTCGCCGGCAAGGGGTTGGTGGTGTTCACGGCATGCTCACATGCCGGATTGGTGAATGTGTTAAAGCACGCGCGCGACAACTCTTCCGGAGTTCCGCTCTATGCGGTGGTTGGTGGGTTCCATCTGGCCGGCCCGAACGAAAAAATCATTCCGGAGACTGTTCAAGCAGTGCGGGAGTTCAACCTGAACACCATAGCCGCCGGGCACTGCACGGGCTGGCGCGCGGTCAGGGCGTTTGCCGACGCGGTTGGCGAGTCGGTCCTGGACCCTTCGGTCGTGGGCAAGCGCTACACTTTCTGAGACGGCGGGTAGTCAGCGCGCGAACTGGGCGCGCGCATACCCAGTTTCGTCAGCAGGCGGAAAATACTCTTCGCTGATGACACGGATTCCCAGCGTTCTTCGCCTCTAGCGAGCCAGCCCATGGTATTCGGGGTTGGGCATCATGTCGGTCGCCGCCGCCATCCGGTTGGACATATTGAAGAATGACGTGACCGCGGCAAGGTCCCAGATATCCGCGTCGCTGAATCCGGCGTCGCGCAGCGCCTGGCGATCCGCCTCGACCATCTTATCGGGCGATTCGGTGAGTTTGGCGGCGAAGTCCAGCATTGCGCGCTGGCGCGGTGAAAGTTTGGCGGCACGATAGTTCATTACCATCAGCTCGCCCAGCGCGGGGTCGCCCGAAAGCTGGCGCACCGCAGCGCCGTGCGCCGTCAGGCAGTAGAAACAGTGATTGATCGAAGAGGCGACGACCGCAATCATTTCGCGCTCAAGCTTACTCAGTCCCGACGGCCCGAGCATCAGCTCGCTATACATCGCCATGAAATTGGTCAGCTTGTCTGCGTTGAAGCTATAGGCGCGCAAGACGTTGGGCACGAAGCCGAGCTTCTCGTCGCACTTAGCAAAATATTTCTGAGTGTCCGGATTAAGCTTCGCCCGTTCAAGTTCGGGCAAATGGAGCGCACAAATGCGGTTGTGTTGAGACATCTTTATTGGCTACCTCTATAGAGTTGCGTGCAAATTATTCGAGGTTGATTTCATGCGCCGTGCGACCGAACTCTCCCAAGTGGCCGGTGGTCTTGTAATGTGACCGGTCGGCGACAGCTCTGCGCCGTCCTGCGCGCAAACCGCGTTCGACACGATGATGAAGCTCAACATCAGGAAGCTGAGCAAGCTGCTGGCCGCGCAAAATCCAAGCTTCCTTATTTCCCTCCCGATGGCGGCGATGACCGCAACTGCCGCGCCTTTTACGTCAACGAACCATTCGCACAGTCGCGGCTAAGCCGGGATTCTCTTATCGTCCCAAGCGGCGGATCGCGTTGAGCGTGCAGAACTCGTAATAAAGTTTAGGATCATCGATGCTATTCAAATAGCCTCCCGTGATCCGAGGGACGATTCCCATGCGCGACATTCGTCCGCTTTTCATGTCGTACATGTGCATGTTTAGATAGCTAGCCCAGAAACGGTCGGGCATTCCCTCCGGCCACTGCATACCGGGTTTCTTGACCGCGTAATCGTAAAACCATTCGGACTGATGGAAAGGTTTGCCCTCCTGGTCATACATGACAATCAGCGGTGCGACACCGGTGCGTGCATCGAACCAACTGAGCTTCCTGCTATATGGGCAGTTCGGATAACCGACCGGCTTCATTTCAACCACATAGCCCTCGGGCACCAATTCCATGAAAGTTCGAAAGTACTTTTTGCCGCTCTTACCACCAACCAAAGGCACTTCCCAATTCGGATACCCGAAATGACAGTTGCCGTGTGTAGCGGCCAGGAAGGGTCCTTGACCAACGATTTTGAAGTCGCCCCAGGTGTAAACCGGATCGCCGGCGGCAGAGGAGTCGCTGGTGAACCAGGCCGCGCCCGCCATCGCGGTCTCAAAGCGTGCATCAGCCGGAACCGATCTGATTCGCTTAGTCTGAGGTGAAAACCCATGCGCGGTCGGTAGTTTGTGCTGGTCGTAGTCCCAGATTTCGAGGCCCGAACTGCCGCGCAGGTCTTCCGGCGCGGTGAAGAGCTGACTGTTGATTCGCAGCTTGGTCTCGTGGCTCGGCAAATAGGGCTTAGGCTCGAGCGTGGTCCGCCCGACCGTTCGATATCCGACGAAAATATACTCGTAAACGTAGTCAACGTTGCCGTCCGGATTGGTCTCCCACTCCTTCGACGCATAGCCTACGCTGTCATAATACAATGTGGATGAGGTCAGCGCGTTCTGCAGGAGTAGTTCTTGCGCCGTCTTTGCTTCCGGAAAGGGATTGCCGCCTATCCAGGGCTTGCCATCCTTAGTCCAGACGTTGCCGTCGGCGCCCACGACATGCACGCCTTTATTGCGTAGGGTCGCCTCCAAATATGGCCCGGGCAGGAGTTTGGTCACATCGGTTTGAGTGGCGATCAAGTCGATCGTCCGCTGGTCGGATTTCACCTGCCAATAAGCAACCTCGTCGAGCAGGTCTTTGACCAGGTCCACGTTGTTGGCGTTAAGGACGTCGCCGGCTTTGAGCTTGCCCTTGGTATAGGCTTCGATCGAAAGCAATTCCGGAGGATAGGCCGCCGCGCAATCGCCGTTGCGTCCTATGAGGTCGAACAGGGGCGTGAGCAATCCCGCTGCGGCAACGCCCTTGCCGAGCTGCTTCATAAAATGGCGCCGCGTCCATCCGTCTCCGTACTTAATCACGCGCATTAGCTGATCCTCTTACTACGCAATTGGTCGCTTTGACGGCTACAAGATAATGCCGCTGACGGTCCCGCTTCCCCACCGTCTGCTGGAATCAAAATCTGTAGAGGGCAGCGAATACGATTTCGTCCATGTACCGGGACGGTCCTAGGAACGAATGGTTAGTGCCGGTGGCGAAGTTCCAGAACACCCGGTATTCCTGCCCTAACCTCGGCTTGTACACGACTGCGGGTTGTTCAAAGACTGATCCGCCGGCATTGCCTTCGACTTCCTGGACCCAGACCAGTTGCCATCGGTTGGACGCCAACGGCTGGGTAATTCCGATCACCGCCAGGTTAAAGTCATGATGGTTGCCGTAAGCCGGCTGAGCCAGGTAGTCGTCAAACAGGTCGCTGCGACTACGGTAGTTATATTCGAGGAATACATACGCGGACGGCGCGTGCTCGGTCCAGCGGACGTCCCGCTCTAGGTCCAGCGCCAGGTTAAGCTCGCCAACGGTGGTCGGCCGGTTGACGTTCGGGCTCGCCGGATTCAGCGTGTTGGGTCCGGTAAATTGCATATCGGGCGTGTAGGTGCCCGAAGCTCGCACTTGGGCGCCATCCAGAATCTCGGCGCCGGGGAATTTATAGGGTTCAATCGTGTATGAGAGCATCCCGCCGTATATATTTATGCGCGGCATCTCACGGGTGATTAGCGCATCGCGATATCCGCCTGCCGGTCCGAAGAGCTGCGCCCCGCGAAAGTTGTCGAGCGGGAAGACCGCCGGATTGGGGGCCCCACCGATTAGTGGTTGGCCAACGTATTTGAACCAGCCGATATGTTCCGGAGTGCTATAGAAATTCATGCTCCAGTCAACGTCGAACATAGTCCCCTCCAGGACCGCTCCATACACCAGTTTGTGACGGGCCCGGCTGATGCCGTTCTGGTTCTCGATGATCGAGTAGGCCGGGCTTGTGCTGTACGGACTGCCGCCCGGAAGAAAAATATCAGGCTGGAAATCCGGACTAATCCAGGTCGAGAACTGGGCATTATCCTGGTAGAGTGGCGCCAATAGATTGCTCGCGTCATAGGTCGCATGTAGCGTCCATTCGGCAATCCGCGCGTCGGAAAACTCGAGTGCCGAGTAATTCGATAGACTATGGCGCCGGAAGTCCAGCGAATCGACCTGGTCCAAGGTCTGGATCCCGAGCTCCTCGCCATAAACTATCTGCTGCTTGCCCAGCCTTATCCATAGCGGTCCGCGCTGCAGGTCGATATAGGCTTCCGCGGCATCGAGTTCGTACTCATGCTCAGCCACCTGGGCGGCCCATCCGTTACCCGCATAGCGCTGACGGAAGCCCTCGGCATTGATCGCCGGCAGGGCGCCATCGACGTATGGCGCGAGGTCGGACCAAAAGCGGCCGTGAACAAAAGCCTCAACGCTATCGAAGCCAAGCGCGTTGGCTTGGGCGTTGCTTAGCTTCAAACTGAGTAGGGTATCCAGTCGGTAGGCCATCAGGTTCCACGAATTATCGTTGGTCGCCAGGCCACATCCCCTCTGCGAGTGCCTGGTGCACTTTTGGAAGTTGGAGTTGAAGGAATTACCCTTGCCGGCCGTCGAAATGGCCCAATCGGTCTCCGCCACATTTTGCATGCCGATGGTGGCCCCCAGGATCGTGATGCTATCTTCCGCAAACGCAACCGCCGCAGTAATCAGAAGAACCATAAGTACGGCGGTCGCACGTGTCAGGAAAGGGTGGAAGTGAATCATCTAATAGTCTCCGCAGCCTCAAACATCCAGGAATCGGGAGCGGTTAACGCGCTAGGAACGATCATTTTTTTTCGGGTGGCAGCGCGGTCAGGCGGCTCAACGGGGAGATGACGCAAAGGCGGTCAGGCGCAGGCCCAAAGGGGTAATTTCGCGACATTCATGTATATCGATTGACCTCCGACCAACTGGACAACCGGTTGTTTAGTTGAACATACTGTACTTGTCAAGCCAATTGACGGTGAAGTAAGTAAATCCTGTGTCGGTAAAGAATGATGACCGAAGCGGTGCGTTGATTTCTGCTCCAGGGTTGCGGCTGTGCCTGGACTTCGCGAATACGCTCGCCGGGCGCGGATCGGTTATGTCCGAATCGCTTCACAACTTTAGCGACGTGGTTGCGTGGTTTCTGGCTGGGAGTCTGTTGTCGCAGAGCGAATCCGCACAGGTGCTGAGTTGGTCGCGGAGCAATCCCGTGGAAGCGGTCTCGGCGTTTGCCGAGGCAATAGATTTGCGTGAGGCAATCTACGGAATCTTCGGGCATCTCGCGGCGGGGCGCGACGCCGAGGATGAGCACCTGAACCATCTGAATCGCGCGCTGAAGGAAGCACCGCCGCGCGGTGCGGTCGCCCGTACCGGCGCGGGCTTCCGCTGGCGGATCGAGCGCGACCAGACGATGGCGGCCGGCCTGCTCGCTCCGGTGGTGTGGTCGGCCGGCGACCTGTTGACAGGGAAGCATCTTGGGCGAGTACGCCTTTGCGCCAACCATCAATGCTTGTGGTTGTTTTACGACGACAGTCTGCGCGGCGCGCGACGCTGGTGCTCGATGCAGGCCTGCGGAAATCGCGCGAAAACGCAGCGTCACTACCTGCGCCGCAAAGCCCAATAAGCCGAATCGCTCACGGGCCCGCCGCGCGGCGACCGCGACCGCCTGTCGAACGGTATCGAGCGTCAATGGCGGGTGGGTCTCGATCATGCCTCTGGAATGATGCGCACGGCGTATGGCTGTCCGCTCCGGGCCTACCAGACGGACAGTGTTGCAGAGTTCATTGCGCATGCGGCCCGCTCGCCCGTCACGGGTGGCAATTAAGGCGGCGCCTCTTGCACGGATGGCCGAGGAAATCGCGCCGATCACGAGAAGAGAAACCGTGTTACTTTGACACGTGTAAGCGCCGGTCGATCGCATCACCGATCGCGCGCATATCGTCGAAACCGGCACCGAATCCTTTCGTTTCCGCAGAACTCTGGAGAACCGTAAAGCCCGCAATCCCAAGGAACATAAACCAAATACGACGAAAATTACCGCGCCGCCGCCCGCCTCGAAGCTGGCGGCGGAAAAACCGGAACTAACACCCGCGAGGGTGGGGCCAAATCAAAGTGTCAAAAGGGGCCACGCCGGATTGACGAAATCAGAGCTTGAACAGTTCCTTGCTCTCCGGGTCGTCCTTGATGCGATGGACGAACTCGGACACGGGTTTCCAGAAGGCTTCCGGATCAGGCGCAAGCGAGGTGACATAGAGCAGCTTTCGTAGGCGCTCATCTTGGGGTCGCTCAGTTCTTCCGTGAGCTTGCGGCCGAAGTCAGTAAGGCCGGCCTTGCACTCCGCTCCCAGGTCCGCCAGCCGCCGCTCGAAGATGCGCGAGTGATAACCTTCGCGCTCGGCGATCATGCGGATCCCGCTGCGAATACAGTTGGTGCTGACCTGTTTTTCCCATCCGGAAAAGGCGGCCTGGCCGCCGGCCATGCGCAATTCGATCATGATGATCTCGCACTTCGATCACCTCGTCTCGGTCGAGGGCATGTGCTGGGGTTTTGATGCGGCCATACGCGGAGCTTCTGAGCGGCTCCTGCCAATTCTGATGACGGCGCTGGCTACAGCGCGCTCGGCCTGCTGCCGCTCGCGATTGGCAGCGCCGCACCGGGCCGGGAAGTCGAAGGTCCGATGGCGATAATTAATTCTCGGCGGGCTTCTCACTTCGACCGCCCTTAACTTGCCTGTACTTCCCACGCTCGCGCTGCGCTATGGACGGTTCGGGAAGCCGACCATGTTATGACCCTCGCATTGCTTAAAGCACTTTTCGCGATTGTCCTGGCCTCCAGGTGGCGAAGCGGCAGTCGTTCCACCGCCTCGGCAAGCTCTTTTTCGGCATGCACGTGCGCCACGATCAGCCCGGGAGCGGGCCGGACGGCGGGCTCGTTCGAAGCGTTGAGCTACGTAACCGTTGCCTTGAAGATATAGCTCGACTCCTCGATGAGCCGATCCACTCTTTCAATCTCAGTCGCCATTTGTTCTCCCCGTCTTGGGCATCTCGCTCGTTTCTCGCGCGCTAGGCTACTCGAATCTCAAGCATCACGCTCCCGGTTATCACACGATGATCGTTGCGCTGATATATTTGAATCAGCGGGCGAGCCGCGGTCTGAAGCGTCGTGGGTGAGGTGAATGAAAGCGTCATTTTGCGCAACTCGCCGGCGGCAACCGCGAATCCCACCGAGGCCCGCCGTTGGGTCAGCCTCCACTCGCGACCGGTCCTCTCTCCGCCATGGCAGCTCTCAACAGGCGGCGAAACCTTGCTTGGCGGGCAAATCGGCCGCCATACGGTTCCTGGCGTTGCTGTAATCTCACCCGCATCACACTCGCCGACCCGCACGATGACGCGGCATTTGTCGGTGAAGACAATTTCGCCCGGTTCGCAACAGGGTTCGCCTTGCGGATCACCCATCGGCTCCATGTGCAAGGTCATGGGCACGTCTGCTAGCTCGCACCCCTTGTCCACAATTACTTCCAGGAACTGGGCAGTGCTCCATACACTGCCGACGATAAAGGGAAGCGAGATACGGGTGGCCGCCTTGGCATGGACCGCTGCGTAGCTGATGTTGCGTTGGCAGACATTGTTGTTTCCCCAGAAGTAGGAACCGTAAGCGCATGGGTTCGGGTCGGCCGAAATATCGCAGCCAAACGTTCCTCCGGCCGAATCATCGTTATCCGATCGCACCTCGGCGAGCAGGCACGGATGCCACGTATGAGGGGCAGGAATTTCCGCCGCAGGCCACACCAGCGGTCCCAATATTTTAGTCGCGCCATTATGCACCGTGATGCCCGCGCTCTCCCCCAGGAAAGTATGATTCGCTTGCAACGCCGCCGTATTCCAGTCGCCCTGGTACCAATCCTGAGGGTAGCGGAATTCCGCGCCAGGCAGCGCTTCGAGAGAGGGATAGTTGCCCACCGTGACAGCCAGTTTTACGTTCTTTCCATCATTGGGGCCGGCGTTGGTCACGCGCCCATAAACGTAGTTGTCCTGTCCCGGCATCACGTCCTGATTCACAAAGTGAACATCGCCGTCAGCTTGCTGCCGCACGATTAGATCCGGAGCCTCCCAATGGAAGCCAGGCGATGGCACGTTGCCGATATCAGAACTCGAATCACGGATGTAGAGATCGGCGGGATGCACCGAGATTCGCGTGGTGAAAATTTCCTGCACGCCTGTTCGTGTATCGGTCCAAAACGGGAAAAAGCCGAGTGGGCTCGCGGCGAGGCCAAAGTAGTCACCAATAAAAGTGTTGCCGTATTCGTCTGTGGGGGCATCGACCGTAGGGTCCCACGGGCTTTCCGTCACAGTTACGCGATTGGGAAAGCTCGAACCGTTATTGGTCGATACGGCCAGGATCACGTCGATCAGCCGCAGTGGGAATTCTCCGCCCCCGGCCGGTCCGAATTCGTAGAAAGTACAACCGATTTCTCCGCTGGGCGTATTCATGAGTTGGGGATGGAAGTCGTGCTTTCCGGCCGGCGATGCCGCCGCGCCGGTCAGGAGAGGCTGCCCAGACCCCACGCCGACCCAGCTGCTGCCGCCATTGATTGAGTGGCGGTAGTAAATGCGCGACACGCCCTCGCGGTAGTCGGCCCACGCAACCGCGACATTGTTGCCCAATCCAGTGCAGCACGTCGAAAATGTATCAACCCGAAAAGTTCCGCCAGGGAGATTCGGAAATCCATGGGGCGCCGGAAGAGACGAATTTAGAGTGGTAATACCGCTGACTACTACCGCTGCCGCCGTAAAGGAGTCGCCTCCGTTGGTCGACTTTACGAACTTGATCTCCAAGCCTGCTATCCACGTGATGTATACGGTTCCATCGTGGGCAATCGCGATCTCGGGAGAAAACGAATCGCCGATGCCCGGCAGGGCAGTACCAGCGGGCTGATCGACGCCGGCTATTTTGATGCCTTTCCAGGTCGATCCGTGGTCGGTGGTTCTAGCGAAGGCGAGACTCGAACCATTATCCCACGCTGCATACACGTTACCTTTGTAGGGGCTGGTCGCACTGCCGTCGCCGTCCGCCCACTGCTTATCATCTCCAGAGCTCGAATGGATAAGAAGTGGCGGGCCCCACGACCGTCCCCCATCGGTCGACTTATAAACACAGATTCCAATGATCGCGAGGCCGGCCCCGAAGGGTAGAGCAACCAGGTACGCGTTGCCCGCGTCGTCCCATGCGACCGCGGGATCACTGGTGCCAATTGCACCTGGTGGAAGTGTGAGTGCAGCTGCTTCAGTCCAGGACTGTCCGCCATCGAATGTTGCGTAGGCAGCCAGCGAAAAAGTGTAGGTCGCAGGATTAATAAATCGTTTGGAAGCACCCACCATGTTGTACGAGTCAAGCGGATTGGCAGCAAGCGCTGATTCGGCGCGATCGTTGCTGGGACTTGCATCGCAGGTAACTCGACGATTGCAGCGCGGACCAAGGATTACAGTTGCCATCGGAATCCCTCCCCTTTTGGATTTCTATAGCGACGAAGACCATTGTGTCTTAGGGGCGACATACTTAAATTTTTGAAACCCCCGTTTGCTACATCGCATTGGAGCAAGAGCGATGCCCCGTAAGCGAACCTGCGGGGCTCGAGGAAAATGGTGAAAGCCTTTGAGTTTTTGAAGCTAGAAACTCTTCGTAAAGACCAAGACATCGTCGGCGCTGCCAATTTTCGCAAGAAAAATGGAAGCAACACTTATCATCGCTGCTAAGAAAACTTAGCGCTGACGAACGAGAGCTTACACTATAGGTAACTCTACCGCCTTTGACCTCCCAGACGAAGGATCTCCTGCTCGGCCACACGGACTACCATGTTCATTGCGGCGCTCTGTAGAGCTTTGCCCTCGGGGCCGGAAACTAGAGCGGCGATCCGGTGGCACGCCACGCCCAGAAGGAGGTTAAGCTCGGGAGGTCCCCACGGTGGAATGCCAATGATACGGCCTCCGACGATTTCTGACCCTCCAACGTCCTGGATGATGCCAAACAGGATCTCGGCAACCTGCCCGTAGATTTGTGGAGAAAAAAGATTTTAAAGCCGGCAGAACGTCGGTCCAAAGCTCCTGGATGCCTGTGCGCGTGTCGGTCCAGACTGGATGGAACCCCTTAACACTCGCGTCCAAGCCGAAGTACTCGCCGATGAATGACGCAATCGGATCCACTAAGGACACGGGTGCATCTAAAGCCGGATCCCACGGTTGGTCAGTCACCCTAAAGTGTTTGAACGAGGCTCCGCCATCAAACGATTGCGCCAGGATCAAATCGATTAGGCGAATAGTCGGCTTGGGCCCGAACTCGTAAAACGCGCACCCAATGACGCCATTGGGATCGGTGACGATCTGTGGATGAAAGTGGTGCAGATTCGCGGGAAGCGCACCCGTCAACAGCGGCTGTCCCGAGAGACCAGTTGTCCAACTGTTACCGCCGTTGGTCGAAAGAGCGTAGTAGATTCGAGAGACACCTTCCCGATAGTCGGCCCACGCGACGGCCACCGTTCGTCCGAAGACGCACGCCGTTGGCAAAGTGAATACGCGGAAGGTTCCTCCGGGGAGCACTGGCCAACCATGGGGTTTCCAAGGGGGTAACGATGTCTCGAGCGTTTTGATGCCAGTCACCGGGGATGCCGCCGGATGGAAGCTATCGCCGCCATCTGTGGACACAATCATTCTGATTTCGCTTCCGGCCCATACACTTGTAACAATGTAGACATCGCCGTTGGCGGCGACATTGATCTCGGGCGAGAAGGAGTTCGGGGCGAGGACGCTGCCTACGGTATCGGTTCCGGCTCCGATCCAAGTGTTTCCATAGTCCAGCGTCCGCGCGAAGCGGAGGTCGGTTCCGTCGTCCCAAACGACGTAGACACGGCCACGAAAAGTGGCACTGCCAGTATCTCCGGCGGCCCAAGGTTTTTCGTCACCCGCGCTTGTGTGTATGAGGATTGGTTCGCTCCAGGTTCGTCCGCCGTCGGTCGAGTTGTAAGCGACAATCCCTACGTAGTCGATCTTCGGGGGGTTCTTTATGGCGGCGCCGACGAGGAAGACGTTTCCGCTATCGTCCCAAGCGAGGGCTGGGTCCGAAATGCCACTCCAGCCGGGAGTTAATAAAGGCGCAGAATCGTGCCAGGTAATTCCCGCGTCTGTGGAGTAGACAGTGGCCACCGTAAAGTCATATGCGCTTATGTCTTTGCATTTTCTCGACGCCGCAACAATCTGGTCGGAATTGTTCGGATTGATGAGCACGACGCTTTCGCTCCTGGCATCGTTCAGGCTCGTGCCGTGCGTAATTTGAATGTTGGACAAGACGGTTCCCCTTTCTTTCACGAGCAAGGTCCAATTCCATTTGTTATGCAAACGAAAGAGTCCCGGCCGGGTTCGTTCTTCACCCCCTACTACGTTCTCCGGCGGCCTTGGCGATGGACGCAACGGCGTCGTAAACGCTCTTGGTCAAAGCAAGACCGGCCGGTCCGCTGATCTTCCTCGCCGCGTCAAGCGCCACCATCGCTTGCGCCAGCTCGAAATCCGGTCCCCGTGGCGGGACATGAATGATGTGCCCGTTTACGAAGGAAATGCCACTCCCGTCCTGAATGATGCCGAAGAGAATCTGCGCAGAAATTCCTCCTAAGATTTCAGGCACATCGTCCCGCTCGGTTTCGACCCGATCGTAGAATAGCTCCTGTACACCCGTGCGTGTGTCGGTCCACAGCACATCGAATCCGGTGTCGTCGGCATCGAGACCGAAATATTCTCCAATGAACGTGACCTCTGAATCACTGTGCGGATGCGGGGCATGAATCGTTGGATCCCATGGTTGGTCCGTGACAATAGTTGTGTAGGGAAATGTCTTTCCTCTGTCGAACGACGCTGATAGCTTGACATCAATCAGGTTTGTGCCGTTTTTGGGGCCATATTCGTAGTAAGCACAACCAATTACGCCGCTGCGGGTGGAGACGATCTGCGGATGGAAGTGATGCAAACTATGATTCACGAAGGAGCCGCCTAGTAGTGGTTGACCGTTCATCGGGCCTTCGAATGAAACCCCCGCGTTCGACGAGGTTCTATAGTAGATGCGTGCGGCTCCCTCCCGGAAGTCCGACCAGGCAACGATGAAGTTCCTGGGACCAAAGTAAAATGGAATGGGGAAGGGGTTATTGTCCACGGGATCGAATCCGAAGCCGCAGCCGGTTGACAGCGTGATGACTCGGAAACTAGCGCCATCAAAAGCCGGCCATTGGTTACCAGGGCGGCCGACTTCTTTTAAGTTTCCCCTCAGGCCATGAATGCCAGTCACAATCGGCTTCTGCGCCTCGAATGTTTCGCCCCCGTTGATCGAGCGCATGTATTCGATAGTGGTGGCGTCCTTTTCGTCATAATTCCAGACGATGTGGACGGTTCCGTCCAAGCCGACGGAAATCTCCGGCGCATTAGTCTGGTCAGCGATCTTATCGCCGGACGCCTGATTACCGATACCCTTCCAACTTTGACCATGATCGGTTGAACGCGCGAAGCGCAACGGGCTGCGCGCTGCCCCCCAGGCAATGTAGATGTTCCCGTAATGCGGACTGGTCGGATTGTTATCGCAAGTGATCCAGGACTTATCATCACTAAGATCACCGACATGCAACGGCACGGGTTCATTCCAGTGCAAACCTCCATCGGTTGACCTATAGATGAACATACCGATGGTTTGAAGGTCATTGGGACTCGAGAAGCCAGAATAGTATCCTATTGGTTCACCGACCAAGAAGGCGTTTCCAAAGTCATCGAAGACTACCGCCGGATCGGTCATGCCCGCTTCCGCATCAAAGGTACCAATCCCGACCATATTGCCCCATTCAGGCAAGGTTGGCAGCGTGGCGTCCTGCCAACTCCCCCCGCCGTCAAAAGACACGCGGATCCCGATCGTGAAACGATAGGTATCCGGATTACTGAATTTCTTGGAGGCGGCAATCAGATTGTTCCGGTCACGCGGATTGATGGCAATGACTGATTCGCTACGCGCCTGTTTGGGCGTACCATACGTCACCTGGATATCGTCTTTTGAAAACAGTCCGATCTTCCTGAAAAGTCGAAGCGGCATAATTTCTCCGTATTGGTTAAGAGGCAGATTCCGAATGAATTCCTACGCAAAACATCCGTCCGGAACGGATTAGATTCAAGAGGTGCGCTAAAAATGTATAAAAATTCATGAGTGAACACAGGTGCTTGTCCGAGCGTAAACCGGAATGACTGCCTGCCCATCTTTATCTTTACACTAAAGCGTCCTTTCACTGCGCCGCATCGGGCGCTCCACGAAGCGATGTCTACTAAACCGCAATCTGCTGCTGGGCCTCTTAAAGATCTGTTGGCAAACTAGTTTGAATCGAAGCGGCAATGCCAGATAGAAGTGACGTTTGCGAATAAACGTCTTCCACCTCGCGCGTAGGTACTCTCCGGGGAACACGTTATGACGACAACCGCGAAAGACGAGAAGAATAGACGGCCTGTGACCCAAAACCCGAAAAACCCGCCAGTGATAAGTTGAGTGAAGGTGCTTTGGCG
>JADEYI010001103.1_pt1 | contig 24081 bp, 15 predicted proteins | sample 8542331 | NCBI WGS metagenome assembly JADEYI01 (sample SAMN16510988, study PRJNA670497) | mine drainage metagenome | isolation source: biofilm near Copperflume 1 | place: Germany: Marsberg coppermine Kilianstollen | collected 2018-02
GATCACGATCAGCGGCACGCCCACGGCCTCGGGCACATTTAATTACAGCATCCCGTTGACGGGAGGCTGCGGCATAGTGAATGCCACGGGCACGATCACGGTATCTCCATTGCCGGTTGTCAGTACCCCTTCCGCTGCTCTTTGTGTTGGGGCTTCTTTCACCTTAAGCCCTACATCAGGCGGTACTTGGTCGAGTAGTGATGCTACTATAGCCTCTGTTAATAATTCTGGATTGGTTACTGCGGTTTCTATTGGAAATGTTACCTTCACCTTTACAGAAACAATTTCAGGATGTAGTAATACAACATCCTCAGTGACGATCAACCCAACGCCCACGGTGGTCATCACCAACCCTGGTGCAGTGTGCAGCCCATTGACGGTAGACCTGACGGCCGCTGCCGTTACATCGGGTTCCACAGCAGGGCTGACGTACACCTATTGGACGGACGCTGGTGCTACGATAGCGCTAGCAAGTCCCAATGGGGTTGGCGTATCGGGGACATATTACATCAAAGGTTCCACAGTAACCTGTAGTTCTGTACAGCCAGTTGTGGTAACAATTAACACTCCGCCTTCGATTGTTTCAGTTTCGACAACCGATGCAACTTGCCTTGGTCTAAACAATGGAGTGATTCAGGTGAATAGCGTTTCGGGTGGTACTGCCCCATACCAATATTCGTCAGATAATGGAGCCGCTTTTCAATTATCTAATACCTTTAGCAATGTAGCTCCGAATAGCTATCAAGTTGTGGTAAAAGATAAAAATGGCTGCGTTTCTCCTGCCGTGAGCAAAACAATCAATGCGGGGACAACAATTACTGAAGCCGTCAGTGCGGTAAAAGCAACTTGTATAGGTACTTCAGATGGATCAATTTCTGTAACCACAGTAACGGGAGGCGTTTCGCCATATACTTATTCCAAGGATAATGGGACGACCTTCCAAACCTCAAATAATTTCGGGGGTTTGGCGGTAAATAACTATCAGGTTATTACAAAAGATGCTAATGGATGTCAATCACCTGCAGCTACTGTTTCTGTTGGATCTAATACTACCATTACTTTTACAGCCACACCAGCGAATGCTTCTTGTGCAGGAATTAATGATGGCTCAATTGTGATAACAAATGAAACTGGTGGATCTGGACCTTATACTTATTCTAATGATAATGGTACCACTTTTCAGGCATTGTCCACTTTTTCAAATCTAGCTCCGGCCTCCTACAACATTATCATCAAAGACGCTAATGGGTGTTCTTCGGCTGTAAGCGCAGCAGTTGTTGGAAGTAACACTACTATTTCCATTACCACGTTGAACCACACTGACGCAACTTGTTCGGGTCTCAATGATGGAACAATTACAGTAAGTGCAGTAAGTGGTGGCACAGGCCCGTACACCTATTCGGATGATAATGGTGTAACATTTCAGGCTGGAACTTCTTTTTCGGGACTAGCGCCAAATACGTACCAAGTTGTTGTAAAGGACAATAACGGATGTACCTCAGCTGCATCTTCAATCATTGTGAATGCTGGGTCAACAATAACCATTACAACTTCTAAAGTTGATGCAACCTGTGGAGGAAATAGCGATGGTTCAATAACGGTAGCTACTGTTACGGGAGGAAATCCAACCTATGCATATTCAAGTGATGGTGGATTAACTTATCAAGCGTCAAATGTGCTAAATAATCTAGCTGCTAATACTTATAGTGTGATCGTAAAAGACAATGTTGGTTGCTTATCTACCCCAGTTTCTGTGACGATAAATAATTCCGTTTCTATTTTACCAAACTTTACCAAGAACGATGCAACTTGTGCAGCTAATGATGGTTCTATCGTGGTGAATAGTGTGAGTGGAGGCTCTGCGCCATATATGTATTCTATCGATAATGGGTCTACTTTCCAAGCAGGGACTTCCTTTTCGAGTCTTTCGGTGGCTACCTTCACATTGGTTGTAAAAGACAATAACGGATGTTTATCAACGCCTATTGCTATTAACATTAGCAAGCCGGGTAGTTGTGGTGGAACTAACTGTGGCGTTTTTACAATTGTTGCCACCGACACTCGTCCCACTTGCTCGGCTCATGATGATGGAACTATTACCATTAATGTCAGTGGAGGATCGCCCAATTACATAGCTACACTTTCCGATCCCTCCCAAAGCTTTAGTCAGGCGTTGGCAGGTGGGGGGCCTTTCACTTTCATCAATCTTTCTCCATCGCTTACTTATCAATATACCATTCAAGACGCTGCAGGAAATACTTGTTCATTGCCTTATAGTTTGCCCATTCAAACCAATGTGCAAGCCACGGCTTCTGGTTTTGTGGATGCAACCTGCTATAACCAAGCCGTAGGTCAGGCAACAGTAACAGTAACTTCAGGAGGAACTTCCCCCTACCAATATTCTCTGGATGCCGGCACCACCTGGGTATCATTTACTTCGCCCGTAACCATTAACAACTTGATGCCGGCTGCCTCGCCTTACGCAATATTAGTTCGGAATAATTCAGCCGATCTTTGTCCTGCACAAGTTATGGTAACGATCAACAATGCTGTTGCCGACATCACTTCAACATTCAAAATCACGAATGCCTCATGCAGTAATAATGACGGGAGCATTAAAGCCTCCAAGATTTCTGGCGGAACTGGCCCGTATACCTATCGCTTAGATAGTATCTCTCAAGTGATGCCCTCTGACAGCACCTTTTCAGGGCTTTCGGGAGGATCGCACAAGTTTACCGTGATCGATGCAAATGGATGTTCAAAATATTTTAACCTAATAGTCACCTTCCCAGGCCTTGTTAACTTTACTACCTTGGTAAATGCTCCCACTTGTACAGGGAGTGGAAATGATGGCAGCGTCATTGCTACGATAACCTCGTCTGGGACTTTTAGTATTGGTATTACTACAAGTTTGGTGAATCTTCCTAGTGTTTTTCAAACTGTTGTTTCCGCGGGAAGTACTCCGGTAACATTCGACAGTCTATCACAAGGGAACTATTATGTGGTGGCTCAACCCGTAGGGGCATTATGTCCAACGCGGACGTTGGTCACTATTGGTGGCGGACCGGTGGCGGTTAACTTCAATTTTATTTCAAAGAACTTTATTTGTTTTGAGGCAAAAGGTGTTGTGGATATTTATGGAATTAAAGGATCACCTTCCATTGATTATAGCTACGAGGTAATTAGTCAAGGCAACATTGCTCAAAGCGGCACGATCACACAACTTCAAGCATTGGATACCGTAATTATTTCAAACTTAGTGAGTGGAAGCTATCAAATTCATCTTTTCCAGGATCAGTCGGCCTCGTCTGGCTGCGCAGCACCGATTTCATCATCATTCAAGACGTATACGATTACCGGTCCAACGGCTGCGTTAGATACATTATTTGTTAACAAGGATTTTTCATTGCCAAATGTGCCTAGTGGCGCTATGCTGATTGGCCTAAAAGAAAGCCAGGAACAGCCCTACCAGTTGATGCTCCAGTTGATCACACCTTTCATCCAGGGGCAGAAGAATCCTAATGCTTTTGATTCCGTGTGGGTAAATGTGCCAAGAAATAATCAGAACCAAATCATTGAATTGAATGCAATGAAGCTCTACCCAGGGGATTACCGATTGTCCATACGGGATACCCTTGGTTGCACGAAGACTTATAATATTAACTTAAATACGGCTGCCGGAATTTTTATCCCTAATATTTTTACACCAAATGGTGATGGCAAGAATGATGCCTTTGAGGTGGTCAATTTACCCACTGGATCCGCCAATCAGGCTAGCATAGTGATTACCAATCGATGGGGTAAACAAGTCTATCAAAATGACAGTTATGGTTTTGAAAATAACTGGTGGAATGGTGGCTCAGAGGCAGATGGAATTTATTATTACAGGCTGAATTCTGGGGGCAAGTCCTATACGGGATGGGTTGAAATCCTACACCCTAACTATTGATTCCTTACTATTCAATCGAATTTAAAAACTCCATTGTGTCAACCCCATCCGCATAATCGTTGACATTGGGGTATTGGGCTTGGCCAAAGGGAATACTTTCAGAGTACCATCCGTTTGCAGAAAGGATGCACTGAATCTTATCGGCTTGGGCTTTAAGTTTTGATTTCAAATCATTCTGGTCTTTGTAATATTCGTAAAATACAGTAGAGATAGGGGAGACCAGATTTTGATTTTCTGTAAGCATAAAAAAACCAGAATCATAAAAATGAGTTTGGTTTACCAATAGAATTGATTTTTGATAGTCGTAGTTGTTAGCAAACTTGTGATGATTGATAAGGGGTTGAAAGGACTCCCAGCTTTTAATAAGCGGGATGAAATCAAATTTTTCGGGAACGTAAATTTTTGAAACATTACGGCAGCCGAGGCCGAAATAACTAAAAACGTCTTTACCTAAAATTGAAAACGCTTCCGCCTTTTCTTCTCCTAGAATCACTGCGCACGAAGATCTGTTCTTCCGGATAATATGGGGTATATTTCTAAAATAATATTCGAAATAACGAGACGTGTTATCGCTTCCGGTAGCAATCATCGCTTCTACTCCATTTAGTCGCTCTTCAAAATATAATAGGTCTGCAAAGCCGCGGTTGGTGTCAATTAATTTGTCTTTTATAAAATTCATTAATACTGAATCTTGTGAACTCACTTTTGCTATCAAAATATTTCCTGATAAAACCACACACAGCAGGTCATGAAATCCAACTAAAGGAATATTGCCTGCCATGGCCACACCGACTTTTTTTGGAGTTATTTCTTGTTGGTCATACTTCGCTTGCCATTTTTCAATGGTATCCTGATCTAAAAACTTTGAAATGCCTACGAGCGCCATGTTGACATTTTCAGGGGTAAACCACCCATTTTCATTTCGTGCTTTATCAGTCAAATCGGTCAATTCCTCGTTTGTTAGGTTCTTGATTTTTTGTCCTAGTAGAGCAAAAGCATTAATTCTTTCCTTGCGTATCATAAATTTTGAACCATTGGCCTTAGACTTTGTTTTTGTATGATAAGTCGTTGTGCCTTATTTTTGCAGCGAAATTATAGAAAACATAGGCCATGGCCATTAAAATCACTGATGAATGTATTAATTGTGGGGCGTGCGAACCCGAATGCCCCAATACGGCTATTTATGAAGGGGGCCGGGAGTGGACTTGGGCTGGTGGTACGAAACTAGCTGAAGTAAAGTCTGAAGACGGATCCGTTTCGGATGCGAAGGCACTTCAGCCTCCAGTCTCTGACGAGTTCTACTATATTGTTTCCGGTAAGTGTACCGAGTGCACAGGCTTTCATGAAGAACCTCAATGTGCCGCTGTTTGTCCGGTAGATTGCTGTGTGCCTGACCCCGATCATGTGGAGTCAAAAGATGTGCTGATGGCCAGGAAATCGTATTTACACAATGAAGAATTGCAGGCTTAAAGGTTAGTGAGGGCAGAGTTAAATAATGATTCCTTAGGCTTAACAAACCCGCTTGTATTTCAAAAATTTTACATCCATTTACCTCATTTTTGCTCTCTTGATCAAATAAGCTTGAAGTACCTCAAAATAATCCTTTTGAGAATTGGCAGAAATAAAATCAATCTTCAACTGATTGCATTTCATTTTGAGTTCGGTGTGCACCAAATTTAACTCCTTAATAAATTTATCTTTGACCTCGACAGGGTTTAATTTTAGTTTTTCTCCACTCTCCAAATCAACGAACTCGTAAGGCCGCTCTTCAAAATTAAAAGCAAGCTCGGTATTGTGGTCCGTGATGTGAAAGAGTAATACCTCATGCTTGTTGTGTTTTAAATGTTGAAGGGCTTTGAAAATTTCATCATGATTTTCACCTTCAAACATATCGCTAAAGATTATCACCAAAGACCGTTTATGGATTTTTTCTGCCAGTGTATGAAGAACCTCCGAAATTCGCGTTGGCCTGAGCGATGGTGGCGCATTTAATTTTTGATCCAGTAGCTTATAAAGCTTGTTTAGGTGAGCAGGAGTAGATTTTATTGAAGTCAGCTCATCTAAGCCATCCGAAAAAAGGGCCAGACCAATGGCATCTCTTTGATGGCTGAGCAAATGAGCCAAAGCAGCAGTGGAGTAGATGCTAAATCGAATTTTATCGTTTCCCGGCTTTGGATAGTACATAGAAGGCGAACAATCCAGGGCAATTAGGCACCGTAAATTTGTCTCCTCTTCATACTGTTTAGTAAATAAACGGTCGGTACGTGCAAAAACTTTCCAGTCGATATGGCGAATACTTTGGCCTTCATTGTATAAGCGGTGTTCGGCAAATTCAACTGAAAATCCATGGTACGGGGACTTGTGGAGACCGGTAATAAAGCCCTCTACCATCTGCCTGGCCAGTAATTCTAACCCTCCGGCTCGCCTCACCTCTTCAAAGTTTATTGCAGTCATAGAGGCAAAAATGGAAAAAAGAATGGGTTTTATTATGGTAAAACTGTTTACGAGTGGTTTTTCTTGAAGCTTCGTTTGCAAAAAAAGATTAAAATAGTACCTTCGGCAGACCTAAGTACAAACCAAACCGAAAGAACCGTGGAAGAGAACAATAACAATGGAAGAGAGGAGATCTTTTCTGAAAGAGTGAAGGCAGGAAAACGCACTTATTTCTTCGATGTAAAAGCTACCCGAGCGAATGACTTTTATGTTACCATCACCGAAAGCAAAAAGCGATTCAATAAAGACAACGAGGGGTTTACCTACGAAAAGCATAAAATTTTCCTCTACAAAGAAGATTTTAATAAGTTCATGGAGGCATTGAATAATACGATCAACCATGTGAAAGACGAACTTATGCCTGGCGTGGATTTTTCTTCATTCGAACACCGGCATGAGGAAAAAGAAGTGGTAGTTGATGCGGAAGCAAATGTGGTAAAACCTGCTCATGACAATGAGCTTCGTTGGGACTAACAATTTTTACTTTACCTATACCTAACCTGATTAATCCCGCTATATAGCGGGATTTTTCTTTTACCAGAAGTTGAACAAACCCCTTATCTTTGCGCCTCAAAATAATGATAATTCATGAGTTTAAAGTGTGGTATCGTAGGTCTGCCCAACGTAGGTAAATCAACTCTTTTTAATGCTATTTCAAATAATAAAGCCGAGGCAGCAAATTTTCCATTTTGCACGATTGAGCCCAATGTAGGCGTTATTTCTGTTCCTGATGCACGTCTAAAAATATTGGAAGGACTGGTAAACCCACAAAAAATACTTCCTACTACTTTTGAATTTGTGGACATTGCTGGCTTGGTGAAAGGCGCGAGCAAGGGAGAAGGGTTGGGCAACCAATTTTTGGCTAATATTCGAGAAGTGGATGCCATCGCCCATGTGGTGCGCTGCTTTGAAAATGACAATATCATCCATGTGGGTGGAAAAGTTGATCCAATTTCCGACAAGGAGATTATCGATACGGAACTGCAATTGAAGGATCTTGATTCGGTTGAGAAAAAAATCAGTAAAGTGGAGCGATCCGCTAAAAGCGGTGACCTAAAGGCTAAAAAGGAATTGGCTACGCTACTTAAATTTAAGGAGGCTCTGCTGGCAGGTAAAAATGCCCGTGCGATTTCCACGGAGGCGGACGACCGCAAAGCGATTGAAGACATTCAATTGCTCACCGATAAACCCGTAATCTATGTGGCCAACGTAGACGAAAAATCCATTCACACCGGAAATAAATTTGTAGAGGCATTAAAGGATCTGGTAAAAGATGAAGGAGCGGAGGTGGTGATGGTATGTGCTGCCATTGAAGCCCAAATAGCTGAACTGGATAATGAACCAGATCGTCAGGTTTTCTTGGAAGAATATGGTTTAAGAGAATCCGGTCTAAACCGGCTGGTTCATGCGGCCTATCATTTATTGAATCTGATCACCTATTTCACCGCGGGAGAGAAAGAAGTTCGCGCCTGGACGATTCACCGCGGATGGAAAGCCCCACAGGCAGCAGGGGTTATACACACAGATTTTGAAAAGGGTTTCATTCGTGCAGAAGTAATTAAGATCCAGGATTATCAGAAATATAAGACAGAATTGGGCTGCAAGGAAGCAGGAAAATTGGCGGTGGAAGGAAAGGAATATGTGGTGGAAGATGGTGACGTGATGCACTTTCGGTTCAACGTTTAACTTACAGAATCAGAAGATTCCTTACACGTTGAAGCGCAATTTCGTTGATTTTTAGTACCTTAGCTTTCCGCTCAATTAAAATTTTTAGGCGGGGTTATTTTTCGAAGATATTTTTTACCCCTAACAAATAGAGGCTGTGAGGATCAGGATAGTCTTTTCCCTGAAAAACCGCGGGGCATACGTGCCTTTCCACCATCAGTTTTTGCTGGCGCAAGCGGTAAAAGGTTTGGTAATGCTTGGTGGAAAAAGCGATTTTTTCAGCTTTAATCAATATAACTTCTCGGGTCTGAAGGGACAAATTAAAATCAGCCGTAAAGGCCTTCATTTTTACTCCTCACGCATCACCTTAGTGTTTTCCTCTTCTAGTAAAGAGTTTACCGAATACTTTTTATCGGTTTTGTTTGCCCAAAAGGAGTTGATTATTGGAAATCTTCAGTTGATTCCGGAAGCGCACGAAAGCGAAGAATCCATTGCCAGTGGCGAGGCAATTAAATTTTTGTGCATCTCACCCATTGTACTCTTACAAGCTTCTTTTAATGATGAACAAGGCAAGAGATTCATTTCACCTGAAAACGATGAATTTTCTGACTTACTTTATGACAATACGATGGCACGCATGGAAGCGACTGGAAAGTATCCATCGAATACCCTGAGCAATTTTTATAAATTCCAATTGGTAGCCGACCACGACTATCTCACGAAAATTCAGACTATGCACAAAAAGTTTGCGCGTATCTATCCACTCTTCGATTCGGATGTTAAATACGAAGTCCGTGGCTATACGTTCCCTTTTACACTTTACGCTCCCCAACCGGTTCAGCAATTTGTTTATGAGAATGGCCTTGGTCATTTTTCGCACAAAGGTTTTGGCATGCTTGACGTGGCCAATGCTAGTTCCATCGCTAAGGAGGAGAGCATGGAGATGCACGCCTAACTGATTCGAAAGTTTGGTAAATAGGCGGTTTTCAAAGTGTTATCCGTTTATATGACCACTTAACCATTCATTTGATCTAATTTAAAAATCTTATTCCTTTCACTTACCCTTTTCATTACCTTTTACGGGAATAAAATCTATTCTCCATGAAAAGCCTAACCTTCTTTTTCGTCTTGTTGATTTGCCTTGCATTTTCTTTGCCTGCGCAATCACAATTGGCCACTCCAAACTCCTATGATGCCAAATTTTTTGATAAGCTAAAATGGCGGAATATCGGGCCGCACCGAGGTGGCAGATCATTGGGCGCATCAGGAAGTCCTGGCCGGCCACTTGAATATTATTTTGGTGCAACCGGTGGCGGGTTGTGGAAGACAACCGATGGTGGAACAGAATGGGCTCCAGTAACTGATGGACAAATTTCGAGTTCCTCTATTGGTGCTGTGGCTGTTGCCGAAACTAATCCAGATATTGTTTATATCGGTGGGGGTGAAACTGAACTCAGAGGCAGCATTACGCAAGGTGATGGTGTTTATAAAACCATTGACGGAGGGAAAACCTGGCGCTCACTAGGCCTAAAGGAAACCCAGGCAATTTCACGTATCCGTGTTCATCCTACAAATCCTGACATTGTATATGTTGCCGCATTGGGACATCCCTATGGTGACAACGAAGAGCGTGGCGTTTTCAAATCGACTGATGGTGGAAACACGTGGAAAAAAGTATTGTATGTAAGCCCCAAAGCAGGCGCTGCCGATTTGATTATAGATAGAACAAATCCTAAAATTTTATACGCCACTACCTGGCAGGTTTATCGTAAAGCATGGAAAATGTGGGGCGGTGGACCGGACTGTAAATTATGGAAATCCGAGAATGGTGGCGAGACCTGGACGGATCTATCTAAAAATCCAGGAATGCCCGATGGGCCGTTGGGAAAAATTGGTATTACCGTTTCTCCTGCCGATAACCACAGACTTTGGGCTATTGTGGAAGCGAATGAAGGAGGCGTTTTCAGAAGTGATGACGCAGGCGCAAGCTGGAAAAAAATTAATGACGATCGGAAACTTCGGCAAAGGGCTTTTTATTATTCAAGAATTTATGCTGATCCTATCGATAGAGAAACAGTGTACTGTTTAAATGTAGAATTTTTTAAGTCCACAGACGGTGGTGTAAAATTTGATCAGAAAATTAATGTGCCTCATGGCGATAATCACGATTTGTGGATCGACCCAAATAATCCATTGCGGATGATTGAAGCCAACGATGGAGGAGGAACAGTGTCTGTGAATGGTGGAAAAAGCTGGACAGCCGAAGACTACATCACCACGCAAGTTTACCATGTCACCACCACCAATCACGTTCCTTATCATGTAGCAGGAGCACAGCAAGACAATTCTACCATTGCCATACCCAGTGATGGTTGGGATAATATGAATGTGCTGGGTGAATGGGGCTACGAAGTTGGGGGAGGTGAGAGTGGTTATATTACTTCACATCCGCTAAATCCAGATATTTTTTATGCTGGAAGTCAGGGCGCACTGTTGACACGTTATGATAGAACAAACGGCCAAGAAAGGGACATTCAGGTTGATCCCCGGTTTTTCTCTGGCGAGCCAGCCAGTGAATTGCCCGAACGTTGGCAATGGACTTTTCCAATTGTATTTTCGCCAGTTGATCCAAAAATCTTATTCACCTGTTCTCAACACGTTTGGAAAACTACAGATGATGGCCAAAGCTGGCAAAAGATAAGTCCTGACTTGACGTATGCCGATCCGGAAACGTTGGGCGTTTCAGGTGGTGTAATTACCCGTGATATGAATGGCCCTGAAATTTATGCTACCGTATTCGCATTGGCTCCTTCCTATCATGATGTCAACACAATTTGGGCAGGATCGGATGATGGTAAAATTCAGATCACGCGGAACGGTGGAAAAAACTGGACAGATATTACGCCAAAAGATTTACCTAAAAATTCATTGGTCTCAATTATTGACGAGTCGAGACATACTCCAGGAACAGCTTATGTAGCAGTCAATCGTTATCAGGTAGATGATCGGCAGCCTTATGTTTATCGGACAAAAGACTATGGAAAGACCTGGACAAAAATTATTACGGGAATAAAGGATGGACATTTTGCGCGGGCGGTTCGTGAAGACCTCGTTCGTCCGGGTCTTTTGTTTTTGGGAACAGAGCACGGAGCTTATGTTTCATTTAATGCCGGTGACAACTGGCAACCCTTGCAATTGAATTTACCGGATACACCAATCCGTGATTTGGTGGTGAAAGATAATGACGTGGTATTGGGAACGCACGGTCGTGGCTTCTGGATTTTAGATGACATTCAACCATTACGACAATTGTCCACTGAAATGATGAAGCAAAATGTAATCTTCTTTCAGCCGGGAGACGCCATTCGTGGTGTGGGCAACGAAGTGTTTCAATATTATTTAGGAAGTAAAACCGATTCGGTTAAAATTGAAATTCTGGACGGGCAAGGAAAATTAGTTCAAACCTTTTTGGGGGATAAGCCTGAATACAAAGCTGATCCAAATATTCCTCGGTGGGAACGCGAGCCCGCAAAACCAACTACGGCCACCGGCCTGAATACGTTTACCTGGAACTTGCGTTATCCCGGAGCGACCGTCTTTGAAGGAATGATTTTGTGGGGAGCCAATGCCAAGAGCGGCCCGAAAGCACCTCTTGGAAAATACCAGGTGCGATTTACATCGGGGAGTTATTCGCAGACGTATCCTTTCAATATCACCATGAATCCTAACCTGAAAGGGATTACGGAGGCAGACTTGAAAGAGACTTTTGACTTGGCGATGAAGATAAGAGATCGGGAAAGTGCAGCTAACGAAGCGGTCATTCAAATTAGAAAAATTAGAATAAAAATTGAAGGGGGATTGAAGAGCATTAATGATCCTGCAGTGAGTGCATCAGCAAAAGACCTTGTTGCTAAACTCACAGCCATTGAGGAGGACTTGTATCAGACTAAAAATCGGAGCAGCCAAGATCCGCTTAACTTTCCGATTAAATTAGGTAACCGTATTTCTGCCGTACGAAGAAGTTTGGAGTTGGGCGATGCAAAACCAACAGCCGGTGTTTACAAGGTGTTTGGGGAGCTTTCAAAGGAACTGGATGCGGAACTTGTGAAACTCAATACCGTTTTGACTGGGGAGCTTCCGGACCTAAATCAAAAACTGAATTTGAAACAATAATTCGTTATTGCCTGGTGTTCACCTGCACAATGTAGTAACCTAACAATAGATCGGCATTAGGTTGCAAGGCGTGATTGTAGATGGCAACTTCATAGGTGTTTTCAGTTTCATAATGTGATCCTTCGATGGCGTAAGGACTCGTTTTTTTAGCGTCAATCACATATTGATAATCGTACCACCCTTGTTTAAGGAACTGCTGGGATTTGTACATTCCATCTGTTGAATCGTACGTCATGCGATTTTCTGCTGATCGCTGGTAGTCATTAAATTTTCCAATCACGTAAACATCGCCATTATAAGGTGCATTGGTTTTCAATCCGAAATCCACATACAAATAATTTCCGTTAATGGCCGGCTCCCCAGTGTCTGTGTTGTCGATGATATATCCACCGTCATTGTCTTTCGTCTGCGAGTAAGGATCGTCCCCTTTAGGTTTGTCAACTTGGATAAATAATTCGTACGGTTTGGTCGTCTTGATTAGCCTACCTGTATTTACCCCAGGATAATTAAGCGATCTAAAATCCGCATAACGAAATTCACTTCCGCCCTTAAATTGCCTAGCCTCATCCATTGACTTATATTCCAGTTGATTTTGGTCATCGCGCACAAAACTGGAAGGAACATCCATTTTCACGTTGTCCCATCGCTGATTCTGCCGGATGTTCACATGTACGGAGACGGTCGGGTTCATGATCTCTACATCTTTGTAATCTACCACGAAATTAAACGGCTGCAGGGTGGTATTGATCGTGCCAGCACCGATAAATTGGTCATCTTTGGTAAAGCTTATTTGCGTGTCGAACACCATCATCCGCCTGCTGAACATCAGATTTTTGATGTCGTCCCGATAGACGATCAGCAGGTAATTGCCGGGTATCTTTACAGGAGGCACTTGAAAACGATAATGGATATAATGCACTTGGGTGTTGGCAGACGCGTTGTAATCAGTGAACGGAAATTCGTTAAAGTTTTCCAGGTAGTCCAGGTCGGTTAATTGAGATTGTGTCCAATCAAAGTTGCAGTGGATTAACTTAACGTAATAATTGCTCCGATTATCTTGTAGGTCGTCAAATTCGAGCAACAAAATTTGCTGGTTAATCGGTGCGGAAGAAGGTTGCAAAAAATCCTGTGGGCCTCCCAGGTTAGGGTAGAGTTGAACGGTTTTTATAGTAGGCTCGTAAATTTTATCGGTGAAAGAAAGTTGCTTTTGGGCCAACACGCTAACTTGTAAAAAGGACAGCAGAACGAAAAAAATGATTCCCATTCTACTTTTAGTAGCTTGGTACTGCCTTCTATTGGAGTTTAATACGTGGATTGGGGAAACGAAGCAGTTCATTATTGAGGTAATATTTAGTTGTCAAAGCTAAACGAAAAAAATAAGGTGTTTCGCATTCCAACTTATTGTTTTATTAACGTGTCAAATACGCAGATCGATATAAATGCTCAGTGAAAAAGAGCTAGTAAATGGCTGCGCCAAAGGCGAACGGGCAGTGCAGCGCATGTTGTACGACTGCTATTGTAGTCGGCTGATGGTTGTATGCCTGCGCTATGCTAAGAGCGTGCCGGAGGCAGAGGATATCCTTCAGGAAGGATTTTTGAAGATTTTTAGAGGCTTGAAATCGTTTCGGTTTGAATCGCAGCTTTTTACCTGGATGACTCGAATAATCATTAACACCGCATTGAATCATCAGCGCCAGAAGCTCTACTTACTGCCCATGGTAGATGCAGAGGACGCGAATTTACAAGAAGACGAAAAAATTAGCCTTGCCGATTTCCATTTGTCAGAGCTGATGGCCATTGTGCAGTCCTTGCCCGATGGCTGCCGCCTCGTATTTAATTTGTTTGCGGTAGAGGGATACGGGCATAAAGAAATTGCGGAGATGCTTGGGATTAACGAAGGTACTTCCAAGTCGCAATATAACCGGGCGAAGAGTTTGCTTCGGGCAAAATTAGAAAACGTGAAAACGAAGTATGGGAAAGTTTGAAGACAGTTGGAAGGAAGTTTTTGGAAGAGCGGAAGTATCGCCTGCGGATTCCGTATGGTCAAAAATTGACCACGACTTAGCCAACGCGGATACTTTCGACCTCAAGAGAAGGGTTGTATTGTACCAACGCGTTGCCGCTGTGTCTATCTTGTTCGCGCTTCTCGCGGGGTCTTTTGGGTTTTATAGGTGGCGTGTTGACAATTCAAAATTCACGCAGCAAAAATCAGTTGAGCATAACCCATTCACAAAGAAAAAAGAAAAATCTCATAACAGGGAGAAGGTGGTAGGTGATTTGAAAATGGAGAAAGAAACAAATAGCAGGACAGAAAACATAGTTGAGCCAAAGGTCACCCATGTTTCAGGTAAACCAGTCTTACCACACCACCCTTCTGATAACAATCTCATCGCTTCTAATCCTAGGCGAAGTGATAGTAGCAAATTGGAAAGGAAGTCAATCGCGTCTAATGATCAATTGGTGGATTCAAAGAATAATGAAACCCATGATTTGCAACTTGTCTCCGCACCATCAATGAAAAAATTGTTTCACTATGACGACACGGCAGTTCCTGGTTTGGATCTTTTGCCCACTAAAAGATTGCAAGGTGAACCAGTTATTGCTGAACTAGCTCGAAAATTAACTGTCCTTTCGCCTGACCTCATTATTACGAGACAAGATAAATCAATGCATGAGAAGTTGTGGGCTTCATTTACTGTGTCAAGCGGTAGATTTAGTTCAAATGCAAATCCATATTCAAATTCGCAGGCTTACGCAACTTATGGCCCTTCTTCGTCAGTTCAAACACCACTGAACTTGTCGACCGCAAAAGGCACATTCTATTCAGTAGGAATGTTGGGAGGTGCGAGAATAGCAAGGCATTGGGTGCTTCAGGCGGGTTTTTTGTATTTGAACCAATCGATTGGCGCTCTTTCCACGATCAATTCATCGGGTTCGCTTTCTGCCGTGGCGAGTTATGTTGCCAACCCGGCAGCCAATGTGATCACTTCTGCTTCACCTTACACGGTCATAAGTACCAACGAATTTGTTTCTGTTCCGGTGTTTGTGGGCTATCTTTTTATCGATAAAAAAATAGGGCTTCAATTAAATGCCGGTGCAGCGGCCGATTTTTTTATTCGGAACACACTTTCTGATCCAAAGGGTCAACAACAAAGTTATTCGCAAGGAGCGGGAAAAAATTCTCCCTATCGTTCAGTTGATATGGTTGGACTGATGAGTAGTGAATTGAGCTATCGGTTCGGCAGCCGCTACCGCTTTTCGCTGGTTCCAGGATTACGTTACTCGTTCAACCCGGCATTAAAATCTACTACGGAGCAAACTAATAAGCCTTGGTGGTGGGATATCGGATTTCGGGTCAGGTATATTCTTAAATAATAGAGTCACGCAATGTGTATTCCTTAGTGACTTCGAGTCTTTGTGGCAATGTAAAAGTTGTAGAATTGAGCCACTAAGACACGAAGGCACTAAAGTTGCGCCAAGTAAAACCAATGAAATTCAATTATGTGTGTAACATCAAATAAATGACTATTTGAAAGAAATGTCTATTGCTCTTCCAACTTAATCAGACCAGTACGTGTCTAACTTCATAAATCCTAAAATATTGATTTATGAAAAGGATCACTACTCCATTTAATTTATTCTCAATTTTACTCGCTGCGTCTTTTGCTATGGTGCTGTTTCGTTGCTCTGACCGGTGCCAGGTGAAAACCACTTATTATAGTTATCAACCTGTTTATTCAACAACGGCAGCTATCAAAGCGGAAACAGGGTTAATCGCCTCGGTAGCGCTGTCTTCCCCAGGAAAAATTTATTTGAAAGACAAAAATTTATTCATCAACGAAATCGGAAAAGGGATTCATCTTTTTGATAATTCCAATCCGTCTGCTCCAAAGCCGTTAGGTTTTTTGAACATCCCTGGAAATTATGACCTCGCCATTCTAGGAACTACACTTTACGCAGACAGTTATGTTGATCTTGTTTTGTTTGATGTTTCAAATCTCTCCACCATCAAAGAGATCAATCGAATAGAAGGTTTTTTTAAAAACTATAATAGCATGGGATTTTATGCTGATCCGGTGAAGGGGATTGTGACCAGTTGGGAGAAGACGGGAACGGTAACCTTAACGGAAAATGATTGTAGTCCGAGTCAGTTGCAAAGCTGGGGAGGGATTTATTATGCTATGGGTGTAGCCCTGTCACAGACTACGGCTGCAAGCAGTGATATGACCATCGCAGTTCCCACGAATCTATCTACTGGTGTAAGTGGTTCGATGTCGCGCTTCACCATTACCAATAATTTTCTCTATGCCATTGATGGATCCATCATGGCCGTGGTGGATATCAACAACCCAACTCAGCCAGCGCGAAAGGCGGATCAAACACTGTTAACCTGGCCGGAGACTTTATTTCCAAGTGGACGAAATTTATTTGTGGGTTCGCGTGCGGGAATGTCTATCTATGATCTCACCGCTCCGGATCAGCCAGTTCTATTGAGTCAGTATGAACACATCTATAGCTGCGACCCGGTAGTGGTGAAAGGGCACTATGCTTACGTTACCCTTTATAATGGCGACATCTGCCACATGAACACTAACGAACTGCAATTAATTGATATCACCGATTTAAAAAATCCATCACTTTATACGACCTATCAAATGACCAATCCTCACGGACTTGGGCTTGATCAAAACCTGCTGTTTATCTGCGATGGCAGCGATGGCCTCAAAATATTTGACGCCAGTAATCCGGATAGCATTTCCTCCCGGCAGTTAGCGCACTATCCCAACATCAATGCGATTGATGTGATACCGATTGAGAACATCGCTATGGTCATTGGTACGGATGGATTATATCAATATGATTATTCGCAATTAAAAAACATCAAACTCCTGAGCAAAATTGCAATCGTAAACCCATGAAAATGAAATTTACGTTTTTAGCAATCTCATGCTTTGCAATGGCTATGGAAGCGGTAGGTCAAAACTATGATGCCGACTCTATCCATTATACCCCGATCCCAAAACCAAAATTGAAGAAAAAGAAGGCAGGAAAGGATCAGTATCAATCGTCAAAGAAAATCGAATATTTTTTTAATCTGCAAATGGGATCTTTGGTCGGGTGCAACGATTGTGGTAAGGGAAAGGAGTTGACCTTTACGGCTGCCACCGTTCATGGTATAACGATAGGAAAAAAATTGCGAACCGGAATTGGAATGGGTTTTGATTCCTACCAAAACTGGCAAGCCCTTCCGGTTTATGGATTAATAAGCTGGGATTTGATTGGCAACAAAAATAAGAACGCAGTGTTCTTGCAGATGGCTTATGGCTGGGCACATCCCTGGTTTGTGCGCGATGGGGCGTACTCCAGTTATACTTCCGATCCTTTTTTAGGTGTGGCAGGTGGGCGCATGATCAATCCTCAGATTGGCTACCGCTTGAAATATTACAATATTAAGATGTCAATCACAATAGGTTACAAATATCAGCGAATATTTTATGGATACAACACGTGCCCTACTTGTGCGCGACCGGAGTCAACCATAGAAAATATAACTCAAGACTTGAACCGTGTGCGGTTGACGATGTCTGTAGGTTGGAAGTGATGCCTTCGCATCTTACTTTATTGCATTGCCTACTTTCACTCGCTTTAATCAAACTCTTCCAACTACCTAGTTGTTGACGTGTGGATGTTTAGCCCTTGGTTGTAATACCTGAAACCTGAAACTTTAACTTTCAACCTTTAACTTTTAACTTTTAATTTAGGTCAACCTTGAATCTTGAATCCTCAATCTTTGTCAACTACTCCCTGCCTACTGTCGTCTGCCTACTGCCAACTTTTTCTACTTCCCCTCAATCTCTTCAATCTCCAACGCAATCGACTCCCACTTTTTATTTTCTTCTTCGAGTTGAGCATCTATTTTTTCAAATCGTTGCTGCACTTCCATTAACTTATCGGGATTGCTGTAAACTTCGGGTTTTGAAAGTTCCGCTTCAATACCTTCTTTGTCTTTCGCTAATTTCTGGATAACCGCTTCAGTCTTGGCTAAGTCTTTGTTTAGCGCATTGATTTTATTTTGATTTTCCGGTGCCGCAACTTTCTTCGGCTCTTTTTTCGGTACCTCTTTCTTCGCTACATGGACTTCCGGCACTTTGTTCCCTTCGTTTTTTTTGCGCCAATATTCGTACTCCTCGTAGGTGCCTGGATATTCTTTCAACTCGTAGTTTTCGATGTACCAGATTTTGTTGGCAATCTGACTCACGAAATGCCGGTTGTGACTTACAGTGACAAATGTCCCTTGAAATTGTTGCAACGACTGAATCAAAATATTTTCAGAGATAAAATCCAAGTGGTTGGTGGGCTCATCCAACAAAAGAAAATTAGCTTCGGAGATCAATGTCTTTGCCAAGGCCACGCGCGATTTCTCTCCACCGGAAAGCACTTTTATTTTTTTGAAGACGTCTTCATCAGAGAACAAAAAGCATCCGAGCACATTGCGTAGTTCTTGTTCCGTCTTGCCACTGCCGGCCTGTTTCAATTCTTCCAGGATTTCGTTTTCTACATGCAGCGACTCCAATTGATGCTGTGCGAAAAAACCATAGATCACATTATAACCAATCGTGCGCTCACCTTCTACAGGCTCACTATCAGCCAGCATCCGTAATAAAGTAGATTTTCCTTTTCCGTTTGCACCGATCAACGCAATTTTATCGCCTCGCTCGATAGTGGCATTGGCATGTTTTAAAATGTCTAATGAACCGTATGATTTAGATACATCTTTCATCGTCACCACGTGCCGACCTGAAGTTTGCTTAAACGTAAACCGGAAATTTACTTCAGCCACATCGTTTACTACTTCTTCAATTTTGTCCATGCGATCCAAGGCCTTTACCCTCGACTGCACCTGCTTCGATTTGGTTGCCTTTGCACGAAAACGTTCGATGAAACGCTCGGTCTGCCGGATTTTGGCTTGTTGGTTTTCATACGCGCCTTGCTGAATTTCTTCGCGCATTTCTTTTTCCTGCAGGTAGTACGAGTAATTTCCCTCGTAGGTCACCAATTGTTGATTGGTCACGTCAACTGTTTTGGAAATTACATTATCCAAAAAAGTACGATCGTGCGATACAATGATTACTGCACCCTCATAATTCCGCAGATAATTCTCCACCCATTCGATGGAAGGAAGGTCCAAGTGGTTGGTCGGCTCATCCAGCATCAGGCACGAAGGTTTTTCCAAAAGCAATTTTGCCAACATCACACGCATGCGCCATCCACCGGAGAATTCGCGCAAGGGGCGGTGTAAATCCTTAGTGGAGAAGCCAATGCCTTCCAATATCTCTTCAGCTTTCGATTGCATCGTGTAGCCATCGAGGAGATCAAATTTTTCCTGGAGATCGGTAAGTTTATTGACTAACTCATCCGTGTATTCCGTTTCGAGTTTATGCAGTATTTTTTCAATTTGCCTTTGTGTTTCTACGGCCTCTTTGAAAGCACCCATCGCCACGGTGAGGATCGCATCATCGGTTTGGTAGGAGAGGAGGTCCTGATTTAAAAAACCGATGGTACAATCTTTTGCTTTACTGATCGAACCTTCGTTGATACTCAGTTCGCCATTAAGGATTTTGAGCAGGGTAGATTTGCCTCGGCCGTTGAGCCCAATAAGCCCAATTTTGTCATTCGGGCGGATAAACATGGACGCATTTTCGTAAAGTGCCCTTCCACCAATAAAATAAGAGATATTTGAAATCGAGATCATAAGTAAAAATCGCGGCAAAGGTAGCCTTTTCAATTCTAAAATTTGACGATTGAGCGATTTGAAAATTTATAGGCCTGTGAAACGATAATTTGACGTTCTGGTTGATCGTCTACCAATCATAAAAGATTGCGTGAAGCCTTTTATTTTTATTCTTACTTTTAACCGCTGATGATATACAAAACCAATAATTTGACGTCATCGCGAGTTCCAGCGAGGGTAGAGGGAAGGGCGAAGCGATCCCCTGTCCAGATGTATGGGGAGATTGCTTCGCGCAACCACACAAATCCAATGCAGGTGCTCGCAATGACGTCCGGATAGTTGTGTAAGTCAGTTAATTTTTAACCCATTTTTATTTCTAGTACCATGAACCAGAAAAATATTTTGAAAAACGGATTGCTCTTTGTCCTTCTTTGCCTTGTCTTTGCCTGTCAGGCGCCAAAAAAAGAAACAGGACTTTCCTCCATTGATGCGCTTATTCCAAAACCACAATCGGTGACCAAGACAACCGGTGATTTTGAAATCACCGATAAGACGGCCATCTACGTTGGCAATGGCGCAGAAGAATCAATCGCCATCGCAAGCTATTTAGCGGAAAAGCTAAAACCTGCCACTGGTTTTGACCTGCCCGTAAGTGTGGCGTCAGGCCAGCCAACCACCAACAGCATCGTGCTAATGAAATCTGACGATAGCCAGCTGGGCGAAGAAGGTTATGAACTCACCATCACACAAGATCAAATCAAATTAACTGCGCCTCATGCTGCGGGATTGTTCCGAGGCGTTCAAACCATTCGTCAACTTTTGCCGGCTGCTATTGAAAATACCGAATTACAAAAAGGAGTGGAGTGGGAAATTCCAACGGGCACAATCCGCGACTTTCCCAACTACGCCTACCGAGGCATGATGCTCGATGTAGCTCGTCATTTTTTTAGTGTGGAAGATGTGAAACGTTTGATCGATGAAATGGCGTATTACAAGCTGAATGTTTTCCATTGGCACTTGAGCGATGACCAGGGCTGGCGCATTGAAATTAAGTCATGGCCTAACCTTACCAAATTTGGTGGCTCTACAGAAGTAGGTGGAGGCAAAGGCGGATTTTATACACAAGAGCAATACAAAGACGTGGTGAAATACGCAGCCGAAAGATACATTACTGTCATTCCGGAGATTGATATGCCCGGTCATACCAATGCCGCACTCGCTTCCTATCCGGAATTGAATTGCAGCGAACAAACCATAAAACTTAATCCTGGAAATGAGGTGAAGCGTAAAGTGCCTGGCCTGTATTCAGGTATTGAAGTGGGGTTCAGCACCCTTTGCACCAGTAAAGAAATTACCTATCAATTTATTGATGATGTGGTGCGCGAGTTAGCCGAGATGACACCCGGCCCTTACCTGCACATTGGTGGTGATGAAAGCCATGCCACCAAAAAGGAAGACTATATTCCGTTTGTAAAAAAAGTACAAGAGATTGTGGTGAAGCACGGAAAGAAAGTGGTGGGCTGGGATGAAATCGCCACGAGTACTTTACAACCCAATTCGATGGCGCAAGTGTGGGCTAAGGCAGAGAATGGAAAGCTAGCCATTGCCCAAGGCGCCAAGTTGATCATGTCTCCCGCGAAAAAGATGTACCTCGACATGAGCTATGATTCTACTTCAAAGCTCGGTCTTCATTGGGCGGCCTACATTGAAGTGGACAGTGCCTATGCCTGGGATCCGGCCACGTTGGTAAAAGGAATTTCGCGCGAGAATGTTTATGGCGTGGAGTCTGCACTCTGGTCGGAGACGATACAAACGCGCGCAGATATTGACTACCTCACTTTTCCGCGGTTACCCGGTCATGCCGAAATTGGTTGGTCAGCCAGCCCAGACGGAACGGAAGGTTCACGAAGCTGGGAAGAATATAAATTACGGTTGGCCACCTTCGGTCCGCGCATGAAGGCGATGGGTATCAATTTTTATAAATCGAAGTTGGTGCCGTGGGTGGAGTAGGAGTGGATGCAGGATTGTTGAGTACTTAAACCCTACATGGTCACACCGGACAGGATGTGCAATGGCAAGTGTGCGTTCCGGTGTCTCGTTGATGATTGTTTTCATTCAATGGGATGCCGGAACACGCGCTAGTCCCTCGCCTAAGCGATCCGGCATGACAACTAAATTGAAAGATGAGACTTCGAAGTAGAGTACTCCAACCCGCATGGTCACACCGAGACTTGGCGCGCGTTTGTAACGCGTGCCCTTTCAAGTGTTTTCATCAACCATGTAACCATATTCTACGTTTATGTCATCTGTGCTTCGACAACACCCATTAAGAGCAAATTGCAAACAATTATTCTGACCCAATTGAAAGGCAGTATGTTTAGAAATATTTCCCTCCTATTTCTTTTGGTTTGTGTTGGGTGTAACCCTTATCTCACCAAAAGGATTAATCTGCTTTCGAAAAAGGATAGAGGAGACTCTATTTATGTTGTTTACCCGATCGTTGAAGCGAAAAGACAGTCGAATGCAGCCATCTTTAAAGACCCTGAGAACGAAGCATATCAAATTGCCGACAGTTTAACAAAAAAAGTCTTACACCAACAGTTGGACGGTAGGCTGCCAGTTTGGTTTGCTGGATTTGATTCTGGCACATACGTAAAGACGAAAAAATTACTTGATAGCGTACTTGCAAAATTCATGAAATCTAACGTGAAGCATTTTCGCCTAGGTGAAGGATTCGTATTTCCAACTAAAATGAATTTGATTCTAATACCGTATTACATTTGGACGAGAAGTACGGAAGATTATGACAGGGGTAAATGTAGTAGGGGGGGCTACCGGACTTACGGTGGTTATGAATATTGTACCTGGACAACATCGCAAACATATTTGTTCATTTTAAATCGTAAAAAGAATCAAATAGTTTTTTTTAAATTCAATGGCTGGGCAATTAGCACCATTTATTTGCCCTATGATTACAGAGTTACTCGAAATTTTAGGCATTGCATTGAACCGTTGTTAAGAAAGCTTGGAGAATAATAATTAATTAGTTCTATATTCATGTCTAGTGTTGGTGCGGTGATAATATCGACCAGGAGTAAAAATTATTTCTAACTGAATTGAAACACAATATTTGTAGAAATATTCCTCTCTTATCTCTTTTGGTTTGTGTTGGGTGTAACCCTTATCTCACCAAAAGGATTAATCTACTTTCGAAAAAGGATAGGGGTGACTCTGTTTATGTTGTTTATCCGATTGTGGAAGCGAAAAGACAGTCGAATTCTGCTATCTTTAAAGACCCCGAAAACGAGGCATACCAAATTGCCGACAGTTTAACTAAAAAAGCCTTGCACCAACAGTTGGAAGGTAGGCTGCCAATTTGGTTTGCTGGATTTGACTCTGGCACATACGTAACGACAAAAAAATTGCTCGACAGCGTACTTGCAAAATTCATGAAATCTAACGTGAAGCATTTTCCCCTAGGGGAAGGATTCGTATTTCCAACTAAAATGAATTTGATTCTAATACCGTATTACATTTGGACGAGAAGTACGGAAGATTATGACAGGGGTAAATGTAGTAGGGGGGGCTACCGGACTTACGGTGGTTATGAATATTGTACCTGGACAACATCGCAAACATATTTGTTCATTTTAAATCGTAAAAAGAATCAAATAGTTTTTTTTAAATTCAATGGCTGGGCAATTAGCACCATTTATTTGCCCTATGATTACAGAGTTACTCGAAATTTTAGGCATTGCATTGAACCGTTGTTAAGAAAGCTTGGAGAATAATAATTAATTAGTTCTATATTCATGTCTAGTGTTGGTGCGGTGATAACACCGACCTAGAGTAGTACTTAACCACTACACGGTCACACCGGACAGCATGTGCAATGGCAAGTGTGCGTTCCGGTGTCTCGTTGATGATTGTTTTCATTCAATGAGATGCCGGAACACGCGCTAGTCCCTCGCTCAAGCTATCCGGCATGACAACTAAATTGAAAGATGAGACTGCGTGTAATCGGTAAATAACAATACACAGTTTTTGGCAAATAAGAATACACAGAAAA
>JADEYI010001104.1_pt1 | contig 24069 bp, 21 predicted proteins | sample 8542331 | NCBI WGS metagenome assembly JADEYI01 (sample SAMN16510988, study PRJNA670497) | mine drainage metagenome | isolation source: biofilm near Copperflume 1 | place: Germany: Marsberg coppermine Kilianstollen | collected 2018-02
GGACTTGCCGCCGGACTTGCCGCCGGACTTGCCGCCGGACTTGCCGCCGGACTTGCCGCCGGACTTGGGTGTCGACGCCAACTCATCCGACAATCTTCGATGGCGACGCGGGCGGGCGGCCGGCGGCGGAGCCAGGGCGGTGGCCGGCGGCGCCACGCTGCCGGGCAACGCCGGAATCCCGAGGGCTGGCGGGGTCGCGGCGGCCACTGGACTCGGGGTTGGTGCGGCACTGGTTGCGTACTCGGGCGTTTCGTTGGGTCCGAGGCTCGCGAACTTGGTGTTGAGGTCGGCCTCCAGCGCGGCGACATCGCCGGGGCTCGTGGCAAAAATCACCGGATAGTCGACATCCACGGGCGTGCCGCCGGCCGGCGTGAACTTCCAGCCGCTGAGCGCACTGACTACCTCAGCGTCGAGACTCGGATTGGGTGCCGTCGAAACCATCACGCTGCCGCCGCTGACGCTGCCGTCGGGCATCACGTGGAGGCGCAGAACCATCCCGTCATGCAGGGTCGGGTCGCCCTCGAGGTCATGCTTGTAGGTATCGAGCAGGGCGTCGCGGTTGTCGTCGAAAACCTTACTCACGCTCGCGCGATCGCGCTGAAGGGCGGCGCTAAGGTCGGCGCTTTTAATCTGTATCTGCATGTTGGTGGCAAGCGCGACCAGCGGTCCGCCGATCCCCGGCGCGGCCGACGGCGAGGCCGCCGCGATCGGCGCATTGGGATGGCTGCCGCTCAAATAAATCGCCAGCCAGGCGCCCGCCGCCAAGGCTATAATCGCCGCGATCGCATAGCCCAACAGGCCGAAAATGCCGCGCCCGCCCGTGGTCTCGGTCTCGACCGGTTCCTCGACGTAGGGCGCGCCGTCGCCGCCGAATTGCGTGCCGCGGGCGCGCGATGGCACGAAATTCTCGGGGCTGGCGGCCGTCCGCTGCGACGACGGCGAGAGCCGCGCAGCCGGCGCCGGACGAGCCACGTCGGGCTGCAGCCGCGTACCGCAAAAATTACAGATAATCTCGCCCGGCTCGGCCCGTCCGCCGCAGGTTGGACATTCAATCGAACCAGCCTGCTCCGCCAGTTCGGGGGCACTTTCCGCAGGCGCGGGCCGCCCCGGCGGTGACGCTCCCGCGCCGGCCACTAGCGCGGTGCCATCGGTCTCGCAAAAGACGTCAGCGTCAGGATAAGTATTGCCGCATCGCGGACAGCTTTTCATCGCTCAGGCCGGCCTCCAGCCGTTGTCAGCCTCGATCATAAACGGCGGATCCACTGGAAACCAACCCCCGCGGAACGAATTGAACGCGAGGCCGCGATACGCGCCCGCTCAGGTTATCGGCCCGGCTTCAAGGCGAAAGCCGATCCGCAACTCGACCTGAAAGCTGGGTTTCCCGTCGTGCACCGAGCCGCGGATATTTCCTACCTCGAACCAATCGACGTTGCGCAGCGTCTGGTTGGCCTTGGTCAGCGCGTTGCGGACAGCCTGGTGAATGCTGTCGGTGGATACGCCCACGACTTCGACGATCTTGTAAGTATTGTCCGGCATGGCACTCTCCATCGGATGAGATGATGGTACAAGGCCGGTTTAGCGCCGGACCGGAGCGTTTAGCAAGGACTCCGCTCGATTATCACGGCTCGGGTAGCGCCACGGCGAGCATCGCCGGGTCCTCGATCGTGCGCAAATCGAGCTGGAACGCGCCCTCCGTGATACGCCCGATGACCGGCGGACGCGCGTTGCGGAACAGTGCCGCGATCCGGTCGGGTCCGCGCTCCGGATGGGTGATGCGCACGGCGCGCGACTCCTGTTGCTCGACCGGCAGCGCGCCCGAACCGATTTCCGAAGTCGAGGCGACCACCTCGAGCCGGTAGCCGGGCCCCAGCCGCTCGGCCAGGATTTCGCGCGCGCGTTCGCCGATCGCGGCCAATTCGCCGGGCGTGCGCCGGAGCATCCGAAGAGTAGGTAAATCCGACCAGATGTCGGCGCCACGCAGATACAGGCGCAGCGTCGCCTCGAGCGCCGCCAGCGTCAGCTTGTCGCAGCGCAGCGCACGCTTGAGCGGATTGGCCTTGAGCCGCGCCACCAGCGCGCGCCGGCCGACGATGATTCCGGCCTGCGGACCGCCCAGCAGCTTGTCGCCGGAAAAGGTCACCAGCCCGGCGCCGGCCGCGATACGCTCGGCGACCAGTGGCTCGCGCGGCAGGCCGTGGACGCTCAGATCGGTAAGCGCGCCCGCACCCAGGTCCTCCATCACGGGCAGGTTATGCGCCCGGCCGAGCTCAACCAGTTCGCTGAGTTCGACCGCCGCGGTGAAGCCGACGATGCGATAGTTCGATGGATGCACTTTGAGCAGCATCGCGGTGTCGGGTCCGATGGCGCCGGCGTAGTCGCTCAGATGAGTCCGGTTGGTGGTGCCGGCTTCCCGCAGGCGCGCGCCGCTGCGCGCCATCACGTCCGGGATCCGGAACGAACCGCCAATTTCGACCAGCTCGCCGCGCGAGACGATCACTTCGCGCCCGTCGGCGATCGAGTTGAGCGCAAGCAGCACGGCGGCGGCGTTATTGTTGACCACGGTGGCGGCTTCGGCGCCGGTCAGCGCGCACAATTCCTCTTCGACGATCGCGTCGCGATCGCCGCGGCCGCCGCGGTCGAGGTCGTATTCGAGATTGACCGGCGATCGCGCCGCCAGCACCATCGCGGCGATCGCGCTCTCGGCCATGATCGCCCGCCCCAAATTGGTATGCAGGACCACGCCGGTCGCGTTGACCACCGGCCGCAACGCCGGCTGGTCGGCCGCGATCGCGCCGCGAGCCATCCGCACGACCTCGGCCACCAGTTGCTCGCGCGTCCGAGTCAGGTCGCCGCGGCCACTCGCGATCAGCTCGCGCAGCGTGGCTTGCGCCTGGCGGATGACGAGCTTCAGATAGGCGTGGCCGAAGCCGGCCAGCGCGGGGTCGCGATGCGCCGCGCGCAGGCATTCGTCGACCGACGGCAGCATCCGCAGAACGCGCGCGGATCCATCGCCGGCGGGCACGTCAGGCTTTTTGCTTTTACTCCGTTCGGCCATGCGTCCCGATTATAGCTCGTGCGGCTGCCCGCGGCCCGCGCTCGCTTCGCCGCGGACGACGACGCATCAGACCGCGCGCGCAGCCCACCGGCAATCGCCGCTTTGACGCGCGCCGCCGCCGCCTCATGCGGTACGGATCGTTGACGCCGCTTCGGCCACGGCCTGCGCCTCGGCGAACAGCTTGAGCCGCGTGAGCAGCAGCACGGCGCAGGCCAGCGAGACCGCGCCGCAAGCGACCACCGCCGTCTGCGTGCTCAAATGCTCGCCGATATAACCGACCATCAGCGCGCCGATCGGCGCCATCCCGATGAACGACAGGGTGTAGAAACTCATGACGCGGCCGCGCAGTTCGTCGCTGACGAATAGCTGGAGCATGGTGTTGGTCGTCGCCATGTAGTTGATCAGGCCCGCGCCGATAAACATTTGCGTGGCCATTGAGACGACCATCGAGTTCGAGAGGCCGAAGGCGATGATCGCGATCGCCGTCATAAACAGGCCGAGCGTCAGATTTTGCCGTAGACCGCGTGCCGTGCCCGATCGCGCGGCCAGCGCGACCGCGCCGAGCACCGCACCGACGCCTTGCGCCGCCATCAACAGACCGTAGCCGCGCGCGCCGGAGTGCAGGATATTGCGCGCCACCACCGGCATCAGCACGCTGTATTGCACGCCGAAGCCGCTGTTGATCGCGACCAGAACCAACAGATAGTAGGTCGGGCGATGCTCCCAGACATAGGTCATCCCCTCGCCCAGGCGCTTGAGCATGCTGGCGCCGACCATCGCCGCGGTCTTGCGCGGCAGATCCATCGCGAACAGGCTCCAGATCACCGCGAGATAGCTCACGCCATTGAGGAAAAAGCAGGTCGCGGTGCCGACCAGCGCGATCAGGATGCCGGCGATCGCCGGCCCGATGGTGCGTGCGCCATTGAACATCATGGAGTTCAGCGCGATCGCGTTGGGCAGATCCTCCATCCCGACCATCTCGACCACGAAGGCCTGGCGCCCCGGCATATCGAATGACGAAACGACTCCGTTGAAGGCCGCCAGAATGATCACGTGCTCGACCCGCACCGCGCCGGTCCAGGTCAGCGCGGCGAGCACGAAGGCGCTGAGCATCAGCAGCACCTGCGCCACGATAATCAGGCGGCGGCGATCGACGTGATCGACAATCACGCCGGCGAACAACGCAACCAGCAGGATCGGCACGTAGTTGGCGAAGGTCACCACGCCGAGCATCAGCGGCGAGTTGGTCAACTTCAGCACCAGCCACGACTGCGCCACGGTCTGCATCCAGGTGCCGGTGAGCGAGGTGAGCTGGCCGACGAAAAACAGGCGGAAGTTGCGATGGCGCAGGGCGCGGAAGGCGGCGAGCCATCCGCGCGCGATCTCCCGGGGCGCTTCGACGGCGGCGGGCTGCGCGGCTTCGGCGTCGGGCGAGGTCTCGATTACTTCATCATGCATCGCGAACGGCTCAGTCTGGCAAACCCGGCGGCGCAGCGCGAGCGCCATCGATCGTGGTCGATCGCGATTGTCACGAATTCGCGCACCATCGATTCGAATTCGCGGCGGATTGCGGACGCGGCGGCGCGCTGCGGACGACTCCGCGCGCTTCGGCGGGTCGCGGCGGGACGGGCGCGCGGGCCGCGCGAGCGGCTTTGGCGACAATCCTAAACCTGTTCACGCGGCTGGCACTGCTGGGATACAATCGATTAGTTAAGAGGCTCCAATGTGCAGGGCCGGACGCCGCGATCGCGCGCGTCCGGTGCGAGGTCTATGCATCATGTTTGGTGAAATCGCGCCACGCACCCGCGCGCCACGGGTGCCGTTCGTTTCGATCGAAGAGGCGCTCGAGGAGACCCGCCGCGGCCGCATGGTCATCCTGATGGATGACGAGAACCGCGAAAACGAAGGCGATTTCTGCATGGCCGCGGAAAAGGCCACGCCCGAAGCGATCAACTTCATGGCCAAGCACGGCCGCGGACTGATCTGCCTGCCGATGTCGGGCGATCGCATCGATCAGCTCGGCCTCAACATGATGGTCGGGGACAACCAGGCGCCGCTCGGCACCGCTTTCACGATTCCGATCACCGCGCGCCGCGCCGCCGGCTCGGGCATTTCGGCCCACGACCGCGCGACCACCATCCTGCAGGCGGTCCGCGAAGACGCCACCGGCGCCGAGTTCATCACGCCGGGCTATGTCTATCCCTTGCGCGCGCGCGACGGCGGCGTGCTGGTGCGCACCGGCCAGACCGAGGGCGGCGTCGACCTCGCGCGCCTGGCGGGGCTCAAGCCGGCCAGCGTCATCTGCGAGATTCTCAAGGAAGACGGAACCATGGCGCGGCGCGACGATCTGGTCGAAGTCGCGCGTCTCCACGGACTCAAAATCGTCACCGTCGCCGACATCATCGAATACCGCCTGCGCAACGAGACCATGGTCCAGCGGATTGCCGAGGCGCGGCTGCCGACCGCCTTCGGCGAGTTTCGCGCCTGCGTTTACCGCAACCGCGTCGATCAGAGCGAACATCTGGTGATGGTCATGGGCACGATCGATCCGGAGGCGCCGATCCTGGTGCGCGCGCATCGCGAGTATCTGCCGGGCGACGTCTTTGGCTATACCAAGCGCAATACGCGCAGCCTCCTGCAGGCGGCGATGAAGCATATCGCGTCGGTCGGATGCGGCGTGATCCTCTACCTCAAGCGCGAGTCCGACACCATCGCCAACGATATCGACGGCGGTCCGCGCCGCGTCATCCGCCGCGCCAGCACGCGCTTCAACGCGCCCGAGGCCGACTTCCGCGACTACGGTATCGGCGCGCAGATTCTGCGCGACGTCGGCGTGCGCCGCATGATCCTGCTGACCGATCGGCCGCCGCGGCTCGCCAATCTGCCCGGCTACGGACTCGAAATCGTCGACAGCGCGCCGCTTTCGGTCAACGGTGAAGCCCCCCTCGACGGCTAGCCCGGCGGGCCCGCGCCAACTTCGCGCCTGCGCGCGCAACGCGTCGATACGCTGCGTCCGGCGCGCGCGCTTGGCCGCGATCGTCGTCGCGCTCGCGCTGCTCATCCGGGCGCCGCGCGCCGCAGCCGCGCCGCCCGATTCGGCCAGCGTGGTCACGCTCGAAGCGGCGACGCTCGATCATCCCTTGCACGCCGGCGCGTCCGCGCTGTTGCACGTCGGCGCGCGCATCGCCGACGGATGGCATATCAACTCCGACCGCCCGATCGGCGCCTACTACATCGCGACCCGGCTCAGCGTGACGCCGCCCACCAGCGTCACGGCGGGCGCGGTCAGCTATCCGCCGGCGCAACTCGTGACGCTCGCCTTCGCCGGCCATGACCAGCTTTCGGTCTTCACCGGCAAGGTCGCCTTCACGGTACCGATGGCGGCCGCGGCCGCCTGGCGCAGCGACGTCGGCGCGCCGGCCAAGATCACGCTTAAATTTCAGGCCTGCAACGATCAGCAATGCCTGCGGCCGGCGTCGCTCGCCGCGACAATCGATCTCGCCTCGGCCGCGACTATTGGCGCGGCGGCCGACGAGGCCGCATCGGACACCGCCGCGACGGTCGGCCGCGCGCCAGCGGCAGCGGGCGTCGCGTCGGCGCCGGACGACGACGCGATCGCGCGGGTCTTCGCCACGCATGGCTACGGCCTGGGCTTTCTGCTCGTGCTGCTCGGCGGGCTCGCGCTTAACCTGACGCCGTGCGTCTATCCGTTGATTGGCGTCACGATCGCGTATTTCGGCAACGAGGGCGGCGGACCGCGCAAGGTGGTCGCGCTCGCGATGGTCTACGTGCTCGGCATCGCGCTGATGTTCTCCGCCGTCGGTGTCGCGGTCGCGCTGGCGGGCGGGCTGTTCGGCGCGGCGCTGCAAAATCCTTACGTGCTGATGGCGATCGCCGCGATGCTGCTGACGCTGGCGGCGTCGAGCTTCGGCCTGTTCGCCTTGCAGCCGCCGCAATGGATCATGCGCCGAGCCGGAGTCGCGCGGCCGGGCTACGCCGGCTCGCTCGTGATGGGTCTCGGGATGGGCGTGGTCGCGGCACCGTGCATCGGGCCGATCGTGCTGGGGCTGCTCCTGATGGTCCAGCGCAGTGGCAGCGCGATCTTCGGCTTCGCGCTGTTCTTCACGCTGGCGATCGGAATGGGCCTGCCGTACGTCGGGCTGGCGCTCGCCGCCGGCAGTATCCGGCGGCTGCCGCGGTCGGGCGAATGGCTAGCGTGGATCGAGCAACTGTTCGGCTTCGTCCTGGTCGGTATGGCGCTCTATTTTCTCGATCCGCTCGTGCCGCATCGGCTGATCACCCGATCGCTGCCATTTTACGCCGCCGCGGTCGGCCTCTTCCTCGGCTTCGTCACGCGTGCCGGCCGCAACTGGCGGCCGTTCGTGATCTTCCGCACGGCGCTCGGCGTCGCCGCCGCCGTCGCCCTGATCTTACTCACAATGCAATTGCGCGCCGCGCCGCCTGCCGCGCTCGCCTTTGCGCCTTTCGATCCCACGCTGCTCCAGACGGCCCGCGCCGCGCATCGGCCGGTGGTCCTGGACTTCAGCGCCGACTGGTGCGTACCCTGCCGCGAGATGGAGCGGACGACGTTCGTCGATCCGGCGGTGATTCGCGCGGCGGCGGGGGTGACGCTGCTGCGCGCCAATCTGACCGCGGAGAATCCGGCCAACCAGGCGCTGATCAAAGAGTTCGATATCGCGGGCGTGCCGACGACCGTGTTTATCGATTCCACCGGTGCGATTCGCAAGCGCCGCGTCGGCTACGTGGGACCGGCCGAGTACCTCAAAGATCTGCGCCTCTACGAGTAGACGGGGGTGTCGAAGCGTTGCGGGCGCGCGGATTTCACGGCCGCGCCAGTCGCCGCGAATCGAGGCTAACTGCGAGCCGGGCGCACGCCGTCCGTAAACTCCAGTCAGTGTGACGATACATTGTTTTATTTAACCCGAGATTTATCTCTGTTTGCGGTCCCATTCGTGGGTAGATGTCGCAGTCGGATTAATAAGAGAAACTAGCTACTTTAATGCCTCTGTCGAGTTTTAATCAAATGATGTTTGATTTATCCATAAATCGGCTGACGCTTCCTTTACTCGATAGCTGAGCGAGGGTAGACTCTAGGTTGGTTCTATGGCGGATTCGGGGGGTCGGATCGGTTCTTTCCTCTTATGACAAACAAAGCATCTTCTGACGGGTACGGCGCCGATTCAATTCGCGTTCTCGAGGGGCTGGAGGCGGTGCGCAAACGCCCCGGCATGTATATCGGCGACACCTCGGAACGCGGGCTGCATCACCTGGTTTCTGAGATTGTCGACAACTCGGTCGATGAAGCGCTGGCGGGTTTCTGCACGACGATCGGAGTGGTCATCATGGCCGACGATCGAATTTCGGTCGAGGACAATGGCCGCGGCATCCCGGTCGGACCGCATCCGACGGAAAAGCGCGACACGCTCGAAGTGGTGCATACGGTGCTGCACGCCGGCGGCAAGTTCGATCGCGGCGCCTACAAGGTCTCGGGCGGACTGCACGGGGTCGGCGCGTCGGTGGTCAATGCGCTGAGCGAACAGTTCGAGGTCGAGGTCCACAAGAACGGGCGGATCTATTTTCAGAGCTACCAGCGCGGCGCGCCCAGGCACAATGTCGAGGAGCGCGGCGCGACCAAGAGCAGCGGCACGCGCACGGCGTTTTCGCCCGACCCGACGATTTTCAAAGAGGTGGTCTTCAAGTACGAGATTATCGCGCGCTATCTGCGCGAGATGGCCTACTTGAACGCGGGCCTGCGGATCACGCTGCGCGACGAGCGCATCGGCAAGAGCGAAGAGTTCCATTACGAAGGCGGCATCGCCGAGTTCGTCGAGTCGCTGAGCAAGGCCAACGAACCGCTGCACGACGTGATCTTCTTCAAGGGCGTGCGCGAGACCATCGATATCGAGGCGGCGCTGCAATGGACCGATGCCTACCACGAAACGATCGCCACGTACGCCAACAATATCCATACGATCGAGGGCGGCACCCATCTGACGGGCCTGCGGTCGGCGCTTACGCGCACGCTCAACAGCTACGCGGCGAAAAATAATCTGTTCGCCAAGAACAAGGATTTGCACCTCGAGGGCGACGACACGCGCGAGGGCCTGATCGCCATCATCAGCGTCAAGATTCCCGAGCCGCAATTCGAGGGCCAGACGAAGACCAAGCTCGGCAACTCCGAGGTCGAGGGACTGGTCTCGGGGCTGGTCAACGAAAAGCTCGGCGAGTATTTCGAGAAGAATCCGGGCGTTGCCAAGCGGATTATCGGCCGCGCGGTCGAGGCCGCCACGGCGCGCGAGGCGGCGCGCAAGGCCAAGGATCTCGTGCGGCGCAAGGGCGCGCTCGATTCCGGATCGCTGCCGGGCAAGCTGGCCGACTGCCAGGAGCGCGACCCTGCGCGCAGCGAACTGTTTATCGTCGAGGGCGATTCGGCCGGCGGCTCGGCCAAGCAGGGGCGCGACCGCCGGGTGCAAGCGATTCTGCCGCTGCGCGGCAAGATTCTCAACGTCGAACGCGCGCGCATCGACAAGGTGCTCTCATCCAACGAATTGCGCACGCTGATCACGGCGCTCGGGATGGGTATCGGCGAGGAAAAGGATCCGGCCAAGTTGCGCTACCACACGATCGTGATCATGACCGACGCGGACGTCGACGGGTCGCATATCCGCACGCTGCTGTTGACCTTCTTCTTCCGCCAGTTCCCGGAGATTATCGAGGGCGGCTATCTGCACGTCGCGCAGCCGCCGCTGTTTCGCGCAAAGAAGGGCAAGAGCGAGCGCTATCTCAAGGACGAGGCGGCGCTCGAGGACTATCTGACCGATCTCGGCGCCGAAGCGGTAACGCTCGAAGTCGGCAAAGCTGACAGTGCCAAAGCAGATAGCGGAAAGAATGACAGCGGCAAAAATGACAGTGGCAAAAATAAGGATGCGCGCGAGTACAAGGGCGCCGCGCTCAAGGCGCTGGTGCGCAAGGCGCTGCATCGCGAGCGGATGTTCGACAACCTGGTGCGGCGCTCCAAGGAGCACGCGATCGTCGCGGCGATTGTGGCGCTGGTCGCGCAAAAAACCATCAGCGCCGAGAGCCTGCGCGATCGGGCCGAGACCGAGGCGGCGGCCGAAGCCATCCGGCGCGAAGTAATCAAGGGTCAAACCGGGGCATCCAATCTGGTCTGCCGCATCGAGGCCGACGGCGACGCCGCCTGGCGCGCCATCTTCAGCCATACGAATAACGGCATGACGCCGCCGACGGTGGTCGACCTGACGCTGATCCAGTCGGGCGAGTTGCGCGAAATCCGCCGTCTCGACGCCGATCTTGAATCTTTCAAGGCGCCCTACAAGCTGCGCACCGGCGACGCCGAGCGCACGGTCGACTCGCTCAAGGCGGTCGCCGACGAGGTGCTGGCGGCGGGCCAGAAGGGCGTCGAAGTCCAGCGCTACAAAGGTCTCGGCGAGATGAATCCGGAGCAGTTGTGGGAGACCACGATGAATCCGGAGAAGCGATCGATGCTCAAGATGGAGGTCGGATCGCAGGAGGCGGCCGAGGAGATTTTCACGCGCCTGATGGGCGATCAGGTCGAGCCGCGCCGCCAGTTTATCGAGGAAAACGCGCTCAACGTCAAAAACCTCGACATCTGATGGACCGCAGCGGCTATGCGGCGGTTGTAGTGAAGGCGCACGGAGGCGAATTCGACCGACTCAGCGGAATTTCGGGCGCGCTACTATGAAAAAAAATTCAAAGGTCGTTCGGTTGCACGGAGAAGATATCGAACTACCGCTTGCGGACAATACTTCGGAGGCTCTTCAGATCTACCGCGCGGCGAATGAACGCTTCCGCGAAGCGCCGTGGCCGGCGCCGTTCAATTGCACGCGGCATGAGGTACGCCTCGGGGACGCCCGCGATCTCTCTTTCGTTCCAGACGAATCGATCCAACTGGTGGTCACGTCGCCGCCCTATTGGACACTGAAAGAATATCCCGGCGCGGACGCCCAGCTCGGCTCAATCGAGGACTATGAACTTTTTCTGGAGAGCCTCGATCGCGTGTGGAAAGAATGCGAACGAATACTGGTTCCCGGCGGACGCGTCTGCTGCGTCGTAGGTGACGTATGCCTGCGGCGGCGAGAAGCTGGCCGGCATTATGTAATGCCCCTTCATGCCGATATCCAGGTGCGCGCACGGCGAACGAGTCTTGATGTCCTTACACCGATTATCTGGCATAAAATCGCCAACGGTGTGACTGAGACACCGGGCAACGGGGCGGGTTTCTATGGAAAGCCATTTCAACCAAATGCAATAGTAAAGAACGATATCGAATACATACTATTCCTGCGCAAAGGCGGGGAATACAGATCGGTCAAGCCTTTGCAAAAGGTATTATCGATTCTAACCAAAGAGGAAATGCAAAGTTGGTGGCGATCGGTATGGACCGACGTGCGCGGCGCGTCGACCAAATCCGGCCACCCGGCGCCCTATCCACCGATTCTGGCGGAGCGGCTTATCAGGATGTTTTCATTTGCCGGGGACACCGTGCTCGATCCTTTCTGTGGTACGGGCAGCACGGCGATCGCGGCAATCACCGCTGGCAGAAACTCCGTCAGCGTCGATATTGAGCCGTCTTACGTCGATATAGCCAGACGCAATATTGACGGGGCAATTAGACAGGGGCGGATGTTCGGCGCGGTCGATGCGGTACTCGTCGATGCGGTACTCATGGAAGAAAGCCAGGGAAATGACCCTCGTCGAGTTCGGGGCCGGCATTGAAATACCGGTTGCTGGAGGCGTTTCGGCATCTCTTCGACGGACAACGGTATCTGCATCGGCGATCGAATCTCGGCGATCTCGTCGCGATGGAACTCTTCGAGGATATATATACTCTTGCCAGATCGAAAAGGTTCGTCGATCGAGTAGACAGCGGGCTGTCAGTAATGAACGTCGAGAATCGTCGTGTTGGCGTGAAGGCCAGGCGCGGTGACGGCAGCTTTGGCGAACTCGTCCCGAATGCGGAAGCGCGTTCGGATCGCGGCTTCGCGGTGCGGCGCGGCCCGATTGCGACGATCGAGCTGGGCGTCGAAGTGAAGATACTTTTCAAGGCAATGATCAAGCAGATCGACCGGGTGATAAATGACCTTCAGAAGCAGGTCGTTCATTTCACGTCGAAGCGTGGCAGAGCACTTTGCGTCGGAATCGTGGGCGTCAATTTTGCCGACCACTGTACCTCTTATGAAGGGCGGAGGGCGTTCCGAACCGATGGCAAGAAATACCAACATCCGATCCATGAAGCTGCGGAAGCCGAATCGCGGTTGATGAGCCTGGCGGCACCAGCCTTCGACGAATTTCTCGTGCTCGAATTTGAAGCGGCGAATGAGCGCCCGTACCAATTCAAATGGCGCGACGAGAGCGCCATCAAGATGAACTACGGAGCAATCCTCGCGCGACTGAGTCAACATTATGAAGAGCGCTCTTAACCGGCGGATGCGCGGCGTTTTCGCCCAGGAGACCTTCGCTTGGAAATCGACGACGAAGAGCTAGTGCGGCTGTTGCGCGAGATGCGCCGCGACCTCGACCAGCTCACCCGGGTCTCGGCGAAGGCCGGCCGCCGCAACCGGGCTTTTTTCGAGAGCTTCGAGCGCGGACGCTTCTGGCGCCGCGCGGTGGTCGCGCTGCTCGCGATTATCGCGATCATCATGGTCGTGCAGACCTTTATCATGCTGGGCTACGGGACCGGCGGCGGCGACAGCGGCAATTCCGAAACGACCCAACGAATTCATTTGCGTGGCTGAAATAGATGGCTGAGACCAACGGCAACGAACCCCTTCGCAACGAACCGGCGCGCCTGACGATCGAAGCCGATATGCGGCAGTCCTACCTGGACTACGCGATGTCGGTGAATATCGGGCGCGCCCTGCCCGACCTGCGCGACGGCCTCAAGCCGGTCCATCGCCGGATCCTCTACGCGATGTTCCGCGAGGGGCTGCTCTCGTCGCGGCGCTACTCGAAATGCGCCGGCGTGGTCGGCGAAGTGCTCAAGCGGTACCATCCGCACGGCGACAGCGCGGTCTATGACGCGCTGGTGCGGATGGCGCAGCCGTTCAACCTGCGCTACCCGCTGATCGACGGCCAGGGCAACTTCGGCTCGATCGACGGCGACTCGGCCGCCGCCTACCGCTACACCGAATGCCGCCTGACGCGGCTGGCCGAGCGGATGCTGGCCGATATCGACAAGGAGACGGTCGATTTCGCCGACAACTTCGACGGCTCGGACCAGGAGCCCGAGGTGCTGCCCTCGCAGATCCCCAACCTGCTGATCAACGGTTCGGACGGCATTGCGGTCGGCATGGCGACGAATATCCCGCCGCACAATCTGGGCGAAGTCTGCGACGCGCTGCTCAGGCTGATCGAGCATCCCGACCTCACGCTCGAGCAGGTGCTCGACATCATCCCGGGGCCGGACTTTCCGACCGGCGGCCAACTGCTCGGACGGGCCGCGGTGCGCCAAGCCTATCTGAGCGGGCGGGGCAGCCTGATCATGCGCGCGACGGCGCGCATCGAGACCGACAAGCGGAGCTCGCGCGCGTCGATTATCGTGAGCGAGATTCCGTACCAGGTAAACAAGACGCGGCTCATCGAGCGGATCGCCGAACTGGTCAACGACAAGCGCATCGAAGGGATTAGCGATCTGCGCGATGAATCCGATCGCGACGGCATGCGGATGGTGATCGAGCTCAAGCGCGACGCCGAGCCCAAGATCGTGCTCAACCAGCTCTACAAAATGTCGCAGATGCAGTTGAGCTTCGGGCTGAACATGCTGGCGATCCATGAGGGGCGGCCGCGCGAGATGAGCCTGCTCGAGATGCTGCGCGAGTTCCTGCGCCATCGCCAGCGCGTGATCATCCGGCGATCGCAGTTCGAGCTGCGCCAGGCCGAGGCGCGGCTGCATATCCTCGAAGGGCTGCTGATCGCGCTCAAGAATCTCGACGCCGTGATCCGGCTGATCCGGGCGTCGGAGGATGCCGAAGCCGCGCGCAGCGGGCTGATGCAGCGCTTTGCGCTGACCCAGGCGCAGGCCCAGGCGATCCTCGACTTGACGCTGCGCCGCCTGACCTCGCTCGAACGCGGCAAGATCGAGGCCGAATACGCCGAGACCCAGGCGACCATCACGCGGCTGCGCACGATCCTCGGCGACGAGCGCGAGCAGATGAAGATCATCGAGCAGGAGCTCAAGGAGATCCGCAAGGAATTCGCCGACGATCGGCGCACGCAGATTATCGAGGCCGAGGGTGACTTCTCGATCGAGGACCTGATCGTCGAGGAGGACGTGCTGGTGACAGTCACCCACGGCGGCTACATCAAACGCACGCCGCTGTCGCTCTATCGCACGCAGCGGCGCGGCGGCCGCGGCAAGATTGGCGCGAGCGCGAGCGCCGAGGACCTGGTCGAGCATCTGGTGGCGGTCGGCACGCACGACCGGCTGCTGTTCTTCACCAGCGCGGGCAAGGTCTACGAGAAAAAGGCCTACGAACTGCCCGAGGGCGGACGCGCCGCGCGTGGGCGATCGATCGCCAACCTGCTCAGCCTGGCGAGCGACGAAACGCTTTCGGCGTTTCTGCCGGTGCCCAAGGATATCGCGGGCAAGTACGTCTTCTTCGCGACGCGGCGCGGGCTGGTGAAAAAGACCGAGCTCGAGCAGTTCGCAAATATCCGCACGAACGGGATTATCGCGATCAATCTCGAAGACGGCGACCGGTTGATCGGCGTGCGCATCACCGACGGCGACCAGCATATCGTCCTGTCGACCCGCGAGGGCCAGGCGATCCGCTTCAAGGAGGAAGAGGCGCGTCCGATGGGCCGCGGCACCTACGGCGTGGTCGGCATGGAGCTCGAGTCGTATCCGATCAAGGACGGCAAGACCGTCACGCTGGTCAAGGACGAAGTGGTCTCGATCGCGGTATCGCGCCAGGACGAGACCCTGCTGACGGTCTCCGAGCGCGGCTTCGGCAAGCGCACCGAGGCGGCCGAGTATCGCCTGACGCATCGCGGCGGCAAGGGCGTCATCACGATGAACGTGACCGAGCGCACCGGCAAGGTGGTCAACGTGCGCCAGGTCGGATCGGACGACACGGTGGTCCTGATCACCGACCGCGGCCAGGTCATCCGGCTGGCGGCGAAACAGGTGCGAATCACCGGGCGCAACGCGCAGGGCGTGCATCTGGTCAGGCTCGAAGAGGGCGAGCGGGTGCGCGCGGTGGCGCGGCTGGCCGAAGCGGAGGAGATCGACGAGCCCAACGGCGACGGCGGGGCCGCGGACGCATAGCGGTCCGCAATTCATAGGAGCTGAATTCACACGCGTGTAGCTTTTGGCTACCACATGATACGTTAAGGCATCGCAATTTTGAGAACACAGGAGCATCCGAGATGGCCAGCGCAAAACCAAAAGATAGTCTTAGTAAGTCGATCAAACCGCCAGCACCCTCTGGCGTAAAGCCGCCGCTACCTCCGCCTAAGGTCTATCCCGGTCAAACCAAGGAGAATTTGGGCACAAAACCGAACAAATAATATCTCAGGCGCGCCCAATGCTCTCCGCAGGTGTTCGCCTCCACACGATAATAGGCAGGCATCCAGGTGATTCCGACAACCTACCAAGGTATCCAAATCCTGCTCGTTCTCTTGCCAGGTTTCTTCACGGCGCGAATCGTCGGCGCGCTGACCGTGCGGCCAAATCAGACGGACCTTGATAAGGCAATCGAGGCGTTATTTTACAGTTTTTTTGTCTACTTCATTTGCGTTGTTTTTCTCCGGGTAAATCCGCTCGTTGTCGACATTAAAGTGAATGCGAAGTCGGCGACTTTAGATATAAATCCAGATTCGCTTCGCAACTTCGTGTCATGGGCGTTTGTGGTGGCAGGATCGCTCGGGCTGGCGATTAGTTACCTTTCCACCAATGACCTTGTCACCGGATTTCTGCGGTGGATTAAGGTTACCAAGCGTTCGAGCAGAATCTCTGTCTGGAGCGACGTCTTCCATGATCTCGATGAATTTGTGGTGGTCGAATTCACCGATGGCCGGAGAGTACGCGGCTGGCCCAGGATGTTCTCGGATACGCCTGAGGAGGGAAGTCTCTTCCTGGAAAAGGCGTCCTGGATCCTCGACGACGAAACCCCGGTCGAAATACATGGCGCGGGTATTTTGATCACGAAGAATCTGCGCATTCAAAGCGTTTCCTTCATCGACAGCAAATAGCGCGGCGGTGGACCTTGGCCGGCGCACGGCGCTATTAGAGTAGGTCATGCCACTCGACGTATCGCTGGTTGGAACCGCGGCCGAGCCGCGCACGAACGAGATTGACGCGCGCTGGACGATGGCCTACGCGGCCGCGCTCGGCGACCTGCACGAATGCTATATCGACACGCGCCGCGCCGGCGACATCGCGGTGCACCCGCTGTTCCCGGTCTGCGTCGAATGGCCGTCGGCCCTCGACTTGCGCAGCCGCTATCGCCACATGCTCGCGCCGGCCGAAGCGGCGCGCGGCGTCCATGCGACCCATCACACGATTATCCATCGCGCGTTGCGTCCGCCCGAGCGGGTGACGACGCGCGCGGTGATCGAGGGAATCGAGGCGCGCAAGCCGGGCGCCTACGAGGTCACCAGATTCGACACCGCCGATGCGGCCGGCGCGCCGGTCTGCACAACTTACTACGGCACTATCTATCGCGAGGTCGCGATCACAGGGACGGCGCGGCCGGCGGCGACGCCCGAGGTCCCGACGCTCAAGGCGACGCCGGCGCGGGCGCGGACGGAAATGCGCGCCATCGTCACGGCGGGCGCGGCCCACGTCTACACCGAATGCGCGCGCATCTGGAACCCGATCCATACCGACGCCAAGGTCGCCGCGGCGGCCGGACTGCCGGCGATTATGCTGCATGGCACGGCGACGCTCGCGCTGGCGGTCTCGCGGATCATCGCGGCGGAAGCGGGCAACGATCCCGAACGGGTCGCGGAGATTTACGCGCGCTTCGGCGCGATGGTCTTCATGCCGTCCGAGATGATCGTGCGGATAATTGCCCGCGAGCCGCATCGCGGCGGCGGCGCGGCGATCTTTTTCGAAGCGCTGAGCGCCGAGGGCGGCCGCGCGGTGCGCGACGGCGCGATCATCCTGCGGCCGTAGCGCTTGCACCGCATGAATTGACGGACAACGGTCGCCAGGCTTGCGCTGCGGGGCGCGCCTCGCGATCATCGATAGGCACAATTCTCGGCAAAGGCGGGTGAGCGTGGAGTGAAAGTCCGGGCCGCGGTGGCGCAGCGCGCGGAAGCGCCGCTGGAAATTACCGAAGTCGATCTCGACGGACCCAAGGCGGGCGAGGCGCTGGTCGAAATCAAGGCGACCGGCATCTGCCATACCGACGCCTACACGCTCTCGGGCAAAGATCCCGAAGGGCTGTTCCCGGCGATCATGGGCCATGAGGGGGCGGGCGTGGTGGCCGAGATCGGGGCGGGCGTGACGACGCTGAAGCCAGGCGATCACGTGATCCCGCTCTACATCCCGGAATGCCGCAATTGTCCGTCGTGCCTGTCGGGGCGGACCAATCTGTGCACGGCGATTCGCGAGACCCAGGGGCGCGGCGTGATGCCCGACGGGACCAGCCGCTTCCGCCTCGGCGGCCATCCGATTCACCATTACATGGGCACCTCGACGTTTGCGAATTTCACGGTGGTGCCGGAGATTGCGCTGGCGAAAATCCGCGCCGACGCGCCGTTCGACAAGGTCTGCTACATCGGATGCGGCGTGACCACGGGGATCGGCGCGGTGATCAATACCGCCAAAGTGCAGGTCGGCGATCGCGTAGCGGTCTTCGGCCTGGGCGGGATCGGGCTCAACGTGGTGCAGGGCGCGCGGATGGCGGGCGCGGCGATGATCGTGGGCGTCGACCTGAATCCGGGACGGCGCGCGATGGCGGAAAAATTCGGCATGACGCATTACGTCAACCCGGCCGAGGTGCGCGGCGATCTGGTGCCGTGGATTGTCGATTTGACTAAGGGCGGCGCCGACTTCGCCTTTGAATGCGTGGGCAACGTGAAGCTGATGCGCCAGGCGCTCGAATGCTGCCAGCGCGGATGGGGCACGTGCGTGATCGTCGGGGTGGCCGGTGCGGGCGAGGAGATCGCGACGCGGCCGTTTCAGTTGATCACCGGGCGGACCTGGAAAGGTACGGCCTTTGGCGGCGCGAAGAGCCGGCGCGACGTGCCGAAAATCGTCGACTGGTACATGGAAGGACGCATCAATATCGACGACCTGATCACGCATACCATGCCGCTCCAGCGGATCAACGAGGCGTTTGAGCTGATGCATCAGGGGAAGTCGATCCGCAGCGTAGTGATCTACTGAGCGGCGCGCCGGGCGATGCGGCGGCGCAACTCACCCGCAAATAGCTAATTGATCGATCCGTCGACGCGGCCATAGAGTGATTCATACGATCGAGCCGAGGGTCGAGGCGGGCGGCGCGAACGGCGATCCGTTCCGCGGCGGAACCGGAGTGGCGGGATAAGATGCGGCGGAGCGGGAGACGGATGACCACGCAATACATTGCCGGCCCGACCGGCGTGGCACACGGCGCGCTGATCGCGATTATACTGATTGCGGTCGCGGCGGGCGCCAGCGGATGCTCGCTGTTCCATCACGAATCCCCGCAGCAGAAGTTCCTCGACGCACTCAACCGCGGCAACGCCGCGGAGGCGAGCCAGATGTGGCTGACGATGAGCCCGGAAAGTCGCGCCAACCTGTCGCACAGCCAGGGCCTGACGCCGAATCTGTCGCCCGAGGAGATCCAGGCCCAGGTGCTGCGGCATGAAAAGGAAAGGGCCGCCGCCGAGGGCGACGACACCGAATCCGCGATGGGCGACAGCGACGACGGCGATGTCACCGCGGAGCAGATCGAAACGCCGGCGCAAGACGACGATCGGTCCGACGGCAAGCTCTCGAATCTTCCCTCCTACAATCCTCCCGGGTCCACGGAAACGGCGCCGGAGAGCGACTCGCATTAGCCGCGCGTGAGGCTGGGCGCGGCACCATGGCGCGATGGCGGTGAGACGGCGATGGTTATCCGCGCTGACCCTCGGGTGGGCGTTGGCGATGCCGTGCGGTGCGGCGCGCGCGGCCGCCGCTGCGCCGGGACCGGCCGCGATTTGCGGACCGTTCGGTGACGCGCCGGCGCAACTGATCGCGAACGTCGTACCGCAATGCGTGGGCGGCGTGCGGATCGGCCCGTGGAAAGACTCCGCGAGCAACGATCGCTACGCCTGTCTGTATGAGCCGCCGCTGGCCGCGTCCGGCAAGCCACTGCCGCTGGTGGTGTATCTGCATCCATCGCTGGCCCGCGCCGGCAGCGTGAGCCAAATGACCAATCTGCTCGATTTTCTCAAGACCGCGAACGTCAGCGACGACCCGGCGCGGCCCGGCTTTATCCTGCTGGCGCCCGCGGGCCGCGACACCACGCATCACTACCCGCCGCCGGATCACAAGGGTACCGGATGGGACATCTGGTACCGGCAAATGAGCGCGGCCGGCGCGGTCAAAATCGGCGCGACGGTCTACCCGGAAAATGTCGACGCGGCGACGATCGATCATTTTATCGCGGCCGCGATCGCGACCCGCAAAGTCGATCCGCGGCGCGTCTATCTAACCGGATGGTCCAACGGCGGATCGTTCGCCTATCTCTACGGGCTGAACCGGCCCGCGATCGCGGCGGTCGGAGTCTATTCGTCGCCCGATCCGTTTCAGCTCGGCTACGATCCGTGCCCGCAAGTACCGGTCAGCGGCGCGCCTGCGAACGATCGGCAATTGCAAATTTTCAATCCTGGCGTGCCGACCTACCAGGTGCATAACAGTTGCGACATTGCGGGGACCTGCCCGAACGTGCAATTTTTTGTCGGCCAACTCGCCGGGATGGGCGCGGATGCGTCGGCCACGATCATCGATCGCGACGAGCGCGGGACGGCCAGTTGCACGGCGCTTTGCGGCACCGACCCCAATGGCGGCACACGCCATCCGCTCCTGGCGATGATCGGCGTGGCGCGTCATATACGCTGGCCGAAGCCGTGGACGGCGGCGATTCTGGATTTCTTCCGGCGTCATCCGCTCAAGGCACCTCCGGGCTAGCATCAACCGGTAGCGGAGAATTGCGATGGACTTCAGCTTCAACCCCGACCAGCAGATGCTGCGCGATACGCTCGCCGAATTCGCCCGGCGTGAACTCGCGCCGGCCTACGCCAGCCGCGACACGGACGAGGACTTGCCGCGCGACGTGGTGCGCCGGATCGGCGCGTTGGGGCTGCTGGCGCCGATGGTCGATCCGCGCCACGGCGGGCAGGCGCTCGATTACGTCGCGCTGGGTATCGCGTTCGAGGAGTTTGGGCGCCACGACTTCAACGCGGCGTATGTGCTGCTGCTCGCGGCGCTGGTCGGCGCGATCATCGATGCGCGTGGCGACGAGCGCCAGAAGAGCGCGTGGCTGCCGGCCATCTGCAGCGGCGCGGTGGTGCCGGCGCTGGGCGTGACCGAGCCGTCGGGCGGATCGGACGCGGCGCACGTCAAGCTGAGCGCGCGGCGCGACGGCGATCACTACATCCTGGATGGCGAGAAAAGCTCGATCTCGTTCGCCTCGTGGGCGGATTCAATCCTGGTGCTGGCGCGCACCGGCACGCTCGAACAGGGCGCGCACGGGGTCAGCGCTTTCTACGTCGATCTGCATTCGCCGGGGGTGAGCCGCGCGCGCTTTCGCGACCTCGGCACGCGCGCGATCGGGCGCGGCCAGTTGTTCTTCGACGGGGTGCGGGTGCCGGCCGACGCGCGGGTCAGCGCCGAGGGCGCGGGCTTCGTCCAGGTGATGCAGGGCTTCGACTTCAGCCGCTCGCTGATCGGCCTGATGTGTATCGGCGCGGCACAGCAGAGCGTCGACGAGACCTGCCAGTACGTATCCGAGCGACAGGCGTTTGGCGGCAGCCTGGCGCGCTTCGAGGGCGTGTCGTTTCCGCTGGCCGAGGCGGCGGTGCAACTGCGCGCGGCACGGCTCCTGTGCTACGAGGCGCTGTGGCTCAAGGATCGCGGCGAGCCGCACGGATGGCTGGCGGCGGGATGCAAGTGGTGGGCGCCCGAACTCGCCGTCAAGGTGATCCATCAGTGCCTGCTGCTGCACGGACATCTCGGCTTCAGCCTCGACCTACCGCATCAGCAGCGCATGCGCGACGTGATCGGTCTCGAGATTGGCGACGGCACCGCGCAGATCATGAAGCTGCTGGTGGCACGCGCACTGCTCGGCAACGCGGCGCGCGGCTACTGACGATCTGTCGGCGGGGCGTTGCGCTAGCGATGGCGCAATTGAATCGCCTCGGCGACGCAAGCTCACCGCGGCTGAATAGCGCTGCGCGCGGACGGCACTGCGGCGGCGTCAGTGTCAGTGCGGCCGATGCGCGGCGAAGCGCAGCCGGATGTAATCGCCGGTCCAGCGCTCCTGCTCGTCGCAGAGCACTGGCCGCAGCCTGGCGACCACTTCGGCGATCGCCGCGGCGCGATCGGTAGCCGGCAAACGCTTGAGCAGCGGCTGTCCGAACACCTCGATCCATCCGGCCATGTCGGTCGGCAGCGCCGTCGGGCGCGGAATCAGCTCGATATAATCGACGACCAAGCCGGCCCGCGTAAGCCGTGCGCGGTAGTCGCCGACGGTCGGGAAGTACCACGGAATGGCGGATGCCGCGTCGCCGATGCCACGGCGCTCGAGCGTCGCGACCATCGCGACCACGATCGCCGCGACGCATCCATGCCCGCCCATTTCGGCGACGAAGCGGCCGCCCGGCTTGAGCGCGCGCACCACGCCCGCGATCACCGCGTCGGGATCGCCTTTCATCCAATGCAGTGCGGCATTGGAAAAGACCGCGTCGAACTCGCCGGCGAACTCGAGTTGTGCGCCGTTCATCACGCGCGCCGCCAGGCCGCGCCGCTGCGCCGCCGCGATCATGTCGGGCGAGGCGTCGACGCCGATGACGGCCACGCCGGCCGCGGCGATTTTTTCCGTCAGCACGCCGTCGCCGCAGCCGAGGTCGAGGATGCGCTCGCCGGGACGCGGCTTGAGCAGTTCGAGCACCGGCTGGCCGAGCGTCGGCACGAAGTGCGCGTGATGGGCGTAGCGATCGGCCTGCCATTCCTGGGTCGGTTTTTCCTCTGCTGCCATTGACGCTCCGATATTCATGGTGTGACGTGGAGTAGAGAATGATTTATGCGCGCGAGGCGCCCGGCCGCAAGCGCGAATCGATCAATTTTGGTACTTGCGAAGCACCCGCGTGGACGATTATGGTGCGCTATTGCTTAACCGCACCCGCATAATTGCACGCTCTCCGCCGCGCGATCCGCATTGGGCTGGCGCCGACCGGCGCCATTGCGAAGCCGCGTCCAATCCACCGGCTGCCGCGCGCCGTATCTCAAGGTAGAGCCGGGTGCCGAACACTCCAGCCACGCAACCGTCCGACGAGGCGGTAATACTCGCCATCGCCAGCGGTGATCAGGGCGCGCTCCGCGTGCTCAATCAGCGCTATGGGCACGCGCTCGCCGCGGTGGCCGAGCGTATCGTGGGCGATCGGGGCGATGCCGAAGAGGTCGCCGCCGATGTTTTGTGGCAGGCGTGGCGCCAGGCCGTTGCCTTCGATCGCTCGCGCGGTTCGGTCGGCGCGTGGCTGATGATGCTGGTGCGCAGCCGCGCTATCGACCGGCTGCGCGCGCGCAAGGCCCGCGAGATCGTGCGCGAGCAGCCGCTCGAGCAGATCGATACGCCCGACGCGACCGCCGAGATCCATCTTGCGGAGCGCCGGCGCGTGGTCGAATCGGCCCTGGCAAAGTTGCAGGATAACGAGCGGAGCGTGCTCGAACTGGCCTATTTTTCCGATCTCTCGCAGTCGGCGATTGCGGAGCGCACAGGGTTGCCGCTGGGCACGGTCAAAAGCCGTATCCGCAGCGCCCTGATCAAAATGAAGGAGGGTCTCAAGGGACACGGCGACTAGGCGGCGATGGATCACGAAGAGCTAAAAGATCTGCTGCCGCTCGCGGCGCTCGGCCGCCTCGAGGGCGACGAGCAGCGCGCGCTGGATGCGCATCTCGCCACCGGCTGCGACGAGTGCGAGGCCGAGTTGCGCGACCTGCGCGAAACGCTGGCCGCGATGGCGATGAGCGAGGCCGGCGACGGGCCGGCCGACCGCATCTGGCGGCGGCTCGAGCAGCGGCTGGCCGGCGGCGAAGCCGATCAGCCCGAACGCGCGGAGATCGGCGACGCGCGACCCGCCAGCCATGCGGCCGATCGCGCGGCGCGCCCCGGGGTCGCGCGCGGATGGCGCGTGGCGACGGCGATCGCGACCGCCGCCGCGATCGTGCTCGCGGTGCTCACGGCAGATCTCGCCAACCGCCAGCAGATCGCGGAGAGCCGCATGGCCAGCCTCGAACAGCAATCGCGCACGCTGGTCGGTTTGCTCCGCGAGGGCAAGAACGAGGTGATCGCATTGCGCTCCCAGCTCGCCGCCCAGGGCCAATTGACCCGCGCCGTGCTCGCGCCCGACGCCCGCATGATTCGCCTCGGTCCGCTGGCGCCCGCGCCCAACGCGGCCGGGCTAGTCGCCGTCTCCGCGGCCGGCAATCACGCCGTGCTGCAGGTGGCCGGACTGCCGGCGCCGCCGCCGGGCAAGGAATATGAGCTCTGGTGGATCGGCGCGAAGAGCGGACCGGTCAAGGCGGCCCTGTTCGTCCCGGGCATCCAGGGCGCGGCGACTGTCGCCTCGACGCTGCCGCCGGCCGGCGAGCAATTGCTGGCCAGCGCAATCACGCTCGAACCGGCCGGCGGAGTCGATAAGCCGACCGGCGCGATGTATCTGAAGGGCGCGCCCTGAGCACCCCGTCGCGGCCCCGCTCGCACTAGGGAACCTCTGCACAAGGCTCTGCTGTCACCCTGAGCGCAGCGCATGGGTCC
>JADEYI010001105.1_pt1 | contig 24047 bp, 18 predicted proteins | sample 8542331 | NCBI WGS metagenome assembly JADEYI01 (sample SAMN16510988, study PRJNA670497) | mine drainage metagenome | isolation source: biofilm near Copperflume 1 | place: Germany: Marsberg coppermine Kilianstollen | collected 2018-02
CGTGCACCTGCGCCAGGATCGAGCCGCCGAGGCGGTTGCGGCGCCGGCCGAGGTCGATCAGCAGCAGCTCGGTTTCGCCCGCGTCGGTGCGCAGGCGCGGCGTGAGCGTGCCGCGTGCGTCGGTCGCCGGCGCAAACGCGCTCACCACCAGCGAAAGCGGCGCCACCACTTCCTTGCCGTCCCAGGCGGTGCGCATCGAGAGCGAATCCTTGCCCACCGGGATCGAGATTCCGAGCGCCGGGCACAGCTCCATCGCGACCGCGCGCACCGTGTCGTACAGCGCTGCGTCCTCGCCCGGATAGCCCGCGGCCGCCATCCAGTTGGCCGAGAGCTTGACCCGGTCGAGCCGCTCGATGCGCGCCGCGGCGAGATTGGTGATCGCCTCGCCCACCGCCATGCGGCCGGAAGCCGGTGCGTCGATCAGCGCCAGCGGCGCGCGCTCGCCGATCGCGTAGGCCTCGCCCGCATAGCCTTCGTAGTCGAGCAGCGTCACCGCGCAGTCGGCCACCGGCACCTGCCAGGGACCGACCAGGGGGTCACGCGCGCTCAAGCCGCCCACCGTGCGGTCGCCGATCGCGATCAGGAACATCTTGCTCGCGACCGTTGGATGGCGCAGCACGCGCAATGCGGCCTCCTCGAGCCGGACGCCGTCGAGCGCGAACGGCTCGCGGGCCGGGGCGAGGCGCTTCACGTCGCGCAGCATCTTCGGCGGCTTGCCCAGGATCACCCCGAGATCCACATCTACCGGGTCCTGCTCGAGCAGCGGGTCGGCGACCACCAACCTGCCGTCCGCGCGCGCCGCGCCGAGCACCGCGAACGGGCAACGCTCGCGCTCGGCGAGGGCGCGAAAGCGCTCGAGGGAGGCCGGCGCGATCGCGAGCACGTAGCGCTCCTGCGCCTCGTTGCACCAGATCTCGCGCGGCGACATGCCCGAGTCCTCCGACGGCGCGGCGCGCAGGTCGAGCTGCGCGCCGCGGCCGGCCGAATGCACGATCTCGGGCAGCGCGTTGGAGAGGCCTCCGGCGCCCACGTCGTGGATCGACAGGATCGGGTTGTCGGCGCCGAGCTGCCAGCAGCGGTCGATCACCTCCTGCGCGCGGCGCTCGATCTCGGCGTTGCCGCGCTGAACCGAGTCGAAGTCGAGGTCGGCGGTGTTGGCGCCGGCGCCCATCGACGAGGCGGCGCCGCCGCCCATGCCGATCAGCATCCCGGGGCCGCCCAGCTGCAGCAGCAGCGTGCCTTCGGGCAGCGCCGACTTTTCGGTGTGCGCGGCGCAGATGTTGCCGATCCCGCCCGCAAGCATGATCGGTTTGTGGTAGCCGCGCGGCACCCCCCCCGCCCTGAGCTCGAAGCTGCGGAAATAGCCCGCGAGATTCGGGCGCCCGAACTCGTTGTTGAACGACGCCGCGCCGATCGGCCCCTCGAGCATGATCTCAAGCGCCGAGACGATGCGCGCGGGCCTGCCCGGGTCGTCGCCCTCCCACGGCTCGAGCGCGCCGGGAATTCGCAGGGCCGACACCGAGTAGCCGACCAGGCCCGCCTTGGGCCGCGCGCCGCGCCCGGTCGCGCCCTCGTCGCGGATCTCGCCGCCGGCGCCGGTCGCCGCGCCAGGAAAGGGCGAGATCGCGGTCGGGTGGTTGTGCGTCTCGCACTTGATGACCGCGTGGGTCAGCTCGCGCTTTGTTCCATAGATGTCTCTCGTGGGGTAAAAGCGCTCAATTTCGCGACCCTCGATCACCGCCGCGTTGTCGGAGTAGGCCACGATCGTGCCCTGCGGGTTCGCGGCGTGCGTGTGCCGGATCATGCCGAACAGGGAGTGCGGCTGCTTCTCGCCGTCTATGATCCAGTCGGCATTGAAGATCTTGTGCCGGCAATGCTCCGAGTTGGCCTGGGCGAACATCGTCAGCTCGGCGTCGGTCGGGTCGCGCCCGAGCGCGTCGAAGGCCTCGCGCAGATAATCGATCTCGTCCTCGGACAGCGCGAGCCCGAGCCGCAGGTTGGCCTCGGCGAGCGCGCCGCGCGCGACGCGTTCGAGCGGCCGCGGCGCGACGTGGCGGAACAGCTGCTCGGCGTCCTCCAGCGAGCCGAGCACGGTCTCGGTCATGCGGTCGTGCAGCGGTGCGGCGAGCGCGTCGCGCCTCGCCTGCCCGTCGATCTCCAGCGTGTAGGCCAGGCCGCGCTCGACGCGCAGCACCTCGGCCAGGCCGCAGTTGCGCGCGATGTCGGTCGCCTTGGACGACCAGGGCGAAATCGTGCCCAGGCGCGGCACCGCGAGGAACAGCTCGCCGCGCGCCGGCTCGGCCGGCGCGGGCTCGCCGTAGCGCAGCAGCCGCTCGAGCAGCGCGCGCGGGCCGGCGCCTGGCGGCGCCGCCGCTTCGACGAAATGCCAGTACTCGGCGTGCACGCCGCGCACCCGGGGGTAAACCTGCTGCAGTGAGGCAAGGAGTTTCGCGAGTCGGAACTCCGACAGCGCGCGCGCGCCGCGGAGCTTGAGGATCGTTGCCATCCGCTACTTCTTGACCTCCGGCCGCGTCACCGTTCCCGCCAGATTGATCGTCGAGCGCAGCGTCTGACCCGCGGTCTTGACGTCGGCCACGATGCGCCCGGACAGCGCGCCCGCGGGCGCGATATCTACGATCGCGCCGGCATTCAGCGCGCCGGCGGCGATATTGACGTCGCGCAGCGCGACCGCGCCCTTGTCGTAGCTGCCTTTGCCGCTCAGCTCGGCAAACAGGGTCGTGCCCTGGGTTTCCTTGCCCGCGGTGCGGATCGCGCGCGACAGGTCGAAGCTCCCGAGCACACCCCTGCTGACCTTGAAGCCGCCGTCGATGCGGGCGTCGACGCCGAGCTTGGCGGGGACCACGCCCTGCATGAAGTACTGCCCGTTACCGTTGGCCTTGCCGTCCGACAACAGCGCCGGCGCGAACACCGCTCCGTTTATGTTCTTGAACTTGAGCGTACCCTCGACGCGCCACGACGGGCCCCAGCGGATCTGCGCGGTCCCCGCCAGGGTGCCGTCGAGCAGCGCGCCGTCCCAATCGCTAAGCGTCATGCCCTCGGGCGTCGCGGTTCCCTTGAGCGAGAAGTCGGTCAGCGTGACCTGGGGCGCGAAAGGCAGCGTCAGGCTGGCCGCGCTGCCCTCGAGCGCCAGTTGTCCGCCGTCGGGCGCCAGCTTGACCTGCAGCTGGTCGGGTCCGTTCAGCACCAGCGACTTGAGCGTGCCGTCGCCGGCCAGCACCGCGCCGACGTCGAACGCAGGAAGCGCGAGCGGGCCGCGCAGCTTGAGCTGCTTCGCGTCGACGCGCACAAGGCTGTACTTGGCGCTCTTGAACCTGCCGAGCAGGACGTCGCCGAGCTCGTTCTCCGGCACCAGCGCGCCGATCAGCTCGACCCGGCCCAGGACCTTCTTGTCGCTGAACAGCGAGCCGAGCGTGGGAAAGACGCGCACCGTGCCGATGGCGATGTCGCCGATGCGCACGCCCTCGAACCTCATTTCCGGCCCGTTGACCAGCGACATGCGGGCCGCGCCGATCTTGACCGTGCGGCCGAGCGCGGCGCTGGCGGCCTTGGCGTACTCGCCGGTCTCGACCGGCACCACGTGCAGCGCGCCCACGCCCGCGATCAGCGCCAGCAGCAGCGTGACCGCAAACGGCTTGCCCCATTTGCGACGGCGCCGGATCTTGATCGGCCCTATGTCGGCGTCGACCGCCTTCTTCCTGCGCCTCGCCTCGCGCTCGCGCTCGCGCTGGGCCTTGAGCGCCTCCTTGGTCAGCGCCTGCTCGTCGCGCCGGACCTCGTCCATGTCGAGGTCCTCGTCGCGCACCACGACCTCGTCGTCCACCGCCTTGGCCGGCGCGGCCGGGCGATGCGGCAGGCTGGCCGGATCGACCTCGCGCCGCAGCTTGGCCGTCTCCCAGTCGCCCTTGATCTTGTAGGCGCGTACCGGGCGGGTGATGTTCTTCAGCGTCTGCTGGCCGAGATCCTCGATCGAATAGGTGACCTTGTCCCGGATCTGGTCGTACACGACGCCGGCGATGCAGATGCCGCCCTTGTCGGCCAGCCCCTCCAGGCGCGCGGCCACGTTCACGCCGTCGCCGTAGACGTCGTCTTCCTGGCCGATGATGTCGCCCAGGTTGATGCCCATGCGGAACGCGATCTGGCGCGTGGGCGGAGTTTCGGCCTCTTCGTTCGCCACCGCGGTCTGCACCTGGACCGCAAAGCGCACCGCGTCGACCACGCTCGGAAACTCGATCAGCAGGCCGTCGCCCGCGGTCTTGACGATGCGGCCGTTGTGCTCCTCGACCTTGGGCTGGATCAGCTCGCGCATCATGCGCTTGAAGCGCGTCAGCGTGCCTTCCTCGTCGATTCCCATCAGCCGGCTGTAGCCGGCCACGTCGGCGGCGACGATCGCGGCCAGGCGGCGCTTGGCGCGGCTGTCCGACACGGCATCCAGCGCGCGGCGCGCTTCCGCTTCCTCCAGCTCGCGCGCGCGCCGCTCGCGCTCGCGCCCGGTGCGTTCCTCGTCCTCGCGCTGCTTGCGCGCCTGCTCCTCGCGCCCGGCGCGCGCCTGCTGCTCGCGCCGGGCGCGCTCTGTCGCCTCCTTCTCCTTGCGCGCGGCGTCCTCCTTCGCCTTATGATCGGCATCGTCGCGATCGGCGAAATTGTCCAGGTCGGCCAGCAGCGAGTCGGCGAACTGCTCGCCGCTCGGCGCGGCGGCCTTGGCTTTCTCTTCCTGCCTGCGCCGCTGCGCTTCCTCTTCCTGCCTGCGCCGCTGCGCTTGCTCTTCTTCGCGCCGCTTGCGCGCTTCTTCCTCCTCCCTGCGCCGCCGGGCCTCCGCTTCCTCGCGCTGCTTGCGGGCCTCTTCCTCTTCCTTGCGCCGGCGGGCTTCTTCCGCTTCGCGCTGCCTGCGCGCCTCTTCCTCCTGCTTGCGCCGCCGGGCCTCCTCTTCCTCGCGCCGCTTGCGTTCCTCTTCCTCCTTGCGCTTGCGCTCTTCCTCTTCCTTGCGCCGCCGCGCCTCTTCCTCTTCGCGCCGCTTGCGTTCCTCTTCTTCCCTGCGCTTGCTTTCTTCCTCCTCCTTGCGCTGGCGCTCCTCCTCTTCCTTGCGCTTGCGCACCTCGGCCTCGGCCCTCTCTTTCGCTTCTGCTTCCGCCCGCAGCTTGTCGGCCTTCGCCTTCTCCTGCGCCGCGACGCGCAGCGCGATCTCCTGCGCAGCCTTGAGCTTGGCCTCGGCCTCGGCGCGCTCCCTCGCTTCGACTTCCTCCCTCGAGCGTATGCTCGCCGCCTCGCGCGAGCGGACCTCGGCTTCCACCTTGGCTTTCGCCTCGGCGGCCGCCTGGCGCGCCTTGTAGCCGAGCGACTCTTCCTGCGCCCGGCGCTCGGTCTCGGCACGTGCCTTCGCCGCAAGGTCGATCGTCGGCCCCTTCGGCACCGACGACGGGCTGGACGCGGGCGGCGTGACGGGGGTGAACACGCCGGTGAAGTCCAGGTCCGACACGACGTCCATCGGCTTGCTGGGGGGCGGCGCACTGGACCTGGACGTGGACGGCGCGGACGTCACTCCGGAAGATGCTTCGCGGATGTAGCCTTCGCGCTCGAGGCGATCGACGAGCTGGTCGAACCGGGCTTGCGGGGTCTTCTCGAATTTCTTGTACAGCGCGCCGATGTTCGACTTGCCGTCGATCGCCGATAACACCGCGCGATCGGCGCGCGACAGGTTGCTCGTCTTGCCGGAAGCCTCCTGCACGCCTTTTCCGGTCTTCGAGTAGATCGCCGTCGGTTTCATGTGATCGTTGCTATTATCCCGGCGTCTATTATAAGCGGATGCCCCGGCTAGGCCCCGTAGCCGCCGCCGCCGGGCGTCTCGATCTCGAAAACGTCCCCGGCCCCCATTTCGACCTGGTCGAAGGGGCCCAGCTCGAGGCGCGAGCCGTCGGCACGCAGCACGCTGTTGCGCCCGGGCTGCCCCGGCGCTCCGCCGGCCATGCCGTGCGGCCGCACCAGGCGGTGCCCCGACAGGATCGCCGCGGTCATCGGTTCGAGGAAGCGCACCCGCCGCTGCGCGCCTTCGCCGCCGCGCCAGCGCCCGTGCCCGCCCGAGCCACGCCGGATCTCGAAGCTCTCCAGCCGCACCGGAAAGCGCCATTCGAGCACCTCGGGATCGGTCAGGCGCGAGTTGGTCATGTGGGTCTGCACCACATCGGCGCCGTCGAAGCCCGGGCCGGCGCCCGAGCCGCCGCCCACGGTCTCGTAATATTGGTAGCGCGCGTTGCCGAATGTGAAATTGTTCATGGTGCCCTGCGCCGCGGCCATCACGCCGAGCGCGCCGTACAGCGCGTCGGTGATGCACTGGGAAGTCTCGACGTTGCCCGCCACCACCGCCGCGGGGTAGCGCGGCCTGAGCATCGAGCCCTCCGGCAGCACGACCTCGAGCGGCTTGAGGCAGCCTGCGTTCAACGGGATGTCGTCGTCCACCAGGGTGCGGAACACGTACAGCACCGCCGCCATGCACACCGCCGAGGGCGCGTTGAAATTGTTCCGCAGCTGCGCGGAGGTGCCGCCGAAATCGATCCTCGCGCTGCGCCGCTCGGGACCGATACTCACCTTGACGCGGATGACGGCGCCGTTGTCGAGCGGGTACTCGAAGGCGCCGTCCTTCAGCACCCCGATCACCCGCCGCACCGACTCCTCCGCGTTGTCCTGCACGTGGCGCATGTAGGCCTGCACCACCTCGAGGCCGAACTGGGCCATCATTTCGCCCAGCGCCTGCACGCCTTTCTCGTTGGCCGCGATCTGCGCGCGCAGGTCGGCGACATTCTGCGCCGGGTTGCGCGCCGGCCAGCGCCCCGCGGACAGCAGCGCGAGCGTTTCCGCCTCGCGCAGCCGCCCCTGCTCGACCAGCAGGAAGTTGTCGATCAGCACGCCCTCGTCCTCGACGCTGGTCGAGCCGGGCGGCATCGACCCCGGCGTGATGCCGCCGACGTCGGCGTGGTGGCCGCGCGAGCCGACGTAGAACAGGACCTCCTTGCGTGCCGCGTCGAACACCGGCGTGACGACCGTGATGTCGGGCAGGTGGGTGCCGCCGTTGTAGGGCGCGTTCAGCATGTAGACGTCGCCCGGGCGCATGCGGCCCGCGTTCTCGCGCATAACGGTCCGCACCGATTCGCCCATCGACCCCAGGTGAACCGGCATGTGCGGCGCGTTCGCGATCAGCCCGCCCGCGGCGTCGAACAGCGCGCACGAGTAATCGAGCCGCTCCTTGATGTTGACCGAGTAGGCGGTGTTCTGCAGCCGCGCCCCCATCTGCTCGGCGATCGACATAAACAGGTTGTTGAACAGCTCGAGCCTGACCGGGTCGGCCTCGGTGCCGAGCGCGACCCGGCGCGGGCGCGGGCGCACCCGCTCCAGCACCAGGTGCGCGAGCGGGCTGACGCGCGCGCCCCAGCCGGGCTCGACCACGGTGGTCGCGTTCGCCTCGGCGATGATCGCCGGACCCTCGAGCGCGTGTCCGGGCGCGAGCGCCTCGCGCCGGTAGAGCGGCGTCGCGTGCCAGGCACCGTCGCTGAACATGCGCACCGTCTCGGCCGCGCGCGGCTCGTCGGTGGCCGTGGTTTCCGCCGCGGCCTCGGGCGCTGCCTCGCCCGGCGCGAGCGCCTCGACCGACGCCGCCTCGACGATCAGCGCACGGCCCGGCATGAGGAAGGAGAACTGCTTGCGGTAGGCGGCCTCGAACTCGGCCGTCATGTGCGCCACGCCGCCCAGCGCTACCGCGAGCGCGGTGTCGGTGCCTTCGTACTTGAGGTGCGCGCGCTCCAGCACCCGGATGCGCGAGCCCTCGGCCCCCTGGCGCAGCAGCTCGTCCCGCGCCGCGCGCGAGAGGGTTTCGATTTCACGTTTCAAAATCGGGAAATTCTCTTCATTCAGATCCAGCTCGATCGACTTCTCCTTCATCGCAACCTGGTCGGCGAGGCCCATGCCGTAGGCCGACAGCACCCCCGCCAGCGGATGGATGAACACCGTGTTCATCGCCAGCGCGTCGGCCACCAGGCAAGCGTGCTGCCCGGCCGCGCCGCCGAAGCAGCACAGCGTGTAGCGCGTCACGTCGTGGCCGCGCTGGACCGAGATCTGCTTGATCGCGTTGGCCATATTGGCGACCGCGATCCGCACGAAACCCTCCGCGACCTGCTCCGGCGAGCGCCCGTCGGCGATCGTTTGCGCCATTTGAATGAATTTTTCATTCACCACCCGGACATCGATCGGCTCGTTCCCTTCCGACCCGAACACGTGCGGAAAATAACGCGGCTGGATCTTGCCCAGCATCACGTTGGCGTCGGTCACCGCCAGCGGCCCGCCGCGCCGGTAGCTCGCCGGCCCCGGGTCGGCGCCGGCCGAATCAGGCCCGACGCGGTAGCGTGCGCCATCGAAGTGCAGGATCGATCCGCCGCCCGCCGCCACGGTGTGGATGCTCATCATCGGCGCGCGCACGCGCACGCCCGCCACCTTGGCGTCGAAGTCGCGCTCGAACTCGCCCGCCCAGTGCGACACGTCGGTCGAGGTGCCGCCCATGTCGAAGCCGATGATGCGCTCGAAGCCCGCCGCGAGCGCGGTGCGCACCGCGCCCACGATGCCGACCGCCGGCCCGGACAGGATCGAGTCCTTGCCCTGGAAGCGGCGCGCGTCCGCGAGCCCCCCGTTCGACTGCATGAACAGCAGCCGCACCCCGCCCAGCTCGGCCGCCACGCCCTCGACGTAGCGGCGCAGGATCGGCGACAGGTAGGCGTCGACCACCGTGGTGTCGCCGCGCCCGACGAGCTTCATCAGCGGGCTGACGCGGTGCGAGACCGAGATCTGGCAGAAGCCGAGCTGCTGCGCGAGCTCCTGCACCTTGAGTTCGTGTCCGGGAAAGCGGTACGCATGCATGAACACGATTGCGACCGAGCGATAGCCCTCTTGATAAAGGCCTTTCAGATCCTGCAGGGTCTTATCGACATTCAGCGGCAAAACCAGCTCGCCGTGCGCGCCGACGCGCTCCTCGACCTCGATCACCTTCGAATACAGCATCTCGGGCAGCACGATGTGGCGCTCGAACAGCCGCGGGCGGTTCTGGTAGGCGATGCGCAGCGCGTCGCGAAAGCCCCGAGTGATCACCAGCGCCGTGCGCTCGCCCTTGCGCTCGAGCAGCGCGTTGGTGGCGACCGTGGTGCCCATCTTCACCACCTCGACGGTGCCCGGCGCAATCGGCCCGCCGCGCTCGAGGCCGAGCACGCGGCGGATGCCGGCCAGCGCGGCGTCGGCGTAGCGCGCCGGGTCCTCCGACAGCAGCTTGTGGGTCGCGAGCGTGCCGTCCGGCCGGCGCGCGACCACGTCGGTGAAGGTGCCGCCGCGGTCGATCCAGAATTGCCAGCCGCGCTCGCTCGTGTCCCGGGCCATGAGAACGCGATACTAATCGTGATACATTGGCGCCCGCCTCTATTCCGCGTGCCATGGACAAGATCGAATCGGTGGTGATTGGCGCCGGGGTGGTGGGACTGGCGGTGGCGCGCGCGCTGGCGCTCGCGGGGCAGGAAGTCGTGATCCTGGAAGCCGAGGACGCGATCGGCACCCACACCAGCTCGCGCAATTCCGAGGTGATCCACGCCGGTATCTACTATCCCGCGGGCTCGCTCAAGGCTGCCAGCTGCGTCGCCGGCCGCCAGCGCCTGTACGAATTCTGCGCCGCGCGCGGCTTGCCGCACCGGCGCTGCGGCAAGCTGATCGTCGCGGGCGACGAGGCCCAGCGCGGCGAGCTCGAGCGCATACGCGCGCGGGCGCATGCCAACGGCGTGCCGGACGTCGACTTCGTCACTCGCGAGCAGGCGCTCGCCTGGGAGCCCGAGCTGCGCTGCGTCGCCGCGCTGCACTCGCCCTCGACCGGAATCATCGACAGCCACGCCCTGATGCTCGCCTACCTGGGCGAGGCCGAGGACCACGGCGCCATGCTCGCGCTCAGGAGCCGCCTTGAAAGGGGTTTCGTCCGCAAGGAAGGAATCGAATTGCACGTCAGCGGAGCGGATCCGATTCTCACCCGCTTCCTGGTCAACAGCGCAGGGATCCGAGCGCCGAGCGTGGCGCGGCTGATCGAGGGATTCCCCGAGGCGCTCGTGCCGCGCGAGCTGTACGCCAAGGGCAACTACTATTCGCTCGCGCGCCGCGCGCCGTTCTCGCGCCTGGTGTACCCGGTGCCCGAGCCCGGCGGGCTGGGCGTGCACGTCACGCTCGATCTCGCCGGGCAGGCGCGCTTCGGGCCGGACGTGGAGTGGGTCGATGCGATCGACTACCGGGTCGACCCCAAGCGCGCCGAGCGCTTCTACGCCGCGATCCGGCGCTACTGGCCCGCGCTTCCCGACGGTGCGCTCGCGCCGGGCTACGCCGGCATCCGGCCCAAGATCTCCGGCCCCGGCGAGCCGGCGGCGGATTTCGTGATCCAGGGCCCGCGCGAGCACGGCGTGCCCGGCCTGGTCAACCTGTTCGGCATCGAGTCGCCGGGGCTTACCGCGAGCATGGCGCTGGCCCACGAGGTGCTGCGCGGTATCCTGTGACCTAAATCGCGGCTTGCACCAGATGACCATCGAGCATTTCGACGTCCTGATTGTCGGCGCGGGGCTGTCGGGCATCGGCGCGGGCTACCACCTGCAGACCCGCTGCCGCGGCAGGACCTACGCCATCCTCGAGGGCCGCGACGCCATCGGCGGCACCTGGGACCTGTTCCGCTACCCCGGCATCCGCTCCGATTCGGACATGTATACGCTCGGCTATTCGTTCCGGCCGTGGGAGCAAGCCAACGCGATCGCGGACGGTCCGTCGATCCTCAAGTACGTGCGGGACACCGCGCGCGAGCACGGCATCGAACGCCAGATTCGCTTCGGTCACCAGGTCAAGCGCGCCTCGTGGTCGTCGCAGGACGCGCTCTGGACCGTCGCCGCCGAGCGCGGCAGCGCGAAGGAGGCGGTGCAGTTCAGCTGCAACTTCCTGTTCGCCTGCGGCGGCTACTACAAGTATTCGGAGGGCTATACGCCCGATTTCCCCGGCGCGGAGCGATTCGCCGGCCGCATCGTGCACCCGCAGAAGTGGACCGGCGACATCGACTACGCCGGCAAGCGCGTGGTCGTGATCGGCAGCGGCGCCACCGCGGTCACCCTGGTGCCGGAGCTGGCGAAGAAGGCCGCGCACGTAACCATGCTGCAGCGCTCGCCGACCTGGGTCGTGGCGCGGCCGGCGAAAGACGAAGGCGCCATCAGACTGCGCAAATGGCTGCCGTCGATGCTCGCCTACGGCATCACGCGCTGGAAGCGCGTGATGCTGCAGCAGTATTTCTTCAACCTGTGCCGGCGCAACCCGGCGCGTGCCAGGCAGCTGATCCTGGGCGGCGTGCGCGCTTATCTCGGTCCCGACTACGACGTCGACCGGCACTTCAGGCCGCGCTATAAACCCTGGGAGCAGCGGCTGTGCCTGGTGCCCGATGCGGACCTGTTCATGGCGATCCGGAGCAAGAAGGCGTCGGTGGTCACCGACCGGATCGAGACCTTCACCGAGAACGGCATCAGGCTCGCTTCGGGCGCCGAACTCGAGGCGGACCTGATCGTCACCGCCACCGGACTGAACCTGGAAGTGCTGAGCGGCCTTCAAATCACGGTCGATGGCGAGCGCGTCGATCCGGCCGGGACCTACAACTACAAGGGCCTGATGTACAGCGGGGTGCCCAACCTCGCCTCGTCGTTCGGCTACACCAACGCGTCGTGGACGCTGAAGTGCGACCTGACCTGCGAATACGTCTGCCGCCTGCTGAATCACATGCAAAAGCACGGCTATCTGCAGTGCACGCCGCGCAACGCCGACCCCGATCTCGCCGGCGAGCCTTGGGTCGATTTCTCCTCGGGCTACATCCAGCGCTCGCTGCACCTGTTCCCGAAGCAGGGCTCGAAGCCGCCCTGGAGGCTGCGCCAGAATTACGCGCGCGACATCATGACGCTGCGCTTCGGCCGGATCGAAGACGGCGTGATGGAATTTTCGAACCCTCGCTTCGAACCCGCCGCAAGGAGTAGATCGGGATGAACGAATTTACGGGCAAGGTGGCGGTGGTGACGGGCGCGGCGAGCGGCATCGGGCTCGCGCTGGCGACGCGTTTCGCGCAGGCAGGGATGAAAATCGTCCTGGCCGACATCGAGACCGCGCCGCTCGAGTCGGCGCGGGCGGCGATCAAAGCGAAAGGCGCTCATGCCATCTCGGTGCGCACCGACGTGATGCGCGAGCAGGACGTCAAGCGCCTCGCCGACGCCGCCTTCGACGCCTGGGGCAAGGTGCACATCCTGTGCAACAACGCGGGCGTAAGCGGCGGCGTGGGCGCCGACGGGGTCTGGAACCTTCCGCTGGAGGACTGGGACTGGGTGCTGGGGGTTAACTTGCGCGGCGTGTTGCATGGCATCCGCCATTTCGTGCCGCGCATGCTTGCGCAGGGGGAAGCGGGTCACATCGTCAACACGGCCTCGGTCGCCGGCCTGGTGACGGGCGCGACCGCCGCGCCGTACACGGTCTCCAAGCACGGCGTAGTGGCGCTGAGCGAGATCCTCTACAAGGACCTGAAGGCGCGCAAGGCCAAGCTCTCGGTCTCGGTGCTGTGCCCTGGCTGGGTCGACACCAGGATCATCGAATCGGAGCGCAACCGCCCCGGCGAACTGAAGCCCGAGGGGTCTGCCGAGGTGCGGATCAGCCCGCAGATGCAAATGTGGCGCGAGGTGGTGCGCGGCTTGCTCAAGCACGGATTCCGACCGGAGACGATCGCCGGACTCGTATTCGATGCCGTCAACAGCGACACGTTCTACATCGTGCCCGTGCAGCCCGACATCGAGGACGCTTTGGCGCGCCGGCTTGAGGACATTCGCCTGCGCCGCAACCCGACGATCGTCCCGCCCGAAGCGTGACTTCAGCCGGTGGCCTCGCCCGTCTCGAGACCGAGGTAAATGCGTCGCACCTGCGGGTCGGCGGCGAGGCTTTCGGCCGTTCCGTCGAGCACGGTGCGGCCGGTCTGCAGCACGTAGGCGTAGTCGGCGACCTCGAGCGCGAGCTGGATCGACTGCTCGGCGATCAGCAGAGTGAGACCTTGGTCGTGCAGGCGGCCGAGCGTCTCGTACAGCGTTTCGATGATCGAAGGCGCGAGACCGAGGCTCGGCTCGTCGAGCATCAGGATCCTCGGCTCGCCCATCAGCGCGCGCCCGAGGGCGAGCATCTGGCGCTCGCCGCCGGAGAGGGTGCCCGCGCGCTGCCGCCGCCGTTCCTTGAGCCGCGGGAACAGCGCGTACACGCGCTCGAGCATCTCGGGCGCGCGTTTGCGGTCGGCAAGCGGCGTGGTGCCGAGCCGCAGGTTCTGCTCCACGGTCTGGCCGGTGAACAGGCGCCAGCCTTCGGGTGACAGGGCGAGCCCCTTGCGCACGATGGCGTAGGCCGGCTGGCGCGCGATGTTCTCGCCGCGCCATTCGATCGACCCCTTGCTCGCCGGCACCAGGCCGGCGATGGCGTTCAAGGTCGTCGTCTTGCCGGCGCCGTTCGAGCCCAGCAGGGCCACGATACTGCCCGGCTGGACCTCGATCGAGACATCGGCCACCCCGACCAGGTCGCCGTAGTGCACCGCAAGATGTTCGACCTTGAGCAGATCCACGGTGTGCTCAGGCATGCTTGCCGTGCCGGCGCGCGTGGGAATGGCCGAGGTAGGCGTCGATGACCGCCTCGTCGTTCACCACCTCGGCCGGCGTGCCGCGCGCGATCACCTTGCCCTGATTGAACACGACGACCCGCTCGGCCAGGGTCAGGATCACTTCCATCACGTGCTCGACGATGACCAGCGTGATGCCGGAGCGGTGAATCCTGCGCACCAGCTCGATCGCCTGCTGCACCTCGACCGGAGTCAGGCCGGCGAGCGCCTCGTCGAGCAGCATCAGCTTGGGCTCGGTCGCCAGCACCCGCGCGATTTCCAGCCGCTTGCGCCCCGGCGTGCCGAGGCTCTTGGCCTTGTGGTCGGCGAGCGCATCGAGGCCGGTGAGCTCGAGCACGCGCTGCGCCTGCGCGCGCGCTTCGCGCACGCGGGCATGACGCAGGAAGGCACCCACCATGACGTTCTCTAGAATGGTCAGGTCCTCGAACGTGGCCGGAACCTGGAAGCTGCGCCCGATGCCGAGCCGGGCATGGGCCTCGGGCGTGGCGCGCGTCACGTCGTGCTCGTTCAGCAGCACCCGCCCGCCGCTGGGCGTCAGATCGCCCACCAGGCAGTTGAAGAAGGTCGACTTTCCCGCCCCGTTGGGGCCGATCAGGCCGATGATCTCGCCCTGCGCGATGTCGAGCGACGCGCCCGACAGCGCGCGAAAGCCGCCGAAGTCCATTTGCACGTCCTCGGCCCTAAGCAGCATGCGAGCCCCACTTTGCGCGCAGGCGGTCCCACATCTCGAACAGTCCGCCGGGCTCGAAGCGGGCGATAAGGACGATGATCCCGCCGTAGAGAATATAGGTCAGTCCCGTTCCGCCGCCGCCGAACAGGTTGTTGGTCTCGGTCTGCAGCGGGATCAGGATCGCGGCGCCGAGCAGCGGCCCGAACAGGCGCCCGGCGCCGCCCAGCGCCGCGATCAGCACCATGTTGATCGACACCAGGATGCCGAAGCCGCTGCCCGGATCGATGAAGCCGAACTTGACCACGTACAGCGAGCCCGCGAGCGAGGTGAAGGTCGCGCTCAGCATGAACGCATACAGCTTGTAGCGGCTCACCGGCACGCCGAGGCTGCGCGCCGCCCGCTCGCCGCCGCGGATCGCGCGCAGGTAGTAGCCGAAGCGGCTGCGCTGGATGGCGTAAGTGATCGCAAGCAGCGTCACCAGCACGGCGAGAAACATGTAGTAATAAGGAATTGAGCTGCGAAACACCAGGTCCCACCAGCCGCGCGGCGTCGCCGGGCCGGTAAGGCCGATCGCCGCGCCGAGGAAGTCCCAGTTGCTCACCACGATGCGGATCAGCTCCGCGACCGCAATGGTTGCCATGCTGAAATAGTGACCGCTCAGGCGCAGGGTCGGGATGCCGATCACCACCGCGATAACGAGGCTGACCGCGATGCCCGCCGGAAAACCGAGCAGCGGGCTCACCTGCCACAGCTTGTAGAACAGCAGCGGCATGTAGGCGCCGGCGCCGAAGAACACAGCGTTGCCGACCGAGACCTGCCCCGCAAAGCCGCCGATCAGATTCCAGGCCGAAGCGGAGATCGCCGCCAGCAGCACCAGCGAGCCGAGCTGCTCGTAATAGGGGTTGTTGAAGCTGAGCGGGAACAGCAGCAGCACCGCCGCCAGCGCGACCCAGCCGGCACGGCGCATCAGGCCTTCCCCATCAGGCCGCGCGGCCGGATCCAGAGCACCAGCACGAACAGCGCGTACACGAACACGTCCTGGTAGACCGGCCCGACGTAGTACGCCGAGAGAGATTCGATCAGGCCGATGATGAGGCCGGCGATCATCGCCCCCGGCACGCTGCCGAAGCCGCCGAAAGTCACCACCACGAAGGCGATCAGGCCGAGGGATTCACCGACCGTCGCGGAGATCGGAAAGAAGGTCGCGATCAGGGCGCCCGCGATGCCCGCGCTCGCGCCCGAGAGGCCCCAGGCGATCGCCTGCATGCGGTCGGGCCGGATGCCCATCAGCATGGCGGCGTTGCGGTCCTCGGCGACCGCCAGGATGCGGCTGCCGAGCATGGTGCGAGTCAGCAGCAAGTGCATACCGATGGTGACCGCCAGCGCGACGACGCCCGCCACCAGCTTGGGCGCGCTGAGCAGAATCCCGCCCACGTTCAGGCTCGGGCCGAGGATGCCGTCGGGCAGGCTGACGAAGTTCGCGCCGAAGGCCCAGAACGCCGCATAGCGCAGCACCAGCAGCAGTCCGAAGGTGGAAAGAATCTGCGCCAGCATGGGCCCGCGCATGACGTGCCGGATGAGCGCGAGATAGACCAGCACGCCGAGCATGAACAGGACCACCGCCGCCGCCGCGCTGAAGCTCGCGACGCCGAAATGCGCCAACGTGAAAGCCCAGAAGGCGACGTACATGCCGAGCATGACGAACTCGCCGTGGGCGAAGTTGATCACGTTCATCATGCCCCACACCAGCGTAAGGCCGGAAGAGAACAGGGCGTAGACGGCCCCGATGAGGAGGCCGGCTACGATCACCTGCAGCAGAATCATCACGCTGTGCCCCCCACAGCGGATGGCGCGTACCCGCCCTTATTTCCAGCCCTTGAAAGGATAGACCAGGGCGTGCTGCGCGGCGCTTTCCGGCCACACCGCGACATATTGGTCGCCGATCAGCTGGATGAGATAGGTCGCGGCGAGCGTGTTCTGTCCGGTCGAGTCGAACTTCACGCCGCGATAGCCCATCATGAGCTGGCTCGGCTTGAGGTCGGTCGCCTGCAGCGCGGTCCTGATCGCCTCCGGCTTGGTCGAGCCGGCGCGGTTGATCGCGTCCATCAGCGTGAACGCCGCCTGCATGTCGCGCCCGCTGGTGTCGTCGAGATCGCGCCCGGTCTTGGCCTTGTACATCTCGTTGATGCGCCAGGTGGTGCTGTCCTTGGCGCCGATGTTCCAGGCGCTGCGGTTGAGCGCGCCCTGGGCCAGGTTGCCGACCGCGCTGATGAAGGCCGGGTCGGAAAAGCCCGAGTCGTCGCCGATGACGAACTTCGGCAGGTAGTCCAGGCTCTTCATCGTCTTCATGTACAGGATCGAGTCGGAGGTGTAGGCGATGAACACGATCGCGTCCGGATTCTTCTCCTTGAGCTGCAGCACCTGCGCCGAGACATCGGCGCCGTTCGCGTTGTAGGAGATGTCGGCCACCACGTCGATGCCGTGCGCCTTGGCGGCGCTGTTGACCGTTCCGGCCACCGACGTGCCGTAGTCGGTATTTTCGTGCACGATCGCGATGGTGCTCGCCGGATGACCGGCCTTCTTCAGGTCGGTGAGAAAGTCCATGTAATTGTTGGCGAAGTCGCTCGCGATCGGCGTGGTGCGAAAGGTCCATTTGAAGCCGCGGCCGGTGATGTTGGACGCCACCGAGTCGCCCACCACGAACGGAATGCCGTAGCGCTCGGCCACCGCCGTTGCGGTAAGCGAGACCGAGGAATGGTAGCTGCCGAGCATGGCGACGACCTTGTTCTGCGTGATCAGGCGCAGCGTCTGGCTCTGGCCTTCGCTCGGGTTGCCCTGGTGGTCCGCCACCACGAGCTCGACCTTGGCGCCGCCCAGCCCGGTCAGTCCGGCGCCCGCGGCGAGCGGAAGCTTGCCCAGCTCGGGATGGGCCTCGTTCACGATCTGCGCGGCGAGCTCCATCGCCGCGACCGCGGCCTTGCCCGCGCTCGCGGAATTGCCCGACAGCGGCATGATCACGCCGATCTTCACCTCGTCCGCGGCCAGCGCAGCGGCGCTCGCGCCGAGAGCGGCCAGGATAGTCGCCGACAAAAGCAGCTTTTTCATTTCCAGTCTCCTCCTGAGGGATTATTCGCGGCTGCGGAGTCCGCAACGTGCGCGATGCGCTATAACATATACGGATAGTGGCCGATTCTGAGAGAAGACCTCCAAGCGTGTCAATCGAGCGCGCTATCTACACCAGCGAAGAGATCCGCCGCATCGAGCAGGCGGCGGGCGACGCCTCGCCGCCCCTGATGCAGCGCGCCGGCGAGGCCGCGGCCGAGCTCGCCGCGCGCCTGGCGGGGGAGCGCGGCAAGGACGTGCTGGTGCTCGCCGGCCCGGGCAACAACGGCGGCGACGCGCGCATCGCCGCCGAGCGCCTCAAAGGCATGTTCTTCCGCGTCACCCTCGCGGGCGCGCCGGGTGAGGTCCCCGCCGGCTGCCGCTGGGCGCTGGTGATCGACGGCCTGTTCGGCATCGGCCTCGCGCGCGCGCTCGAAGGCGACTACGCCAGGCTCGCCGAGTACGCGAGCGCGCAGGCCTGCCCGGTGCTCGCGCTGGACGTGCCGAGCGGGATCGAGTCCGACACCGGGCGCGTGCTCGGCTGCGCCGTGCGCGCCACGCACACGCTGACCTTCATCGCGCTCAAGCCCGGCCTGCTCACGCTCGACGGGCCGGACTACTGCGGCGAAGTGAGCGTGGCGGACCTCGGGCTCGACGCGCGCGCGCTCGCCGCGCCCGGCGGCTGGGTCGCGCAGCCGGAGCTCTTTCCTTCCGCGCTCGCGCCGCGGCCGCGCAACTTCCACAAGGGCATCGCCGGATCGGTCGCGATCCTGGGCGGCGCCGACGGCATGGTCGGCGCGGCGCTGCTTGCCGGGCGCGCCGCGCTCGCGCTCGGCGCCGGGCGCGTCTACTGCGGCCTGCTGGCGCACGAGGCGCTGGCGGTCGACCCGGTGGCGCCCGAGCTGATGCTGCGCCATCCGGACGAGGCGCTCGGGCTGGACGTCGACGCCTTCGTGGTCGGACCGGGCCTGGGCCAGGGCGAGCGCGCCGAGACGCTGGTCGGGGCCGCGATCGCGAGCGACCTGCCCTGCGTGCTGGATGCCGACGCGCTCAACCTCATCTCCGAGAGCGAGGACCTGCGCCGCGCCTGCGCGCGCCGCCGCGCCGAGACTCTGCTCACGCCGCACCCGGGCGAGGCCGCGCGGCTGCTGGTGACCCGGACCGCCGAGGTCCAGGCCAACCGCCTGGCGGCGGCGCGCAACATTTCGCTCAACCTAAAGGCGCACGCGCTGCTCAAGGGCAACGGCAGCGTGATCGTGGCGCGCGACGGGCGCTTCTTCATCAACGCCTCGGGCAACCCGGGCATGGCGAGCGCCGGCATGGGCGACGTGCTATCGGGGATCCTCGGCGCGCTGCTGGCGCAGGGCCTGCCGGGCGAGGCCGCGCTGGTGCTCGGCACTCACCTGCACGGCTGCGCCGCCGACGCGCTGGTCGCGCAGGGCGAGGGACCGGTGGGGTTGCGCGCCGGCGAGCTGATCGGGCCCGCGCGCCGGATCTGGAACGGCTGGCTAGGGCGCGGCGGCTGAGGGCTGCTTGGCGCACAGCGCCTGCAGCGCGCGCACCGTGCGCCAGTTACGCGTTGTGGCCCTGGCACCGAGCGCCTTTTCGAACCAGGCGTTGGTAAGGCCGCTCTTGCCGTATCCGCTCGGGCAGTACAGGTACACCACCCGCCCCACCAGCGCCGCCTTCTCGCCTTCCTGCAGCGGCAGCGGCTGCTCGGCGAACAGCGTCTCTGGCACGTGGCGGAACAGAAACGTCGCGTGATACAGGCTGCCCGCCTTCGCCGCGCGCGGCGCGAGCGGGTTCGCGCGCGCGATCTCGTCGAACTCCTTGGCCGGTAGCACCAGCACGTTCGCTTCCTGGCCGAAGTCCGCCGCGAGCTTCGCCTCGAGCGCGTCGGCGAGTGCGTGCGAGTCCTCCTGCGTCGATGAGAACACCACGTTGCCGCTTTGCAGGTAGCTGACGACATCCGCTAGCCCTAGCGCCTCGAAGCTCGCGTGCAGCGCGACGGCGCCGATGCGCTTGCGCCCGGCGACATTCACCCCGCGCAGCAAGGCCACGAACGTCGTCATCTTGGAGCGACCCGAGTGGACAGATTGTCTCGTCTTCTCATCGCCGTGCGCCCGCCCTCCGCGCCGGACGGCCCGGGGGCGCCTTCTTCCCTACCGCGAACATACCACCATCGCCGCCCGCGTGGCGCCGCCTCCCAGATCATTGCCCGGCTTTTGCGAAACAACCGGGTCTCACGCTGCCCGTCAGGCGTCCTTGCAGATCAGAGCCACGAAGCGATGACGCGCCCACACGGCCGAGACGCCTCCGTCATCTTCCGGCCGGCCGGTGAGAAGCCGGCCGCCTCGAGCCGCTCGTCAGGGCGGTGAGCCGCGCAACGAAGTAGGCCCGGCCGGAAAGCAGGCCGCTCAATTTCAGTTCGCGACCGTCGATGAAACTGAGAACGATGTTCTGCCCTCTCTCTTCCATCGCCTTGAAGTCCTCGAGCGGATAGCTACGCGCGGAAAACGGCCAACCCGCCTTCTCGATGGCGTCGATTCGCAGAGAAACCCGATAGGTCGCGAAAGCCATGCTCAGCGCAAAGATGGCGAATGCAATGGCGACCGGCACGTACGCGAAAAACAGCAGGCTGCCCGAATCGCGGTAATTCGCAGGAGCGTTCAGCTCGTACAGCCCCAGGGCCAGAAAGAAGAAACCGGCGATCGGCGTGCCGAATCGGGGCCCGAAGAACCGCATGCAGGGATTCCCCCAGTCGTCGACCTCCCTCGCTCGCCTCCACACAGCCAGGCCGAGAGCCGCCGCAGCCAGGAATGCCGCCAGTCCGGAAATGACCGCTTCCTTGAGCATGGCTTGGACGCGCTATGGACACGGAAGATGGCAATCATCATGGCACAGGCGTTGAAGCGGGCTGAGGAAGCAATGCCCACTTCCGCCCTGCCGCGAAATCCGGCGCATGGCGGAGCGAGCAACCGGATGAGCAATATTTCTCGTGCGCGGCGGGCCGGGAGCCGCCGTCAGTCCGCAATCTCGGGCTCGACCAGCTTCGCGAGCTGGGCGAGCGACTCCTGCCAGCCCAGATAGCACATCTCGAGCGGAATCGCTTCCGGCAGGCCTTCCTGCACCACGCTCAATTCCGTTCCGCACGACACCTGCGTCAGCGAGACCGTCGTGACCATCTCTCCCGGCAGGTTCGGATCGTCGAACTTGTCCGTGTAGCGGATGAGCTCGAACGGTTTGAGCTCGCGGTACTCGCCGCCGAACGAGTGCCCGTTGCCGGTCGTGAAATTCGTGAACGACATCCTGAATCTGCCGCCCAGCTTCGCGTCCATCTGGTGCACCTTGCAGGTGAACCCATACGGCGGCAGCCACTTGGCCATCGCGTCCGCGTCCAGGAACGCCCGATAGACGCGCTCGGGCTTGGCGCGCAGCACCCGGTGAAGCCGGACTGTACCGCTGGGCATGATCAAGTCTCCGCTCAACCAACGCTCGGGGAAAATCGTCGCCGGGCCGTCGGCGCTACCACTTCTTGTACGGCAGGAACTTGCCCGACATGATGACCCTTACCCGGTCGCCCTTCGGATCCTCTTCCTTGTCGATTTCGAGCGTGAAATCGATCGCGCTCATGATCCCGTCGCCGAACTTCTCGTGGATCACCGCCTTCATCGGCATGCCGTACACCTGCATGATCTCGTAGAAGCGGTAGATCAGCGGATCGGTCGGCACCACCGGCCCCAGCCCCTTGCAGGGAAACTCGGTGAGCGCCTGCGCCACGTCCGGCCCTAGCCCGAGCGCCGCCGTCACCTTCTTCGCCTCCTCCGGCGTCGCCTGCGCCTGACGGTAGAACAGCGCCGCGATCCACACCTCGTCGCGCCCGAGCGCCTTCTCCAGCTTGGCGAAGCTCAGACCTTTCTTCCTCTTCGCCGCGAACAGCTTTTCGCTGACTTCGGAAATCGTCATGTTGCCTCCTTGCCTCAGTTGATCGGCGCGACGGCTTCATCAGCCCGTGCATCGCCGGAAGCTTACGCCAGGCGAGCAGCGGCGGCTCAGCCTCCCGCTAGGTTCGCGTGCGCCATTGTCGATAGCGAACCAGCGCTTTCCCCAGAAAAATCGCGACCGCGCCGCCGCCCCATAGCACCACCACGAACACGAGCGCCACGCCTACCGCCAAACCGAACGGCGCACCGGACGAAGGGAATCCGAGTCGACCGAAAATATACTCACCCCACGCCCCGCCGAGCGTGCCGCCCACGACGAGCGAGAGGAATATCGCGGGCAGAAAGGCGACCACTGTCCCCGCAAAGGCCAGCCGCACGAAGAGCAGCATATCCTCCGCATTCGCAACGAGTCTCGGCAGGACGACGCTTCCCAGCGCGTACGCGAGCGCGAGTCCGCCGACAAGGCCTAGCGCCGTAGCAATCCAGATGGGGCTGAACATTGTCGGGCCACGCCGGTCCTGAACTGCGCTACTGCTTGCAGTCCCCCACCCGCTCGGCGTCGATGGTCTCGCGGTGGCCGGCGCGGCGCAGGTCGATCCAGACCGATTGCATGGAGGCGGCGTTGACGCTGAGTTCGGTGACGCCCTTGCGCACACGGCGCGCGCCGTCGTCGCTCGCGCGGTCGGCGGGGCAGTCGACGACGACGTTGGTGGTGCGCGGCACGTGGCTGTCGACGCGCACGCTGCAGCCGAGCTTCTCGGCCGCGCGCGCGGCGGCGATGGCGGCGGCGACGCGCTCGAGCGGGTTGCCGCACATCCTGCTCTCGTGCGGCTCGCCGTTGAGCTTGCTCTTGAGCACCCACTCGCCGGGCTGGACGGTGGGCAGGTCGGCGCGCGCGAGCGAGGCCGCGGCGAGCAGGACGGCGGGCAGCAGACGCAGTTTCATCATGGTTTCCTTAATTGTTGTTCGCAGCGCGCGCGGCGCGCCTCCCTCCGCGCGCTGTCCCCGCCAATGATATGCGAGGATGGGCGTGCCGGCGCGACCCGGTCCCGCCGCTCAGAGGTCGATGATAAACAGCCGGATCAGGTCTTCCAGGACCTCGCGCGAGGCGAGCAGCTTGCAGCCGACCCGGTTCGCCAGCCTGCCGTCGGGAAGCGTGATTCGGGTCGCGTCGCGCACTTCCAGGTCGACCAGGAAGGGCTCGGCCTGGGCATGCCGGATGCGCGCGCTCTCCAGCCGCGTGCCTGCGCGCAACGGGATTGCCGGGTCGGCGAGCAGCGCGCAGATCCCGTCGAGACTGACATCGATCAGCCTGGAGCCGAAGACCCGTTCGTCGATGCGCAGGTCGCAGCGCACCGTTGCTTGCGCCGGCGCCTTGATACCGGCGCGACCCTTGCGATGCTGCATCCCCAGCACCGTCGCGGGCAGCCCGCAGCGGATACATGGCTCGCCCTCGTCCGCGGTATACCTGGGCTTGTCGCCCGCGAAGGCGAACTGCGCGCCGCGGTGGTTGCAGCGCAGGACGAGCGAGCGCTCCGCCAGCGCCGCCACGTTGGCCTTCTTGTTGTCGGAATACGCCAGCAGCATGGTTCCGTTCGCGGGCTCGATGCGAATGAGCTTCGACAGGAAAATCAGTTGCGTCGGAAGGCTCGCGCTTACGGCGTCACCGTCCTCGAGCATCGAGTCCAGGATCCGGCCAATCTCGATTCCCGAGCGCACCAGGAGCCGCCCGGTGGTGGCCAGGCGCGAGGCGATATTGGACGACGACATCGACGTATACACTGCCAGCTTGCACGCAGCGCTCAAGGAAATATGACGCAGTCGCCCTGCTGCGCAGTGAAATCGACGCGGCGAGGTGTCGCGCCAGCCCGACGCGCGACTTGTCCCTCGGCTTGGAATGGGCGATAGTCCGCGCAGCAATTCCGCCCCGCGAGACAAGATGGAAGCTTCCTCCTCAGCCGCCGAATCGCTCGACGGCGAGCTTACCGCCGCCTACCTCTACCGCGTGATCGCCGCGAGCGAGCAGGAGCCGCGCCGCCGGCGCCTGTTCGAGGAGCTCGCGCGCGACGCCGAATCGCAGGCCAAGCACTGGCGCGCGGCGCTCGCGGCCGAGGGCGCCGCGCCCGCCCCGTTCCGGCCGGCGCTGCGCGCGCGCCTGGTCGCGCGGCTGGTGCGGCTGCTCGGGGCGCGGCGCCTGACCCACGCGCTGACCGCGATGAAGGTGCGCGGCATGTCGGTCTACCGCGACGGCGGCCCGGTGCCCGCGCCGCGCAGCCCGGGCGCGCTGCCCTCCGAGCACGACGAGGTGGGCGAGAAGCACCCGGGTGGCGCGGCCGCTGGCGGCGGCGGCAGCCTGCGTGCGGCGGTGTTCGGGGTCAACGACGGGCTGGTGTCGAACGCGAGCCTGATCCTCGGCGTGGCCGGCGCCGGCAGCGGCAACGCGACCGTGCTGCTGGCGGGCGTCGCCGGTCTGCTTGCGGGCGCGTTCTCGATGGCCGCGGGCGAGTACGTCTCGATGCGCTCGCAGCGCGAGATGTTCGAATACCAGATCGCGCTCGAAAAAGCCGAGCTCGAGGCCTATCCCGAAGAG
>JADEYI010001106.1_pt1 | contig 24008 bp, 17 predicted proteins | sample 8542331 | NCBI WGS metagenome assembly JADEYI01 (sample SAMN16510988, study PRJNA670497) | mine drainage metagenome | isolation source: biofilm near Copperflume 1 | place: Germany: Marsberg coppermine Kilianstollen | collected 2018-02
CCGTTGCTTGCCGAGCGGGACACGATACAGGGCCAGATGCAGCTGGCGCAGGCGCTTCAGGAAAACCTACAGAAGCTGGCCTCATTCATGACTTCAGCGGAGAACGCCAGTGGGGTTGCGACGGAGCTGACCGCGAAGATTATGGCGTTGCAGCACGCGGCTCCCGGTGCACCTATTGCGGCCCTTGATTCCAAGACAGGTGCAAAACAGAATCCGCAGGCGGGACAACCTGTTGCTTTCCCGCCTGCCGGGAGCACCCAGGATGAGGGCTTGATCGGGCAGATGGGCCAAATGGTCCATCTGGTCCAGACAATGCGCGCCCTGCACCAGTTGAACGATGACGCGGTCGCCCTCCAGGTATCCACCAAGCAGATGCGCGCCCCCCTGCTGGCAGCGTTGCGTTCCACGCTACAGCAAGGGCAGATCGAACTGACGTCTGCATCGACGGGAGAAGCGAGCGGTCCGGCCGGTACGACCGGTCAACATGTCTCTTCGAACCAGGCAGCAACCTCAGCCGGGCAAGGACTGCCTGTCTCGGCAGCTCCTGCTTCCGGCATTCCGGCGGCGGAGTCGCCGCTTGAAAAGCAGCGTGCCATGACTGCGTTGATTCAGCACTTCAAGCTGCTATCGAAGGCCACGCTGCCGCTCAGTCAGGAATTGATCCTGGTGGACCAGAGCCAAGCGAATTTGAGCCAGCTTCAGGCCTCGGTCAGACACGACTATGTTGCGATTCTGCGGACATTGCTGCTGAAGGTGGCGACAATTTTGATCGCGCTCGGTCTGATCTGGCTGTTCTCCGAGCTATGGCGCCGCGCCAGTTTCCGTTACATCCGGGATGCCCGTCGTCGTCGGCAGTTTCTCGTCTTGCGCCGGGTTGTCACTGGCTTCTGCATGTTTGTTGTCATCCTGCTAGGGTTCGTCAGCGATTTCAGCTCGCTTGCCACCTACGCAGGGCTTATTACCGCCGGCGTCGCCGTCGCCTTGCAGGCGGTCATTTTGTCGATCGCGGCATATTTTTTCCTGGTTGGCCGTTACGGTGTCAAAGTCGGAGACCGCGTAACTGTGGTTTACAACGGTGCGAACAGCGTCGCGGGGGATGTCGTGGACATCGGATTGGTGCGTTTTTATATGATGGAGCTCGCGGGCACGGGCCTCGATATGCAACCCACCGGTCGGATCTGCGTCTTCCCGAATTCCGTGTTATTCCAGACGAACCCACTCTTCAAACAGCTTCCGGGAACCGAATATACATGGCGAGAAATAGCGCTTGCCCTTCAGCCAGAGGCAGATCCGCAAGCGGCGGAAAAGGTGCTTTTGGAAGCTGTCGGCAAGCTATATTCCACCTACAGTCCGGCGCTGGAAAAGCAACATCTGAATATTGAAGCGAACATGGGCGTGCATATGGACGTACCAAAACCGTATGCAAGAGTGCGCTTCGCTGGCTCCGGGATGGAGGTGATGGTGCGCTATCCCGTACCACTTCGTCAGGCTGCGGAACTCGACGACCGCATGGTGGTGGAATTGTCGGAGCTTCTCCATAAGAATCCCCCGCTCCCCGTGATGGCAGGGAGTTCTCCGGAGTTGCGCTCTCCGTTCCGGACATAAGCTGCGCATCTCATCCTGCATAAGGGGTCGAGATCATGCCCTTCACGCCGACATCGACTGCGAACAGGCTGCCTGACAGCGGAGCCTGTTTCAACTGATCTGGCGTCATGGTTTCGCGGGCGCTGGTAATGAACAGTGTGGAAAGGTCGTCGTCGCCGAATGTGCAATCCGTGGCACGAGGCACTGGCAGTCGAACGATGCGCTCGATTTTCCCGTGCGGATCGTAGCGCACAATCTTTCCCACCCCAACTTGATTGCTCCAGACAAAGCCCTCCGCATCGACGGTCATTCCATCGGGAAATCCTCCAGCCTCGCGGTCCGCATCATCAATCTTGGCGAACACGCGTCGGTTGGCGATCTCTCCCGTGACCCCGTCGAAGTCATAAGCGAAGACCGCATAGCGGAAGCTCTCGGTGTAATACATCGTCTTACCGTCCGGACTCCAGCCACTGCCGTTGGAACAGATGACCTGTGACTGCATATTCTTTATCGTCCGGTCGGCTTGCATGCGGTAAAGATTCCCGCTGGGCTTGTCCCAGTGTGTCGCGTCCATCGTGCCTGCCCAGAAGCGTCCCAGGGGGTCGCATTTCCCATCGTTAAAACGGTTATCGGGGAGATCGTCTTCCACACCTGCTATCCGTTCCAAACGGTTCATATCGGGATTGTAGAAAGCAAATTGTTTTTTCAGAGTAAGTACAAGGCCACCGGTGGAGCGCAGCTGGATGCACGTAACAATTTCGGGCAGCGCAAACGATTCATTGCGATGGGTACCAGGATCGAAGCGATGGATTTGTTTTCCTTGTATATCAATCCAGTACAAGCGCTTCTCCGCTGGATGCCACACCGGCGATTCCCCCACAATAGCTGCAAACGGCAGAACGCATTCGATGTCTGAACCAGAAATAATCTTTGCTCTCATGCTGCTTCTTTCTCATGCTCCCGGTGAAAGCGGAGATTCAGATGTCCAATCCAGCCGAAGTGTCCGCGTGATCTGGCCCCACCGAATTTTGTGCTGAGTATGCCGCCAATGGTTACCAGAATCACGCCAGCCAGAGACAACATATCAGGAGTGTTCTTCCAGATCAGCCAGCCAATCAGACCAGAAAAAACGACCACGGAGTAGTTGAAAGGAGCTATACGGCCCGCAGATGCGTGCCGATACGCGAGGATGATGAGCAACTGGCTCGCCGCCATAAAGACGCCAATACCGCCCAAGAATAGCCATTCTCGCATTGTGGGACGATGCCAGTTGGCAGCGGCAAATGGAAGTGTCGCAATGGAGGAAATCAGAAAATAATAAAAGAGAATGCGCCCTGTCGTCTCTGTGGTGGAAAGCTGATTCACGGCCACTAAAGCAAAAGCAGAAAAAATCGCGGCGCTGGTGGCGATCAGCGCCGCGGGGTTCGACAGCAGAGCCGCGTTCGGTTTCAGAATCAGTACAACACCGACAAAGCCGATCATCAGGCTCGTCCAGACAACCCCGCTAATTTTCTCCTTGAACCACAACCAGGTGATGAGCGGTATGAAAAGCGGCGCAGAGTTCGATAGCAGCACGGCATTCATCAGCGGCATTTTCTTGACTGCCATAAACATCAACACCTGCGAAAGCAGGCCAGCGACCGCGCGGAAAATATGCAGCCATGTGCGCGTTGTCTTGATGTCGGCGACGCCGCTACGAAGCACCCAGGGAAGAAACAGCAGCAGGCTGATGAAATTCTGGAAGAAGACGATCGTGCCCACCGGTACTCGCGCGGCGGCTTTGCCCAAAGCGCTCATGATGGCGACGCAAAGGAATGCCAGAACCAGAAGCGAACCGCCTAGCGCAGCGTTTTCATCTGGCGCAGGTTTCGTCACGGGCGTGGCTGCCGGAGAGGACGGAGCGTTCGCGGTCACTTGGTCTCTCTAGCTCAGACGTTCGAGCAGATGGTCGCCGACCCGCAAGGCGTTGGCAATCACGGTAAGCGAAGGGTTAACAGCGCCGCACGATGGGAAAAAGGACGCATCGACCACATATAAATTATCGAGATCATGCGTCCGGCAGTGGATGTCCAGTACAGACTGTTTGGGGTCTGTTCCGAACCGGCAGGTGCCATTCTGGTGACCTACCCCTTCCAGCGGTATGCGCTTCTTGAAGTACGCGTGCATGTTCACTGTCGAATCCGCATGACCCGCCTGCTTCAGTACATCGATCCAGCGTGTCTTGAGCCGTTTGAACGATTCCACGTTATTGTCTGTGTAGTCCAGGCGAATCTGCCCGTCGATCACCTGTACACGGTTATTGGGATCCGGCAGATCTTCCGTTGTAAGCCACCAGGGAACTGCGTGCGACGACATCTTTTCCAGCACAAATTCCGGCGTGATGGAAGGCGCATCGCTCTTCATCATTTCGTGATGAAAGGAGCCGATTGGTTGGATGTTTCCCATGGGATAGGGATAGTCTTCTTCCCCAAAATAAAAATCGTTCACGCCAAAGGTCTTCATGTAACGGGATGGGTTCGGCGTCAGCGAAAGAGCCAAAATCGCGTCCGCTTGGTGGAACATAAAATGGCGCCCGACCATGTCAGAGCTATTGGCGAGCCCGTTCGGATGCTTATCGTTCGCGCTTGCCAGCAGCAGTGCCGCCGAATTGATCGCTCCGCAGCAAACGGCGACAATACCTGCGGAGAAAGTAGTCATGTGGCCGGAGTCGCCCAGATTCACCTCCACCGACTCGACAGCTGTACCCGTGGAGTTGGTCAGCAACCTCATGACCCGCGCCTCCGTCATCAAGGTGACGTTCGGCATTTGCATGATGGCGCGAATGCAATTGATGTCGGAGTCGGATTTTGCGTGGACCAGGCACGGATACCCGTCGCACGTGTCGCAGCGGATGCACTGGCTCTGGACGCGGTCAGACTCATTCAGTTTTAATCCAAGGGGAATCGGAAAAGGATGATAGCCGAGCCTGGCTACATCATCCTGAATCTGCTGCATGCGCGGTTCGTTTGTGATTGCTGGAAATGGATATTCTTCGCTGTGGAAAGGCTCTGTTGGGTCGAAGCCGAGCTGGCCGTGCACGCAGAAAAGTTTTTCCGCCTTGGTGTAATACGGTTCGAACACGTCGTACTTGACTGGCCACTCCGGCGAGATGCCGCCTTTGTGAATGAGCACGCCAAAGTCTTCATGCCGGAGACGAAACAGCGCAGCGCCGTAGACTTTAGTGTTGCCGCCCACCCAATAACCGGTGCCCGGGTGCAACGGATTTCCTTCCTTGTCCCTCCACTCTTCCTTGGTGTGATAACGGTTGTCGAGGAAGACATCGGTCGTGTTCCAGTTTGCTTTTTCCTGCGGCAAAAATGGGCCACGCTCCAGAATTAGAATATTTTTCCCCGCATTGGCCAGGTGAAATGCAAGTGTTCCTCCACCTGCGCCTGTGCCGATGATGATCGCGTCATAAGGTTGCGTCTCAGACATTCAAAATCCTTTCCTTTGTCTACCAATTTTCGTCCGTCGGGCTACAGGCTGCCTGCCTGGCGCAACATTCCGCCATCGATGAAAAAAGTGCTGCCCGTCGAGTAACCCGCCGCGTCGGATGCAATATATATGGCGAGATCGGCCACTTCCTCTGGCTTGCCCCAGCGGCCCAGCGGGATTTCCGCCATCAATTCCTTTTCGATTGCTGTGTTCGTTTCAACATCTTTGTCAATTGGTGTGAAGATGGCCCCCGGCGCAATGTTGTTGACGGTGATTTTGTGCGGCGCGAGTTCAACCGCGATGGTGCGCATCAACATCCGCAGTCCGCCTTTGGCCGCGCAGTACGGTGCATTGGTCACCATCGGCAAATCTTCGTGGACGGAGGAAATGTTGATAATGCGGCCGCCGTTCCCCTGCGCGATCATCGCTTTCGCGGCGGCCTGCGCGCACAGAAAAGGTCCGGTCAGGTCCACGGCAATCACCTTCTGCCATTTATCGAAAGGGTATTCCGTGAACGGATATTTGTACTCGATCCCGGCGTTGTTCACAAAGATGTCGAGCTGCCCCAAGGATTTGACAGTCTGCTGCACCAGGCTGTTTGCCTGGGATGGATCGGAGACATCCGCCTCGATGGCCATTGCCTTGCCGCCCATGTTTTGAATCTGCTGCACCACTCCGTTGGCGAGCGTCGCATCGCCTACATAGTCGATGACGACCGAAGCACCTTCCTTCGCCATTCCGGTGGCGATTGCCTTTCCGATGCCTGTGGCCGCGCCCGTTACGATTGCAACCTTGCCCTGTAGCTTCATGGAACTCTTCCTCCGGAGTTATTTTTCTCACAAATACGGTGAAACGGGCATCAATCCAAGCCGCCCGGGAATCTTTTGGAAACGTTAAGGCGTGTAATTCCAGGAGCCTGCATGACGGGATGAAAATTCGCTACCCTAAAGCATTTCTCCTGACGGTATGTAGCGAAAATTTTAATTCGGCGTGACTGTTCCCCGAAGAAGGGCCACACTGATTTATGATCTCGCCACACCATTAGTACAGGAGCGATGCCTAGACCGAGTGCATCGTGCATAACGCAATCAGTTTGGTTGAATAATATTAGATGCACAAAAGTGGATGTCGGTCAGCTTGCCACGGCTGGCTGGGCGAATTTGTCGAGCATATAATCCGCTACAGAAATGAAATGGTCTCCGGCACGCGCGATTCCCCGCTGGTTCGACTCCGAACACGGAGCGCCGGATCATCAAATCTCCCGTTGGCTGTTTCTCCGGGCGCTAGGCCTCATTTATTTTTCCGCGTTCTACTCTCTCATTTTCCAAATCAAAGGGCTGATCGGCCCCCAGGGAATTCTTCCTGCAGGCCAATATCTCACCGCAGTGGCTCGCGGTCTGGGGCCGCTGCGGTTCTGGTTCGCACCTACGGTGTTGTGGTTTTCCAGCGGCTCGCACATGCTGATGGCGCTGTGCTGGGTCGGGATGCTGGCTTCGCTGCTGGCGGTTGCAAATGTCTGGCCGCGCATGATGCTTGCGGTCTGTTTCATCTGCTTTCTTTCGTTCGTCAGCGCTGCGGGAGATTTTTCCGGCTATCAGTCGGATGGAATGTTGCTTGAAGCCGGATTTATCTCTCTGTTTTTCGCGCCTCGGGGGTTTCTTCCCGGATGGGGGAAGGCATCGCTCCCGGCGCGCGCCAGCCTTTTTCTTCTGCTGTGGGAGTGGTTTCGCATCTATTTCGAATCGGGCGTGGTCAAACTGGCGAGCGGAGATCCGCAGTGGCGCCACCTGACCGCGATGGACCAGTATTATCAAAACGGCCCGCTGCCGACATGGATCGGATGGTATGTAGAGCACCTGCCGCACTGGTTTCAAGCATGCACGGTCGTCGCAACGCTGGCGCTGGAACTGGTGCTGGTGTGGATGTTTTTTCTGCCTCGCCGCTGGCGAATCGTCTGCTTTTTTATCGTGACTCCCTGGCAAATTGTGGTGATCCTCACCGCGAACTATACATTCCTGAATTACCTGGTTCTGGTGCTCGGCTTCCTGCTTCTGGACGATCGCTTTCTGGCGCGATTTGTCCCGTCACCCTGGCGCTCGTCGTTTAGAGCTTTGTCTGCGGCGGACGAGAATCACGCCTCGCAAACTCCGGATGATGACGCGCCTGTTTCCATCCTTTCGCCTTGCGTCGTTCCTGCTCGACCCAAACCCAGATCCTTTCACTCATTTACTGTTGCGTTGACGACCGTCATGCTGGCGTGGATTTTTTACGCCTCCGCACAGCCTATGTTGCGAATGTTCTGGCGCGGCGTCCCATTGCCGCAGGGGCCGGTGACGGCGCTGGAGCCATTTCGCATCGCCAATCAATACGGCCTGTTCGCGGTCATGACCCCGCACCGGTATGAGATTGAATTTCAGGGGTCCGACGACGGCCGGGCCTGGGTTGCCTATCCGTTCCGATATAAACCGCAGGATACATCGAAGGCCCCCGGAATCTACGCGCCCTATCAGCCGCGTTTCGACTGGAATCTGTGGTTCGCCTCGCTCGGCTCGTGGGCGCAGTATCCAATCGTACCTAGAACGGAAGTCCAGTTGCTGCGGAACGATTCGGATGTGCTGGCCCTGTTCGCGGGCAATCCTTTTCATGACGGGTCACCGCGCCAGGTTCGCGCCGTGCTGTGGCAATACTGGTTCACATCCATGCGTGAAAAGCGGGCCACCGGCCAATGGTGGCGACGCCAGTTGCTCGGCACTTACGCGCCCACGCTCGAAATGCAGCCGGATGGCACAATTGCGCTGGTTGCGCAGCCATCCCTCTCCGGGCCGCCGCAGGATTAGATGCCGCCGACCATTCCCAATTCCGGCGATCTTCGGCACAAAAAAGCATGTGTAATCGGTGCTGGCCCCAATGGCCTTGCGGCTGCGATTGTCCTGGCGCAGGCCGGCCTCGACGTCGAAGTTTTGGAGACCGAACCCCAGCCCGGCGGCGCGGTGCGAACCATGGAGCTGACACTGCCCGGCTTTTATCACGATTTCGGTTCCGCGGTGCATCCCATGGCCGCAGGCTCGCCATTTTTTTCCTCTCTGCCATTGGCTGGCCACGGCCTCGAATGGCTGCATTCCCCCGCGCCCCTGGCGCATCCGCTGGACGATGGAACCGCAGTCATGCTCGAACGCAATCTGGAGGACGCGGAGCGCGCTCTGGACGAAGACGGCAAAATCTGGCGCAGAATGATGGCGCCGTTGGCCGATCGTTGGCCGGAATTTACCGCCGACATTTTGCGGCCCATGCTGGCGGTGCCGCGTCATCCATTGCTACTGGCAAAGTTCGTAGAGGACGCAGTGCCTTCAGCAAGGTTCGTTGCCCTTCGCAGGTTCCGTAGTGAGCGAACGCGGGCCTTGTTCGCGGGGCTTGCTGCACATTCTTTTCTCAGCCTAGATCAGCCGCTCAGCGCCTCCTTTGGTATGGTGCTGGCCGCCGCCGCCCACGCCGTTGGATGGCCCATTCCACGCGGCGGCGCTCAAACTATTACCAATGCGTTGTCGGCGTATCTTCTGGAGCTCGGCGGACGCATCTCAACTTCTTCACGTATAGAAACTCTCCGCCAGCTTCCGCCTTGCGATCTGACATTGTGCGATCTCACTCCGCGCCACCTACTGCATGTTTCGGGCGATCGGCTCTCATCAGCCTATCGCCGCCGCCTTGCAAAGTACCGGTACGGCCCCGGAGTATTCAAGATCGACTACGCGCTGGCCGCGCCAATACCATGGAAGGCTGCGGAATGTCTGCGAGCGGCGACGGTGCATGTCGGCGGCAGCATGGAGGACATCGTTGCATCTGAAGCGGCGATGTCGAGCGGGCGACATGCCGAGCGGCCCTTTGTGCTGGTAGCGCAACCCACATTATTCGACTCCACCCGGGCACCTGCGGGCAAGCACATCGCCTGGGCCTATTGCCATGTACCGAACGGTTCAACCGTAGATATGACGGAGCGACTGGAAAATCAGATTGAGCGCTTCGCGCCTGGCTTCCGTGACTGCGTTCTTGCGCGGCATGTTTCCTCGCCAGCTACCCTGGAAATGATGGATGCAAACCTGGTGGGCGGCGATATCAGTGGCGGCGCTTCGAGCCTGCGCCAGTTTTTCTTTCGTCCAACTTGGCGGCAATATGCCACGTCCGACCCGGACATCTATCTCTGTTCGTCCTCGACACCGCCCGGCGGTGGCGTCCACGGCATGTGCGGATACAACGCTGCGAAGACGGCGCTCCGCCAATGGCGATCATGACTGTCGCGTAACAGCTACGGAAGTTTAATTTTCAGAATAGATTCCGGATCGACCCGCAAATTATTTGGCGGAGCAGACACAGTCCGCGTAGGCGCCTGCCGCGTAATGGGACATCGCGCAGGTGTATTGTGGCCAGAACGGTTTTAGTTCGGGAGACCGATCGCCGATGTAGTAATGCAGAATATACTGCCGGCTGGCGTCATTCTTCGCTTCCGGATCATGTTGGAAATTTGTGATCAGTGACTTTATCGCAAGCTGGGAGAATTGTGTTTCATGGTATGTCTGGCGATAGTCATACTCCCGGGACCACTTTGTTGCAAAGCCTGTGTGGTTTGAAGCTGAAATCACCTCATAGTCCTGAAGTATGGAGCTTGCTGGATCGACATGGGCGACCGTAAACGATGGATCGTTGCCATCGACGGGCGAGATGGAAGGAATCAATTTCATCGCAACGCCTGGCTTCAAAGCGTCGCGTGCATCGCCCTCCGGCTCCAGCAGGCGCATTTCATCCATGTGGGTATGCGCGAAGATTCCGAGCCGAATGATGTCACTGTATTCGACCAGAAGGTCGGCCAGCTTGGACGACGATAAAAACATCACCGGAGCACCCTTTCCGCAGATATTCCTGAATCGTATGGCGGTCGAGTATGGATCGATGCCCGTCGGAATGTGACCCAGGACCCAAACCCGCTGGCCGGATCGCCGCGCATGCTCCAGTTTGTTTTGCAACCAAGTCAAATCAACGTCGCCGGATGCCACTCCTGACGCACCTGCGCAGGTGTGGTACTCCCGTGACAAAAAAAGATCGTCCAGAACGATGAGGCGCGTGTTCCGCATGGGGGCTGCCATGATTACGCTGTAGGAGCCATCTTTCGAGAACTCTTTCGTCTCCGGTTTCCAGTCGGATGGCGGCAGCCCCTCTACTACAACCTCGCCGATACGATCCAGAAAGCCGCTGTCCTCATCCAACCGATAATCGCCGCAAGGGGTGTCATTGTTTCCCAGAGCGGCATAAATGGGAATGTTGGGGAAGGACGCTCGCACTTCTGCCAGCACAAAGCTGATGGTCTTCAGAACGAAGTTCTCATAGTCACTTTGCGTCGACCCGGGGAAAAGCGTCGAATATCTGCATTGGAAGACGTGGGCGATCAGGTCTCCACTCACCGTCATGAATTTTGCGTTTGCTTGCCGGGATTGCATTGCCCGCAGACTGGAGAGCAACAAGGTGTAGGAAGTGTCGACGCCGCGCGCATGGCAGGTTTGTTGCAGCTGGGTAAATGCCTGCCGTTGATGCGGCGAAGGCGGAGCCGAAAGAATTGCGGTCCATCGTCCCACGGGAGCGCTGACTAGCTGCTTTGCCTGGGCAGGATCGTGAAATGGATCGAAGTGGATGTCACTGACCATTAGCGCGGGGAAGGTGTAGTTCCCGGGCCGCTTTCTCGACCCGCCATGCGATGACGGCGATGTAGCGCAGTATCCCTTGAGTGGCGTACCGAGGAAGGTCAGTAGCAGAAGACAAGGCATCACTCTCAGTTCGAAGATCCTACGTCCAGACATCAATATGGCACCTCAAAACTGGAAGCGAAGAAAATAGCTGGGCCGGGCCGTCATTTCCAGCATAGCGTGCCGTGTAAGCAAGGGATTTCGTTTCCTTTGGGAAGGGCAGGAATTTCACCGCAAACCAATATTTTGAAGGACAAGGAAATTGTGTATGGTGGCCAGGGAGGGAATTGAACCCCCGACGCCAGCCTTTTCAGGGCTGCGCTCTACCACTGAGCTACCTGGCCGTGGGAGATTTTCCGGGAGGGAACTCTGCACACGCGTGGAAGAAAAGAAATACAAGTGGTGCTTCCAGCTGAGTATATCAATCCCCGCCGTCAGTGCCAAACCGCAGGCCGTTGTTGATACGGTCATCGCCTGCGCTTAAGCCGGCCTCCAGTCCGGCATAATCTGGAAGCATAAAATGGGACCATGACTGACAATACACAGAAGCCCGAGAAAATTGAGAAAAGCGATGCCGAATGGCGCCAGCACCTGACTCCGGAGCAATATTACGTGACCCGGCAGAAGGGGACCGAGCCAGCCTTTTCCGGCGCGCTCTACAAGAACCACGACAGCGGCATCTACCACTGCGTTGCCTGCGGCTCCGAACTTTTCCGCTCCGACTCCAAGTTTGAGTCCGGATCGGGCTGGCCCAGCTTCTGGATTCCCGTCACCCCGGACGCCATTGAAACCCACGAAGACACCAGCCACGGAATGCGTCGCGTGGAGGCGACCTGCGCCCGCTGCGGAAGTCATCTGGGCCACGTCTTTCCGGATGGCCCCAAACCGACCGGCCTCCGCTACTGCATCAACTCCGCTTCATTGAAGTTCGAAAGGCAGTAGATCGCGGCTGTATGTGGACTATTGTTCGGCTGGCCCCGGCTGCATACCGGCAGGCATGGGGATTGATATGTCCAGCATCTTCACCGGACCAAGCGTTGAAAGCGGCGTGCCGAACTGCGTCGAGTTCCCTACTACTAAAATCGCCAGCTTCGAAGGATGAACATACTTGTTCGCCACCCGCGAAACATCCGCTGCCGTAACCTTTTCGATCCCGGCGCGGTATTTCTCAATGTAGTCCGCCGGATATCCGTAGAAGGCCAGCGTTGCCTGCTGGCGCAGAATCTTCCCCGGAGAGTCGAAGTGGAATATCCAGGAGTTCAGCAACTGGTCTTTCGCATTTTTCAGTTCTATCGGAGTAGGCGGGTCGGTCTTCAAATCTCGAATCTGCGCCAGCATGGCGTTGGTCGCAGCCACGGTGCTCTCACTCTTCGTTCCGGCGGCAACGTAGAACATGCCGGGATGATCGTAGCTCGCGCCATACGCTCCGAAAACCGAATACGCCAGCCCCAGCCTGGTCCGCACTGCCTGGAACAGCCGCGACCCAAAGCCCCCGCTGAAGATTGTGTTCATCACGCTCAATGCGTAGTAGTCCGGGTTGTTGCGCTGCGTGCCCAGGCCGACGATCCACACATTGCTCTGGTTCACATCGTTCTTCTGCGCCAGGTAGACTCCCGGCGTCGGCTCCGGAAATGCGACAGGCGCTGGAACGAATTTTTCTCCGCGCGGCAGTGAATCGAAGGCGGCACGCAACTTGGCCTCCATCTCCGCGGTTTTAAAGTCACCACTGATTCCGACAATCATGTTGTTTGGCCTAACGGTGCGCGCGTGCCACGCAGTCATGTCTGCCAGTTGAACCGCCTGCACCGTCGCAAACTCCGGCACGCGCGCGTAGGGATTGTTTTTTCCATAGGCGAGGATCTCAGCCTCGCGCTGCGCAATCTCATCCGCGTCGTCGTTTCGGCGGATGATGCCGGTCTCTTCCTGTTGCTTGGCAAGCGCCAGTTTGCTGGCGCGGAACTGCGGATGCAGCAGCAGTTCTGTCGCCATGCCGAATACCTGGTCGAAGTCCCCTGCAAAACTGGTCCAGGTCATCGTGGTGGATTCTGTATCGCCATCGGTTTCGATCTTCGCGGCCTTAGCCTCCAGTACGTCGTCCATCTGGTCGCCTGTCATCTTTGCCGTTCCGCTGGTGCGCCAAGTTTGTCCGTACAGGTCGACCAGACCGGTCTTGTCGGCGGGTTCATCCCGCGAGCCTCCGCGGATGATCGCAAATCCGTTGATGAACGGCAGTTCGTGATCTTCCTGTAAAAAAATGGTCATGCCATTTCTCAGTGTTATCTTCGTCGGCTGGCGCGGGTGAAACGCAGGCAGCTCAGGGATCGGAACTTTTTTCCACGATGTCCAGGGCGCAGGCGATCCTGGCGCGGACGAAGGTGCAACCGGGGATTGGGGTAACGAGGTTTGAGCACTAGCCAATCCAAGGACCGCGAAAGTAACAAGGGCTACGATGATGAGCGAGCGTCGCATAATCAGCGGCCTTCTTTCTGGGCCGGGTGCGCCGGCTGTGCCGGCAAATCCGCCGCCGGCTTCGCGGGCTTCGGCGGCGCAAATTCGATCGTCGCGTAGGTGCGATTTTTCGCGGTGAACACCTGGTTCGCCACCCTGCGAATGTCCGTCTTGTTGACCGCATCGATCTTATTCAGTTGTTGAAACAGCATCCGCCAATCTCCGTAGCGCAGTTGATAGGTGCCCAGTTCCTCCGCCAGCCCCTGGTTATTGTCCAGGCTGCGCAATATGTCGGCGCGGGCCCGCGTCTTGAACATCGCCAACTCGTCGTCGGTTACGTCCTGGGTCTTCAATTTATTAATCTCCGCATGGATCGCGGTTCGCATCTGTTCCGGCGAATGGCCGGGAGTCGGCACGGCGTAAAAGGCAAACAGATTGGGATATTTGTCTCCGGGAAATCCGCTGAACCCGGCCGCCTCGGCGGCAATCTTCTGGTCGCGCACCAGGCTGCGATACAGCATCGAAGTCCGTCCGTTCGACATAATATCGCTGATCGCGTCATACACGGCGTCATCCTTGTCCAGATAATCCGGACGATGGTAGCCCTCGATATAAAACGGCTGCGTCGCTTCCTTCAGCGTCACAGACTTCTCGGCTTCCTGCGGCGGCTCGACTGTAGTCAGCGGCATCGGCTTCGGTCCTGCGGGAATGCTGCCGAAATATCTCTCCAGCATCGGCATGGCGCCGGCCGCTGTCACGTCCCCTACTACCGTCACGACAATGTTTGACGGCACATAGTATTGCTTGTGAAACGCTTTGGCTTCAGTCGCGGAAATCTGGCTGACGTCCGACATCCATCCCACGCCCGGGTTGCGATACGGATGCGCCACATACGCTGTGGCGAGAAACTGCTCGATCATGTAGCCGATGGGGTTGGAGTCGATGCGCATCCGGCGCTCTTCCATCACCACGCTGCGCTCCTTGTAAAACTCGCGCGGCACCGGGTTGGCAACGCGATCGCTTTCCATATAGGCCCACAGTTGCAGCCGATTGACAGGCATACTCCAGAAGTATTCCGTGGCGTCATTCGAGGTTTGCGCGTTCACGCCGACTGCACCATTCAATTCCGCAATCTGCGTGAACTGATTGGGGATGACATATTTTTCAGCCGCTGCGGTCGATGCTTCGAACTGCGCCTTCAACTGCTTCAGCTTCGCCGGGTCCTGCCCCACGCGCTTGCGGTACTCCGCGTCATACGCGGCGTAGGTCTGCTCCACCTTGGCCAGGGCAGTTTTCTCCGCCGGATAATCGGTCGTGCCAATGTCCTTGGTCCCTTTGAAGGCAAGGTGCTCGAACATGTGGGCGATGCCGGTTTCTCCCTTTGGATCTTGCACACTGCCCGCGTTCACAATGGTGAAGAAGCTGAACACAGGGGCTCCGGGCCGGTTGCAGACGATCAGAGTGAGCCCGTTGGGCAGTTTTTTTACCGTAACGCGCTGCGCAAAACTGTTCTCAATCGCCTGAAATTCCTGCGCGCGGGCCGTCGACAAACAGCAGATGGCCAGCAGAACGGCTGGCAGAAAAATTCGGCATCGTTTCAGAGTCATTCCAGTGGTTTCCTCGGTCGCGTATTCCGCCCTTCCAGTGTCGCACCGCCTCCGCTCCCTTGGAAACGGGCCCGTGCTCGCAAGGATTTTTCGTTGGCCGAAAAAAAACGAAAAATAACCGGCTGTCCGCCAAGAAATCTATGGCCTTCCAACCATTGGATCGGATACACTCCGCCTGCTCCGTCGAAACTCAGGTGAAAAAACTGAGGCCGTAGGAGATAGCTTGCACTTGAATTTAGGAGACCGGACCTTCAATGAAAATTTCCAGGTTGCTATCCATCCCTGTCTGTATTGTCGCCATGACGGCATCTTTATCCATGTTCAACCGTGCCTCGGCGCAAACAACTCCAGATCGCATCACACAAACCATCGCGGGTTCGAAATACACACAACTGAACGACCGTCCTGCTCAGCTAAAGATCGCCAGCGATCTTGGCCGCATCGCGCTCTCAACGCCTTTGAACCGTATGGTGCTGGTGTTGCAGCGCAGTCCCCAGCAACAGAAAGCGCTCGACACTCTGGTCCAGCAGCAGCAACAGCCCGGCTCTTCGGCCTACCACCAGTGGCTCACGCCGCAACAGTTTGGCGAGCAGTTCGGCGTCAGCCAGAATGACCTGAAAACACTGACCGGCTGGCTCCAGGCCCAGGGTTTTCATATCGACAGCGTGCCCAACAGCCGGCAGTGGGTCGTATTCTCCGGCACTTCCGGTCAGGTGGAGCAGGCATTCCACACCCAGATGCACCACTACACCCTGACCGGCGAGACGCATTTGGCGAATTCAACCGGGACCTCCATTCCGCAGGCGCTCGCGCCCGTGGTGCGGGGTGTGATGAGTTTGAATGACTTCTTCTCTAAACCGAACATCTATTTCGACAAGCAGCCGCATAAATTGACCGACCTTGCGAATGGCGCCTTTGCACTGTCTCCTGGCGACTACGCGACAATTTATGACATTAATCCTGTCTATAAGGCCAACATCAACGGCGCGGGCGAAACCATCGCCATTGTGGGCAGAAGTGACGTCGATCCTGTCGATATTCAGGATTTCACCAAGCTGTTCAATGTCCCGACCATCAATCTGCATACCATCAATAACGGTCCCGACCCCGGCATGGTGGCCGGCGATGAGGTGGAGCAGACCCTCGACGTGACCTGGTCAGGTTCCGTGGCTCCAGGAGCGACGATTGACCTGGTTGTGTCCGGCAGTACGGCGACCTCTGATGGTGTCGTTCTTTCGATGGCCTACATCGTGGACAACGATCTGGCGCAGATTATGAGCACTAGCTATGGCTCGTGCGAATTGAACCAAGGCCAGGCCTACGCCTCCTACATTGAGGTGCTGCAGGAACAGGCGGCCGCGGAAGGCATCTCTTCCTTTGTCTCCGCTGGAGACAGCGGTGGCGCTGGATGCGACGACCCCAACACGGAAACGGCGGCGACATTGGGGTTTGCCGCCAGCGGAATTGCCTCCACACCCTACGACGTTGCCGTTGGCGGAACACAGTTTCTAGACCAGGCAAACCCATCGCAATATTGGGCACCCACCAACGGAGCGAATGGAGCCTCCGCCCTCAGCTACATTCCGGAGATGGTCTGGAATGAAAGCTCGCCGGGCGTCAGCATCTTCGCCGGATCGGGTGGTGCAAGCATCTACTATGCCAAGCCATACTGGCAGGCCGGCAATGGCGTCCCGCAGGACGGCGCGCGCGACATCCCGGATGTTTCACTGACAGCTTCCGGACACGATGGCTACATCATCTGCCTGCGGTCACTGGGCGGGGACTGTTCCCAGGGCTCCTTCTTCACCGTCGGTGGCACCTCGGCGTCCAGCCCGTCGTTCGCGGGCATTATGGCCCTGATCGATCAAAAGACCAATTCGAGCTGGGGCAATCCGAACCCGACGATCTACGCGCTGGCACAGAGCAGCAATTACAACACCATCTTTCACGACACGACCGTTGGCAATAACAAGGTTCCCGCCGTCGATGGAAACATGATTGGCTACGATGCTGGAATTGGCTACGATCTGGCCAGCGGCTGGGGTTCAGTCGATGTCAACCAGTTGGTGAATGCCTGGGTCGCCACCGGCACCGGGAAGAACACCGTAAGCATCAGCGTGAATGGCGGAACCGCGCCCATTACCGTGACCCACGGCTCGCTCCTTACCTTGGCCTCCACGGTCGCGCCGGCAGGATCGGGAGCCATTGTTGCCCCTACCGGCGATATAGCCTACGTCGCCAACAGCGGTTCCGTGAATACGGCCATCGGAGTTGCAACTCTCGCAGGCGGCGCAACTACGCTGCAAACGCCGACTCTCCCCGGAGGCACGCAGATCATCACCGCTCATTACGCCGGCGACCCCACCTACGCCGCACAAACATCTGCCGGAATTACCGTCACGGTGAATCCGGAGCCAAGCGTCACCAGCCTGGGCTCGGGAACCAGTCCGACCATTCTCTATGGCACTCCGAAGGATCTCGATGCCTTTGTGACCAACGTTGGCAACCTGCTCAGTCCCAACAGCGGCACAGTCGCATTCAACGATGGAGCGACCCTGCTCGCCACGTTGCCTGTCACCGGCGCGGAACTTCCCCCTTCGACAACCCTGGGTGGCGGCGGAAGCAGCGGCACCTATGGCTCATTCACCGGGGGTGGGGTGGCCTACACGGTGCCTTTCCTTACAGTCGGGTTGCACAATCTAACCGCTGCCTTTAGTGGAAACGCCAGCTATCTGCCGTCGACGTCCACGGCGCTGCCGTTGACCGTCACCCAGGCGTCGTCCTTTGTCAGCATCGAGTCGAACTATCTGCAGCCGCTGGCGAACTCCCCCGTGACTCTCAGCGCCTCGGTGGCGCTGAATGGCGGTTCGGCCAATGCGCCCATCACAGGCATGGTGACGTTCTATGACGGGACGGCCGCAGTTGGATCGGCTGCAATCTCCGGGCAATCGTCCTCCGGCCTGTATGTGGCTCAGCTCAGTACCGCCTTCGCCGCGACCGGCGCGCACTACATCTACGCCTCGTATGCCGGTGACACCAATGTCGCCGGCTCAGCCAGCAGCGCGTTGACTCTGACCGTCGGCAGCCACAGCGCAACTCAGACTTCGCTGGCGGTCACCTCGGCGGCTTCGCCCGTCTACGCGGGGCAGGCAGTCACTCTCACTGCCAGCGTCACGGGCGACTCGGCGACTCCTGCGGTCGCCGGCACCGTCACCTTCTACGACGGCGCAACTTCCATCGGTATCGGCACGTTGAATGGCAGCGGACAGGCCGCATTGACGACCAGCTCCCTGACCGGAGGCACGCATAACATCTATGCCGCCTATGGTGGCAACTCCACCTTTACCAGTTCGCAGTCGGCTGTCAACCAAGTGGTCATCAACGATTTCACCATCGGGGTGGGCAGTCCCACGGCCTCCACGCTTCAGGGCGGCAGCGCGCAGGTTGCCGTCACGGTGACAGCGGTGGGATCCATTGCAAACCCAGTCACTCTGACGTGCAGCGGACTTCCCAGCGGTGCCGCCTGCATCTTCAGCCCGGCCAAATTGACCGTGGGCAGCGGGTCGGCAGCATCGGCGCTGGTCATCACCACCACGGGGCTGACGCTCAGCCCGGCGCTGCGCGGAACCACGGCACATGCTGGCCTGCATCAGCCCCAAGTCATCCCGTTTGGCTCGAAGATGAGAATCCGTCTCAGTGGTGCGCTGCTGCTCGGTCTACCATTGTTCGGCTTCGGCCTGCCGTGGCTCGGCCTGGGATCGCCGCGGAAACGGAAACCCCTGCACACCGTCCTCAGCATCCTGGGAATCGCGGTTTTATTCGGTGTGATGGGCTTTGGCCTCAGCGGTTGCGGCGGCAGCAGCACTCCGAAATACACCATCTCCAACGGGGGTACCCCGGCGGGATCTTCCACGGTGACCATCACTGCGACATCGGGAACCCTCACACACACCACCACGGTTGCTCTCGCAGTGCAGTCGGTGGTCCCAGCCAAATCATAAGTAAACATCACGCATACTCGGAAAGGCCGGGTCTTTATGACCTGGCCTTTCTGTTGGAGACGCGAACGGCTACAATCAAACGTTCTTATGAATCTCCATGCAATTCAGTCCGCTCTGCGCGAGGCCCGTCTCGACGGCTGGCTCTTTTACGACTATCACCACCGCGATCCTCTTGCCTACAGGATCCTCGGCCTCAGCGACTCGCTGCACGTCACCCGGCGCTGGTTCTATCTGATACCGGCACATGGCGAGCCGAAGAAGCTGGTGCATCGCATTGAGCAGGGTAGGCTCGATCCCTTGCCGGGAACAAAAGCTGTTTATTCGACGTGGCAGGAACTGGAAGCACAGTTGGCCGTGATGCTCGAAGGCAGCACGCAGCTCGCCATGCAGTATTCTCCGCGCAACGCCATCATGTATGTCTCGCTGGTCGATGCCGGCACCATCGAAGTATTACGCGGCATGGGCAAGCAGATTGTCAGCTCTGCGAATCTGGTCAGTCACTTTGAAGCGGTGCTGAACCAGGAGCAGATCGAAAGCCACTTCCTGGCACAGCGCGCCATCGATGGCATTCTTGCCGAAGGCTTCCGCGAAATCGGCAGTCGCGTTCGCAGCGGCTCTCCACACTCGACAACGGAGTTCACTATGGTGCAGTGGCTTCAGGAGGCAATGGCCCAGGAAAATCTGGTGTGGGACAACGGGCCGAATGTCTCGGTGAACCGCAACAGCTCCGATTCCCACTATGAACCGACAGTGGAGCGTTCGCTACCGATTGCCGGCGGCGATTTTGTGCTCATCGATATCTGGGGCCGAAAAAATTCTCCGGGGTCGGTTTTCTACGACATCACCTGGACCGGGGTCGTCGGACGTGAGCCGAGCGAGCGCGAGTGCAATGTATTCGCAACCGTCGCCGCTGCCCGCGATGCGGCCATTCAAACAGTGGAGCGCGCCTTCGCCGCCAATGAGCCGATCGCTGGCTGGCAGGCCGACGATGCTGCGCGCAGCGTCGTCCGCGCCGCCGGTTTCGGCGAATTTTTTACCCATCGCACCGGTCACAATATCGCCACGGAGATCCACGGTAGCGGCGCGCATCTCGACAACTTCGAAACTCATGATGAACGGCTCCTGCTGCCCAACACCTGTTTCTCCGTCGAGCCGGGAATTTATCTGCCGGAGTTCGGCATCCGCAGCGAGGTGGATATGATGACACGCGCCGGGCAAGCCAGAGTTACCGGACGCATCCAGCGGGAGCTGGTGCGTATCTGATTGCTCTCTCTATACACCGCGCGGTGCTGATATATTCGTTGGAGATGTCCACCACAAAGACCACCACGAAGGAAAATATTGCCCGGTCTCAGACTGCTTCTACCCAGTCCCAGGCCAGTTCTTCCCGATCGCAGGCCGGTTCCCATAGATTCGCCGGCGGCATTGTTCTCATCGCGGGCTGGCTCGTGCCTGGCCTCGGCCATCTGCTTCAAGGGCTTTGGATTCGCGCCACCCTGCTGTTTGTGTCCATCGTTTCCATGTTCTGTCTGGGTCTCGCAATGCACGGGAAAATCTATCCCCCTGCGTCCGACCTGTTGAGTCTGGACATGCTGGGATTCATCGGTGACCTGGGCACCGGCGGCCTCTACTTTCTTTCGACACTGTTGGGCTGGGGACAAAATATCGTTCAGATCATCACCGCCGACTATGGCACCAAGTTCATCGTCGTGGCCGGCCTGCTGAACTTTATCGCGGCCGTGGACGCGCACAGCATCAAGCTGGGGAGGAAAAGATAAATGTACGCTCCCTCGCATTTCACCGCCGTGCTGCTGTTCGCCCTGTTCACTTCCGTTGTCTTCGGCATCACGCAGCGGTCGGGAAGGCGTGCCATGGTGCGCTATGGTATTTATTGTTTTTGCCTGTTTGTTGTTGGAACCATTGCCGCCAGTTGGCTGATGTGGTTGATCCATCACTGACGCGCAGAGCACTGCGCCGGGCAGGTCAGTTCAGCTTCTTCGCCACAGCATCGCATCGAACCGGTGGCGCGCGCGATAACCCAGCCTCTGATATAGATCCACCGCCGCCCGGTTCTGCTCAGTCACCGTCAGCGTAATTGCATCGCAGTTATGCGACAGCAAGGATTCCGCGCACAGGTTCAACAGAGTTTCCCCCACTCCCTTGCGTTGGTATTGCGGCAGCACACATAGCTGCGTCACATGACCGACCCCCGCGCTGACCCGGGAACACAACAGCAGGCCGAACAGCTTCTGTCCAGCTTCTTGATCGTTCTTTTGATTTTCGCGGGGCGCAAGCACCCACGATGCCTGTTCTTCAAAAATCCCGCATCCTGGAAAGCGCACAATGTTATGCAGAAACCGCTGCGCCCCGCTGGCGGACAAATACTGGTCGTTGATTTCACTGTCAATATGTCCGGCATAGGAGGCGCGGATCACCTCCGGCGCAAGCCCAAAGTCCGATGCAAGCCAAGTGCGATATTCGTCGTCGCAGGGTGCTGCAATGTGCCCGTTCGTGCCCGGAGAAATTGCCCGGGAAGACTGCGATTTGCGCAGATCCAGCTCCATGAACAGCCTTGGATATAGATGGAAGCCCGCCTTGGCAAAAGACTCATGGTGCAGTCCGTGGGGATGCAAAAGAAGCTGGGCCTCGACGCGAACCAGACCCGGCGTGTGTTGCAGCGTTTCCAGCAGTCGGTCGATCAGTTCACCCTCGACTGCTGCCGCTGTGGACTCATCGACGCCATCCCGCGACGCAAACACGTCGCCAATCACCGCCTTATGGTTTTCGTACACGCAGAAGATGTAGCCGCAGACGCGTCCCTGGTCCAATGCAACATAACCGGTCAGCAGGTGGGACTCGACATATTGCAGCACCAGGCTCGCGGAATTGCGATAGTCCCAGCGCAGACGGCGGCTCCACAGCGCGCTCTCTTCATCCAGCAGTGGGCGCAGGTGCTGGGCGGAGAAATGGCGTAGGTCGAGGAACTCGAGCTGCACGGCAGAAGTCATCGTCGATTTTGGCTCGCCGCAAGATCACAGGCGAATTGAATTCGCGGGGCAGGCACAAGCCTTATTGCGCGAGTGTACGGTATTGCAGCGCAAATCGAAAGACGGCAATCCACAAAATTGGGAGGGGTATTTGGCTGATGCTGTCCGCCAGTTACCTCGGTTACTCTTGGGCGGCTGCGCTGGGGCTGACTCGGTACACAGTAAGATTCTGCGGCTTGTAAAGGAACAACGGCTCGTAATTGCGACCCGCAAGCAATTTCTTCAACTCCTGGTCCGTTTGCTGCTGCGTGGCCGGGTTTGTGGAATTCTGCGCCACCAGCAGATGCGCTTCCACCGGGACGCCGGACCGGTAATTGGGAACGCGCTCATCCAGGTAAAACGCCAGGCCGTACTGCATGTCTCGTCTTGCCTGAAACACCGCCACCGCGTGCGGCGCATCCGGCAGCGCGGCCAACTCATGCGCCAGCGTGCGCGCGGAATATTTCTGGTCGAGCAGTACTCCATTCTGCGTTCCCAGCAGAAAAATCAGAATCAGCGCGACGGGGATCATCGTTGCGATGCGCAACCGCGCCGTGCCAAAACGTAGCACTGTGACCAGTACCATAGTTGCAATTGCCAGCCCGACGACCACAGCCGCGATAATGACCCGCAGCGGAGGCCACGCGCCGGAACGCACCAGGATCTGTGGAAGCATCAGCGCGCCCGCCACCAGAATGCCGACCACCAGCGCATGAACCGCCAGCAGGCGGACATGCAGCCCGTGTTTGCGAACGCGATTCAGATAGTCTCCGCACAGAATCGTGATCGGTGGAACCGCCGGCAGAATATATCCGGGGAGTTTGGAGTCGGCGAAGCTGAAGAAGACGACAGGAAAGATGGCCCACAGGACCAGAAACTCCGGAAACGCATCGCCGGTGCGCGGGTTGCCAATGTAGCGGTCCGGGTTGCGTCGCACCTTCCATTCGTCGATGGAATCCCGGATCGCGTCCCACATCGCGCTGCATGCCAGCGCAAGCCAGGGCATCAGCGCCAGTGCCATGACGGGAAGGTAATACCAGATTGCGTGGGCATGGTGGAAGCGATCGGTGGCGAAGCGCTCCAGGTTATGCTCCAGAAAGAACACGCGCACGAACTGTGGATTTCGATGCTGCACGGCGATGAACCACGGCAGCACCATTGCCAGATACAGCAGGACTCCGGGCAGCCAGATGGTGCGGCGCAGCAGAGACCACTCCCTGCGCAGAGCGGCGAAGAGAAAAATGATGCAGAGCGCCATAAACGGCGCGACCGGGCCTTTGGCCAGCGTGGCTGCACCGCCGAAAAAATAGAGATCGAACAACCAGAATTTCTTGTCCGTTTCGTACCAGGCGTACCAGCCCAGCATTCCAATGCAGAACGGCGCCGCCATCTGCATGTCCGTCGATGCGCCGCGTGCAAAGCCGATGATTGCAGCGCAGGAAACGGTGATCAGCGAGGCATCCAGCTGGCCGCCCGGACGGAAGCGGCGCATGTGCAGGTAGATGAGGACGACCAGAATCCAGGCAAACTCAGCGGAGGGAAGCCGCGCCGACCAGCCGTGAACGCCAAAGTCCTTGAAGGAGAACATCGCCCGCCAGTAATAGAGAGCGGGCTTCTCCAGCCACGGCTTTCCATACAGCACGGGAGTGATGTAGTCGTGCCGTTGCAGCATCTCCCGCGCCACCTGCGCGTAGCGCGGTTCATCCGCACCGACCAGGCCGATGATGGAGCCGCCCAGGTAGGGAACCAGTCCGTAGCCCAGAAAGAAGGTGGTAAATGCCAGCAGCGTGGCGAACTCGGCCACCGTGGCGGCGGTCAGCCGCTGCCAGAAAGCTCCCCCGGGCAGGTACTTCTTCCACTTATCGTTTCGGTCGGTCGTCACGGATCCATCGAAAACAAGGCTAGTAAAGAACAAACAGGCGAAGACGTATCCAGCCTACCAAACCCGGCGGCGAATGACGAAGCGGAGGGGAAAAGAGGTAGCGGGAAGGTCCGGGATGTGCAGAAATTCGGGGCGCAAAACATGCGCGCAAGTTGCCGCCGCAGCCGGTGTTTTGCACTGAAAACAGGGCAAAACGGAGGGTTTTCCTGATTTATATATCTGATAGATATATATCTGGCAGATATATAAATGCCGAT
>JADEYI010001107.1_pt1 | contig 23939 bp, 18 predicted proteins | sample 8542331 | NCBI WGS metagenome assembly JADEYI01 (sample SAMN16510988, study PRJNA670497) | mine drainage metagenome | isolation source: biofilm near Copperflume 1 | place: Germany: Marsberg coppermine Kilianstollen | collected 2018-02
GCAGCCATAGTCGTATCCTCTCCTGGTGGTACAACCGTTGCCGTACTCTGCGGCGTGGCTCGTTGTAGCATAGCAGGATTCTAGGCCACCCCGCCAACCCGCCAGTAAGTTGTACACATCCGCCACGCTATCACTATACCAGCTTAATCTGTGCAAGAAGTCGGCCACCGGCAGGCGTCTCACGCGCTGCGTAAGGTGAGCAACGAGAACTGAGGACTGAGTAGGGTAATCCACTCAATCCCCTCCACCCCTTGTGCTGTATAATGTCTTGAGGCGATCATTATGAACAAGCGCCAACCGGAAACTCCGCTTACAAGTGTTAGTGTCAAACAGGCGTTAGAGGCAGTGCTGTCGCTTGTTTCGCCGCTGCCTGCGGTCGCTGTGCCGTTCACTGAGGCGCTGGGGCTGGTCCTCGCTGAGACCGTCTACAGCGACATGAATATCCCACCCTTTGATAACTCCTCTATGGATGGCTATGCAGTGTTGGCCGAAGATACATCAGAGGCCACGCAGGACAACCCGGCTCATCTGCGTGTCGTCGGTTACCTGCCTGCGGGCGCGGCTCCAGGTCCTGCTGATCGTGTGGAGGCGGGCACCGCTTTTCGCATAATGACAGGCGCACCCATACCACCCGGTGCCAATGCTGTGGTGCCCTTCGAGAGCACCAACGAGGGCCTCATGCTCAACGAGCCTTCTTTGCAGCCCACGGCGGCACGCGCCCAGCAAGCCAGAGTTGGCAGCGACGTACTCATATACAAAGGAGCCGCGAAGGGCGCTAACATCCGGCTGACGGGCGAGGACATCCGTGAAAGTGAGGCTGTTCTCAGGCCGGGCATTACAATAAGACCTGCTGAGATAGGCGTTATGGCGTCTGTCGGCAAAAGCAGGGTGCTGGTGCATCGCAGACCCCGCGTGGTCGTGCTGGCTACGGGCGATGAGCTTGTGGAGGTAAATGAGCGTCCCGGGCCGGGGCAGATACGCAACTCTAACAACTATTCGGTCGCTGCACAGCTGACCTCGTGGGGAGCGCAGGCCTTTAATATTGGCGTAGCGCGTGACAACCGCGCCGACCTCACCGCGAAGATAGAAGAGGCGCTTGCTTTAGAGCCTGACATGCTGGTGACATCTGCGGGCGTGTCGGTGGGTGATTATGACGTTGTGAAAGAGGTGCTGATCTCCCTCGGCAGCATCTCGATGTGGAGGGTACGTGTGAGGCCGGGCAAGCCCCTTGCCCTGGGCCGTCTGGGTGAGGCAGGGGTGCCCTTCATCGGCTTGCCCGGCAACCCCGTCTCCGGTATGGTGAGCATGGAGCTATTCGGTCGCCCCGCTATCATGAAGATGCTGGGCAAAAGCCGCCTGCAAAGACCTGTCATCACCGCTCGCAGCCTTGAGACGCTGGAAAACTCCTCTGGGCGTGCTAGCTACCTGCGGGCAGTGGTCACAAAAGAAGGTAATGACTACGTAGTCCGCACCACAGGCGACCAGGGTTCGGGCATCCTGACCTCAATGTCCCGCGCCAACGCCTTTCTGATAATGGATGAGGCCACACGCCACATAGAGGCAGGCGGCACCGCACGCGCTCTCATGCTCGATTGGCCGGAAGAAGTATTCTAAAATGAGATGGGGCGGTGGGGGCGGCCCTGCGCAACGACCAATCTCCCCACTTTACATAGCGGCCAGTGATAAAGCGGATTTCTACAACGTCCAGTAGATGTATCACTCATCGTGCTGGACCGGGCAAACTCGAAGGCACGCAACGTCAGGCTGGCGATAAGGGCGGCTGTGAAAATGATCTTTGCATGAGCATCGCCGACGACGGGCATGGCTTCGACCCGGAGGCCGTACTGCAACATCGCAACGCCGGTGAGGGCTTGGCATTCGCTCTATGCATGAGCGGATACAGCTTGCGGGTGGGCACCTGGAGATAAAATCTGCGCCCGGAGAGGGAGCAACGCTCACCTTCCGGTGCCCCATTATTACGACGCGCAAGAAAAGGCAACCCAGGAGCCACAGGGATAGCTAAGATGCCAAGAGTTCTCTCTACAGATAGGAGCCTCTAAAGGCTGCCTTTCTCTGCCCGGTCTTGTGACACCCGATATTGTGCTATAGTTATACCCCTTCCAGCGCATCCACATACGTGGAGAAGGGCTTTCATCGTAATAGTTCTACCTTCCTACAGGGGCTAGCGACCCGGGCCTTCACCGGGCCAAAAGACATCAAAGCTGACTTCGTAGCGCCCGCCGTTGTCTTGCCCTAGAGCTTGATATGCCTCCTGGCCGAGGTCTATCACAATGCCCTGTGAGCGTACATAGGGGATATCGGGCCAGTCTATTACGTCAACAAACTGCACAAAGACGGAGCGGTTGCCGCGCGTAACACGTGCCCATCGGCCATAGAGATTGAGGTCGGCGGGCGCGGCGGCGTATAGCCCTTGTCCCACATAATCTTGCGGCAGGTTGCCCCAGCCCTTGTTGAGGCGGATCACACGCGTCCAGTCGGCGCGAAACCATGTAGCCTCCCCTCGGAAGCTCATGTTGAAACCGGGGCGGTCAGCAGGGGCGGCTATGTTGCCTGCATTGCCGGAGGCGGTGAGCCTTTGTAGCAACTCTGTGCCAAGCTGCCCGAGTTGCACGCGCCCCTGCCCTGCAAGCTCAAAGCGGGCACGCTCGAAGTACTGCACAGTGCGCCCATTCTCTTGCATCTCCTCAGAGATTGGGTAGCCGAAGATGGTGAGGCCGTCGTTCGCCTGCCAGAACTGCCTGAAAGTACCGCCCAGTGTATGCTGTGTCTGATCAAAGTAAAGGCGGTCGGCGTTTGCCGCATTTGGCGATGCGGGGATAAATGTCCTTCCCTGTGTCTCCAGACTCCCAACCGGGCTTAATTCGACCTTCCAGGGACGGCTGCTGCCAGGGCGGTACTCAAACCGGCTCCGCTGGAAGTACTGCATGCTTACGCCATTGGAGACAAACTCTTCAGAGACAGGATAGCCGTAGATAGTTAGCCCGCCGTTCATCAGCCAGTAGTTGAGAAACGCATCCTTGACATAGTGCGCTGTCTGCCGAAAATAGACCGAGTTTGAGGAGTTGGTAGATACAGGAGCCGCTTCAGCTATCCCTGAGTTTTGCAAGCTGAGGAAAGAGGGGCGTGTGGAGAGAGCCAGGAATGCGGGGCCTGAATGGGCTGTGGACAAATAAGCCGAGCCCGGCGCAGCCGGGCTTGCCGCGGGAGCTAGTGGAAGCGCCAGGGCCATGCTGCATGCTACTAAGGCAATAGACAGCGCCCTGGTAAAGCGTCTCACTTCTTTCATAGGCGAGCCCCTCCTGCTAAGGTGGTGCATACGCGCTGCACCACAGCATGCATGCCTATTCGGAGCGCACAATTTACAACTTCTAACCAACACGATGCGCTGCCACTTACCTGCACGCGATTGTAGCCGACCAGGGCACCTTCTGTCAATAGGCCACTCAAGGTAAGCGTTCAGAGTTGTGGTAGAACAATCTTCAAGAGGTATCCTGCGCGGGTGCGCCCTCACCCCCAACCCCCTCTCCCATGAAGGGAGAGGGGGCTTTCTTCCTGGTGAGTATCAGGGGTGTCCCCTAATCTCTCCTGATAAGAGTTCAGGGTTGGGGTGCAGGGGCTATGCCCCTGACGGGGTATTAGGGGTGTCCCCTAATCTCTCCTGATAAGAGTTCCCCATCCCACGTGTGGGAGGGGGTCAGGGGGTGGGCCTTGCCCTTGTACGATGCTCGCCTATTGCTCTGCTCTACCCCAACTCTGAACATTTACCTTACTCATCTGACTTGAGCTTTGCTTGCCGATAGTTTATCATCATCCTGGCAGCTTCGGAATAGCTTAATTCGTAGGAGCCTCGCTCAACTCCTCAATTTCTACTTCTCTATCAAGGAGCCGATATGGTGCCTACAACGGAGTGGTACTGGTACGCTCTCCTCGTGGCGGCAATAGTCGTCTGCGTGGGGTGGTTTCTATTCCGCGCCAACCAGCTTGTACAGTTCACCATTATGGGTGTGGACAGCAAACGCTTTGGCAACTGGGGCACTCGCTTTAAGCTGCTTGGCGTCTACGTGCTCGGCCAGTTCCGCATGTACAGCCGCAAGAGATACTCTATCTCCGGTATCGCCCACTTCTTCACCTTCTGGGGCTTCATCGTCATTCAGGTGACTACCCTTGCGCTCTTTGCCGAGGGGCTATTTCCGGGCCTGCGTGTGCCGTTCGTTCAGGATAATCCTGGGTGGCTCCTTTTTGTTGACCTTATACAGGCGCTGGTGCTCGTCGCGATGGCTACCTTCTTCTGGAGGCGCATTGTCACCAAGCCTGAGCGTTTCACCGATAGTCCAGCCGCGCTCGGCATCCTCGTTGCCATATCCGTGCTTATGATCTCCGGCCTGGTGTTGCAAGGCATCCGCATCAACTTGCACAACGAGCCTGCCGATTGGCGCCCATTCTCCACACTTGCGGGCTCGCTTTTCTCGGGCCTTAGTGTGAACGCGCAGACTTTCGTTCATGGCCTCGCCTATTTTACCCATCTCGGCATCGTTCTGGGCTTCCTCATCTACATACCTTACTCCAAGCACCTGCACATTTTTACCGCGCCCCTCAACGTTTTCTTCTATGACCTCACGCCCAAAGGGGCTATGGAGACAATAGACAATATAGAGGAGCGGATAGAAAACGAGCAGACATTGGGCGTCGCCAGGCTGGAGGACCTGGGGTGGAAAGACCTGATGGACACTTACACCTGCACAGAGTGTGGCCGCTGTCAGGACGCTTGCCCTGCATGGCTCACCGACAAACCCCTCTCACCCAAAAAGCTGATCCTCGACTTGCAAGAGCACTTTCTGGAGGAAGCCCGCCTTGATCTTGCCAGGCACGACAAGAAGACGCTGCTGCAACAACTCGCCACAGGGGGTATCAGCCCGGCGGCTACTGCTGTTGCGGAGGTGGCTGAGGAGATACCACTGGTCGGTGGCTGGATAATGGACGAGACCCTCTGGTCGTGTACCACCTGCCGCGCCTGCATGGAGGCGTGCCCCGTCTTTATCGAGCATGTGCCGAAGATCACCGATATGCGCCGCTACCTGGTAATGCAAGAGAGCCGCTTCCCGCAGGAGCTTGTGCGCCTATTCCGCAATCTTGAGCAGAAAGGTAACCCCTGGGACTTCTCGCCCAACCAGCGTGCCGACTGGGCGGAAGGGTTGGGTGTGCCCCTCGTGGCCGGTATGCGCTCCCAGGCCGAGGGAGAAGGCCGCCCGCTCTTTGCAGGCGCGCCACTGAGGATTGAGGTTGAGCGCAAAGCCATCGTGGATGGCTCGGATGCATACATTACCGAGGCCGTTCCCGCTTCGCAGGATGGCGCGACCGGAGAGCCGCTGTTAGAAGTACTCTACTGGGTTGGCTGCCTGGGAGCGTTCGACGCACGCAACCAGCGCATAGCTCGTGCGCTCACGCAGATCTTCAAGGAGGCAGGGGTCAAATTCGCCATTCTTGGTAAGGAGGAAAGCTGCTGCGGCGACCCTGCTCGTCGCCCCGGCAATGAATACCTCTTTCAGACGCTGGCGCAGGTAAATGTAGAACTACTGAATAACTATGGAGTGCGTAAAGTGATCACCTCTTGCCCGCACTGCTTCAATACAATCAAGAACGAATACCCGCAGTTCGGCGGCAACTACGATGTGGTACACCACTCGGAGTTTATTGATTACCTCATCAAAGAAGGCCGCATCACGCTGGCGAACCGCGTTGAGCAGGCTGTGACCTACCACGACCCTTGCTATCTGGGGCGCTACAACGACGTTTATGACGCTCCCAGGGCAGTGCTTGAGGCGATACCCGGTGTCGAGTTGAAGGAGATGAAGCGCAGTCGCAACAACGCTCTCTGCTGCGGGGCGGGCGGCGGCAGAATGTGGATCGAGGAGCACAACGGCAGGCGCATGAACCAGAACCGCATGCAAGATGCCCTCGACACGGGCGCGCCCACTCTAGCGGCGGCCTGCCCTTTCTGTACCTCCATGTTCGAGGATGGTATCAAGGGCAAGGACGCGGGCGATCAAATTCGCCTGATGGACCTCTCCGAGTTGGTGGCTCTCTCCATGCAGCGCGACGGCAAGCCTGTAGGCAGCGGTGAGCTACCGCCTCCCGGCCCCACCACGTAGCCACAGGTGGAGGTGTAGGCAACCCTGACAAGGAGGAGCCCCCCAGTTTGGGCTAATTGACGTTAGGCAATCAGCGTCGGACGATGGTATAGAATGTTAGAGGCATACCCATGACACACGGCCTCAGCTTCCAAATCTACCTGGCGGACGATTTTATCCGCGCACAACTGCCTGCGGGTTGGTCTCCTCAGGTTGGGATCATCCTCGGCTCAGGGCTGGGTGCGCTGGCTGAGGAAGTTGATGCTGTAGCCTCCATTCCCTATGCGGAGATACCAGGCTTTGCGCAGTCGTCGGTTGAGGGGCACATGGGGCGGCTGGTCTTTGGTACGCTTGAGGGCAAGCAGGTGGCTGTTATGCAGGGGAGGCTCCACTTTTATGAGGGTTATGATCTCCAGCAGGTGACATTCCCTGTGCGGGTAATGCGGGCGTTAGGTGCGGATACATTGATTGTGACCAACGCGGCGGGCGGCCTCAACCCCGCCTTTCAGGTGGGCGACCTGATGCTTATCGAGGACCACATCAATATCCTGGGCTGGGGCGGCCAGAACCCTCTTATCGGGGCAAACGACAGCGCACTTGGCCCCCGCTTCCCAGGGATGAATCCGGCTTATGACCCCGATTTGCTCAGGATGGCCGAGGATGCCGCCCTAATTTGTAACGTTCCGGTGCGCCGAGGCGTATACATAGTGGTTGCAGGTCCAAACTACGAGACGAGGGCCGAAATCCGGCTCCTACGGCAGTGGGGCGCGGACGCGGTTGGCATGTCCACTGTGCCGGAGGTGATCGTAGCACGGCACGCCGGAACGCGGGTGCTGGGCATCTCCAACATCACGAACCTGGCCCTCACCGATGGCGAGCCTGCCAACCACCAAGAGGTGCTGGCGGTGGCCGAGGAATCGCGCCCCCGTTTTATGAGGCTGATGAAAGCAATAGTCAGGGGATTGTAAACCACGTACTATGGGTAAAATCCAACCAGTAGTTCACAATTGCCAAAGATGGAGGATAACATGGCCAGAGATAGATCAACAGGCGAAGAGATTTTTTCCAAGAGTTTAGGATTCGCGATAGCGCTGGGGTCGCTGGCCTTTGGCGTAGCGGCTGCCATGATGAACAACGAGCGCACGCGCCAGATGCAGGAAGAGTTGCGCCAGCGAATGGACGAGCTTGGCAGGAAGATGGAAGATTTTTCGGCTCAGGCCCAGGGTGCAATCCAGGACCGAAGGCCGGAAATCGAGGATACAATCCAGCGTAGCCGTCGCGCCGCTGTTGATGGCCTGGAGAAGGCCAAAGGCGTAGTGGAGCAGGGCGCGGATAAGGCGCAGGAATATGTCCAGCGTATGAGTCAGCAAGCCCAGCAGGCGGCAAAAACCTCCACAAATGGCGCGCAAGGAGGCACATCCGGCAGCTCTGAGCAGGGGAGCGCGCAGGCAACAGCCACAAAAGCAGGCCAACCCACCAAGCACATTGGCGCCAAGGGCAACGGCGAGCAAGGCAAAGAGCCTATCTCCTACGACGAGACCGACAACCCGGGGAGCTATTAGCCGAGCGCTCGTCAGTAAGCGCTCTCTGTGGTAGTTTTTTCCTTTAGCTGGAAGTCGTAAGAGCCAGAATCGTGCTAAGGAAGGACCCCCACCCCAGCCCTTTCCCCACAAGTGGGGAGGAGCTTTTCTTCGTTATCTTTGTTTGATAGTGACTCTATTCCCCCTTCTCTCAGGGAAGGGGATGGGGGTGGTTGAAACCTCTATAGGGGCATCCCTGTAAGTAAGCCACAAAGCCACAAAGAGGAAGAACCTGCGCATCTGTCGAGCAGGCTCTTCCTCTTTCGTGTGGAGTGCGCATTATTCGTATCTTAGCGCGTCAGCGGGGTATATCTTGGATGCCTGGCGAGCAGGCAGCACTGTGGTTATCAGCGACACTATGTAGGCCAACAACACTATACCGCCTATTTGCAGCCAGGGTACCTGGAACCTGACCGTTGGCGAGTCCTTCGCCAGGAAAGTGACCAGGTTATAGGAGAGTATGAACCCCAGCGCCACCCCTATCAAAATGCCGAGGAGCGCAATAAAAGAGGACTCCAGGAGGAATGATGCCGCCACCATGCCGCGCTGGTAGCCTATGGCTCGCAGCACCCCTATTTGCTGGCGGCGCTCCACCACAGCCCGCGTGCTGATCACACCCAGCGCGGCCACACCTACTATCAGCCCCAGCGTCATGAAGCCCTGTAGCAGCCCTGTCAGGCTGTTGCCTACGGCCTGCTGCTTGCGCATGTCGTCAGCTATCACCGTTGGCTCAAGGCCGTTATTGATGAAAGTTGAGCCGAGCTCGCGCCGAACCTCCTCGGCGTTCACACCAGGATTGAGACGGAAAAAGTAGGTGCCGACCGGCAGCGGCGCGGGGATTACCTGCTGGCCCAGGGCACGCGACACGTATAAACCCGTGTAGGAGCTTGCCTCCTGGTTCAGCACGCCTATTATCTTCACCTTGACAGCAGGGGCTTTTGGCACGCCGGGCGCTCGCAGCTCGATCTGCACAGGGTTCATTACAGTGTCGGTGCTCTTCACGCCCGACACATAGAACGTAGGCTGGCCGCCGAAACCTCCGCTTGCTCCCCCTGACGAGCCTATAGCTACCGGGATGTAGTCTATTACCGCCAGCGTGGGGTCTTTAGCCAGTGCGTCCCATACCGCGCGGTCGCTATTGTAGCCTTTGGCGCGTATGCTGAGCTCAAACTGGTTGCTCTGCAGAAACTCCTGGTCTACGAGCCGGGTATTGTAGTAGCGCCACCCTTCGGCAAGATCGGGGTTGTTCTTCAACTCCTCGGCGGTAGGCCCGCCAAAGCTGGGAGCGGGCGCACCCGGCTGGCGTAGCTGCAATGGCAGCATAGTCTCACCCGTAATCGAGGCGAATTTGCCCTTCAACTGGGGATCGGCGTTTATCTGAGCATTTATATCCTTGATGGGGTTAGCATAAGACGCACTCGCCTGAATCTGGTAGCCACCTGTCAGGTTGGGCCTGGCGGGGTCCGCCTGGCTGTTAAGGTTGGTGAGTACTGACATGACTATCAGCACGAAGATGATCAGCCCAAACATGGCAATCGCCATGCCCGTGCGAAAGATAGAGGCCATTGGGTAGGCAACGGCTGTCTTGAGAATTGGCCTCATCCGCCCAACTCCCCCCAACAAAAAGCTCAAAGCCCCAAGCAGCAGTTCGGAGTTGTACATGATAGCCCACACAGCGCCCGCCACCATCATGATTCCCCCGACGAAGAAGAGGTCTATGCCCGCTCCAAAATCGGGCACGCCAAACCAGTCGTGCAGGGCATTTATCGGCAGCGCCCAGTAAATGATCAGGCCCAGTCCTGATGTCGTAAAGGCTATGCGGTCGCGGACAGCAGGGCGTATATGCCTGCGGGCGAGCAGCCACCGGATAGTCAGCCCAACAGCTATGATTGTGAGGGATGCGCCGAGATTGAAAGCAAAGCCGTTCTTGTTGGCCCAGCCAACCGCAATAAGGATGATGCCGAGGCTGCCGGTGATAGGCCCACTCTTGAAGAGCGAGAAGACCAGTGAAAAGAGCCCACCTATACAGCCGCCCGGCTGTCCTGCTGCCAGCATATCAAAGGGCGCAACAAGCTGCTCCGCCAGCCTCTTGTCGGGCTTTGGCATTTCAGGTATATCCCGAATGGCGGAGACTATATTCAAGCGTGACACGCGCATAGCTGAGATAGCCACAGTCAGGAAGGTTATCAGCATACCAATGCAGTAGGCGACGATGAGGGAGCGAGCTTCTACATGCGGCGTCAGGGCGAAGCCGTAGCTGCCGATGGCCGAGGATATAATGCTCACCATCGCAAAGCCGACGCCCACACCGAGCGCCGCGCCCACAGCTGCTGCCCCAAGATCGTACGCCAGCCCCTCGAAGATGAACATCTGGGTCAGGTGGCTGCGCTGCGTGCCTACAGCACGTGCCATTCCCATCTCACTTTTGCGCTCGGCTGCGAGCATAGAGAAAATTAGGAATATGAGGAGTATGCCCGCCGCGATAGAAAAGAGGGCTGTGCCCACAAAAATGGTGGTGAAGAGATTACCGATTAGATTCGCTGTGTCGAGCGCGCTCTGTTTGACTGTGTTGACCGCGTATGTTTTGTCTACCAGCCCTGTGATTTTATCGGCGACATCTTTGCTGTACTTCACCCCGTCGAGCGGGCCGCCTTTAAGTGATATATCTATCTCGGTTATCTGCCCCGGCGCGTTGAAAATCTGCTGCATCTGTGGCAGGCTGACGAATGTGACGGGATACTGGTTGCTTGGAGATGCGCTTTCTACTATCTCGCGCACCTTGAAGTCGTACGGCTTGCCCGCCGCTACGATGCGGATGCTGTTTCCAATTTGTGCGTTGAGCCTGTCGGCTGCGGATTGGTCGAGGAGGATGTCGCCGGGCTTGAGGTTGGCAACATCGAACTCCGAGCCGGCTGTGGTGAGCAGGTTGCCGACTGTATTCTTCATGTCGGAACCGACGCCCGTGATGAAGGTCTGGCCTGAGCCTTGATTGGTAGTAGTATCTATTACGGGGCCAACCTGCTTCATCTGCACCGACCAACCGTCTATGCGGTCGTCGTTGCCCACTTTAGCCTTGAGGTCGTCCAGCGTACTTGCGCTGAAAGCAGGCACCGGGCGGTTGAAGTCGGGTGGACCCTCGAGCGCTATTTGCGGGTTGACCTTCGTTACGGAGAGGTCAGTGCTGCCGAGGCTCGCGGTGAACGCCTGGCGCATCGAGTAGGTCATTGTGTCGCCTGTGCCGAAGGCCGCCGTTATGAGCAGGGTAGCCAGCATCAGCCCAAAGACGATCAAGGCGGTCTGTGCGCGGCGGCGAGGAATGTTGCGCAGCGCCAGCCGCGCCAGAATAGGCTTGCGCCACGCCATGAACCCCACCGCCACCAGCACTAATATGCTGAGGGTGAGGACCCATACCATGACTGTGTCCATCGGTATGCCGAATAGTGATTCCATTATCTTTGGCTCCTAAGCCGCTACGCGCTACGCGTCTCTAGCGCACAGCCGCTATAGCTTCCTGCATGAGAGGCTCACCGCCGAGGCCGTAATCTATAATTAAGCCATCGCGCATACGCACGATTCGGTCTGCGCGCGCCCCTACTTCGGGCGAGTGGGTGACTACCACGAAAGTTTGGCGGTTTTCTTTGTTGAGGCGGCAAAGCAGGTCCATAATCTCCTGCGAGGTTTCGCTGTCAAGGTCGCCTGTCGGCTCGTCTGCCCAGATAATAGCCGGGCTGGTTGCGAGGGCGCGGGCGATGGTGACGCGCTGCTGCTGCCCTCCTGATAGCTCTGCGGGGCGGTGGCTCGCCCGGTCAGATAGCCCCACGAGCGCCAGCGCTTCCTGCGCTCGCTTGCGAGCCTCGCCGGAAGACGAGCCGGAGACGAGCATGGGCAGCTCAACGTTTTCGACGGCTGAGAGAACAGGCAAGAGGTTGTAGAACTGAAAGACAAAGCCCATCTTACGCGCCCGCAAGTTGGTCTTCTGACGGTCGTTCATGGTATGGAGAGGCGTGCCATCTATGACAATCTCGCCTGAGTCTACGCCATCGAGACCTGCGAGGCAGTTGAGCAATGTGGTTTTGCCACAACCCGACTGCCCCATGACCGCGACCATCTCGCCCCTGCCGACCTCAAGGTTGATGCCGCGCAGTGCGCGCACCTGCACCGCGCCCGTGTCATAGGTCTTGTGCACTTGGCGCGCTTCGATAATAGGATCACTGCGGCGGGGTGAGTTTGGTATATTTCCCACCGAATCGTTGCCGCTATTATTCATTCCCCGGCCCTCCTGAGCTTTATTCAAATCTACATATAGTTGTTAGTTCGCTATAGATACGGTGTAGAGTTCCAAAGGTTGCAACCCTCTTTCTCTGAGGTCATCTATCAGCATACTCTATTGCGCAAAATGCATATGGAGCTTGAGATGTACTTCGCGATGCTGGGCACCTGGGCTGGGGTTAAGATGAGGGAATGGGCGGGGAGCTCGAGGTGTCAGGCAATCTCGCCTCCCTAAAGCGCCTGTAATAAAGTTAAAGCCAGCGCTTACGCTTGAAGAAGAGATACTCCAGGATGACCACAACAGCTACCGCTACGATCACTACCAGGTAGCCATACTGTGTACTCAACTCCGGCATGTTCGCGAAGTTCATGCCATACCAGCCGGTGACCGCAGATACGCTCATCAGGATGATGGAGACAGAGGTCAAGGTCTGGACTGTAATGTTCAGGCGGTTGCTTTGCATTGATAGAAAGCTATCGAGGGCGCTCGATAAAAGGTCACGGTAGGTATCTATGCTGTCGGTGATGCGGGTTATATGGTCGTAAATATCCTGGAAGTAGAGCAGCGTATTCTGCTCGAAGATCGGGAGGTCGCGCCTGGTCAGCATATTTAGCACATCGCGCTCAGGAGCGAGCACCTTGCGGAGGGCTAACAGGTCCTTTTTCAGTGTGAAGATCGACTCGATGGCGGCCTGGTTATACTTCTCGAATATCTGCTCCTCCAGGTCTTCAACGCGATCTACAATGCTGTCAATTACCGGGAAGTAGCTATCCACAATTGTATCCAGGAGCGAATAGAGGAGTATGCCTATGCTGTTGGCCTGGTTATCAGGTTTGACGTGTGCTTCCCATTTCTTCTGTTGTGCCTCTTTGTCTTGAGTGTCTGGCTGGAAGGAGGTCGAGTCGAGCGCCTGACCTGTTGTGTTTCCGTTGCCGGCAGGGGCAGGCAATAGACCTGTGGTAGCCTGCTGCTCCTGAGGAGTGAGAGCGCGGGTACCCGCGACAGGATTCCCCTCACCCTGTGCGCCTGAGATAAGCCTTACATTCTGCCGCCACCGCTTGGCTGCTTCTTCAAGCTCGGCTACAGGGCGGGTGTGTACCGTGATGAGGTAGTTTTCACCCATGAACATTGTTATCTCACGCAGCACGATGCGCTCGTTGTTGGTCTTCTGCCCCGCCGGGACCATATTGCCGCGAGCGTTGAAACTGTTGCTTGTGCCGTCGTTTGCGCCATTCACCTGCGCCTCGTGCCCGTCACTGGAGGACGTTACAAACCTCGCATTTTTCCGGCTATAGGTGGTGGGCGCAGCTTCAGCTTTGTCAGGCTCTTCGGAGGTAACTGCGTAGAAAACTACCAGGTAGAAGCTCTCATACTGGTCAACCTTGGGGCGCTGGTGACGGGCCATAGCATCTTCGATTGCGAGCGGGTGTAGATTAAACTCTTCCTGGATCATGCTGAATTCAGCCAGGGTAGGCTGCTCAAGATCGAGCCACAGATGCCGGTCTTTGCGCTGCACTATCTCGCTAATCTGCGATGGGTCTTCGATGACAAGAAACCTGTTGTTCTCGTCGCAAAGGAGAGTTCTTAGCATACTTTACCAGGACTGAGTTACGGGTTGCTCAGTCCTCACTCCTCAGTCCTGATTGCCCGCTTAGAGCTTTCGGATGTTATCCGCGCCTTTGACTTCTTTGGTGGCGTTTCGAGTGTCTACTACGAGTTTGGCGTTTTCGGCGATCCAGCGCCAGTCATAGGAGCTGTGGTCGGTTATGATCAGTACAGCGTCGTATTGCTGCAAGGCTTCTTCCGTAAGCTTTATTGCGCGCATGGCAGCATTGCCTTCTTCGGTTTGCAAAGTTGGAACATAGGGGTCGTGGTAGTCTACCTGCGCGCCCTTGGAGCGCAGTAGGTTTATAACATCTATGGCGGGCGACTCGCGCACATCCTCAACATCGCGCTTGTAAGTGACGCCGAGCACAAGCACACGGCTGCCGCGTATCGCCTTCGACCTGTCGTTCAGAGCATCGGCTACGAGATCAAGCACGTAGTTGGGCATATCAGTGTTGATTTCGGAAGCCATCTCTATAAAGCGGGCGTTGTAGTTGAGTGTCTTGAGCTTCCATGACAGGTAGAGCGGGTCTATTGGTATGCAGTGCCCGCCGAGGCCGGGGCCAGGGTAGAAAGGCATGAAGCCGAAAGGCTTGGTGGCCGCCGCATCTATCACCTCCCATACGTCTATGCCCAGTTTGGCGCACATTATCGCAAGCTCGTTAGCCATACCGATGTTCACCGCGCGGAAAGTGTTTTCCAGCAGTTTGACCATCTCGGCGCTGGCGGTGGAGGAGACAGGAACGATCTTTTCTATTATGTTAGCGTAGAGGGACGAGGCCAACCGTCCGCAGTCGGGGGTGACACCGCCTATTACCTTGGGGATATTGCTTGTGTGGTATTTAGTGTTGCCGGGGTCCACTCGCTCCGGCGAGAAGGCGAGGAAGAAATCGCGCCCCACCTGGTGGCCCGCAGCGGAGAGGCGTGGTAGAATGATTTCGTCCGTAGTGCCGGGGTAGGTGGTGCTCTCAAGTATAATCAACTGGCCCGGCTGGAAGTTGGCGGCTATAGACTCTGTAGCAGATACTATGTATGATATATCAGGGTCTTTGGTTTTTCGGAGCGGCGTAGGCACGCATATCGAGATGGTATCTACCTCTTTGAGAGCGCTATACTCGTTAGTAGCGTGGAGCTTGCCCGACTGGACGGCGGTACGCACAGCATCATCTGTGATATCCTTTATATACGATTGCCCGGAGTTGATAGCGTCAACCTTGCGCCGATCGAGGTCTATAGCAACCACGTTGAAGCCCGCATGGGCGAACTCGACAGCCAGGGGTAGACCAACATACCCGAGGCCGATTATGCCGACTACAGCTGTATGCTTTTCTATTTTGTTGGTGAGTGCGTCCACATGATTGTGATCTTGCGACATTGTTCGTTCTTCCTTTTATGACCTATCTGAGATGTAGCTAAACTATAGCAGAGGGTAGGAGAGACGTCAATTGCTAATTACTAATTCATAATTCCGCCGAAGGCGGGGAGTGGCTTATGGAGCCGGTGCGTTTTAGTACTTATGACGGTGTGGAACTGGCGGCTAACCTGTACCTTCCTGGGGACAAGGAGTGGTCTCCCGGTATTATTGTTTGCCATGGTTTCGGCTCGCGCAAGGAGAACTATGCCGACTTCGGAGCGCGCGCAGCGAAGTCGGGCTTTGCGACGCTAATTATGGACTTGCGGGGCCACGGTGAGAGCGGCGGGGAAGTAGATGCCAACATCTTCAACGATGTGGCGGCGGCTCATCTCTACTTGCAAAACCGCCAGGAAGTAAACCCTATGAGCATTTCCATAAGGGGAGCTTCCTTTGGCGGGTGGCTGGCTATACACACTGCTTCCCACTTGAAAGAGATTTCGCCCGTGGTAGCCATATGCCCACCTAATGAGCCTCTGCTGGCTATGATGATGGAGGAGGTGGGACTGGTGCAGCGCGGGCATCCATCACCTGTGGTTGCGCCCAACCCGCCGAGGGTGAACGTCAACTCTTGCGTGCAGTTGCTTTACCGGCTCGACATAGTGAAAGCGGCGCGGCGGCTCACCCTTCGCCCCTTCCTACTTGTGCATTGTGAAGGGGATGAGGTGGTGCCCGCGCATATAAGCCAGCATATATACGACAGTGTGCAGGAGCCAAAGGCGCTGTGGTTGCTCCCTGGCGGCGATCACCACTTTGCTCAACATGACCCTGAGACCGATGCCCGCATACTCGAATGGTTGGTGATGTCGCTGCCCGGCCCGGAGGATCATCTGGTGGAGGATGTGAAACTGGACGATTGATCCTGCTTAGGATTGGCATGCTCCATGTCTAGTAGTATGCAGCAAGCTGCTATATAGTGGAAGAAGATAGATGTCGGGTACCTCTTAGGACTACTTATGTAGATGTTTATACAAGGGGGGCAATATGCTGCCTCTGACCCCTAGTCTCACCAGTAGACCTCGTCATCGCTCACGCCTCGCTGCTCTAGCTCTGTCTCTCTTTGTGCTGGTCCTGGCTTCGGCGTTGCTCATCTGGCTTTCCGCCACAGGAGATAAACGGGCAAATGCCTCTTCCTCAATCTCAGCCATCACTCAGTTGTACTCTGCCCCCTCAGCCGCTACTCCAACTCCCACCTACACTTACCCTCCTACACCCACACCTACTCCTGTGCCTGAGCCTATCCTCCTCACCGACCCTGTACAGGACCCTCACTCACCTGGTGTTGTGTGGTTCCCCTCCACAGGACACACCCTGCGTGGTCCCTTCCTCGACTACTGGACCAGGAATGGCGGCCTTGCTCAGTTTGGCTACCCTCTTACTGAGGAGTTTGTGGAACCAGCAGGTGGAGCATCACAGAAGGAGCCTTTACAGGTGCAGTACTTTGAGCGTGCTCGCTTCGAGTACCACCCTGAGAACCAACCTCCTTATGATGTGCTACTCGCCACCCTGGGCACATTCTTCCACCCTCCTGACCCACAGGTGCCCGCCAAAGCAGAGGCAGACCCGCAGAGCAGCTACTTTCCTGAGACTGGACACAACCTGAGTGGAGTCTTCAAGGAGTACTGGCTTGCTCATGGAGGGCTGCCAGTAAATGGCTATCCAATATCAGAGCAGCTACAGGAGAAAAGCGCTACTGATGGCAGAGAGTACACAGTGCAGTACTTCGAGCGCTCGCGTATGGAGTACCACCCTGAGAATGCAGGCACTCCATATGAGGTGCTACTTGGCATGTTAGGCACTCAGCTGTCCCAGAAGAATGGTTACCCATATGGCTGGTATCCTCTCTTTGGGCATGCTGTTGATTTCTCCTGGGTCTCTGGCAATCTAAGAGCTTACGGCCCTCCAAATTGCATGTTGCCGGACTGTGGCTGTGCAGTACTTCGATATGGTATTGATGAGGTCAATGACAGTTACGCCCTACAGTTGAACGGTCAAAAGGGAGGGGCCATCTATTTAGCACATCCAGATAGCTATCTTGTCTTCTTTGGACGTTTGGCTCAACCTGGGGAAGAAGTTTATCCTTGTTTCAATGACAATACCCATCCACCTGGCTACTTTGAATATAGACACCAGCCTAATCCCTCCCGGTGAAACTCCTTGACCTTTCAAGAGCAACTGGAGTTTAGCATTGTAGAAGCCTAAGTTGTAAGGCGCAATAATTTGACGGGCTGTGGTTATGTGTAGGAAGGAGGCACTCTCATCTCCCTCCCTAATCTCCTTCTCTGATGGAAAGGGAAACAAATAGGCTGAAAACAAAAGCCCCTCTCCACAGGCGGAGAGGGGTCGTGCCTCGATAAATCATCTGCGCTTGAGCCAGCGCTTGATATTTGCGAATGGGTCGTCTGTGACGTTGCGGCGGGTGTTGAAGTCTATCACTTGGCCGCGCCAGCGCTTTTCTTCCTGGGCCGACCAGCCTCCTGTGGTGGTGCCTGTGCTGCGGTAGAGGACAATAGGGGCGAGAAAGAGGAGAGCAGCCACTACTACCAGGACCAGGGGTACAAAGTCGGGAGTAACCCTGCGCACGAGGATCGCGAGTAGAGCAACACCAAAGGCCGCGATGATATACTGTCCAGCACCGAATCGCTTCCAATTCGGTACAGAGGGCTGGCTTCTGGGAGCGGGCCGCCTGCTGTAACTGCCGAAATCCCGTGGGAGCTTCTTCTCTTCGGGTTTCTTCTCGGCGCGCCCCGCCTCGGCGTCATATTTTGACAGGATTTCCTCTATCTCTTTTTCGTATCTCTGCTTGCTCATTTCAGGACCTTGCTTTCCGTGTGCGATACTAAGAAGCCTGCACTCCTTCTCTGATTGTACATCCTGAAGTAGCCCGTTTCAAGGTGAAAAGGACTCGTTTCACGAGTCCGCCTCACACGATACTCTACGGCTTGGTAGCAGGGGCCAGGTATTTTGTGACCACGTAACCGGCACGCCCGTCAGGTGGCAGCAACTGCACGTGCCTCCATACAAGCCCCTCCGCTGAGACATCGGGGCCTATCACCTGAAGCACAGCCCCTTCCGCGACCGTTACGTTGTATGAAGCGCCTGTCTTGGGCGAAGAGCGGAGCTTCACCCCGACGCCGCCTGTAGCAGCGACTTTGACATATTCGATCACAGGCGTAGGGGCTGCTGTTGGAGTGGTGGTTGGGCTTGCCTGGGGTGTGGTCATCGCTGTTTGGGTTGCCATAGCGCCCGTACCCGGCGTGATATCAGCAGTGACATCGGTGCTTATTCCCAGGAGCGGCTTGGGCAGATCGGCGATCTTCTGCGACACGCCGGGCGTTACCTTCCAGAGGAGCGCGCCGAAGACGAACAATGTAAGCAGTGTAACTATGCTCAATCCAGAGCACCCGATGCGGCTGGGCGGCCTATATAAAGGGTACTCTTCAGGCTCTAAGGGAAGCCTCGGCTCGGGTGTAGCAACAGGCATCTTTAAAATTACCTCTTTCTTATTGCTGGGTGCGGGTGCTTGCAATAAGCACCCGCGCTAGGAACAACGTCTTATGAGAGCGGCAGCTACCCGGCTTTGCTTCCCAGCACGCTACCCACTATCTGTGGATAACCTGCTAGCAAGGCTCGTGCCTCTATCACAGGCTTACCTTCCAACTGGACCTGGAGCAGCCGCAGCGCGCCTGCGCCTGTCCACACAGAGGGTAGCTTTAGCCCCTCTCGTTCGACCAGCACTACGGTGCCGGGCCGCTGAACCGCTTCGCCTGGGGCGATAACAGGCTCAGCGCTGATGATCTTGAGGATGCGGCGCTGCCACCACGTATATGTACTCGGCCACGGCTGCAACGCGCGCACTCTTCTGTCTATTTCTATAGCAGAGAGATGCCAGTCTATCCTCCCGGCTTCTTTGGTGAGTGTGTGCGTGAGGGTAGCGCCTTCACCCTGGGGCACAGGCTCGATTTCGCCCCTGAGCCAGCGTGGGACGGTATTCGAGAGAAGTTGCGCTCCTACCTCTGCAAGGCGCGTGAAAAGCCGGGGGGAAGTTTCGTGCGGCTCAATAGAAACCTCTTCTTGAGAGAGGATAGGCCCTGTGTCGAGGCCCTGATCCATCAGGATAATGCTAACTCCTGTGGTTGGATCACCGGCCAGTATCGCTGATTGCGCAGGTGTGCTGCCACGCCACCTGGGGAGCAGCGAAGGGTGTAGATTGATACTGCCGCGCTTCGGCAAATCCAATAGTTTAGGGGCCAGGTATTCTCCATAGGCGACTAACACGGTAAGATCGGGTTGCAAAGCCGCCAACTGGGCGCGAAAGTCCGGGTCGCGCAAGGTCGGCGGCTGCAAGACCTCAAGCTCCAGTTCTGCCGCAGCCACTTTCACAGGCGGTGGCGTGAGCTTGCCACCCCTCCCCGCCGGGCGGTCAGGCTGGGTGACAACTGTGATAGTATAAGGTCCGTTAGCAAGCGCGCGCAACGACGGCACCGCGAATTGCGGCGTACCCATAAAGACCAGTTGCGGGCCAGTAGCGGACGAAGGCATGCAATGATAATATAAAAGGCGAGGGCCTGGCTGTCAAACAGGCTCGCGTTTGTAAGTGTTCAGAGTAGAGGTAGAACAATCTTCAAGAGGTATCCTGCGCGGGTGCGCCCTCACCCCCAACCCCCTCTCCCATGAAGGGAGAGGGGGCTTGCTTCCTGGTGAGTATCAGGGGACACCCCTGCGACCCCGTCAGGGGCAAGGCCCCTGCACCCCAAATCTGAATGCTTACTCGTTTTACGGTTAGTAACTAATTGCGAGGTATCGAATGGAAAATGAACCGCAGGGGAGAGGCAACCGCTGGCTGGGGACTTCTGCTAATCGGGGCGATGATTATGACGCAGGTTATAGGGAGCGTGAGCTTGCGGGCCAGAACGTGCATGGCGAGGCTGACCTGGTGGAGACCTTTAAGCCGGGCTCTGTGCTGGATGCAGGGTGCGGCACAGGGCGTGTGGCTATTGAGTTGGCGCGGCGCGGGGTAGATGTGGTAGGCGTTGACATTGACCCTGGTATGCTCGGCGCCGCTCGGAAGAATGCCCCTGAGTTGGAATGGCACCTCGCTGATATTGCTACTGTACAGCTTGGCAGGCGCTTCGACTTGCTCGTGATGGCGGGCAACGTGATGATTTTTCTGACGCCCGGCACAGAGGGCGCTGTGCTCAAAAATATGGCTCGCCATTTGAGGTCCGGCGGCTTCCTCATCGCAGGCTTCCAGCTAAGCATGGGCTATCTTGAACTCGACGACTACGACAGGTTGGCGGCGGAAGCGGGCCTCGAACTGTGGGCACGCTACTCTACCTGGGAGCGAGCACCCTTCGAGCCGATGGGGCACTACGCCGTGTCGGTACACCGGCTTGCGGGGTTATAAGTGCCAAGTTCGACTGGCTTGTGCGCTTCTCATTCTGGCTGCCCTGCGGGGTATTTCTCATGTGAAGTCCCTATCAAAGGGTTTATAGCTAAGGCAGGCTGCGGGCTACCCACTCACGCGGCTCTACGGGTGGGCCGCTTACATGTAGCTCCCAATGGAGGTGAGGGCCGGTCGAGAGGCCGCTGTTGCCGGAGAGGGATATTACGTCACCCTTGCGTACCATCTGGCCCACTGTGGCGATTAGCTTCGAGTTATGGCCCATGAGGGAATAAACGCCGAGGCCATGATCCAGGATTATGGTGTTGCCCCTGTCTGATAGCGCCCCGGCGAATACTACCTTGCCATCCGCCGGGGCGCGAACGGGGGTGCCGATACTGGCGGCCATATCCATGCCTCCATGATAGGTGGTAGGAGTAGAGCCGTCGGGGCAGTTATAGCAGCGGCGAGTCGCAAAGTACGACGTGATGCGTATCTGCCCGTTGAGAGGCATACTGAAGGGGCCGCTCCAGTATTGCTCAGGCGTACGCCCGGCGAAGATCCCATTAAGCATTTTGAGTTCCTTAGAGGTAATGGCCGGGTCCAGGAGGGTGGCGGTTGCAGGGTCGAACTGCAGCGACTCAGACGGGAATGGATAGCTGTCCACCTCCAGGTTGCGGCTGACGGTACGCTGCCCGCCATCCCCATTCTTGAGGCTGATAGTCACCTGGCGAGCGCCGGTATCCGCGAATGGCACAGTGCCGATAAGCGACCAGGCGACCCCTCTGGCCGGATCGTACTTGAAGAATAGCTCGCGTCCTTCGTATTGCCCGGTAACTGTCACCCCCGCCGTGGCGGCAACCTCTATCTCGGTTGTGTGCCCCTCGGCCACGCTTGGCGGGTCCAACTGCACGAGAGTGCCCATTGGGATGTTGAAACGCTCTGCATAGAGCGCGGTATAGCCCACCGGAGATAGTTGCACAGCATATGGGGTGCCTTCCAGGTCCTGGTGGTACTCAAAGCGGGCACGCTCGAAGTACTGGACGGTAAGGCCGTCCTCCCCCATCTCCTCGCTGAGTGGATAGCCGAAGGTGGTAAGCCCGCCGTTAGCCTTCCAGTAGTTCAGAAAGCCGTTGGAGATCGTATGCCCTGTCTGCGGGAAGTAAAGACGCGTTTTGGTGTCGGCCAGGGTGGGGAGTGGGCCGAAGGTACGCCCTTTCAACATAGCAGAGGCAAGAAGCCCAAGCTGTATCCGTTGCGCGCTCTCAGGGTGGTACTCTAATCGCCCACGCTCAAAATACTGTACCTGGTAAAGAGTGCCGCCGGGGAACTGCTCTGGAAAAGCCTCGGTGAGAGGCAGGCCGAGTAACGTCTCGCTCTTTGGCGTATTATCATAATAGCTCAAGAAGTCGCCCGACAGGTAGTGCCCTGTTTCGGTGTAGTAGCGACTGGCGGGGTCCACACGAGCAGGCGGTGGCTGAGGCGCTAACGGATCGCCCATGTAGACGAGCGGTGTTGAGCTGGCAGTCTGAACGACTCCGGAAGTGGCGCGCGTAGAGGATGTAGAGCTTGCGGCTATAGCTGCGGAAGGGATTGTGGTGGCGCTTGCGCCTGTAGTCGCTTCATTAAGACCACTTTGGCTGGTGCCAAACCAGCTACGGCTAGTAACGACGGTCGCAAGCAGGGCAAGCACAATGAGGAGCGCAAATGCCAGGTAAAGCCGCTGTCCGGTTTTGCGGGCGGTGGACTTGTGGGGATCGCTATTGGGTTGCAAGGGGCGAGGTCTCCGGCTATATCTACATACTTACAAGAAGGGGGTGGGCAGGACATTATAACATATTAGGATTAGGGCTCACTCTGTGCGTGCCTGCGCTCGTTTGAGCCATATCGTGGCGATGATCACGCCATCTACTACCCAATGAGCGACAAGAGGGGCTGCCAGGTTGCCTGTGCGCTCGCGTAGGAAGGCGAAGGCCGCACCTGCTACGCCTGTGGTGATCATGCCTCCTGCTACTGCTAAGGGTTGTACGTAAGGCAGCAAGAAGCGGGGTAATCTGGCTGCGGAAAGATTGGTCTGGGTGACAGAAGCGGCGGTTACGCTAATGTGCCATGCCGCGAAAGCCACAGAAGAAAGCGCTATGGAGGCAGGCGCGTATAGCTGCCGTCTTAGCGTTGAGTACAAGAGGCCGCGAAAAGCAACTTCCTCCAGCAAAGCGATGTTGATGGGTGTGCGTAGAGCGACATCTATCAGAATACCGCGCCCGGTAAGGCCGGATACAGGGCCATACTCCAAAGGGGTGTCGAGAAGTAGAGGCTTCTGCAAGAAAAAAAGAGGAGGGATAGAGAGGGCCGCCCCCAGCCCGATGCCCGCAAGCGTCGCCTTGCCTGAGTTGCGGCGACGCAACCCCACCTCATGAAAACCACCTTTCCGGCGAGCGCAGTATATTAACAGGAAAGCCGCGAGCAAGGGGTTAAACCGCCGGAAAAGCCGCTCCGGTGATCTCCCATGATGCTGCCCCCACAACGCCAAAGAGTTACTGTAAACAATCAGGGCGACACTCATAAAAGCTGCCTCTATAAAGTCTTGATTGCGTTGCATAGGCTGTGTCATGTGGCGGGTCAGGTCCTCTATCAGTTCTGAAGATGCCAATGAATTGTGGCAGAACAGACGATTTTTGCCAAGCGCCTCCGCAATAAGCCGCGTAATCAGTGGTATATTTATTGCTCCGTAATGGGCAACAAATCAGATATAAAGGGCAGGAGGCTAAAATGCGTGTCGAAAAGGACCTGACCATCAATGCTCCTATAGAAAAGGTCTACAGCAGGTGGACTGATTTCGAGAACTTTCCTTCTTTCATGAAGCACGTCGAGTCGGTGAAGAAGACGGGCGACAAAGAGTTGCACTGGAAAGCCCAGATTGGACCTATCAACAAAGAGTGGGACGCCGCGATACAAGCGTTGGTGCCGAACCGCTCAGTTACCTGGCATTCTCTAACGGGGGCCGAAAATGCAGGCGCGGTTACTCTCTCAGAGCGCGGCCATATCACGGAGATGCACGTGGTGATCGAGTACGATCCAAACTGGTTCGAGGCTCTTGGTGATGCTGTCACCAGAACGCTGTCGAGGGATGTAGAACAAGACCTGGATCGCTTCAAGCGGCTCGCCGAGGGCACAGACCCTGAAAACGCAGACGGCGATATTAGCCCCAAGATGGGCGAGCCAGGCGCGCATGGCTATCAGGCCACTTACACACGTGAGCGCAAAGGCAAAGATCCGTCGTCCAAGTAGACATACAACTATACCTCTGACGCTTTTGTAAAAGAGACCAGGACCTGGGTCCCGGTCTCTTTTGCTTGTTGAGCAAAGTGGAGATTATTACCGGCGATGCCCCACACCGAAAGCTACCTGAAATGTAACGGCGTACGTAGAATACAAGGGCAATGAGTAGTGTTATATAGGAATAGGACATTTAGTGAGGGTACATAGATGAATAAGCACAAAGCACGTCGGTTATCAGCCCTCCTGACGCTGATGCTCGTAA
>JADEYI010001108.1_pt1 | contig 23895 bp, 15 predicted proteins | sample 8542331 | NCBI WGS metagenome assembly JADEYI01 (sample SAMN16510988, study PRJNA670497) | mine drainage metagenome | isolation source: biofilm near Copperflume 1 | place: Germany: Marsberg coppermine Kilianstollen | collected 2018-02
TCGTGGAACCATGCCCGGTTGAACATCGCGGCCCACGGATTGACGTCGGTGACCTTGCCGTCCACGAGTTTGAAGCCGGCAGGCTCGTTCATCCAGGCGTTGGCGGCGATGACAAAGACCGCCGAAATCGCCGCGCTGATGGAGAGCGGGATGCTACACAGCCAATGCGCCAGCGGCGAGAGGCGATCCCAGCCGTAGATGTAGATAGCGAGGAAGATAGCCTCGGTGAAAAACGCGAAACCTTCGAGGGAGAACGGCATGCCGATGATGCCGCCGGCATAGGCCATGAACTTCGGCCAGAGCAGCCCAAGTTCGAACGAGATGACGGTGCCAGAGACGGCGCCGACGGCGAAAAGGAGCCCGACGACGGGCGTCCAGGAGCGGGCGAGGCGCCGATAGCGGGGGTCGCCCGTCTTGAGGCCGACGCCTTCGGCGAGGAGCAGGAGCAACGGCATCCCGATGCCCAGCGGCGTGAAGACTGTGTGGAACGCAAGGCTCAGGCCCATGAGTGCTCGCGCCGAAAGCAGCGTATCCACCCGACAGGCCTCCAGCGGGACGCCGCCGGCGTCCCGTTGTCAGTATCTCCCATCGATTGCATCGCGCTACCTCCCGCGGAGGCAGGCGCGGGCGGTCACCGGTTGAAGGCAATGCTTGCCACGCGGGGCGCCGCCGGTGAGCTTGCCAGGGTCGCGGGGCCGGTGGCACCGGAACGAGCGGCTTGTGGGATGTTCCTAGCACGGGTCACCGCCGGGGCCGCGGTCCCAAGATAAATTTGTGGACCGAAGTGCGCGAATTATTCAACTTGGATTCTCCGCCACGAGTTGATCGATAAATGTTGTCAGAATATCAATGGGAAGCGGGCCAGCGTTGATGACGAAGTAGAACCCTCCAACAACAACATGTGCTCGGAGGACTGGCTGCAGCTTGGAAGATTCGGAGCCATGCTCGATCACTGCTGGTATCCCGGATGCGTCATAGACCGAGTCTTCAAACGACCCACCGCCCTCAGTGGCGACAACCTGCGCGTGTTGATTGTCCTTCACCCGGTAAATCTCAATCGTGATTGGCCAGTAGGACGCCGATCTCAGCGTGATGCCCTCGGAGTATAACCTCGCGGGGCCGTTTCTTGGGATGATCACTGAGGCCAGGTGTTCTTGAACTTTGAATCCTGGTAGTTCGGGCAGTCGGTGAAGGGAAACGCCGAGCTTAACAAAGTCGGCCGAGGCTACCGGCAGGGGAGGCGACTCGTTCTCCCCTGCCGCCTTGTCGGCGTGCCCGTACCAGCCGTAGTCAGGCACGGATCCGGCGGGGAGAACGCGGATTCGGCCGACGTCCAGTCCGTTTCCGATGCCGGACGCGGTCAGGCGGTAGCTCATCGCAGGGTTCGGTGCGGTGGGTGTCCCCACTTTCACCTCTCCCGCCGGGCGTCTTGGGGGATGGCTGCCGCCGATTGCCCCGACGAGACTGCCGGCGAATGCGGCGGAGGCCGCGATCCCCACGATCGCGCCCACGACGAGCGCCGACCAACGTCGGCCCGATAGCCTGGAAAAGAGTACCAGCATCCTCTGCTCCTTACTTGCCGGGTGACATGACCTGCTTCGTGTGACTTGGTCCAGCGAGCGACGGCCGCCGCCGGTGAGCTTGCCAGGGTCGCGGGGCCGGTGGCGCTGGAACGAGCGGCTCGTGGGATCTTCCTAGCACGGGTCACCGCCGGGGCCGCGGTCCTGGACACCGCCCGTCGGTCCCGAAGCGTCAAGCGAGCGGCCCCAATCTCGGAACGCCCACGTGAACGGGCCCGACGGACCGGCCCCCGAAATCGCTATCGGCCGCGACGTCTTGGGGTCCACCACGATGGTGGCCAGACCGAGTCCGGGAAGCGTGGCACGGATAACCCAGCCGGAAAGGGACGGGTCGGTCGCCTTGCCGATGGCCTGCGTCTGTTTAAACAGGTATGGCAACAGCACCTCGCCAGTGCCACCGGGAACCCGGAACCACTGCTCGCACGTTGAGCGCTGGAAATACGTCACGCCGTTAACCCGCCGGATCTCGTATGTCGCGCCTGGTTCGCCGGTCCGCGCGAGCCCGGCGCGTGCCTCGTTACCCTTTTCGTTGACCTGCACCGTGCCGCTGTCGGCTCCGCCCCAGTGCGGCAGAACGAAGTTCGCCTGGCTGACGTCGAGCGTGTAGCCTCCGGCCTTGTCGAGCGCTGCCTGGACCTGGGCCAGCGCCTCGCCCGTGTTCGGGGGCCTGGGCGAGGAGCCACCGCCGCAAGCCGCCGCCGCGACGCAGGCCAACAGAAGGCCCGCGGCCCGGAGACTACCTCCGGGCCGAGCAGACGTAGGGTTTCTCGAATTGACGGGGAGCCTAGTGCAGAATCGTCGCATCGACGAGGGCCCCGCCTCTCGGATCGGCCAAGGGCAGCCCCGTCACTGTCGCGAACTCCGCGGGATCGGTTAGCGAAACCACTGCGAGTGATGTGGATGACCGAGAGTCCGCGCGCTGCGAAACCGCGACGGCTCCACCGGCCGAGGACCTTGACCAAACAAGATCTAGCCCGGGAGCCTTCAGCGCCTGAGCTGCATCCGCGGCACGGACCTCACGATCTACGACGCTGGCCACGCTCGCTGGATCGATCTTGCTGGGAGACGCGGACTCTGCCGTGAGTCCGTTCGCGCCGCCAACGACCGGGTGTGACCTAGTCCAGCGAGCGACGGCTGCCACCGTACAGAGCTTGTTGGCGCTATCGATCACGGCTTCACCCTAGTGCGCGACTCGTACCCTGATCAATCTACCCGTGTACCAGAATCCGGGTACGATTCGTCACCAAACTCCGGATTAGACCGCGCGCCCCACGGCAACGTCTGCGATCCACTGCAGCCAGAGCTCCCGGTTTTGCTCCCACCACTCCACCAGCTCATGGACAGACGTGGCGCCAGTTATCCGTTTCAAATCCTCGATAGCGCTGCGCACGCCGTTATAGCTCAGCGTCAGCTGCTGCCCGACTTCGCGCAGGGGCCGGTCGTGCGCAAGTTGGCCCAGCACCCTGATGCGGGCAGGCGTGAGTCTTTCGAATGCGGGTTCCTGAATCACTGTGAGAGAACCTCCGCCAGGCTTCCCTCGGCCGGGACCCGTTCCTGCCAAGTGCCGGGAGCATATCCGCATCGAATCGCAGGTGTCTATAAGTGTGGTTCAACAGCGACTGGCCGGCGCCCGTCGGCCAACCCGCGACAGCGCCCCAGCGCCGCACCACCGAGGAAAGCTACCGCCAGGAGGCCGCAGGCAATCCATTCGTTCCGCCCCATCTCAGGAGCCGCGTGAAACGCGCGCGGTGCTCGTCGTCACCGGTGCCGAGGTGGCGACGTTAGCAGCAGGGGCGGAGCCTGACGACGGGGCAGCAACGGCGACGGATCCGGAGGCCGGCGCCGAGACCACCGCGGCGCTCTTGTAGCCCGGTTGCAGGATGACACCGCCGGCCATTACGCCCGCCGCCGTGATCCCTGCAATTCCAATCTTGACCTTCCCGTATCGTGAACGAGTCATAGTGTTTCTGCCTCTGTGCGCCCGGCTTGCCGGACGGGTGCTGTGCGCTTCCATGAACAACTCTGCTCGTTCGCCGTTTAGGCTGCATTGGAAACCGGTGAGATTTCTCTAATTTCGTGGCGGCGTTCGCGGCACGGGCGGCGCTGCGCCTGTGCTATCCTCGAAACACAGGCCGTCTCACGTGAGCGGGGGCGGGACAAGGTGACGCAGACTTCCACCGGTGGGCTGAGCGGCGGCGGGAAGGGCCAGGGCCAGCGCCGGGAGCCACGGCTGCGCGCCAAGCCCACCTGCTCCGAGACCACCGCGCAGGCCGGCCGGCGCACAGAAAGCGAGGGGCACCACGGACATCGCACCGTTGGCGGGACTTTCGCAGCGCTTCGCGACCCAACCGCCGGATGTCGTCATCGACTCAGTCCGTCCGTCGGTCGATGGCGGACGCTTCGCGATCAAGCGGGCGATCGGAGAACCGGTGGTTGTGGAGGCTGTTGCCTTCGCACATGGACATGATGCGCTGCGCTGCACCCTGCGCTATCGACCTCGCGGGGGCGACTGGGAGACGGTGGTCATGCAGGCGGGCGCCAACGATACGTGGCGGGGCGAGTTCACAGTTAGCTCGTTTGGCCACTGGGAATACGTTGTACACGTGTCGATCGACGCCTTCGCCTCCTGGCAGCAAACGCTCCGCCGCCGGGTCGAGGCCAGCCAGGACGAAGACGTAGCGGTGGAGCTTGAGGTGGGAGCCGCGCTCCTGCTTAACCTGGCCGATGGCATCCCCCCGCGAGAGGCAGAGGGCTTGCGTTCTGCGGCGGCCGGGCTGACCGGGGGAACCCGGCCGGCGGCGGTCGCGGCTGCCCTTTCGGCGCAACTGAGGAGTGAGGTCGAGCGGTTGGGCGGCGAGAGCGGGGGCTGCGCCTCCGCGGTCTTCCCGGTACAGGTCGAACCGGTGCGCGCGCGCTACGGTGCGTGGTACGAATTCTTCCCGCGGTCGGCGGCATGCGGCCACCACGCGAACCTCCGCGAAGCAGAGTCGCGGCTCGACTACGCGGCCTCGATGGGATTCAACGTGGTCTACCTGCCGCCGATTCATCCCATCGGCAGGACGAACCGCAAGGGGCCGAACAACTCGCTGCGGCCCGAGCCCGACGATCCCGGCAGCCCGTGGGCGATTGGCGGCGCGGAGGGCGGCCACCGCGCACTCCACCCGCTTCTGGGCACGATGGAGGACTTTCACCACTTCCTGGAGCACGCGCGCGGGCTGGGACTGGAGGTGGCAATGGACCTTGCCTTCCAGTGCTCACCCGATCACCCCGCAGTGCGGGAGCACCCGGAGTGGTTCTGGCGGCGGCCGGATGGTTCGGTGCGGTTTGCGGAAAACCCTCCGAAGAAGTATGAGGACATCTTCCCATTCAACTTCGGCTGCGAAGCGTGGCAGGAGCTCTGGGACGAGCTCCGGGACACCGTATTGTTCTGGGCGGCGCAGGGCGTGTCTATCTTTCGCGTCGACAACCCCCACACCAAGCCGGTGGCATTCTGGGAGTGGCTCATCGCAGAGGTGCGCGAACAGCACCCGGAGGTTGTCTTCCTCGCGGAGGCGTTCGCACGGCCCGCGATGTTGCATATGCTTGCAAAGGTTGGCTTTAGCCAGTCGTATACGTATTTCACGTGGCGCAATACGGCGCGAGAACTGCGGGAATATCTGACAGAGCTCTGTTGCTCACCGGGACGGGAGTATCTCCGGCCGAACCTCTGGGCGAATACGCCGGACATCATCAGCGAGTATCTCCAGAGCGGGGGGCGGAACGGCTTCGCCATCCGCCTCATCCTTGCGGCAACTTTGGGCGCGAACTACGGCATCTATGGTCCTGCATTCGAGCTATGCGACGACAATCCGCTGCGGCCCGGGAGCGAGGAATACCTCGACTCGGAGAAGTACCAGCTTCGCTGCTGGGACATCGAGGATGCGCGCAGCCTGAGGCCGCTGATCACACGCGTCAATCGCATCCGGGCGGAGCACGTCTCGCTCCAGGCTGACTGGAGCCTGACCTTCCACGAGAGCGACAATCCCAGCCTCCTCAGTTACTCGAAATCCGATCCCGAGACGGGCGACACCGTCTTGATGGTTGTAAACCTGGACCCGCACTACACGCAGTCAGGGTTCATCACACTTGCAGCGAGCGTTGGCACCGAGCCGGGCTCCTACCAGGTGCACGACCTTCTCACGGGCGCCCGCTACCTCTGGTCCGGGACGCGGAATTTCGTCAGTCTCGACCCGGCAACAACACCCGCCCACATTTTCAGCCTGCGTCGAAAGGTGCGTTCCGAGCATGACTTCGAGTACTTCGCCTAAGGTCCCGGGGGGACGTGGAGCGCGAGCGCGGCGGCGGCGAAGTGCAGCGGCCGCCGACACGCCCCCGGCACCAGACAGCCTGTGGTTCAAAGACGCGATCATCTATGAGTGCCACGTCCGTGCATTCAGCGATGGCAACGCTGACGGGATAGGCGACTTCAAGGGGCTCCGTGAGAAGCTGGAGTACCTCGAAGAGCTTGGCGTGACGGCGATCTGGCTCCTGCCGTTTTATGCCTCACCACTGCGGGACGACGGGTACGACATCGCCGACTATTACCGGGTGCACCCCGATTACGGGAACACACGCGACTTCCAGGCGTTCCTCGCCGAAGCACACCGGCGCGGATTGCGTGTCATCACGGAGCTTGTGCTCAACCACACGTCGGAGCAGCACGCGTGGTTTCAGCGTGCCCGCAACGCACCCGCGGGGAGCGCGCACCGGAACTTTTATGTCTGGAGCGACACTGCCACCGAGTACAGCGCTGCGCGCATCATCTTCACGGACTTCGAACGTTCGAATTGGACGTGGGACCCGGTCGCCCAGGCTCACTACTGGCATCGCTTCTATTCGCACCAACCGGACCTGAACTTTGAGTCGCCGGACGTGCGCCGTGCGATGTTTGAAGTGGTCGATTACTGGCTCGGGCTGGGCGTGGACGGGCTGCGGCTGGACGCGGTGCCATACCTCTTCGAACGCGAAGGCACGAGCTGCGAAAACCTTCCGGAGACGCACGCATTTCTGAAGGAGCTGCGGACACACGTGGATGGGAAATTCCCGGGGCGGATGCTGCTGGCGGAAGCGAACCAGTGGCCCGACGACGCCGCGGCCTACTTCGGCGACGGCGACGAGTGCCACATGGCATTCCATTTCCCGCTGATGCCGCGGCTCTTCATGGCGGTGCGCACGGAAGATCGCTACCCGATAACCGAGATCCTGGAGCAGACGCCGGCTATCGCCGAAAACGCGCAGTGGGCGCTATTCCTGCGAAACCACGACGAATTGACGCTGGAAATGGTGACGGACGAAGAGCGCGACTTCATGAACCGGGTGTATGCGCACGACGAGCACGCGCGCATCAATCTCGGCATCCGGCGGCGGTTGGCCCCGCTGCTCGGGCACAATCGCCGCCTCATCGAACTGATGAACGCCCTGCTGTTCTCGCTCAAGGGGACGCCGGTTATCTACTACGGCGATGAGATCGGCATGGGCGACAACATCTACCTGGGCGACCGCAACGGGGTACGCACGCCCATGCAGTGGTCCGGTGACCGCAACGCGGGCTTTTCGCGAGCCAACCCGCAGCAACTCTTCCTGCCGACCATCATCGACCCCGAATACCACTACGAATCGGTGAACGTCGAATCCCAGCAACGCAACCCGTCGCTCCTGCTCGCCTGGATGAAGCGCTTGATCGCGCTGCGCCGCCGCCACCGGGCGTTTGGGCGCGGGTCGATCGAGTTCCTGGACACCGACAACCGGCGCGTGCTCGCTTTCCTTCGCCGCTACGACGGCGAGTGCATGCTCGTCGTAGCGAACCTTTCACGCTTTGTGCAGGCGGTACACATCAGCCTGCCGGGCCTCGCGGGAAATGTCCCACTCGAACTGTTCGGGCGGACGCAGTTTCCCGAGATCACCGACCGGCCATACTTCCTTTCGCTGGGACCGCACACGTTCTTCTGGTTCACGCTGGAGAAGCCCGCTGACGCTTCGAGGCCCAGTGAGTTGACCCGGCTGGCGTTGCTGCCGGACGTCTCCCTGGAGAAGCTGACGACCGAGAGCCGCCACCGCACTGGTTTGGAGGCCGTCCTTGGGAACTATGTGCCGGCACGGCGCTGGTTTGGCGGAAAAGCACGTGCAGTGCGGCGCGTCTCGATGGTCGATAGCATTCCGGTGCCCATTGCCGGGGGACGCGATGCCTGTGCGTATACGGTGGTCAAAGTCGAATACTTCGAAGGCGAGGCGGATGAATACGCCCTGCCGCTGGCAGTGGTTGTGGGCGCGGATGCCCACACCGCAACCAAAGAGAGCCCCTGGGCATCAGTTGCCTGGCTGGGCGCACCCGACGGTCCGGGAGCGCGGCTGCTGGTGGATGCGGTCGCGCTCCCGGACTTCCACGCGGCGCTGCTCGGCTTCATCGGCACCAAGCGGGAGCTGCCGGGCACTGGCGGTGCGTTGCGAGTGGCGCGCACCCGCCTCCTGGGGCGGGATTCAGGATTGACAGAGGAGCCGAGCGCGCTGCAGCACGGGGAGCAATCGAATAGCTCACTGATGGTCGGAAGCAGATACGTGTTCAAGCTGATCCGCCGGATCGAGATGGGCGTGAGCCCGGAGGTGGAGATGCAGCGGTTCCTGGAGCGAAGCGGCCGTTTCGACCACACTCCTCGCCTCGCCGCCGTGATGGACTACGCCCGTGCCGACGGTGCCACCGCCACCGCGGGCATCCTCCAGACGTTCATCGCCAACGAATGTGACGCCTGGACTTACACGCTGGGAGAGCTCGACCACTTCTACCAGGGGATCGCGGAAGAGCAGCCGGAGTTGCCGGAGCGGCTCGCCGAAACGGGCATATGGGAGCTTGCGGACCGAGCGGCACCGGATGCAATTGAGGAGCGCGGTGGGGCGTATTTCGAACTCGCGAGCCTGCTCGGCCAGCGGGTTGCGGAGCTCCATGTCGCGCTCGCCTCGGACGCCACGGACAAACAGTTCGCGCGCGAACGCTACACCCCGTTCTACCAGAAGGCGCTCGCCCAGGGCGCACGCAGCCAGGCCCTGAGGGCGCTCAGGCTGCTTCGTCAGCAGCAAAGGAGCCTCCCGGAGCGGTCGGCGGCGCTGGCGGCGGAAGTGCTCGCGAAGGAAAGCGAAATCGTCGCGCGGCTTATGCAGGTGGGGGAGCGACCGATAGCCGGTGTGCGCATTCGCTGCCACAACGATCTGCACCTGGGCCAAGTCCTCTTCACCGGCAAGGACTTTTATGTCATTGATTTCGAGGGAGAGCCGGCGAAGCCGCTGGGTGAGCGCAAACTCAAGCGTTCGCCCCTGTGGGATGTAGCGGGGATGCTGCGGTCGTTCCACTACGCGACCGTGTTTGCGCTGCACGGCCCCGGCATCGAGACGCCGGCCGACATGGGAGAGGCGGCGGCCGGGCTTGAACGCTGGGGCCGTCTCTGGAGCGCCACCGCCGGGGCCGCATTTCTCTCCCGTTACCTGAGCGTCATCGCACCCGCAGAGATTGTGCCCGGCAGGGCCGCAGACGTGCGGCTGTTGCTGGACAACTTCCTGCTCGAAAAGGCATTCGCGGAACTGCGCTACGAACTGAACAATCGCCCCCAGTGGGCGGCGATCCCACTCGCCGGTATCGTGGAGTGTCTCCGCACTCCATGACGAGAGCCCGGCAGAAAGCCCCATGATGACACGGGAGGTGAACCCATGACTCACCCAGTTTCCGGCACCGCGCCCGCGGGTGGACGGTGGCTCGACGACGGCGCGCTCTGGCGGTTCGGTGAAGGCACGGACCCCCACCTCTATCGCCGATTCGGGGCTCACCCACGCACGATCAACGGCGTGGAGGGCGTGCAGTTCACGGTGTGGGCTCCGGAAGCGGAGCGCGTCTCCGTCGCCGGGGACTTCAACGCGTGGAACGTCGAAGCAAATCCGATGGAGGTGCAACAACAGTCCGGCGTGTGGTCGCAGTTTGTGCCAAATGTGGGAGTTGGGATGTGCTACAAGTACGCGATCCGCTCCCGACACGCCGGCTACGAGGTGATGAAGGCCGACCCGCTAGCGTTTCGCGCAGAGACGCCGCCACGCACGGCGTCGATCGTGTGGGATCTCGATTACGGCTGGGGCGACGGCGAGTGGATGGCGCGTCGGCGGCAGGCGAGCCCTCTCCGCGAGCCGCTCTCAATCTACGAGCTGCACGTCGGGTCCTGGATGCGCGTGCCGGAGGAGGGCAATCGGTCGCTGACCTACCGGGAGCTGGCAGGCCGGCTGCCGGACTACCTCACCTCGATGGGGTTCACGCATGTGGAGTTTATGCCCGTGCTGGAGCATCCGTTCTACGGTTCCTGGGGTTACCAGGCGACCGGATTTTTCGCACCAACGAGCCGCTACGGCACACCCCAGGACCTCATGTTCCTGATCGACACGCTACACCAGGCGGGGATCGGCGTGATTCTCGATTGGGTCCCCGCCCATTTTCCGGGAGATGAACACGGGCTCGCATTCTTCGACGGCTCACATCTCTATGAGCACGCCGACCCTCGACGTGGCATCCACCCGGACTGGGATAGCGCAATCTTCAACTACGCACGCAGTGAAGTGCGCAGCTTCCTCTTGAGCAGTGCCATGATCTGGCTGGACCTTTATCACGCTGACGGTATCCGTGTGGACGCGGTGGCATCGATGCTCTACCGCGACTATTCGCGCAAGGCCGGCGAATGGATCCCCAACGAGTTCGGGGGACGAGAGGACCTGGACGCGATCAGCCTCCTGCGCAAGCTGAACGAGGTGACACACGGCGAATACCCGGGGTGCCTGATGATCGCGGAAGAATCGACGGCCTGGCCGATGGTGACGCGCCCGACCTATGTTGGGGGGCTTGGGTTCGACTTCAAGTGGGACATGGGCTGGATGCACGACACGCTGCAGTACCTGGCGCTGGACCCGGTCCATCGCCGACATCACCATGCGAACCTCACTTTCCGCGGGCTCTACGCCTTCACCGAGAATTTCGTCCTGCCGCTCTCCCACGACGAGGTGGTGCATGGGAAGGGATCGCTGCTCGGGAAAATGGCCGGGGACCCCTGGCAGGCAGCCGCCAACCTCCGGCTGCTATTCGCCTACATGTACGCTCAGCCGGGCAAGAAACTGCTCTTCATGGGGGCCGAATTCGGTGAACCGCGTGAATGGGACCACGAATCCAGCCTGGACTGGCACCTCCTGGGAGAGCCGGTGCATGCCGGTGTGCGAAGCCTCGTAGGTAACCTGAACCGGCTCCACCGCGACGAGCCGGCATTGCACGCACACGACTGCGACCCCAGCGGGTTCGAATGGATTGACGCGAACGACGAGCAGCAGAGCACGGTTTCGTTCCTGCGTAAATCGCCGGAGAGCGGCGACCTCATCCTCGCTGTCTGCAACTTCACGCCGGTGCCACGACTCAATTACCGTGTGGGCGTGCCGCGAGATGGATTCTGGCAGGAGATTATGAACAGCGACGCCATCGAGCACGGAGGCGTGGGCTATGGCAACTTCGGTGGTGTGGACGCCTCGCCGCTCGGCTTCCACGGCCGACAGTACTCGTTGACGCTCACGCTGCCGCCACTGGGCGCGGTGTTTCTGAAGAGCAGCGGGCCGGGTGCGAGCCTGTGACGCCAGAAGCGGACTGGTTGTGCTATCCGGGGAGCTCCCATCCGCTGGGTGCGACCTGGGACGGGAGCGGAGTGAACTTCGCGCTGTTCAGCGAGAACGCGGAGCGCGTGGAGCTTTGCCTTTTCGAGAACGCCCCCGGTCTGCCCGAGATAGCACGGCTGAGCGTGGCGGAGCAGACGAACGGGGTATGGCACGTCTATCTCCCCCAGGCACGGCCGGGGTTGCTCTATGGATACCGCGTCTACGGCGCCTATGACCCGGCCCATGGCCTGCGGTTCAACGGGAACAAGCTCCTGCTAGACCCCTATGCGCGGGCGATCACGGGTTCCATGGAGTGGTCGGATGCGATGTTTGGATACGACGTCAACGTCGAAGAGGACGCCGACCTTACATTCAGCACCACCGACAGCACGCCGGGCATGCCCCGCGCTGCCGTAATAGAGCCAGCGTTTTCCTGGGGAAACGATCGGCCGCCGAACATTCCATGGCACGAAACCATCATCTACGAGGTGCATGTCAAAGGCTTCACGACGCTGAACCCGGAGATCCCGAAGCAGATCCGTGGGACGTATGCGGGCCTCGCCGACCATCGTTCAATCGCCTATCTCAAAGAGCTCGGTGTGACGGCCGTCGAGCTGATGCCAGTCCACCACTTCGTCCACGACCGACGCCTGACGGACCTCGGACTGCGGAACTACTGGGGATACAACAGCATCGGCTTTTTCGCGCCCGACTCGCGCTATAGCTCCTCGCGGGGGTATGGGCAGGTGGTCAACGAATTCAAGACCATGGTGCGGATGCTGCACGACGCGCGCATCGAAGTGATCCTCGACGTTGTCTACAATCACACGGGTGAGGGAAGCCAGCTTGGCCCAACGCTCTCGTTTCGCGGCATCGACAACGGCGCGTACTACCGCCTGATCCCTGGTGACGAGCGGTTCTATATGGACTACACGGGCACGGGCAACACGCTGAACATGCGCCACCCGCGCTCCGTCCAGTTGATCATGGACAGCCTGCGCTACTGGGTCACGGAGATGCACGTGGATGGGTTTCGCTTCGACCTGGCTGCGACGCTGGCGCGCGAGCTGCACGAGGTGGACCGGCTGAGTGCATTCTTCGACATCATCCACCAGGACCCCATCCTTTCGCGGGTCAAGCTCATCGCGGAGCCGTGGGACCTCGGTGAAGGTGGCTACCAGGTGGGCAACTTCCCGGTGCTCTGGACGGAGTGGAACGGGAAGTATCGCGATTCGATCCGGCGGTTCTGGCGGGGTGACCCGGGGCAGGTGGGGGAGCTGGCCTATCGGCTCACCGGGAGCAGCGACCTCTATTCGCACAATGGCCGCCGGCCGCACGCAAGCATCAACTTCATCACTGCCCACGATGGGTTCACGCTCCTCGACCTGGTGAGCTACAACGAAAAACACAACGAAGCCAACGGCGAAAGCAACGCCGATGGCACGGACGATAACCTGAGCTGGAACTGCGGTGCCGAGGGACCAACCCACGACCCCGAGATCCTCGCACTTCGCCGCCGTCAGATTCGAAACCTCCTGACCACCCTGCTCATTTCGCAGGGCGTTCCAATGATCCTTCACGGCGACGAGGCCGGGCGTACCCAGGGCGGCAACAACAACGCCTATTGCCAGGACAACGAAACGACCTGGCAGTCCTGGGAGCTGGAGGGCTGGCAGCGGGAGACCCTGGAGTGGGCTCGCCGCGTGATCGCCTTCCGGAAGGCCCACCCTGTTCTGCGTCGCCGGCACTACTTCCAGGGCCGCCCGATCGCCGCAGGCGAAGGCAAGGACATTTCCTGGCGGCGCGCCGATGGTGGGGAGATGTCGCACGAGGAATGGAGCAACGAGGGGATCCGCACACTGGGCGTTTGGCTGGACGGCGGCGCGGCCGACCTGATCGACCAGCAGGGCGAACGGGAGACGGACGACACGCTCGTTGTGCTCATGAACTCGAGCGACGAAGACACGCCGTTCACGTTGCCGGAAACGCCCGGCGACACGACCTGGATGGTCGCCATCGACACGGCCCGGCCGGAAGACCGCGGAGGCACCAGCAGCTTTCCCGGTGGGTCGGCATATCCGCTTGAGCGGCGCTCGATGGCAGTGCTCGTGCATCCCCACCAGAACTCGTCGGGATAGCGGAGAGCGGGTTACAGCGGCACTCAGCTTTGTGCCCGGCAGGCGGCCGGCCCTGCCGTAGCACAAAAGGTGGACGCGCAGGAATCTGTGTGAGGGGGCTGGAGCGGGCGTAGCAGGTTTTGCGCCGTGTTGATGAGCGCGACATGCGACAGGCCCTGCGGGAAGTTGCCGAGCTGGCGACGGCTGGCCGGCGAATACTCTTCGGCCAGCAGGCCGAGGTCGCTGCGTACTTTAAGGAGTTGTTCGAACAGCTCGCGCGCCTCATCTCTCCGCCCCATCAGGGCGAGGTTGTCCGCAAACCAGAACGAACAGGGCAGAAAGGCCGCTTCGCTGCCCGGGACGCCATCGCTGGCCTTGCCCGGGAGATAGCGCTGGACAAACCCATCGACCATCAGATCCTGGCGAATCGCTTCGAGGGTACCTGCGACGCGCGGGTCGTCGGCGGGAAGAAAGCCGACGAGGGGGATCATGAGCAGTGCGGCATCGAGGTGGCCGTGTCCGTACGCCTGCACAAACGTGTTCCGCCGGGCGTCGAAGCCAAGTTCGCACACCTGGGCGTGGATGGCGCTGCGGATCTTCCGCCACCGGGCAACGGGGCCCTTCAGGCCGAAGCGCTCGACGGCCTTCACGCCGCGGTCGAACGCGACCCAGGACATGACACGGGAGTGGGTGTAGTGCTGCGGCTCGCCGCGGCTCTCCCAGAAGCCCTGGTCGGGCTGTTCCCAGGCGGTTTCAAGGAAGCGGAGGAGTTCGCGCTGGACTGCCCACGTGTGACGGTCAAGCCTGATCCCGTGACTCCTGGCGACGTGGAAGACATCCATCACTTCGCCATACACATCCAGCTGGCGCTGGCCGTGCGCGGCGTTGCCGACGCGCACGGGTGCGCTTCCCTCGTATCCGGCGAGCCAGTCCAGTTCCGACTCGGGGAGGAGGCGTTCCCCATCGACCCCGTACATGATCTGGGCCTGCGCTGGTGCGCCCGCGACGGCGCGCTCCAGCCAGTGGCACCAGCGGACGGCTTCGGCATCGAACCCGGAAATTATGAGCGCATAGAGGGTGAAGGTCGCATCCCTTAGCCAGCAGTAGCGATAGTCCCAGTTGCGCACGCCGCCGATCGCCTCGGGGAGGGAGGTTGTGGGGGCGGCGACGACGCCGCCCGACGGCGCGTAGGTGAGGCCCTTGAGGGTGATCAGTGAGCGGGTCACCGGCTCCCCCCACTCCCCTTCGGCGGACGCCTGCGCCGTCCAGCCCTCCCAGTAGCGCGTGGTTGCAGCCAGCGACCGTTCGGGGGATGGGCCCACCGGTACCCGATTACCGGACGGGAACCAGGTGAGCGAGAATGGCAACCGTTCGCCCGCTTTCACCGGGAATCGGGAGACTGTGCGCAGGCGCTCCCCGCGCAGTTCCACGGGCGACCGGAGGATCACGGCGTTTGGCCCGGCGAGTCCGAGGATCCCCCCGCGCAGCTTTCGTACCCACGGCACCGACCTGCCGTAGTCGAAGCGAAGGACCATCTCCTGGCGCATCTCGACCGTCCCGGCCAGGCCCTCGACGATGCGCACGACTTCAGCGCGCTTCTCCGTCCGCGATTCGGGCATGAAGTCGATGAGCCGGACACGTCCGGTGGCCGATTCGAATTCGCTTTCGACGATCAGCGTGTTTGGCCGGTAGACGCGGCGTACGGCGTGGCTGCCGCCAGTGGGCCCGATGAGCCAACGGCCATTGTCCGCGTCCCCGAGAAGGCGGGCGAAGCAGGCAGGTGAATCGAAGCGGGGGAGACAGAGCCAATCGATCGACCCGTCGCGGCCAAGCAGGGCTGCACTGCGGGTGTTCCCGATGAGGGCGTAATCCTCGATGCGCATGTCGCTTCAGTCTCGTCTACTGGCGGATGGTGCGCTACCCGGTCGCCACTGGTGCGGGTTGCCAGCCGGGTGCCGTGAAGGCCACACTGGTCGTTCGAGCCACGCGGGCCAGGCAGACCGGGCCTGCAAGAACCAACAATTCCGCGGAGGGGCGCTGGTGCCAGGGACCAGCGCATGGTGCGAATGGCCCACGACCCTGCACGCGCATCCGACCGGCACCGGCAGATCGTGGCGACCTATCGCCTGCAGATGCTGCCGGCGTTCTCGTTTGCCGATGCGGCGCGGGTCGTGCCCTACCTTGCCCGGCTGGGCATTTCGCACCTTTACCTGTCACCCATCTTTACGGCCGTCGATGGGAGCCGCCACGGCTACGATGTGGTGGACCACGGGACGGTGAGCCCCGTGCTGGGAGGCATTGGGGGCCTCTACGCCCTCGATGAGGCACTGCGCGAGCACGACATGGGCCTCGTGCTCGATATCGTCCCAAATCACATCGGGATCGCCGGTGGGCGCAACCCCTGGTGGCGGGACATTCTTCGCTATGGCCGACGCTCGCGCTTCGCGGAGTTCGTCGATGTCGATTGGGAAGGCCAGCCTCAACTGCCTCCGGGCGTGCTCAACTACCCAGTACTCGGCCGTCCTTTCGGGGCAGCGCTCGAAGCGGGCGAACTGCGGGTGTCCTATGATGGCGAACTCGTCGTCGCCTATTTCGACAACTCGTTCCCGATCGCACCTCGCACCTATGCGGACGCCGTTGGTCTGCCGCCGCCGGAGCTGCGGGAATCCGTCGAGGACCCATCGGACGTCAACGAGGTCGCGCGCATCCTCGAACGTCTGCGCGATGCGGAGACGGACGTCGCCGAAATCCTGCGGCACCAGTTTGACCAGATCCTGCAGCGTGAGCCCGCATTGCGGACGTGGGTCGAATCCCGGATCACCGCCCTGAACGGAAGCATCGGAGACGCGAGGAGCTTCGACCGTCTCGAAACGATCCTGCGATCACAGCCCTACCGGCTCGCCTACTGGCGCGTCTCGGCGGAGGAGATCAATTACCGGCGCTTCTTCGATATCAATGAACTCGCAGCGATCTGCGTTGAGCACGAGGCGGTGTTCGAAGCGACCCACCGGTTGGTGCGGGAGCTTTTAGAGGGGGGAATCGTGAGCGGCCTGCGCGTGGACCACGTGGACGGGCTCTATGACCCGGACCAGTACTTGCGGCGGCTGACTGCCCTGGGGGAGCGAGGCGACGGCCCGACGCAGCCGATACCCGTATGGGTGGAAAAGGTCCTGGCGCCGGGGGAGGCGTTGCCTTCGCACTGGCCGGTGTTCGGGACGACCGGCTATGACTTCCTGTCCACCGTGAACGGGCTGTTTGTGGACGGTGCCGCGCGCGAGGCGTTCAGCCGCATCTACGAAGAGTTCACGGGCAGCCGGGCGACGTTCCGCGAAATCGCCTTTGGTGCCCGGCGCCGGGTGGCCGAGCGTTCGTTCGCGGGCGAGGTGAACGTCCTGGCGCTCCAGCTCCATCGCCTGGCACAGGGGCATCGCCTGTACCGGGATACGACGCTCCGTTCGGTTCGGGATGCGATCGCCGCGCTGCTTTCGGCCCTGCCAGTCTACCGCACGTATTTCGAAGGAGACCTGCCGCGCCCCACGGACCAGGTGGTCATCCACCAGGCGATCGCAGAGGCGCTACAGCGCGACCCCAACGTCACGGGAGAAGCGCTGGAGTTCCTTGGCCGGGTGCTCCTCCTCGATCCGGGGCTCGCGCGCGATCAGGACGACTTCGCAGGGTGGACACACTTCCGCCGGCGCTTCCAGCAGCTCTCGGGGCCGGTGATGGCACGCGGCGTGGAAGACACCGCGTTCTTCCGCTTCCACAGGCTACTTTCACTGAATGAGGTCGGGGCGAGCCCGGATGTCTTCGGCATGTCGCCGGCGGAGGTGCACGAGGCGTTTACGCAGCGGGCGCTGCGATGGCCCCGTGCCCTTTCCGCGACGACCACACACGATACCAAGCGCAGTGAAGACGCAAGGGCACGCCTCAACATCCTCACGGAGATGCCACGGAAGTGGCGCACCGAGGTACGTGCCTGGCACCGCGCGAACGCGCGCTGGCGCGACGAAGTAGGCGGTGTCCCCGTCCCCGACGCGAATACGGAGTACTACCTGTACCAGACACTGGTCGCATCGTGGCCCCGGTCGATCGATGCAGACTACCGCGCCCGGATCGCCGCGCACCTGACGAAAGCGCTGCGGGAGGCGAAGCTTGCCACGGCATGGACGAACGTCAACGAAGTGTATGAGGGCGCGGCGACCGCGTTTGTTGAGGCGATCCTCAACCCCAGAAAGTCGGGACGATTCATGAGCCGGGTGGCGGCGCTTGTGGATGCCATCGAGCCTGCCGCCGCCGTCGCCGGACTCGCCACCCTGACGCTGAAGTGCACCGCACCCGGCATCCCCGACTTCTACCAGGGATCCGAACTCCCGCTGCACACGCTCACGGACCCTGACAATCGCGATCTGGTTGATTTCGGAGCGCTCTCCACCCGGTTCGGCAGCCTGGATGAGGAGCTGCCACCGCCAGTGGAGGAGTCCGCACGGCTCCGTCTCACGCACCGCCTCCTGCAGCTGCGGCGGGAACATCTGCAGCTCTTTTCCGAGGGGCAGTATGCGCCGGTCGCAATCGAAGGCGACGCTGGCGGGCACATCTTCGCCTTCGAACGGAGGCATGACGGATCCCGCGCGGTGGTCGTCGTGCCCCGGCTGGTGGCGTCGCTGGTCGAAGCAGACGGAATGTTGCGCCCGGGCGCATTCCCCGGTGCGTCGCTAATCCTGCCTCACGGCGGGCCGTGGATCGACGCATTGGGCGGCCGCCGCCATGCCGGAGAGCAGGTACCCGTCTCGTGGCTCTTTTCCGCGTTCCCCGTAGCGATCCTCCTTTCAGAAGAGGGAGGCAGACGGCGATGACATCCAGAGATGCGACCCGAGGCTGGCAGCCAACGCTCGGTGCGGTGGTCGATGGCCCGCTGACGACCTTCCGCATATGGGCGCCGAAAGTGACGGCGCTCTCCCTCGTGACAGACACGGTGGCGGGCCGTCGCACCCTGGTGATGGACGCGGAGGCGGGGGCGGAGGGCTACCGCGTGGCGACGGTGCCGGGGGCGGGAGCGGGCACGCGCTATGGCTTCCTGGCCGATGGTGCAGGGCCGTTCCCCGACCCCTGCTCGCGCAGCCAGCCGCAGGGTGTACACGCCCTCAGCGAGGTGGTGGACCCGTCGGCATTCGCCTGGACGGATGCCGGGTGGCAGCCTTCGGCATTCGAAGATCTCGTCATCTATGAGTGCCACATCGGTACGCTCACCCCAGAAGGCACGTTCGATGCGGCGATTGGGCGGCTCACGCACCTGCGGGAGATGGGGGTGACTGCGGTCGAACTGATGCCGGTGGCGGCGTTTCCCGGGCGGTGGAGCTGGGGCTACGACGGAGCGGCGTTGTTCGCCCCATCGGAGGCATACGGCGGGCCGGAGGGGCTTCGCCGGCTGGTCGATGCAGCCCACCGGGAAGGCCTCGCGGTCATCCTCGACGTGGTCTACAACCACTTCGGACCGGATGGCAACTACACCGGCATCTATAGCAGCCAGTACCTCACCAACAGCCACCGGACCCCCTGGGGAGACGCCATCAATTTTGAAACGCCGGGCTCCAGCGAAGTCCGGCGTTTCTACCGTGAAAATTTGCTGCACTGGCTCCATGAATACCACATCGATGGCATCCGATTCGACGCGACGCACGCGATCTATGACGGCTCGAAGCCGCACATCCTGGCCGAATTGGCGACGGCGGCGCGCGAATCGGCTGCGGAGCGCGGGACCCGGACATACCTGACAGCCGAAAGCCACGAGAACGATGCGCGCTATGTCCGGCCGGCCGAACGGGGCGGCTTTGGCTTCAACGCAGTCTGGGCCGACGACTTTCATCACGGCATCCGGGCGGCCTTGTGCAACGACGACGAGGGTTACTTCCGTGGCTTCGATGGTTCGATGCGGGAGCTGGCGCGCATTGTGCGCCGTGGGTGGCTCTTCGAGGGGCAGTTCGACCCGGGCTATGGAGGAGCACGCGGGACGCGGGCGACTGAATGCCCGTGGCCGGCATTCATCTATTGCCTCCAGAACCACGACCAGGTGGGAAACCGGCCATTCGGGCGCCGGCTGCACGCGACCACGGGCGAAGGCGCCTATCGGGCAGCGGCGCTGCTACTGCTGCTGCTGCCGCAGACGCCCTTGATCTTCCAGGGGCAGGAGTTCATGGCCTCAACGCCGTTCCTCTACTTCACCGATCACGACAAGGAGCTCGGCGAGGCGGCAGCACAGGGACGCCGGCGCGAATTCGCCCCCTTCCGGGCGTTCAGCGACCCTGCGACGCGGAAGCTAATCCCGGACCCGCAGAGTGCAGGGACCTTCCTCGCTTCGAAGCTCGACTTCGCCGAAGCAGGACTGGCGCCGGGTGCGCTCTGCGTGGACATGTACCACCAGGGGCTTGCGCTCCGGCGCACGGACGCTGTGTTGCGTGGGTACCGCCGCGAGCGGCTGCCACTGCGGACGTCGACGCGTGGGCAGACGTTGACGGTGCACCTCCGCGCTGTTGCTGGCGAACGCTGGATCGTGGTCAACTTCGGCCCCGAGGCACAGGTGAAACTTGATACCGCCGCCGCTGCCCGAGTCGTATTGGATTCGAACGAGGGCCGCTTCGGGGGGACGGGCAAGCCGGTTCGCGTCGACGAGGCAGTGGTCACGATCCCGGCACGCACGACCGCTTTCCTCGCTGGTTGAAAGCCGGCTGAGTGGCAGATAGGGCGCGAGGCATCAATGCAGCCGCGCGGAAATGTCCCGGTACCAGTCTCTGAACCGGATGCCGCGGCCCCGAGCACCTGCGGGAGCGCCACCGATCCCACGCACCGCAAGCTCCGCAGCAGCGTCCTCCTCGGCAATGACGACGAGCTGATCGCCTGGTTGCAGCTCCATTGAGCTCCGTGGGACGAGCGTCTGCCGTTCCCGCCGGACGCTGACGATGAGGCTGCCCGCCGGAAACGCGACATCGCGGATGGTCTTGCCGGCGAGTGGCCCACCGGCGCGCACTCGCAGGCGCAGGAAGCGCCCGCCGGGTTGTCGGATCTCCTGGAGGAAGCGGTGTTCACCGTCCGGGGCGGCTCCGCGGCCCCGTGAATACGCGCCGAGCACCTGTGCCCGATCGAGTACTCCCAGGAAGTCTCCGGCTGCATCGACGACAGCGACGGCCCGGACTTCCGCGTGGTCCATGCGGATGGCAGCAGTCTGCACCGTCTCCTCGGGCCGGGCCATGACGGCAGGGCTCGTCATGATGTCGCCGGCGGTGAGTGGGCCGCCACCGGCCGTGGCGTCCAACGACGCGAGCAGTTCGCGCGACCCGATCATCCCCAGGACTTTGCGACCGTCCAACACCGGGAGGATTTCAGCGCCGGTGCGGTCGAACGTCTCGCGGACCTCGGGGAGCGTCAAGCCTGGCCTGAGCTCCGCTGCGGCGGAGGCATAGGCGGAGCCCACACTCACGCTCTCGAGGGTGTCGGGAGTGCGGTCGCGGTTCAGATCGATGCCGATGCGTCGAAGTCCTTCGGAATAGACGGTCTCGCGCATGACAAGCTGAGAGAACGCCGTGGAGATGACGACGACCGTCATCAAGGGCACCACCAGGCCGTAGTCCTGGCTCACTTCGAAGGCGAGCAAGAGCGAGGTGATCGGCGCAGCAGCGGCGGCGGCGAACACGCCGGCCATGCCGGCCACCGCGTAGGCACCAGTCGGGCCGGAGAAACTCGCAGGGGCGAAGGCATGGACGAGGGTCCCATAGGCACCGCCGAGCGCGGACCCGAGGAACAACGACGGCATGAACACACCGCCTGTGCCGCCTGTGCCCAGCGTGAGGCTGGTGGCGACGATTTTCAGCCCAACGAGGAGCAATAGCAGTTGGCCAGCGTGGTTTCCAAGGAGGTAGGAGGCGATCTGGGGCGTACCGGTTCCAATGATGGCAAACTGCCAGATGCCAAGCGCACCGACCAGCGCGCCCCCGAGCGCAGGCGCCCACACGCCGATGTGCGCCCCGGCAGTCAGGCGCTCGACGATATCCAGGGCGCGGACGAAGAGGACGGCGACCGCTGCGGTGCCGATGCCCAGCAGGAGGTAGCTGAAAATCTGCCAGCCGGAGTCGAAGCTATAAGCCGGGCTGCGCAGCGCCGTGTCATGGCCAATGAGGGCGGTATAAACCACGTTCGCCAGCACCGCGCCAAGCACCACGGCCGAAAAGTTCCGGACCGTGAAGCGGCGCAACACGACTTCCAAAGCGAAGAACGAGCCCGTGAGGGGCGCGTTGAAGACGGCACTAATGCCCCCGGCCGCACCGACCGCAATCAGCAGACGGCGGTTCTCCTGCCCGAGGTTCAAGGCGGTGCCCACCAGCGAGGCGAGGCCCGAGCCGATGTGCACGGCAGGGCCTTCCTGGCCAGCGGAGCCGCCCGCTCCGATCGTTGCAACCGTCGCGAGCAACCCCGAGAGCGTGACCCGGAACGGCATCCGCCCGCCCGAGTGTTCGAAGGCGAACATCACGTCCGGGACGCCATGTCCGCGCGATTCGCGCCCGATATAGCGCGAGACGACGCCGGCGAGGAGGCCGCCGAGGGCGACGATGAGGATGAGATCCCATCTGCCAAACGGCAGCACTCCACCCACACCGTTGAAGAAGAAGCGATCCGCCCCATTGATGGCCTTGACGAGCACAACTGTGCCGAGGCCGGCAGCGAGCCCTCCAATCGAGGCATAGAGGAGGGGGGCAAGGCGCTGAGAACCGGCCATAGCCCTGCCGGGACCAAGGAGCGTGGAGAGACGTAGGCGCGTCATTAGGCAATTTCGACGCTATGCCGGCGAACCGGTTCGAGCAACCGCCGGCCGGTGCCGGCTGAGTCGATTGGGGCCATCAAAGGAGCAGTTACCGTGCTTTACCCCGGTCGCGCCTACAGTAGAAAGCACAGAGAACGCCTAGAAAGCCGCGATTGCCCAGGCACCGGCCGTGACATTCCGGCCTTTCGATGACGGAAGGAGGACTCACGTGGTCGCAGTGACGCCACCACCGGCAGGTCAGCCGCCCACAGCCGCTCGCCCGCACCAGATTGAACACGCACGGCAGATCGAAGCTCGCAAACTCTCGCGGCGCTCGTTTCTTCGCGTCAGCGTATTCGCCGGGCTGACGCTGAGCGGCGGCGCGCTGATCGCGTCGTTCCTCGGGTTTTTCAACCTCCGCCACCCCACCGGGTTCGGAGGGGTCGTGGTCGTGACGAAGGCGCAGGTACCACCGGCAGGCGCAGACCCGGTGGTGGTCACGGCTGGCAAGTTCTGGCTTTCGAACCTGAGCGGAGCGCAGGGCGATGTGCTCGGTTCGGGCGCTTCCGGCGGCCTGCTGGCGCTTTACTGGAAGTGTCCACACCTTGGTTGCACGGTGCCTTGGAACGCGACGTTCAACGGTGCCCAGGTTTCGTTTCCCGGTATCATCGGATGGTTCCGGTGCCCCTGCCATGGATCGACCTATTCACGGGCCGGAGTACGGGTGTTCGGACCCGCTCCACGGTCGATGGACACGATGGCCATCACGGTGAACGCCGATGGATCGCTCACCGTGAACACCGGCAAGATCACCCTCGGTGGTGAGGATGCGCTGCGCGAAGTGCCCTATTCGGCGTGAAGCGGCGCGAGAGGGGCCCTTGCCCAATCGCTAACCGTAGCCCAATCGACATCAGCATTTCACACTGCGATCACTCTGAGTTCACAGAACTGGGGTTCAATGAATTCATGGCCGCCCCAACCCATCACATCCAGGGGAACGGCCATGGAGGTCCTATGTTTGAACTGATGGTCGCAGAAGCCCACATCGCCGACATCCGCCGCGAGGTCGACGCCGCGCGTCGCGCCAATGACGTGGCGAGAATGCTGCGGGCCACGCCGTCGTCCCGGCCGAACGTCCGGGAATTCAAGCTTGGCCCGCTGGTTATCGCCTGGCGCTGAGTGCGGCTGACCTTCACTCCTCGTCGTCCGTCTTGTAGTGTCGGTGATATGTGCGGGCGCTTCACAATGACGGACGACCAACTGGAGCCACTGGCGGCGGATCTTGGCGTGCCCGTTTCGGCTCTGCCGCGCACCCGGCCTCGCTACAACATCGCCCCCACCGACGAACACCCGATCGCGCGCATGGAGTTCGAAGAGCCGGAGGTGTTGCTCGCGCACTGGGGGCTCATCAACCACTGGCTGCGCGACCCCCGGAAGGCTGCCCAGGTCGCGTCCCGGCAGATCAACGCGCGCGCCGAAACTCTTCTTGGGCGGCCAGCATACCGGGACGCGCTCCAGCTCCGGCGCTGCCTCGTGCCGGCCGACGGCTTCTACGAATGGAGCGGCCCGAGGACCGACCGGCGGCCGTCCTGGTTCCACCGCGCGGACGGAGGGCTGTTCTATTTCGCGGGCCTTTATGAGTTCTGGCGCCCTGACTCAATACCTGCTGGCGAGGGCGGTGCTGAGCGGCCGTGGCAACCAACGTTCACGA
>JADEYI010001109.1_pt1 | contig 23855 bp, 20 predicted proteins | sample 8542331 | NCBI WGS metagenome assembly JADEYI01 (sample SAMN16510988, study PRJNA670497) | mine drainage metagenome | isolation source: biofilm near Copperflume 1 | place: Germany: Marsberg coppermine Kilianstollen | collected 2018-02
GTGCGTGGGGCAGTGCTGAGCCTGCGCGAGCAAGACTTCGTGGTCTCGGCCCAGGCCCTGGGCTCGAGTGAGTTCAGGGTGATGTTTCGCCATCTGCTGCCCAACGTTACCGCGCCCCTGGTCATCAACGCCACCCTCGAGGTCGGCAGCGCGATATTGCAGGAATCCATCTTGTCGTTTTTGGGCTTTGGTATCCAAGAGCCCGTACCCAGTTGGGGCAATATGCTCAGCCACTCCCAGGACTATTTGTTCAACGCGGCCTTCCTGGTTTTCCCGCCAGGATTCATGGTTTTCCTGACCATCCTGTCCTTCAACTACCTGGGGGACGGCCTGCGCGATGCCTTAGACCCGCGCAGTCGGTTATAGAGCATAAATATGGATTTGTGTGCTGGGCTGTATCTTAGTGAGGATGCTTGCTGAGATTCGTGGTGGAGTGGTCTTGCTTTTGGTGCTGGTTTCGCTTGGCTTGGCTCAAAACTCACCGCAGAGCCCAGTTTTTTCCTGGGACTGTGCAGCACTGCCGGGGCAGGTCTGCCTCGAGCCCTGGGGCTTGTTGCAACTGGGGCTGAGCCGCACCGATCCAGCGAGCTGGGGCGAGCAGGTGGCTTTTGGCATAAAACTCGAGGCCACAGCTTCTCTCGAGGTTCTCGAGTTCAAAGCGGTTCCGGCCCTTTGGGTAGATAACACCTTGCAAGCCGACCTGCTCCAAGCCTATGCCGCTAGTGCCTTGGGGGATATCCGGCTGTCGCTGGGCAAGCGTCTGAGATATGGCGGCCCCTGGGATAACACCCTGCTAGGCCGCAACGGCCACTGGGGTGTTTTTGCTCACTACGCTCCAGCCGCCCTAGACTGGGGCGTAGAAGCAGCCTATCTGCCCAACCCTGGGCTGGCCGGGGGCCAGGGCTTTGTGGGGGCGCAGGCCGGGCCATTTAGGCTAGGAACCTTTACCCAGGTGATACAGGGCGGGTTGCAGTGGAATCCTAGGGTGGGGCTGGAGTGGGGTCAGAACGAGGTTTATTGGCAATCTGACCGGGGCTTCTGGGCCAACCTCCATACCCCCCTGCCCCTGGGACAAATCGTGGCTTACAGCCTCGAGTGTCCACCGACCTCGGAGGAGAGCTGTTGGGGACGGGGCTTACCTGAGCAAAGCGACCCCGCTGTGCAAGCCTTGCTGCGGCTGCTGGACGAGGGAGAACTGGGGCTGTTGATATGGTGGAACCCCGACTGGAACCTGCTGGGCCAGAACGACCCCAACACCGGCCTACCGCTCTCTTTTCTGGACTGGCTGGGCCAACCCAAAAAGTTTTTCCTGAGCCTGAACGCTACTCTGCGACAAGTTCGGCTGGGATTGGATGCCTCGCTGGCTCCGGTGGGAGCCTACCGGGTCTACCTCGAGTTTCATACCCCCTAAATGAACCTTGGGGTATCCAACTGCTTACGGAAGTCGCGGATAGCTCATAGCTGATAGCCACGTCTATAACCGTCTTCAGGATTATGGGGCTTTGGTAGGGGCAACCCCTGTGGCTGCCCTCATTCTCCGCAAGCCACAAACCCTGTCCGTGAGTCAGCACTATGCCGGAGAGTGCCGGGTGTGCCTGCCCCTACAACAGCTCGTTTAACCCCTCTAAGACTGGGTGACGCTCAGGTTGAGCCTTCTTCCAATCTCCTCTACTGCGACCTTGGCGTGCTCCCGCCCGTTCTCGATAAACACTGTACGGGTATCCGAGCCAAACCCCGCACTCCCAGCCACAAACAGCCCCGGCCTCGAGGTTTCGTAGTGTTCAGAGAGCAGGGGCGCATCCCCCTGAGCGTCGAAGCGCACCCCGGCCCCGCGCAGCAGCCCGTCTACTGCGCGGTAGCCGATGTAGACGATTACAAAGTCTGCGGGGAGGTGAACGCGGGAACCAGGAGGCTCTGCGCTTGCTTCTTGCTTCCCACCTGCGGCCAGCTGCTCCACCACCACTTCCCGGCGGTGAATCTCCCTCACCTGGGCATTCAACAACAGCCGAATCGAGCCCTCCTTGACGCGGTTATCAAAATCGGGTTTGAGCCAGTATTTGACCCTGGGACGAATCTCTCCCTGGTAATGGATAACCGTGACCCTGGCCCCACCCCTATATAAGTCGAGCGCACCCTCTACCGCGCTATTGGAGACGCCCACGATGGTTACGTCTTGGTTCCAGAAGGTTAGGGGCTGGTCTATCCCGTAGCGCACGTGGGGCAGGTGCTCACCCGGCACGCCGAGTTGGTTGGGGTTGTCGTAGTAGCCTGTCGCCACCAGTACGGTTCCGGCCTCGAGGCTGCCCTCACCGCCACGATCCTGGTAGTGCACGGTGAAACTGCCCTCACTGCCGGTAATACGGGTAGCCTCGGTGTAGGTGCGAATATCCAGCCCTTCCACCTCGCTCAGGCGACGGTAGTAGGCCAGTGCTTCGCGGCGGGTGGGTTTGGGTGAGAGCGCTGGAAAGGGATGTCCGCCGATTTCGATATTTTTGGCCTCGCTGAAAAACACCGTCTCGATGGGCCAGCGGTAAATGGTGTTAACCAGCGTGCCACGCTCCAAATTCGCTGCCTTCAAGCCTTTGCGCTTGGCCTCGAGGGCCGCCGCCAGGCCCACCGGCCCAGCCCCAATAATCACTAAGTCCAACATCGGTTTATGGTACATGGCTTTCGTCTGGAGCAAATGTTTGCAAACCCATAATGGTAGCCGCTTGGCTATGCCGATAATCAGGCATGGCAGGCAAGAGCGTGGTGATTACCGGCAGCACCAGGGGCATCGGCTTAGGGCTGGCCCAGGAGTTTTTGAAGCGCGGACATCAAGTTGTGGTCTGCGGGCGCAGCGCCCAGAGCAGCGAAAAAGCCGCGCAAACCCTGGCCGTGAAATACGGCGCGGAAAACATACTGGGGGTTCTCTGCGAGGTGAGCGAATACGCTCAGGTGCAGAATCTTTGGCAGGCTGCTGCCAAGCGCTTTGGCAAGGTGGATATCTGGGTTAATAACGCGGGACTCAGCCACACCCGCCAACCCTTTTGGGAGATCCCTCCAGAACGCGATTGCGAGGTGGTGAAAACCAACGTCCTGGGCGTGATGTATGGCTCGAGGGTAGCACTTCAAGGAATGCTGAAGCAGGGCTTTGGGCAGCTTTACAACATGGAAGGACTGGGCAGCAGCGGCAAGCCCACCAACGGCTTATTGCTCTACGGGGCCACCAAATCGGCCCTGACCTATCTGACTCGAGGGCTGATTGCCGAGGTCGAAGGTAGGCCTGTCCAGGTCGGGTTTCTCAGCCCCGGAATTGCGGTCACAGATTTGCTCACCGAGGGGTATAGCCCAGAGGAACTGGCACGGCTCAAGTGGGTTTTCAACATTTTGGCTGACACCGTGGAGACCGTGACCCCGTTTCTGGTCGAGGGTATGCTGGCGAACCGTAAAAATGGAGCCAGAATCGCCTGGCTCACGCGCAGCAAGGCTTTCTGGCGCTTCCTCACGGCGGGCTTTAACCGCCGCGACCTGTTCGCTGGACGGTAGAATATGCGTTGCGAGGAGAAGTCATGAGTTACCGCCAAGAAAAAGACAGTATGGGCGAAATCCTAGTCCAGGATTCCGCCTTGTGGGGCGCACAAACCCAGCGCTCGATTCAGAATTTCCCGATTGGCCTCGAGCGCTTCAAGATGCCCCGTTCAATCATCCGAGCCCTGGGCATCCTCAAAAAAGGCGCAGCCTTGGCGAATGCCGAGCTGGGCGAGCTTCCACGCGACAAGGCTGACCTCATCGCCAAGGCCGCCGACGAGGTGATAGCGGGGAAACTGGACGAGCAATTCCCGCTGGTGGTCTTCCAGACTGGCTCGGGAACCCAGAGCAACATGAACGCCAACGAGGTGATTTCCAACCGCGCCATCCAGATGGTGGGCGGCGTGCTGGGCAGCAAAACCCCTATCCACCCCAACGACGACGTGAACCGCGGGCAAAGCTCCAATGACACCTTCCCCACCGCGATGCACATCGCGGTGGTCGAGGAGCTGCACCGCCAGCTTTATCCCAAAGCGCAGAAGCTGCGCGACACGCTTTCGGGCAAATCGGTGGCCTTCAAAGATATCGTGAAGGTGGGCCGCACCCACCTCCAGGACGCGACTCCCATCACCTTAGGCCAGGAAATCGGCGGCTGGGTGGCGCAGATTGAGTATTGCCTCGAGCAAATCTCCCACGCCGAAAAGGGACTCTACGAGCTTGCCATCGGTGGAACGGCGGTGGGGACAGGATTAAACGCCCATCCCAAATTCGGCGACCTGGCGGCTTGGTATTTCGCTAAAGAGACTGGCTTTCCCTTTGTCTCCGCGCCCAACAAGTTCGCGGCCCTCAGCGCCCACGACGCGCTGGTGACGGTCAGCGCGTCCTTGAGAACCTTGGCCGGAGCCTTGATGAAAATCGCCAACGACGTGCGCTGGCTGGCCTCAGGGCCGCGCAATGGCATCGGGGAAATCAGCATTCCCGAAAACGAACCGGGCAGCAGCATCATGCCGGGCAAGGTCAACCCCACCCAGTCCGAGGCCATGACCATGGTCTGCGTGCAGGTTTTCGGCAACGACGCGGCGGTAGCTTTGGCTGGCTCGCAGGGCAATTTCCAGCTCAACGTGTTCAAGCCGGTGATGGTCTATAACGTGCTGACCAGTATTCAGCTTTTGGGCGATTCCTGCGAGGCTTTCAACGACAACTGCGCGGTGGGCATCCAGCCCAACCTGGCCCGGATTCAGGAGAACCTGGGCAAAAACCTGATGCAGGTCACGGCCCTCAACCGCCACATCGGCTACGACAAGGCCGCCGCCATCGCTAAGAAGGCCCACAAAGAGGGCAGCAGCCTCAAAGAAGCTGCTCTGGCGCTGGGCTATCTGACCGAGGAAGAATTCGACAAATGGGTGGTGCCCATAGATATGACCCACCCCAGCACCGATTAAGACGTGCGTCAGACTTAGACCACCATAAAATCACAACCTTGTTAGGTTGAGCCGAATCAAGTGAAGTCGAAACATCTCCCACGCGCGTCTTTCGTTCATTCCTCGAGCACGAAAGAACGTCTTTGTTTACCCGAGATATTACGTTGGGATGCGCGGGTGAGATTCTTCGACTGCGCTGACGCAGACAAGCATGGGGCCGACCCCGGCCCCATGTCTGCTTGGCCCGCGCTCCGCTCAGAATGACAACGAGAGTGATTTCGTAGCTATCGGCTATCGTTCACACCTCAACCCCATATTGTGCAAACCGCCCCAGGGCTTTTTGCTTGCCAAAACCGCCGCCGGGGTGCTTAACTAGAAAGCACATGAGCCGACATAAAATCGGGATTATCGGGGCGGGGAACATCTCGGGGATTTACCTCGAGGCTCCCGCCAAGTTCGCCAACTTAGAGATTGTCGCCCTAGCCGACATAGACCTGGAGAAAGCCCGAAGTCAGGCCGAGAAATACGCGGTTCCCAGAGTTTGCACGGTAGACGAGCTGCTGGCGATGCCGGAAATCGAGGCGGTGGTCAACCTGACCATTCCCGCCGCCCACGCCGAGGTCGCCAGGGCCACAATAGAGGCCGGTAAGCACGTCTACAACGAGAAACCACTGGCAATCAAGCTCGAGGACGGGCAAAGCCTGCTGGCCCTGGCCAAAGCCAAAGGTTTAGAAGTCGGCTGTGCCCCCGACACCTTTCTGGGGGGCGGGCTACAAAACGCCCGGCGGCTGCTGGACGCAGGCCTTATCGGCGAGGCGGTGGCCTTCCACGCGGCCATGCTCTCGCGCGGCCCCGAACGCTGGCATCCCAACCCGGAGTTTTTTTATCAGCCGGGGGCTGGCCCGCTCTTCGACATGGGGCCGTATTACCTCACCGCGCTGGTCAGCCTGCTCGGCCCCATCGCAGCGGTAAGTGGTTTTTCCAGGGCTAGCTTTGCCACTCGCACCATCGGTAGCGGCGAAAAAAAGGGCCAGAGCATCGCTGTAAACACACCCACCCACGTCACCGCCAGCCTCGAGCTGCGCTCCGGCGCAATCGGAACCCTCACCACCAGCTTCGACACCCACTGGGACAAATACGACACGCTGGTGCTTTACGGCTCCGAGGGCACTATGGTGTTGCCCGACCCCAACCGTTTTGGGGGCAGTGTGCGGGTCTTTAAGGAGGGCCAATGGGAACAAATTGCACCCCTTCACGGTTTTAGCGAAAACTCCCGCGGAATCGGCCTGAGCGAGATGTTCTACGCCCACGCCCAGCAGCGCCCCCCCAGGGCCAGCGGCAGCCTGGCCCTGCACGTGCTCGAGACCATGCACGCCATCCTACAAAGCTCCGCCGAGCGCAGGGCCATCGCCGTTCATAGCCAGCCTGCCCAGCCCGCCGCGCTGCCAGTCGGGCAGGACGAGAGTATCTTGCAGTAAGCGCCAAAGGACGAAGGATGAAAGCCAACCGCTGGTTTTGACCTTAGACCTTAGACTTTCGACTTTTGACAGGCTTCAACAGGAGGTTTTTATGCCCCTACCCATCGGACTTCAGATTTATAGCATCCGCGAGGCCCTAGCCCAGGATTTTTACGCAACCCTCGAGAAGGTCGCTCAGATGGGCTACCAAGGGGTCGAGGTGTTCGGCAGTCTGCCGCCTACCGCCCAGCTCAAGCAGCGCTTGGACGCGCTGGGGCTGAAGGTAGCGGGTCGCCACGCCCGGCTCGATGACCTGGTGGGGGGGCTGGAGCCCTACCTCGAGGAAGTGCAGGGGCTGGGGGCCAAATATCTGGTCTGCGCCTGGTCTAAAGCCAGCCCGACTTGGGAACACAACGCCGACCAACTGGTAAAGCTCGCCGAGCAAACCAAAAGCGCCGGTCTGAAGCTCTTGTATCACAACCACGCCCACGAAATCCGTGAGTCGTTCGCGGGAAAGCCCGCACTGGACTACCTGCTCTCGCGCTCGAGCGAACTGGGAGCCGAGCTGGACATCGCCTGGACGTATGCGGGCGGAGCCGACCCGGTGGACTACCTGAAGCGCTATGCCGGACGAGCCCCACTGCTCCACATCAAGGACGTGCGCAAAGGGGCCGACGGCTGGGAAACAGTAGAACTGGGCCAAGGTGAGGTTGACTTGAAAGCTGCACTGGATAATTCAAGTGGTGCAGAATGGCTGCTGGTCGAGCAAGACCACAGCCCCAGCCCGGTGCAGAGTGCCCAGCGCAACCTCGAGTGGCTCAAAGCAGCCGTGAGCTAGAAGGGCAAAAACACCGAAAGTTGAAAGTTGAAGGCAAAATACAAAAGGCCAGAAAGCTACACCAGGACAGCATAAGTGCCCAATAAAGAAATACCGTTTGGGACGTAGTTGGTGTTTTTAGGTTTTTGACTTTGAGTTTTTGGCGTTCGACCTTCGAGCTTCGACAAGTTTTTAGGGTCTTGCGTCTTCCTTCCCGCCCTTATCCCCAAACCCTATCTACCTCACATCTTGGCTCTCATCTAAGCAATACAGTAGCCCGTGGAGGTAAAAGTATGAGTTACCCATTCAAACTGCCCGATCTCGGTTATGACAAAGGTGCCCTCGAGCCCACCATAGATGCCAAAACCATGGAGCTGCACCACGACAAGCACCATGCCGCCTACGTAAACAACCTCAACGCGGCCCTCGAGAAAGCCCCCGAAATCCAAAGCTGGAGCATCGAAGACCTGCTGGGGAAAATCGCCCAAGTGCCCGAGGCCATTCGCCAGGCCGTCATCAACAACGGCGGCGGCCACCACAACCACACCCTGTTCTGGGACATCCTCACTCCCGGCGGGAGCAAAGCCCCCACCGGCAAACTGGCCGAGGCCATCAACGCGACTTTTGGCTCCTTCGATGAACTCAAGGCCAAGATGTCGCAGGCTGGAGCCACCCGCTTTGGCTCGGGCTGGAGCTGGCTGGTGAAGGACGGGAGCGGGAAACTCCAGATTTACAGCACCCCCAACCAGGATTCCCCACTGATGCAAGGGCACACTCCCCTGCTGGGAATTGATGTCTGGGAGCACGCCTACTACCTTAACTACCACAACCGCCGCCCCGACTACCTGACGGCGATTTGGGATGTAATCAACTGGGATAAGGTGGGCGCAAAGTTCTAAGCAATCAGCAAAAACCAGGCCGGGGAATCCCCGGCCTGGTTGCGTTAGCTAAATCTAAGGTGCAGTGGTGAAGGTAAACGCACCACTAATCCCCACAAAGGTATCCCCGGTAATCGGCCCAACACCGAGTCCACTGAGGAAGCCACTTGCCCCTGCTGCTGCATCAATGCTGGCAAAGGGCGCAAAACCATATACCTGCCAGCTATAGTTGGTTGCCGTAGGTAGACCCAAGCCCAGCGAAGTGAGGTCGGGAATGGTGGCGTTGCTACCGGTAGTCAAGATGTAGTATCTCGGCTGCCCGGCTGGCCCCGAAATAAGTACCAGATGCACTCCGCCACTAAAGGGTGCCCAGGTAAAGTTGGTGCTGGTGTTCACCCCGGTGGCAGCATTCACCGGCAGGCTCAGCTCTGGCCCAGCCGGAAGGGTCAGGCTAACCCCGCTGGCATTGGCGGCAAGCCCAGGCTTAAAGCCTAGAACAGTGCTGACCAGTGCTTTCTGAGCTATAGCCTGGAGTTGCAGAGTAGCCCCGGAAATGTTGGGGGTGATGTAGGTAAAGCTGGTAGCGCTGGTTGAATCAGCAAAGAGACTCAGAGTAGCGTTGGTGGCAAAGTTTACCGATAAGCTTTTGCTCGAGAGCGTGTAGCCCGAAGGTATTGAAACACTGCCGCTGATGCTCGAGCCCGCCACCGAACCCATGGTTACGTTTTGTCCAGCAAACGTACCGCCATTGGAAAGGGTCACACTAGCCTTCGAGCCGAACCCCTTGTAGGCAACCGGCAAACCCGCTCCATCTACCTGCCACTGCAAAGCATAAATCGTACCCGTAGTGGAAGCCGGGCCAAACCAAGTGACGCTGCTGGGGCCATAGGCTCCGGTAGCGGTATTGGGAAACAAAGTTCTTGTAGCTTCGGGTGAGCCAAATACCCCATTGCTTCTATCCGTGGCGGGCTGAGGGAATCCGTCCCCGCCGGAGAAAGTGCCGCTCAAGGTGGCGGTGTTGGTGGTGCCGGGAGTGAAGTTAAAGAAAACCAGGGTGGGGTCGGGTCGGGTTAGACCCTTATACACCAGCCCTAGCTTTTGAGCACCCACTACCACCGTAGCATCGTAAGGCGTGGTTACTCCGCTCACGGTAAAGTTGCCGTTGGCATCGGTGGTTACGGGAGCCTGACCGCTAATTACTACCGGAACACTGGCAGCAGGCTGGAGATTAATGCCTACTACCTTGCCGCTCACCGTAATCGTCGAAGGTGGCGCAGCCACCGTCACTGCCACTGGCTGGGTCACGCTACCCGAGGCGTTGGTGGCGGTCAGGGTAAAGGTGGTGGTGGCCGTGATGCTTTTGCTGGTGCTGCCACTGGTGACGGGCGTTACCGCACCTATGCCTTGGTCAATGGAAAGGGTGGTAGCCCCAGTGACATTCCAGGCCAGGGTAGTGCTGCCCCCGCCGGTAGGCAGGGAGCTTGGAGTGGCGGTGAATGAGTTTATGACTGGCTTGGTTCCGCCGCTGGTGCCCCCCCCACCACAGGCCGCCAACAGCAGGATTAATCCAATTCCCAATATCTGTTGCAGATGTTTCATCTCGTACCTCCTGGCTCATTTCCAAACCCGCATTTGCCCAGAGCCAAGCGGAGAGTAGCAGAGGTAGCGTTATATCTGCGTTATGTATGGGTTAGAGCGGTCTTCATAATATTCGACCGAACGGAAATTTTAGGAATTGCGCTCCAGATTGGCAGTTATTGACAGTTGGTGCTCCTCCAGGTTAGTCGCAGAGCGACTATGGCCTACGGCCATCCCCTCTAGGTTAGTCGCAGAGCGACTATGCGCTGTGCGCACCCCCTCCAGGTTACGGGCAGGTCTCAGCTAGGCTCGCCCAGCACCCACACCACGAACCGATTGCCGAGCAACCGCTGACCCAGTTCAATGGGCAAGCTCTGGCTCACCTGCTGTAACAGGGTCTGAGCGGCTTGTAGGGTCTCGCGCCCCTCTTTACCCAGCGCCTGGGCGCGGGCATAGAGCACCAGGGGCAAGTCGTACAGGCCCCTGGCCCAATCGGCCCGCAGTTCATACGCCTCAGCGGAGGTTTTCTGAGCGGCTTTGCGTTGGCCCTGGCGCAACAGAACCAGAGCCAGCCCGGCCAGCGAACGGGCCTGGTGGCGATACTCCTTACGGTCTTTCCAGATAGCTACCGACTCACTAATCAGTTGTTCGGCTTGGGCCAAGTTGCCTTGCTCGAGGTGGATAAAACCCAGAAAAAACAGACCGTGACCCAGCATGGCCCGCTCCCCAATGCGGCGAAACTCCTCCAGTGCGGTTTCTAGCTCGGTCTGGGCCTCACTCAGGCGGTTCTCGCTGAGCAGGGCCATACCCAAATCCAGGCGCAACAGGGCCAGGTCACGCCGGGCCTCGATTCCCTCGGCCTCGAGCATGGCCGAACGCACCGTAGCTTCCAGGGCGGGCTCGAGGCCCAGCACCGCTCCCACCATCAGTAAAAGCTGAAGGGAGTCCCACACCGCCCACCAGTCGCCCCGCTCCCTGGCCTCGGCGTACAGAGCCTGGGCGACCTCCAGGGCCGGGGCATAGTTGCCCTTAATCAGGTCTACTAGAGCTTTGTCGGCCTTCAAGCGGCGCAGCAGCAGCCCTTCGTCGAGCTGGTTTGCCAACTGCCAGGCCTGGGCATATACCGTGTCAAAGTGGGCCATATCCCCGATACGAAACCAGTAACCCGAGAGGTTGCGCAGAGCCTGGGCCTCCATGGCCTGGTCGCCAATGTCGTGGAAAGCCCGAATGCACTCCATCAAGGGCTCTATCTGAACGTCGGGGTCGCCACCCCGGTACTCCAGCCAGGCCAACCGGAATAGGGCGTGACCACGTTGCCAGGGGGTTTGGGCCAGACTCATGGCCTGCCGTGCGGCCTCGATGCCCCGCGCCACGTTGCCCGAGGCTACGGTGGCCTCGGCCTCGAGCAGGCTCAGGCGATAGCGCTCGTGTACGCCCAACTCTGCGGCCAAACGGCTCAGCTCGGAGCGCTCGGGAAGCACCAACTGGCCCAGCATCACCCGTGCTTCGGCAGCCTCGACCAAAGTGCGAAAGCGCTCGGTGTCCGATTCCATCGGCGGGCACAAGACCTGTGCCCTGGAATAGTAGTCCAGGGCCTGCCGGGCCAGCGGCCCCCGGCGCAAACCCCGTGCTGCGACCAAGTAAGCCTGGTAGGCTTCGTTTTTCTGACCCGCAGCCTCGAGGTGGTGGGCCAACAGGGACGGCTCGGCTCCGGTATCGCGCAAAACCTCGGCCAGTGCTTGGTGCAACCAGCGGCGGCGCGGCGCGGACAGTTCGGACAGCACCGCCTGACGTACCAGCTCGTGGCGCAGGCCGTAGCCCAAGGTGTCCTGGCGCAAAAACCCCCCTCCCCACAGGGCCTCGAGATCGGCGATAGCAGCCCCCAGGTGTTTGAGCAGGCCCACTGCCAGGTCGGAGGCCAGGGGAAAGTCGGCCAGGGCTACCGCCTGCATCAGCGCCAGCGCCCCTTCCCCCAGGCGATTCAGGCGGCTGAGCAGGGCTTCGCGCACGCTGGGTGGTATCGGAAGCTCGCGGTAGTCGGCGGTGAACTCGTCGAAGGGGGTGCGCCACTGGTCGCCCTCGACCCGCAGTAAGCCCTGGTCGAACAGAAAGCGAATGGTCTCGAGCACGTAAAAAGCGTTGCCCTCGGTGGCCTCGAAAAGCCGCTCGGCAAAGCGCTCTCCGCCCTTGCTCTGGCCCGACATGGCCCGCAGCAACTCCAGCAAGGCTCCCTCGCTGAGGGTCTCGAGGATGCACTCGAGCAGTTTGCCCTCGGTTCGCAGCTCGAGCAGGGCCGGGGCATTGAGGGTGGCCGGTTGGGGGCGGGCCGTCGCCACTATGAACAGTCCCAGCGCACTGCCGCGCCGCACCAGATAGGGCAAAAACTCCAGGCTGGCCCAGTCCAGCCACTGTAAGTCTTCCCAGACCACTACCCCGCCGGGGCGCACCAGGGTCTGGATGGCCCGTACCAGGGCCTCGAACAACCGGGTTTTGTTGGCCTGGGCCGGGGGCAGGCCCAACTCGGGCAAGACCTGGGCTAATTCCTCGAACCAGGCAGGCTCGAGGCTGGCGGGCAGTTTGCCCGCCTCTAGAGCCTGGCGCAGCACCTCCAACAGACCCCCAAGGCCCAGGCCGAGGTTGCTCTCGCGCTGGGGAATGCGCAGCAGCTCGCCTTTGCGGCGGGCAAACTCCAGCACCAGGCGGCTCTTACCCACCCCTGGCTCACCCATCACCAGCAGTAGACCCCGGCCCCAGTTGGCCTCGAGCCAAGCCCAGTCGGCGGCCCGGCCCACCAGGGGCGGCTCGGCCAGGGTGCGTGGAATCGAAACCCCACCCAGGCTGTGGGGAAGGGTTCCCGAGCGCAGTTGGGCGTATAGTGCGGCAATTTCCAGGCTGGGCTCGAGGCTGAGTTGTTCCTTGAGCAAAGCCTGGTAGTCCTCGTATTGGCGCAGGGCTGCGGCCCGGTCGCCCGAGAGGGCCAGCAGGCGAATCGCGGCACCCTGCTCGGATTCTTGCAGGGGGTCGTCTGCGAGCAGCTCCTGATAGATTGAGAGGGCCTCGCCGTAGGCTCCGGCAGCCTCGAAATACCGGGCCTGTCCCAACATGGCCTCGTGATACAGCCGCTCCCAGCGTTCGCGTTCGGGAGCCAGCCAGTCCCACAGGTTTTCTGACCCTTTGGGGTCGAGGCCCGCCAGAAACCCCCCCCGCCACAAAGCCGCCGCCTCACCCCAGGCCCCACGGGCCAGGTGGGCTAAAAACAGCTCGAGGTCGCTCTCGACTGGCCCCAGCTCGAGGTGCTGCGGGTATTGCTGGATGACTTGCTCCCAAGGCGTACCCTTGAGACGAAACAACTCCTGGCGCAGGTTGCGCCGCACGGCCTCCTCGCTACCTTCCCACAGCAAATCAGCCAGTAAAATACGCTCTGCGCGGGTTTTGTGAATTGCCAGATAGGCTGCAATCACCGCAGCTTTGCGGGGCAAGGCACTTACCAACCGCCCGTCTTGAAAAAGCTGCGGAGACCCCAGCAAGCTCAAATAAAGACCCAAAGCTACCCTCGCGGCCCACTACGCAAGAGCAGTTTACCCCGCCTTTACTTTTATAAGGTCAGCTTTTGGGCCGCCGAGGCCCAGTCGCCGCTTTGAACCAGGCTGGTTCCCACCAGAATTGCATCGAACAGCCCCCGAATCTCGGCCAACTCGGTAGCTTTGCCATACCCCGACTCGGCTACCAGAATGCCTGCGAACCCGCCCTCCCTGGCCAGCCTACCCAGCCGGGGAGCGGTGCGGAGGTCAATGTGTAAGTCAACCAGGTTGCGGTTGTTGACCCCGATAATCTCAGCCCCACTCGAGAGGGCCAGTTCCAACTCGCGCTCGTCGTGAACCTCGACCAGGGCATCCAGGCCGTGCTGACGGGCGATTTGCAGGTAGGCTGCGGTGAGTTCACCCAGCACCACCACCATCAGCAACACTGCCGAAGCCCCCAGGCTGCGGGCCTGCTCGAGCTGAACCGGATGCACCGTGAAATCCTTGCGCAGCAGTGGCAAATCCACCGCCCGGCCCACCTCGAGCAAGTCCTGGTCGCTCCCGGCAAAATAGTGCGGCTCGGTCAGCACGCTGATGGCCCTGGCTCCACCCAAAGCATAAGAGCGAGCCACCTGGGCCGCGTCCAGAGGGGCTATATGGCCCTGCGAAGGGCTCTTGCGCTTGACCTCAGCGATCAGCGAGAGGCCCGGTTGTTTGAGGGCCTCGAGGAAAGAGGTGACGGATTCGGGGGCGGGGGGAAAGTGGGGGGGCTCGAGGCTCAGCACTTCGGCGTAGCGCCTGCGCGAGATTTCGCCCAGCACTCCGGGCACTTTGGATAAATCTGGCTTCATATAAAGACCGCTCTTATCGCGATTTGCGCTATTAAGGAGCTGGGTACGGTCTTTCTAACGGGGTGGAGGAGCATATTCTTTCCGAAAACCGCTCTAGTTGGAGAGTGCCCGAAAGCCCTGAGGAATAGGTAGCCCGCGAATCTTGTTGAGGGGCCACCAGACCCCACTGGCGTGTCCAGCAATCGAGGAGGCCGGGATGGGGCCAAAAGTACGCGAATCCTCCGAGCCGCCAAAGGTACGGTTGTCGCCCATCACAAAATAGTATCCCGGCTTGAGCTTCAAAGCGGCATTGAAGCAGTTTTCGGCCACGTTGCTCTTGTCGAGGTTTTGTTGGCTGGGCGGAACCAGCATATCCAGGGTGGGCTTCAGGTAAGGGGGCAGGTCAGCGGGAGCGAAGCGGGTCTGCTGTTGGGTGATGAGGGCGGTGAGTTTACCGTTTTGATAGCAGGTGACGGGATAGTTTTCCGGGTAGGGGGTGATGAACTGATTGATATGCATCTCGTTGACCGGCTTGCCATTGATGCTGACCACCCCGTCCTTGATGCCCACCGTATCGCCGGGAATACCCACGATGCGCTTGATGAAAAAAGCCCGAAAGGGAAAGCCCAGAAAAGGAAACTGGGCTACCGCGTTGGGGGTGCCTTCGGGAGGCTTGACGATGGCAACCTCGCCGCGCTTCCAGCGCATCAAACCAAAACGGGTGAGCCAAGTCTCGTATTTGGGCACGAACACCCGCTCGCCGTTTTGCAGCGAGAAGGCCCCCTGGGGGAGCGGGCCGCCGTTGAGGGGATTCATGCTGTTGCCCACCACGCCCACCGTGGTGAAGATAAAAGTAGTCACCAAAAACGCCAACAGCAGGGCCTCGCCCACCTGACGGAACCATTCACGAAAGAGATAATCCCAGAAGTTACGCATATTGTCTGTCCTCAGTCCTGCCCGCCCCATAGCATACAGGTAGCATTCAACACCGCAAGCTAAAACCCCTACATGAAAAAATGCTGAAGGCCACCAAACCACCACCGTTGTCATTCTGAGCCCGTCCGTCCAGTGGACGGACGGTGGCGAAGAATCTGATGCGCTGTCCTGGTCTGCACTCAGTAGGCCGTAACACATCAGATTCGTCGCAAATGGCGCTCCTCAGAATGACAGGTTCAGTGATTTGGTGGTTTTTAGCCGAGTAGTCCTCAAAACTTCAGCCGCGCAGAGTGGGCCGCTTTGCGTCCAGCTTCCACGATTTCCTCGAGCCGATTGAACTGCTCGATGCCCACACCGGGCAACTCGGGGCGAATGTATAGCTCGGGCGGGTAAAGCGAGCGCCGGGCTGCGGTGAGGTAGTTTTGCATGATGTCTATCGAGCGGCGTACCTGCCCGATGGACGACCTGGGCACACCGGGCAGGCTAATCTCGGGGGTCACGTCTACCGCCAGCACATATTTAGCCCGCAAAAACCGGGCGGCATCCACCGGGAGATTGTCCAGCACGCCCCCATCTACATAGGTGCGGCCCTCGAACTGCACCGGGGCAATCAGGCCCGGATAGGCCGCCGAAGCCATCACCGCACCCGGCAAGTCTCCCTCGAAGAAATAGGCCACCCGCCCAGCCTCGAGGTCTACCGCTGTCACCACCAGCCGCTTGCGCAACTGGTCGAAGCGCGCAGGCAGATACCGCGCCAAAAACTCGCGCAGGCCGCGCTGAGAGATAAGTCCGGGGCGTGGCACCAAGTCCAGCAGACGCAGCCAGGGGGTCAGGCGGGCAATCTCCAGAATCTCGGTGGGGGTTTTGCCGGTGGCATACAGCGCACCCACCACCCCACCCATGCTGGTTCCGGCAATCACCTCGGCCTCAAAACCCTGAGCCTCGAGCACCCCGAGCACGCCGATATGGGCCAGCCCCCTGGCCCCACCACCCGATAGCACCAGTCCACGCATGTGTATAAGAGTTTACCGTTGACTACCAAAAGCTGGAAGCAAAAGCAAGATTTTAGCGCCCGGCCTGCTTCTTGCCTTCGTTCTTGCGCTGAGCGGTCAACAATTGACAGTCAATGTCTAATGGACAAGACCCCCGACCAAAGGCCGGTATAGTGAGGCGTGTGGGACTAGCTGGGCTTACCCTCGAGGGCCGCTACAAGGTGATTCGACCCATCGCTCGTGGAGCGCTGGCGACGGTTCACCTGGCTTTCGATGCCCACGGCACTCCCTACGCCCTGAAGGTTTTTCCCAGAGGCTTCGAGGGCCGGGCCGACCGGGAGTGGAAGGTGGGGCAGATGCTCAACAATCCTCGCATCAACCCGGTGCTGGCCCGTTTGGGTGTCCCCATCGAAGAGATTGACCACCCAGCAGTGCTGCTGGCCTATGCCCCAGGAGCACGGCTCTCGCAGTGGCGGGGCGACCATCCCACCCGAGTCTTGCCAGTATTTGCCCAACTGCTCGAGGCCCTCTCCTACATGCACACCCAAGGTATCGTCCACCGCGATATCAAGCCGGATAATCTGGTGGTGGACGGCACTGGCGAGGCCCGCCTGGTGGATTTTGACCTCTCCGGCCCCAGCGGAGAGCGCTTTACTCACAAGGTGCGCCTGGGAACCATCGCCTATATTGCCCCCGAGCAGGTGCGGGGTCAGTCGCCCACTTTTGCCTCCGACCTCTACAGCGCCGGGGTGATGCTGTACTGGCTGCTGGCAGGTGAGCTGCCCTACATGGGCGAACCCTTAGAGGTCATGCAGGCCCATCTCGACGAACCCATTCCGCCGCTCAACCCTGACCCCCAGACCGGCCTCGAGCTAACCCCTGCCCTGGAGGCTTTTCTAACCAGGCTGATGGCAAAAGACCCCAGCGGGCGTTACCAGGATGCCAGCCAAGCGCTCGAGGAATTTCGTGGGCTGCTGAGTTCTACAAAACGCTAAACGCAAAACGTCGAACGACTAACGCTGAAGGCCGAAAACTCAAAGTCAAAACCCAAAAACACAAACTGCGTCCTAGACGGTATTTTTTGATAAGACAATGACACTGTCCTGGTGTAGCTTCTTGGCCCTTCTGCATTTTGTTTTTAGCTTTTAGCTCTTTGTCTTTTGCTGTTGCCTTGGGCTTTTAGCGTCTTGCGTTTAGCGTTTAGCCAGCGGTGCGTAAGGGAGGTCCAACTTGCCGGTGTAGAGCGAGTCTGGTCGCAGCAGGCGGTTGTCCACCTTGGTGTACTCGAGCACGTGCGCACACCAACCGGAAATCCGGGCCACCGCGAAAATCGGTGTGAAGAACTCGAGGCCATACCCTAGGTCGTTGTAGACCACCCCGGAGTAGAAGTCCACGTTGGGATAGATACCTTTGGGGTTATAGATGGCCCCGGCTTGTTTTTCCACTTCCTTCAGAATCGAGTATTCCTTGCTGGTACCGTGCTTGTGGGCCACCTCGGCAGCATATTTGTCCAGCACGCCCGCACGCGGGTCGTAGGCTTTGTAAACTCGGTGGCCCATCCCCATCACCCGGCCTTTTTTGGCTTGCAAATCGGCTAACCAGGGCTTGACCCGCTCGGGGCTGCCAATCTCATCCAGCATCTTCATCACAGCCTCGTTAGCTCCACCGTGGCGTGGGCCTTTGAGGGCAGAAATCGCGGCCACAATCGAGGAGTAAAGGTCGGCTTGGGTAGAGTAGGCGGCAATGGCGGTGAAGGTCGAGGCGTTGAAGCCGTGCTCGGCCTGCAAAATCAGGGCCACATCCATCAGCTTGGTTTCTTCTTTGCTGGGCACTTTGCCAGTGGACATGTAGAGAAAATTCGCCGCATGAGACAGCCCTTTACGTGGAGTGAGGATAGACAAACCCTCTCTAGCCCGCTTGATCGCTGCTACCACCGTGGCAAACTTGGCAATCAAGGAGAGGCTTTTCTGGTAGAGGCTCTGGGGGCTGATGTCTGCTTCGTGGGGGTCGAGCATCCCCAGCTCGCTGATGGCAGTGCGCAGGGCAGACATGGGGTGGGCGTGCTTGGGAAGCTGCTTGATTTGGCGAATCAGCGACTTGGGCAGCGCCCGCTGCGCAACCAACTCGGCGCTAAAAGCTCTTAGCTCGGCCCGCGTCGGCAGTTTGCCGTGCAACAGCAGATAGCTAATCTCCTCGAAGGTAGAATACTCGGCCAGGTCTTGGATTTTGTAGCCGCCGTAGTAGAGTTTGCCTTGGTCGCCGTCAATAAAGCAGATACTGCTCTCGGTAAAAATTACGTCTTCTAGACCATGCGAGATATTAACCGTAGTGGCACTCATGCCATTCCTCCTAGCACCTTTCTTCGGCAACCTCGAGACCAGCTACGCGGCAGCCCCAAGGCGATTAGCAAAGTGTATTCTAACAACTTCCTACACCGAAATTCCGCACCACGCCTCATAGTCTGTGAGTGTAGTTACACTAGGGGAAGCCCCACAAACCGGGCAATCCTCGCGCCGGGGAAACCCCACCCGGCGAAAAGTGCTATCCAGGGCATCGTAGACCAACAGTTTACCCGAAAGGGATTCGCCGACCTCGAGCAGCACCTTCAGGGCTTCAGTCGCCATCAGACCACCAATAACGCCTGGTAGCACGCCAAAAACTCCGGCTTCAGCACAGCTTGGAACGCTTCCGGCTTGGGGTGGGGTGGGATAAAGGCAGCGATAGCACGGCCCACCCCGGTAGTTGAACAGCGAGACCTGTCCTTCAAACTGGTGTATTGCGCCGTAAAGCAGGGGCTTGCCGAGGAGTACACAGGCATCGTTGACCAGATAGCGGGTGGGAAAGTTGTCGCTGGCATCGAGCACCAGGTCGTAGGGACGGAGGATGTCCAGGGCCTTCTCTGAGGTCAGGCGCAGGGCATAGGTGTCCACCCGAACGTGCGGGTTGAGCGCCCCCAGCCTCCCCTTAGCCACTTCCGCTTTGGGCTGCCCGACTTCTGCCGTGGTATACAGCACCTGCCTTTGCAGGTTGGAGAGGTCTACCACGTCCATCTCCACAATACCGATGCGGCCCACACCCGCCGCCGCCAGGTATAGCAAAATCGGCGAGCCCAAGCCGCCCGCACCCACCACCAGCACCGAGCTTTCCTTTAGACGCAACTGTCCAGCCCCGCCCACACCGGGCAAAACGATGTGCCGGGCGTAGCGGTCGAGTTCTTCTTTAGTCCACATAGAAATCCCTTAGGTAAAAAGGGTAAAAGTTAGATCACGACCTTTACTTTTCACCTTCGACACTTACCCCCACCTCTTCCCCTTCAGGAAGTTTATACGCCCGCACCTCACCGGTTTCCAGGGCCAAGATTACGTATGGAACCCGCCAGAAGGCTTGGGTTTTGTCCGTCTGGCTCGGATGCACCGGGCCTTTGGGGTGGGAGTGGTAAATGGCGAGAAGCTCGAGCCCCTCCCGCTCCAAGCCCCGCACCCCGCGAATGAGCGCCTGGGGTTCGGCCTTGTAGGCCGAAAAGGGGCGAGCGTGAACGTTGGGAAGCGGGATAACCCGCTCTACCCTGCCCCCTTTACCTACCCACAGCCCGACTCCTTCTCGCGGAGCCTCGGAGTGTAGATGGGAAAGGGTTTGCTCGAGCAGAGCGTTTGAAATTCGCAGCATCTCAGCCGATTTCGGCCACCACTTCGATTTCGACCTTGCAGCCCAGCGGTAGCGCGGCCACTGCGACGGTGGTGCGGGCCGGGTATGGCGCTTGGAAAATCCCGCTATAAACCCCGTTCATAGCCGCAAAATCGGCCATGTCGGTGAGGTAGACGTTGGCCTTGAGGACATTGTCGAAGGTGCAGCCCGCGCCCTTCAGGACGGCCTCGAGGTTCTTGAATACCTGCTGGGTCTGGCGGGCGATGTCGCCTTCGACGAGTTTGCCGGTGGCCGGATCTATGGGGGTTTGGCCTGACAGATACAGCAGGTTTCCACTACGGACGGCCTTAGAATATGGCCCCACCGCCGCCGGGGAACCGGGTGCTTCGATAATCGCGTGACGTGGCATAGTTTCCTCCACTTCCGATTTTACCCGGTTTTTCCGGGAGAAGACGGGCTACCCGCGCTTCAAAAGCAAGCACGGGTGGCAAGCGGTGTCCTTCCCCCAAGGGGTGAAGGTGGAGTTTGAGAAGGGCGTGTTGGTCTTGCCCAAGGTGGGGGCGGTGAAAGCAGTATACAGTCGCGCCTTCGAGGGCAAGTTCTACGTCTCGGTGCTGGTGGAGGAGGAGAACCAACCCTCTGTCAAGCCGGACATGGAGGAGAACGCCGTGGGGGTAGACCTCGGGCTGAAGTACTTCGCCGGGCTCAGCACCGGGGAGAAGGTGGGGGGTGGGGCATCCCAAGCACCTTGAGCGTCACCTAGGGCGTTTGCGGGTGCTGCAACGCAGGTTGAGCCGCAAGAAGAAGAGCGGGAGCAACTTCCGCAAGGCCAGGCTGAAGGTCGCCCTGCTCCATGAGCGTGTTGCCAACAGCCGCCCCGACTTCCTGCACAAGCTGTCCACCGATTTGGTGAGCCGCTTTGACACCATTTGCCTCGAAGACCTCAACGTCTTGGGGATGATAGTGAACGGCAGGCTGGCCCGTCATGTCGGGCAAAGCGGGTGGGCCATGTTCCGGGGAATGGTGGAGTGCAAGGCCGAGTGGAAGGGCAAACACGTCCGTACCATCGGCAGGTTCGAGCCCTCCTCCCGGCCGTGCTACTGCGGCTACTACAACCATGTGCTCACCCTTTCGGACAGGGAGTGGGACTGCCCGGAGTGCGGCAGACACCACGACCGGGACGAACTGGCCTCGAACTGTGGGTTGATGCGCTCGAGTTCCGGCGCGAAGCTTTCGATGAAGGCTAGCAAGGGCTTTTTGACCAGAGCTTCGTAGCGCGGCTTGTTGGCGGCGAACCACTCACGGGTGTTGTTGTAGCGCAGCTCGAGCAAAAACGCGAAGAGTTCAGGGGTGAAATAGCGGGTTTTGGTAGCAGCTTTGGGTATGGGTCAAGATATCGCCATCAAACCCTAAACACTGTGTAGCAGTGTTATTTTTGTAAGGGCAGACACACAGGTCAACCCCTGATTCCCCGGCGGCAACTGGGCAGTGTCGGGAGCGCGGTTTTGTGGCCTGTGGAGCATTCAGGGCAACCACGGGGGATTGCCCCCACCTATCGTGGTTTGCGCTATTTTTGCCGTGGCTCCTGGCGGCAAAAAGTGGGCTGGGTACAGTCTTTCTAACGGAGTAGGTCGCCATTTTCTTTCTGAAAACCGCTCTATATTTCCCCCAGCCTTGGATTTATACTTGCCCTACCAAGGAGGCCATCACATGATTCGCACCGTGGCTCTAGTAGGGCACAGCGGCAGCGGTAAAACCACCCTCGGGGAGGCGCTTTTGCACTTCACCGGGGGCAAGGATCGTATGGGCAAGGTGGAGGACGGCAGCACCACCTCGGACTACACCCCCGAGGAAAAGGCCCACCATGTCTCGGTTCGCACCGGGGTGCTGCCCATCGTGTACCAGGGGCACCGCATCTACCTGCTGGACGCGCCGGGTTACGCCGACTTCGTGGGCGAGATTCGCGGCTCGATGGAGGCTGCGGACGCGGCAGTGGTGGTGGTGAGCGCCGAGACCGGAGTACAAATCGGCACCGAGCGGGCCTGGACGGTGGCCGAGAGGCTCGAGATGCCGCGCATGATCGTCGTCACCAAGCTGGAAAAAGGTGGCGATTTTTTTGCTGTACTCGAAGACCTCCGCTCGACTTTGGGGCACATCCTCCCAGCCCACCTGCCGCTCTACGAAGGGGGCAAGTGGGTGGGCCTGATTGACGTGCTGCACGACCGGGCTTTTCGCTACGAGCAGGGCCGCCCCATCGTGACCAGTGTCCCCGAAGACCAGAAAGAGCTGGTCGAAAAATACCGCAACGAAGCCAGGGAGGCCATCGTCGAGACCGACGAGAACCTGCTCGAGAAATACCTCGAGGGCGGCGAAGTCGAGGACGTAGCCCTCTCGAGGGCCTTCCACGATGCGGTACGCAAAGGCTTGCTGTATCCCGTCGCCATCGGCTCCTCGGGGGCCATGATCGGGCTGGATATGCTGCTGGATTTGTTCCTCGAGGCCCTACCCTCACCGCAAGAGCGCTGGGGCGAGGGTAGCTGCACGGCCAAGGTTTTCAAGATGCAAGTAGACCCCTTTATGGGGCAGGTGGCCTTCGCCCGGCTGTACCGGGGCAAACTCAAAGCCGGCGACACCCTGCAATCGGAGAATGGGCCAGTGCGGTTGCAGCACCTCTACACCGCCAAAGGCAAGGATTTGCTCGAGCTCGAGGAGGCCGAAGCGGGTACAATTCTCGCCCTCCCTAAAGCTGAAACCCTGCACAAAGGCATGGAGCTGTGGACGGGACAGCGCCCTGAGTTCCCCTCCGCCCGTCTGCCCGACCCGGTGGCGATGGTGGCGATTGCCCCGGAGTCACGCGGGGACGAGGCCAAGATGGGCGACGCGCTGCGCAAGCTGCTGGAAGAAGACCCCAGCCTGAAGTTCGAGCGCAACCCCGAGACCGGCGAGCAACTGCTGTGGGGGATGGGGGATTTGCACCTCGAGACGGCCAAAGAGCGCCTTGCTGACTACGGGGTGAAGGTAGTCATGAAGCCGCCCAAAATCCCCTACCGCGAGACCATCCGCCGCAAGGCCGAGGGTCAGGGCAAGCACAAGAAGCAGAGCGGTGGGCACGGGCAGTACGGTGACGTGTATTTGCGCCTCGAGCCCCACGAAGGCTATCAGTTTGTCTGGGAAATTACCGGCGGGGTGATTCCCACCAAATACACCGAGTCGGTCGAGAGTGGTATCCAGGAAGCAGCCAAGCAGGGGGTGCTGGCGGGCTTTCCGGTGATTGGCTACAAGGCCGCGGTCTACCACGGCAGCTACCACGACGTGGACTCTTCGGACATGGCCTTCCAAATAGCCGGTTCGATGGCCTTCAAGACGGTGATGGCCCAGGCCAGCCCAGTTTTGCTCGAGCCCATCTACACCCTCAAAATCTTCGTGCCCCAAGAGCGGGTGGGAGACATTCTTTCGGACATGCAGTCGCGGCGCGGGCGCATTTTGGGGATGGATCAGGACGGAGCTTTGAGTGTGGTGCAGGCCGAGGCCCCGCTGGCGGAGATTTTGGAATATAGCCGCACCCTTTCGGGCCTCACGCAGGGAACGGGAGCGTATAGCCTCGAGTTCTCTCACTACGCCGAAGTTCCACCCCATCTGGCGCAAAAAGTCATCCAGGAGCGGGCGCAGGCGGCAACTTGAGACGTTAACCGTTGACCGCAAGAGCAGACCCCCCAGGAGTTCCGAGGTTGTCAGCAATTTGGTGATGGCCCATGTGTCTTTAGTCCCCCCTGCGCGCCCAGCGGCATAGCCGCCCCGCTGGTGCGGGTACGGGCGCAGGGGGGACAGTGAAAAGGTCGCCGTGTACAAAATTGCGGGGTGCTCGGCAACGTCGGGGGGTCGCTTTTGCCTTTAGCTGCCCGCCTTCCTTCACCACCCAGGCGGCAGATCATTTTCGTCCATCAGGGCCAGTACCGTAGCGCTCCTCGCCCTGGTTCATCAAGTATTTGATAGCTCCTACTGGAAGGCTTTGACATCCTGCTTGCTCAAACGCAGACCGGTCAACCAGCCCTCGAGCACCGCCGGAGCCCCGTCCTCGAGGCAGTTATATAGCATCTCAGAGATGAGGGCGGGGGCAATCATCAGGTTTTCGCCGCTCACAGCCTCGGTCGGGGACGGCGTACAGGCTGTCCCCTTTTGTCAAGTTCAGATTTACTGTTTTGCCCTGACTCCGGCAAGTACCATGAGTCTCATGGCAAGATTCCTGGCTTTATTGGTATTACTTCTGGCC